>ERZ1066123.6-NODE-6-length-361220-cov-91.257755_pt1 | contig 361220 bp, 313 predicted proteins | sample MGYA00382770_ERZ1066123 | MGnify/ENA primary metagenome ERZ1066123 (study PRJEB33369, sample SAMEA5778353) | biofilm metagenome | biome: Industrial cooling water; feature: Water cooling tower basin; material: Biofilm | place: United Arab Emirates | collected...
AACGAGTGTTAATGTCAGCCGCAATCCAACGCAACCCTTCTTCTGGATGCTGATAACGGTACTCCGCCGTAAACGATTGGCCCTGCATCATTCTGGCAACACTGGGTTGAATCACGGCCTCAATGTCTTCAGGATGTATCCGTTGGAGCCAGAGCGATCGATCGCTGGCAACTAAGTCTGGGGAATAGCCAAATACCGTTTGCGCGCCAGCCGAAAAATAAATTCCTTTAGGCACACCAGACCCATCGATGGAGAAATAGCAAATAGCCGCGGAGGCACTATTCAAAACGTCTTGCAGTTTAGCTTCCGATCGCCGCAGGGCTTCTTCTAACCGTTTCCGTTCGGTGATGTCTTTCGCCACGGTCAACAAACACGTTTTGCCTTCCAGTTCAATTCGTTCAGAAGAGAGTAACGCCGTGACCCAGGTGCCCTGGCGAGTGAAGGTACTGACCTCCTGATTGTGAACTCGCCCCGTTTCGCGTATGGTGCGCATAAGCTGCTCCCGATCGCCCAGATTGGCCCATAACCCCAGCGAGATCGCGGTTCGCCCAATCACTTCTTGCCGGGTGTAGCCCGTCAAGCGCAAAAAGCTCTCGTTGACTTCTAAGATGGTGCCTTCCGGTAGGGTTGTCACCATAATGGGGTCTGGACTGGTGCGAAAAACAATGGTGTACTTCTCCTTCGACTCCTGCAACGCCAGCTTTACTTTGTCAAACGATTCCATCAACTGTTCCGTCATTTCATTGAAGGAATGAGCCATGACCGCCAATTCCGCAATCCGCGTTTGAACCTCGACTGGCTCCTCTAATTTACCTAGCATTAAGTCTTGACTGGCTTTACTTAAGCGGAGAATGGGGCGGGTAATGCGTTGAGCTGTGGCTAACCCCAAAATCATCGCGCCCAATACGGCTGCTCCCAGCAGTGCTAACAACGCATGATACTTGCGATCGAGTTGGCCCATCAAATCGTCCTTGGGCAACACCACAACCAGATACCAATTTAATTCTTTAGGCGATGGGAGTGGCGTCACCCGCAAGAAATAGGGAGTGCCATTCTCCTCAAAGTCAAAGTGTTGGCTTTCCGTGATTTTGCCCTGGGTGTTGAGCTGACTTTGCAGGAAAAAAGCGGCATCTCGGGTGGTTGTATCCAAACTGCGAGTTGCTTGTAGTTGCGACCCCTCAGGGCGATCGTTGAATTGAAGTGACGAATCCGTTGAACGTTGCCGCTGGAGCACCCGCATGGGAGCTTCCGCAGAGGAGGCAACTAAGCCCCCATTCGCATCGATAATAAAGGCCCGTCCTTGGTTGGGGATTTTTAGATCCTTTAACAAAACGCTAATTTGTTGAAGATCAATTAACGTTCCAACAACACCCTGCGTCTTTGGCTGTGAACCTTGGAACGGTTGCAGGTAGGCGGCGGTAGGGAATGGTAGCTCATCGGCGGCAGCGGTAAAAAGTTGCCAACCACCAGGGGAGGTGTCTGCCGCTTGAATGATTTGATTCTGAAATTTCGCTTTAACTGATTGCGGGAAAGAACACTGCTTTTGAGTTGACTTTTCTATAGCCAGTTGCTGTTTGGGGTGATCCAGTAAAAATAGGGCACACATTTGATGCGGTGTACCGTTCAAACTTTGTATCCGATAACTAAAAAATCGATTCACCGCAGTTGGGTTTTGCCGGTTCAAGAACCCTGACTCGATCGCCATGACGTGTTCGCGAGTCATTTGAACAGCGCTGCCCAGGTAAGCATCCAGCCGATCTTGGGCGCGATCGCTCTTTTCATCCGTCAGCCGATAAGCTAAGCTACTTGCCGCCTCATGCCCATGCCAATAGGAGAGGTAAGCCGTTAACCCAACTGCTACCAGCAACTCCAAGACAAACGGGACAACCAGCACAACTCGCAAGGGGATATTTTGCAAGCGCATCATCGGGGGCACTCAAATAAATGTTCTCAACCAAAAATATTCTTCACTTAACACGACTTCTCTCTTAAGTGTCCTCACCCGCAAACAAATTGTAAAGAATAACCTATGAATATATGTTCATAGGTTATATTATTTCTATCCGTTAGAGATGAGGTCTTGATTATGACAACTGTGACTCAAATGAAATGTGCTTGCGAACCCTGTCTCTGCATTGTGACACCTGGGGCAGGAGCGGTTGAAAAAGATGGCCACTACTATTGCAGTCAGGCATGCGCTAATGGGCACGCCGATAGCAAGGGCTGTGGACACTCTGGCTGCGGCTGCTAGGTTAATCATTTGTAGGTGGGCTGAGTCAGAGCAACGTAGATTCACTCCAATTGTGGGAATTCGGGTTGATGCTCACCCAGCCTACATTTTTCGCTTTTAGCAGATGCGCGTGAATGTTTAGCTCAATCGTGTCATTACTTCTCGAGCCGCTACCAGTGTCTGTTCCACATCCTCGTCGGTGTGGGCTAGAGACGTAAAGCCAGCTTCAAACTGGGAAGGGGCGAGATAAACGCCCTGTTCCAACATGCCTCGATGAAAGCGACTAAACTTGGCCAAGTCGGACTTTTTGGCATCCTCATAGTTATGGACTGGGCCACTGTTGAAGAAGAAGCCGAACATGCCGCTGATCTGCCCACCGCAGGCTACATGCCCCGTTTCTTGGGCCACTTGCAACAGGCCATCGGCAAGGCGTTTGGTGATGCGATCGAGGTACTCGTACGTACCCGGTTGCCGCAATAATTCCAAGGTTTTGATCCCTGCCGTCATCGCTAGTGGGTTGCCGGAAAGGGTACCAGCCTGATACATCGGGCCAGACGGGGCCACCATTTCCATAATGTCTCGGCGACCACCATAAGCCCCAACAGGCAACCCTCCCCCAATGATTTTACCCAGGGTGGTCAGGTCAGGGGTGATGCCAAATTTTTCTTGCGCGCCACCGTAAGCAATCCGGAAGCCAGTCATCACTTCATCAAACACAAGCAATGCTCCATGCTCGCGGGTGAGTTCTCGCAATCCAGCCAGAAAGCCACCGTCGGGAGGAATAAATCCAGCATTACCCACAACGGGTTCGAGAATCACTCCCGCAATTTCGCCTGGATTTTCGACAAACAGTGCTTTGACGGCTTCTAGATTGTTGAAGGGAGCGGTTAACGTGTTGGTGGTAGTGGTTTTAGGCACACCAGGCGAGTCGGGTAGTCCTAAGGTTGCCACTCCTGAGCCAGCTTTCACCAAAAACATATCGGCGTGGCCGTGATAGCAGCCCTCAAACTTGATAATTTTGTCGCGTCCGGTGAACGCTCGCATCAAGCGCAAAACAGACATGCAAGCTTCTGTGCCCGAGTTAACAAAGCGAACCATTTCGATGCTAGGCACAGCATCAATCACCATTTCCGCCAGGATGTTTTCGAGATAGGACGGTGCGCCAAAACTGGTGCCTTTCTGGGCTGCCTCACAAATGGCTTTGATCACGTCTGGATGGGTATGCCCACAGATGGCTGGCCCCCAAGTGCCGATGTAATCGATGTAGCGGTTGCCGTCTACATCCCAGGCATAGGCTCCTTCAACCCGATCGAAAACGATCGGCTGGCCACCGACAGATTTAAACGCTCGAACCGGAGAACTTACACCACCCGGCATCAGCTTTTGGGCAGCAGCAAAGATTTCTTCTGATTTTGTGGTTCTAAAGGTGCTTGTAACCAATTGCAACTCCTTTGGACTGTTTCTACTATCCGCTCTCAGACCTCAACGCCTTGAAAGCGGGCGAGACTGAATCTAAATCAATTGGCCAATCCGTCCAACGATACAAACCGAGTTGGAGAGTTTTGGCATATATTTAATCATCCTACCTATTGGAGGGGTTAACCATGCCCTACAAAACAAATTGGGAGTTACCTGAGCATGTTCGCGATCGGTTGTCTGAAACTGCTCAACATTTCTACCGGGTTGCCTTCAACTCGGCGATTCAATGGTATGGCGAAGAAGCAAAGGCGCATGATGTAGCCTGGAGAGCGGTTAGGAACCAGGTGGCCAGCCTCAACAGCGAAATTGTGGGGTAAGCCCCAAAACAACCGACAAGGAGCTTCAGCCCTGGGGCATCCGATGCTGGTGTGCCTCAGTTAATTGAAAAACGCTATGGAACCCTTCTCGCTAGGGATACTTAGGTCTGCGTTCACTGAATGGGCACCCGATTAACACCAGTTCTTTTCACGTCTGTGCCCTTACAATAGGTTGAAATGAGTGCATATTTGATGCCGTAGCAAGTGAACCAGGAGTAGAAGCGTGCCCAAGTCTGCAAAGTATTTATTGATTGGGTCAACCGAAGCTTATAGTGGCAAGTCAGCAACCGTCTTGGGGATAGCCTACCAACTGAAGCAAAAAGGGCTGGACATTAGCTACGGAAAACCTCTGGGCACTTGTTGGGGTGGTTCACCAAACGCACTGATTGAAGAAGATGTTCAGTTCATTACTGAAACGTTAGATCTGCCAGCAAACCGAGTGCTGCCTACAGTGCTGCCTTTAACTGATGCGACAATTCAAAAACGGATTCGAGGGCAGGATCAAGTGGACTATCCCCTCATGCTGAAACAATATTTGCAGGCATCAGGCTCTGATCTGGTTCTGATGGAAGGGCCGTCTAATTTGGAAGAAGGCAGTTTATTTGATCTGTCATTGCAGCAAGTTGCCGAAATCATCAATGCCAAAATTGTTTTGGTGGCTCGCTTTCACTCTCTGCTAATTGTGGGTTCTTTGCTCTCCGCCAAGCGCCGCTTGGGCGATCGCTTGTTGGGAGTGTTCATCAATGACATTCCGAAAGAGCGGTTAGAAGAGGTCCAGTCAACGGTTAAACCCTTTCTAGAAGCGCGGGGAGTGCCAATCTTTGGCTTAATGCCGCGCAACGATCTGTTACGCAGTGTGAGCGTTCGCGATCTGGTGAAGCAGCTTGATGCCGATGTGCTGTGTCGCAACGATCGCTTGGATCTCATGGTGGAAAGCCTCTCGATCGGTGCCATGAATGTCAATTCAGCCCTCAAGTACTTCCGGAAAGGGCGAAATATGGCGGTGATTACTGGTGGCGATCGTACTGATATCCAACTTGCAGCGATTGAAACGTCGACTCAATGTTTGATCTTGACTGGACAAATGCGCCCACATCAGGATGTGGTCAGTAGAGCCGAGGATTTAGAGATTCCCATTTTGTCAGTTGACTTGGATACTTTAACCACGGTCGAAATCGTTGATCGCGCCATTGGGCAAGTTCGCATCCACGAGCCAATTAAGCTGCAATGTCTATACAACATGATGGAGCAGCATTTTGACTTCGATCGCCTACTATCAGACTTCAATCTAAAAGAAGCAGCAACAGCTTAAGAATGAGAATTGAACAGCCAACTTTGGTGGGATGGGCAGAGGAGAGACCCATCCCATACGGGATTTAATCCAGATCCACATCTACTGGAATAGCTTCCAAAGCCGCTTGCGTCTTGGCTTGATTCAACTTGAATACCAGCACACCTAGCGGGGGCAAGCAAACATCCAGCGAATAGGGGCGATTTTGATAAGCCCAGTCATCTGTCCATTTGCCGCCCAAATTGCCCATATTACTGCCACCAAAGTCGCGGGCATCACTGTTAAACACTTCGGTATAAAACCCTTTGAATGGCACTCCAACCCGGTAATGGGAATGGGGTTGAGGGGTGAAATTACAGACTACCACCACAAAATCCTCATAGTCCTTAGCCCAGCGGATGAAAGACACTACGCTATGGCGATTATCACTGCAATCAATCCATTCAAACCCGCCCTGGCCACCACCAAAGTCCCAGGTGTAGAGCGCTGGTTCACTCCGATAAAGCTGGTTCAATTGACCGAAGAAATATTTGAACTTCTGATGGGAGTCGTATTGGAGCAAGTGCCATTCCAAGTCACCCCAAACATTCCACTCGTTCCACTGGCCCAGTTCCATGCTCATGAAGATGGTTTTCTTCCCAGGGTGGCAAAACATATAAGTAAACAATGCTCGCATGTTGGCATACTTCTGCCATTCGTCACCGGGCATTTTGCCGATTATGGCGCTCTTCCCATGCACCACTTCATCGTGAGATAGGGCCAGCATGAAGTTTTCGCTGTGGTGATACATCATGCTGAAGGTGACGTTGTTCTGGTGGAATTGCCGGAACCAGGGATCCATGTGGAAGTAGTCCAACATGTCGTGCATCCACCCCATGTTCCACTTGAGGTTAAATCCTAAGCCACCGACGTAGGTGGGCCAGGAGACCATGGGCCAATCAGTGGATTCTTCAGCGATCGACAAAACACCGGGAAAGTAACTGAAAATGACGTGATTAGTTTGCCGCAGGAAATCAGCAGCCTCAATATGTTCCCGCCCACCATACTGATTGGCAATCCATTCACCGGGCTTGCGCAGATAGTCCAGGTAAATCATGGAGGCAACCGCGTCTACTCGCACCCCATCAATGTGGTATTTGTCGAACCAGAACAGGGCATTGGCAACCAGAAAGTTTCGAACTTCGTTACGCCCATAGTTGAAGACTAAAGTTCCCCACTCTTTATGTTCACCTTTGCGCGGATCAGCATGTTCGTACAAGTGCGTGCCATCAAAAAAGGCGAGTCCGTGACCATCTTTCGGGAAGTGCCCGGGCACCCAATCTACCAGCACGCCAATGCCATGCTGGTGACACTGGTCAATGAAGTACATTAAGTCTTGAGGAGAACCAAAGCGAGAGGTCGCCGCATAATAGCCAGTCACCTGGTAGCCCCAGGAACCGTCAAAGGGGTGTTCGGCGATCGGGAGGAGTTCGATGTGAGTGAAGCCTAAGTCTTTAACGTAAGGAATCAGTTTGGCCGCCAGTTCGCGGTAAGTCAGGAAGCGGGCACCAGGTTTGAGTTCTGATACGACTACTGCGGGGTCTTCGGTGCCATCTTCACGCTTTGCTGGCTCTGAAGAGGACGCGTGCAACCAGGACCCAAGATGGCATTCATAAACCGAGATCGGTTGAGTTAATGGATCGCTGTGACGGCGTTTCTCCATCCACGTTTCGTCATTCCAGGTGTAAGCATTGAGGTCAGTAACGATCGAGGCTGTTTTGGGGCGTGGCTCCTGGTGAAAGCCGTACGGGTCAGATTTTTCGTAGATGTGGCCTTCCCAATTTTTAATCTCGTACTTGTAGTGTTCACCCGCTCCAATGCCGGGAATGAACAGTTCCCAAACACCATTCACCCGCTTACTCATTTGATGTTTGCGGCCATCCCAGTAATTGAAATCGCCCAGAAGAGAAACGTTACGGGCATTGGGTGCCCAGACGGCGAAATAAACACCTGAGACCCCATTCAGTTCGGTCAGGTGGGCACCCAACTTTTCGTAGATGCGGTGATGGTTGCCTTCAGAAAATAAGTGGATGTCAAAATCCGTTAGCCAGGGGGAACGAAAGGCGTAAGGATCATAAATGACGCGATCGTGGTCGCCTTCCTGAATCCGCAGTTGGTAGTTGGCTAACTCGGGAATCTCAAGCGTGCATTCAAAGAAGTGGGGGTGATGGGTGGTCTGCATTGGGTATTCTTGCCGCTGCTCTGGCAGAACGACCCAGGCAGCATCAGCAGTGGGCTGATAGGCCCGCACAACCCAGACTTTTTTACCCGCTTCAGTTTCCAATTGATGGGGACCAAGCACCTCAAACGGATCATGATGCTGGTTCCAAACAATTCGTTCAATCTGATCGGGGGTAATAGTCGTCATGGATACCTACCTGGCTGCTTGTAAAACTGCGGGTCAAAAATTATGAAGGAATATCAACTAGATGTAATAAACCGTATCAAATGATTGACAAAGTCTCAAACAATTATTTGTGAACGAAATCGCCTGATTCGTACACGTTAGATTATGTGAAACAAAAACCGCCCCAACTTTACCATTTTGGTAAACGCGAGCGGTCTGTTTATAGAAGGATTATTGCAATTGTCTCAACCTTTTCTAGAGAGGCGCGATCGTGCCTCTAGAGGAAACGATATTATCAGCCGCAGATCACGAACTTCCCATGAAAATCACTTCTGGAAACTTGGATTGAGCCTCAGTCATTGGGCGGTCTTTCCCTTCTTCCTGCCAGTAATTAATGACCTCCGTCGCTTTGTTGAGTAGATCAATGCGATCGACTTCATTAATCCAGTGCTTTGCTTCCAGTTCAGTCTTAAGCTGCTCCCAAGCATCATTTCGCGGCCAAAAAAAGTAAGATGTCAAAGGGCTACTTCCCTTACCTACCACCTGATCCACAGCCAGGGCCACATCTTTCTCCAACCATAAAACTTTCAGAATAAATTTCGGCAACCCAACCTCCCGCGCGATCCCAAACTATCAGTAAACTACAGCCCTCTATGGTACCGTACTCTTCCCGATTCTGCACCTTCCCATTTGTGAGTTCTTTGTGATGCAACCTGCTGCGATCGTAATTTTTGATATTGATGGCGTGATTCGCGATGTGGGCGGATCTTACCGGCGTGCCCTGGCTGATACGGTGGAGTATCTGACGGCGGGGCAGTTTCGCCCGACTCCAGAGGCGATCGACCAGTTAAAAGCGGAGGGCATCTGGAATAACGACTGGGAAGCGTCTCAAGAGTTGGTTTATCGGTACTTTGAGCAAACGCCAGCCGCTCCAGAAGCGATCGCGGCGGTCACGGATCGCATTGTGCAGCCAGTCGCAGATGGTCGAGGCGGCGTGGCAATCGAGTACGATCGCCTCGTGGCCTTCTTCCAATCTCGCTACCGGGGCACCGATCCAGTGAACTGGAATGGCTACATCTGTGCCGAACCGTTGTTGCTCGAACCGAATTATCTTCAGCTTTTGTCAGATTCTGGAATTCTCTGGGGCTTTTTCAGTGGTGCCACTCGCGGTTCCGCCACCTACATTTTGGAGAAACGTTTGGGGTTACAGGCACCCGTTTTGGTGGCAATGGAAGATGCCCCTGGTAAACCTGACCCAACTGGCTTATGCGCCACCGTCCAACAGTTAGAAACCGCTCCGGCGCTCAATCTGCCCGTGTTGTATGTGGGTGACACTGTGGCTGACATGTATACCGTTCTGCGGGCGCGAGAACTGCAACCCGCGCGATCGTGGATTGCCGTGGGTGTTTTGCCGCCCCATGTGCAAACAACGGACGATCGCAGCTTGGACTACACCCGCACGTTGGAAAAAGCAGGCGCAGATACCGTCTTCTGGAACGTGCAAGAACTCACCCCTGCCAAAATTGAAAAGTTGATTGGGAATTAAGATTCTAATGTCAAGAATTTTTCCATGGCAGCGATGAGGCTGGGAGGCCAGCGGCGAGTGTTTTTCAGCCAGTCGATGTTTTTGTAGCGAGAATCGACGCCGACAGCAGCGACCCATTCGCTTTCGGCTTCGCCCTGCTTGCCATTCACCCAGAGAGCCGCCGTGAGCGCTGCTCTCATATCAGCAAATTGGGGATATTTGCGCACCAAATTCCGCATCATCTTCATGGCTTCATCAGTGCGCCCGACCTGGTAGAGAGCTAGAGCCTGGTTAGCGCGAGCGAAGGCATAATCTGGAGCCATATCTGCCGCCTGTCTAAAGTCGGCGATCGCGTCTTCCCATTGGCCCAAGCCCGTTTTAGCACTGCCGCGATTGTTGTAAGCTGCCGGATCCTTGGGGTCAAGCTCCAGTACATGGTTGTAGTCGGCGATCGCTTGCTCCCACTGGCCTAATCCTTCTAGGGCCGCGCCGCGATTAAGATAAGGGTCGGGAGCATCAGGAGCCAATTCGATCGATTTGTCGAAGTCAGCGATCGCTTCCTTCAGCTTATTTTGGCTAACTCGGGAATTCCCCCGATTGCTCCACACAGCGGGATTGTAAGGGAACAAGTCCAACATGTCCGTCCAATACCCTTCTGCCGTCGCAAAATCCTGTTTATTGGTTGCGTCCAAGGCTTTCTGGTAGATGCCTTCCAATTTCTCAAACAAGTCTGCTGCCGAAGGTTGGGCAACCTCAAGTGGTTTTTCAGCAGGCTTAATAATCGATTCTGCTGCGATCGCGGGCACGACCCAGATCGTTAAATTGAGCAGAAAGACACTGAGGCAGCCAATTAGCAAGCGAATCATAACTCTTTGCCCTATGAACGACTGGGATAAACGGTGCAATTAACTATTCTTTCTTATGATAAGAATCATTTCGTCCTGGTGCTTCAGAAAAAGCTCGACTTCAAAAGCCAGATTGAAAGTTTTCTTGAGAGTTACTATTAGCTCCAAAATTTCAGTCTGTGTCCAGACATGGAAATGAATGCTGTAATTTCGCGCCATGAATTGTCGAGCCATTTCCCCAACCCGTGGGTCATCACGCCCTTCATCTGCATTCGTGTATTTCAGCCACGAAAACTTGATACACTCTATGTAGTGGCTCTCCCTAGACTGTTCTGGCCCTTCGTCATGATCTTGGAGCAAGTGTGTGATCGGCGTGACCGGGCGATGTTCGTCGAAGGTGTAGCGCTTATCGGGGATGCCTAAATACAAGATGCCATTTGGTTTCAGGACGCGCAGCATGGACTGAAACGTTCGAATAGGATCTTGACAGTGTTCAATGAAATGGTTGGCAATGACAAAATCTTGAGAAGCGTTGGCTATGCGCTCTAATGTTTCACCGTTGTCTAGAATATCTGGCTCAACAAACGGAACATCCCCTAGCTCCGGATAATGACTCTTTAGCTCACTCACGGTCATGCAGTCGACATACTTCACCTGTGCTGTCACGGGCAGTGGCAAAGGATTGTGTAATGCGCCAATTTCGATACCATGACCATCCAAATATAGAGTGGCAATAGTTTTGCGATCGAGTGGCGTTGGTGTTGATGAGGTTTCTGTTCTGATCTTAGTGATCAATTGAGGCGAAATTAATCTTTTCAGAGCAGTTTTCAGCTTGCTCTTGAAATCGCTGAACATAACAGTTGTCATATGTCATGCTGATGCGCTAATACATCGCTGAACCAGGAGCTGTTTTAAGATTGTATATTGTGCCTGTCTAAGCATCTACAACATCGTTAAGCTTGGGTCGAGTTCCAGCCCTGCCGTGAGGTTAAATGATGGAGAGTTGAGCATCCGGCGGGACATAGCCTAAATGTTTCCAGGCGGCAGGGGTGGCGATGCGTCCGCGTGGAGTGCGGTTGAGATAGCCAATTTGCAACAGGTAGGGTTCGTAGACTTCTTCGATCGTTTGGGAGTCTTCGCCGGTGGCCGCGGCGATCGTTTCCAGGCCAACAGGGCCGCCATTAAAGTGTTCAATCATGACGGTCAGCAGCCGTCGATCGACCCAATCTAACCCGCATGGATCAACCGCAAACTTCTCCAACGCTTCAGCCGCGATCGCTTCGGTAATCTCCCCGGTTTGTTTCACTTGAACGTAGTCCCGCACTCGCCTCAACAACCGATTCGCAATCCGAGGAGTTCCACGAGCACGACGGGCAATTTCAGCCGCTCCATCACGATTTATGGCAACATGCAGAATTGAGGCAGTCCGTTGAACGATTTGCACCAGTTCATCAAGTTCGTAAAAGCGAAGACGTTGGATCAAGCCGAAGCGATCGCGCAAGGGGGAAGACAGCGCACCGACACGGGTGGTGGCTCCCACCAGGGTAAATCGATGCAGAGGGAGCGATCGAGTTCTAGCGCTGGAGCCTTTACCCACAGTAATATCCAGGCGAAAGTCCTCCATTGCCGGGTAGAGAATTTCCTCCGTGACTCTCGGCAGACGATGAATCTCATCAATAAATAGAATGTCGCCGGGCTGTAGACTCACCAGTAATCCCACAATGTCTCTTGGGCGTTCTAAAGCAGGTGCCGTGGTAATTTTGCAGCCAACCTTCATTTCTGCCGCCAAAATCAGCGACAATGTGGTTTTGCCTAACCCTGGAGGGCCATACAACAATAGGTGATCAAGCGTTTCCTGCCGCGCTTGAGCCGCTCGGATGGCAATGTCCAACACATCCTTCAAGTCTTTTTGGCCCACATATTCTGCTAACTTACGGGGGCGCAGTCGTTCTTCCTGTTGTCCCACCTCTTCTGGTTTGGCATCTGGCTGGAGCAGCGGTTCGGCCGGAGGTTGAGTTAATTGCGCGGTCACATCACTGAGTCCCAACGCTGGTTGCGGTGCAAGCAAGTCCGATTGCTCGTTATCATCTGGCTCAGGGGGCTGTTTCTTGGAGGAGATGATGGCCATAAGTAGGAGTTGCCCAGAGTAGTACGAATGGTTTAGTTCATCATACTGAGGATTTCGTCCATGACAGAACAATCTACCGTCAAAATTTCTGAGGAACTTTCGTTTGAAGCGGCATTGGAATTCACTCAAACGTTGCTCGATCGCGATGCTACAGGCACGCTCTCCGCGGCTGAATTCCAACAGGCCGTTACGGATCTGGTCGCGAGTGAAAATGGGGCGCGGGGCTTCTTCGTCGTGTACTTAAGTGACCCGCGCTCGCAATCCGATGCCCCCGCAGCGGCCATCATTGCCGCCCTCAAAACTGCGCCTGATGTCGTTGCGCCTCTGTTGGTTAAAAATCTGGTGATGTCGACAGCCATGGCAATTACCCATCGACGCAATCAAAACGAAGAATTGGCTGCTGGCTCTGATCGAGTTCAGGGGCGATCGCTCAACTTGATCCAGCACTTGCAATCTGCTCAACTTTCACAACAAACCGCCGCTTTAGCCCACAGCTTGCACACAGGCACCGGTACGTATCAAGCCTTCTTAACGCGATGGGGCTACGATCCTGAACAACAACAAGCTATGGCGCAGGCATTAAAGCAAACTGGGTTACTGTAGGGATTTAATTTAAGCCATAAAATAGTACATACGCCCCACTCATCATCTTGCACTGTTGCCGCCAATGACCTACGAACCGCTGCATCATAAGTATCGACCTCAATCATTTGGTGAATTGGTTGGGCAAGAGGCGATCGCGGCAACCTTGACCAACGCCATTGAGCAGCAGCGGATTGCTCCAGCCTATTTATTTACAGGCGCAAGGGGCACCGGCAAAACGTCTAGTGCGCGGATTTTGGCAAAATCGCTGAACTGCTTGAAGAGTCAAGTGCCAACAGCAACACCCTGTGGCGTCTGTGAAGTATGTCAGGCGATCGCCCGCGGCTCGGCACTGGATGTGATCGAAATTGATGCGGCCAGTAACACTGGGGTTGACAACATTCGAGAACTGATTGAGCGTGCCCAGTTTGCGCCCGTGCAATGTCGCTACAAGGTTTACATTATTGATGAAGTCCACATGCTCAGTACGGCAGCCTTCAACGCCCTACTGAAAACGCTGGAAGAACCACCCGATCGTGTCGTTTTCGTGCTGGCAACAACAGACCCGCAGCGCGTCCTGCCAACCATCATCTCTCGCTGCCAACGCTTTGACTATCGCCGCATTCCGTTAGAGGCGATGGTGGCTCATCTGCATCATATTGCCACCCAAGAACACATTCCCATCACCAGTGACGCGCTCACTCTAGTTGCTCAAATGGCTCAGGGCGGACTGCGAGATGCGGAGAGCCTGTTGGATCAGCTCAGCTTGTTATCTGGAGAAATTTCCGTGGAGCAGGTGTGGGATCTGGTTGGGTCGGTACCAGAACGGGAATTGTTGGAACTGTTGCAGGCGATCGTTCAAGACAACCCAGAACCCTTGCTTGATAGTACTCGGCGACTGATGGATCGAGGGCGGGAACCATTGATCGTGCTGCAAAATTTGGCCAGTTTCTACCGCGATTTACTCATCGCCAAAACGGCCCCATCTCGGCAGGATTTGGTCGCACTTACTCTTCCCACCTGGCAGCAACTCTGCGATCTGGCCCAAACCTTTGACTTGTTTACCATTCTGGCAGGGCAACAACATCTGCGGAGTGCCGAAGTTCAACTCAAACACACCACCCAGCCCCGGCTATGGTTGGAAGTGGCGCTCATGGGGTTATTGCCAGCGGCCAGCGGCCAGGCAGAACGTACACACCCACCTCAGCCAGCCGCAGATAAGAAATCGCATGCGACGATCGCCCCCGCACCTAACCCAATCGAACAACCTCAGCCCAAACCAGGTCAGCCCAAACCTGAGGACAAGCCGCTACCCCAGACAGACCAGTCTGGAGCCGAGAGACCTGAAAACCAGGATACAACCAAGCCACCTGGCAACTCCGTCCCAGTTCAAGAACAGACACCACCGACCATCCCTCCATCACCTCGGAGCGAAAAACCTCCGATAGAACGCGATCGCGTCCTCCCAGCATCTCTCGATTTGAACCAAATTTGGCAGGATGTGATTCGCGAAATGGTACCCTACTCTAGCCAGGTCATGGTACGGCAGCAGTGTCGCTTAAAAAGTTTTGATGGGCAACAGGCCAGAATTGCCGTTAGCACTCAGCCCTTGCTGAAAATGGCTCAAACCAAATTGCCCAACATCGAAGCCGCCTTTGAAGCAGTCTTCAGCCGCAAGATTCACATTGCGCTGGAGGTGTCACCAGGGGAGGCGATCGGCGAAACTCCCCCCCAACCCCCTCCAGCACAATCAACACCACAACCACTAGAGCCAACCCCCCCCAAACGAACAGACAGTTCATCCCATGTTGCGCCCCCCCCGCCCCCGCCCCAGTTCCCGACTGAACCTCCCCCTGTGCCCCCACCCCCGGCATCCCCACCTCAAACCCAGAGAGAACCGGCCAATTCGGAACCGGAAGACGCAGCCCCCCAACTGCCTCCGCCAGACCAGGGTTGGGAACTGGAAGACGAAGCCACGCGAGCGGCCAAGAAACTCGCAGAATTCTTTGCTGGCAAGGTTGTGGATTTGGGTGACGATTCGCCATCTGAAACTTTGCCCCCGGCTGCCAAGTCAGAGAGTGCCGGGGAACCAGACTTCACCACTACCGCAGCGAATGCGGACAACTTCTGGAAAGCGACTGACTCCGTAGGCGACCCGTTGGCTGAAGAAGACAGCGAAATGGATGAAGATGACGACGTTCCTTTCTAACTTTCCTAACTTTTACTGGAAGTTACGGGTTCGAAGTGCAGTTAGCTCGCTTCGCTATCTTCCGCGTGGGCACCATAATGCACGGTCTTAACCCATTTCAACCGTTTAGGCCGAATCGACATCCGCGCCGTAGTACTGGCGACGATCGGTAGCCAGTGGAGCATGTAGAACGTGCCATAAGCCGCCCGGAACAACAGAACGAAGGGTAGCCCTTTGGTGGGTTGTGGCTGGGAAGCTTGCCCTTCCAATTCAATGCTGCCGTCAACCTGCCGAATCCGCCGCAAGCCTAAAGTCATTCCGATCAACGACATCACAACTGAAAGACTGGCTAGCGGTGTGTAAAGCAACGGTTGATGTCGCAATACTGCAATCACAGTGTCGGGAATTGTGGCTGTCGGCAGGATGTATTGCAAAATCCAGAACACAAACATGTCCATGGTTTTACGCGCACCCAGTCGGTGCCGGAGAATGGGTTGGCAGTAGTCGAGATAGCGTTGATACCCCCCTTCCGCCCACCGGTTACGTTGATGCCAGAGCGCGATCGCGGTCGTAACACCTTCTTCTTGCACGGCCGGATAGGTGGTGCAGTCAATATCCCAATCATGTAAATGCAGGCGAAACGTCAAATCCAGGTCGTCGGTGATGGTTGCCTCATTCCAACCCCCACATTGGGATAACGCGGTTCGCCGAACAAACTGTCCGTTACCGCGCAATTCACCAATGCCACCCAAGGCAATTCGCTGCTGTTGCCAGAATGCATCCAGTGCCATCTCTGCAATTTGCCCCTGCACCCAGGCATTGCTTGAGACATTGGCGATCGCCTTGCGCACCTGAACGGCACCAAGATCAGCGCGATTGAACAACGGCACAATCCGTTGAAACAGGTCTGGTGTAACCTGCGCATCCGCATCAAACACAGCAATAATCTCACCTTTAGTTAAAGGCAATACCTGATTTAGCGCCCCAGATTTGCCGCCCGTAGCCCCCAAGGGGCGATGAAAAACTTTCAGTTGCGCATATTGGGCGGTCAACTGGGTCAGAATGGTTGGCGTGCGATCAGTACTGCTGTCATCAATCACCCAAACTTCGTAGCGATCGACTGGATAGTCTAAATTACAGAGTGTATTCACCAATCGCTGGATGACCGCCTCCTCATTCTTCGCCGCCACCATGACTGAGATGAAGGGAAATGAATTGGCATCGCCACAATTCAACAATTTTGGCACCGGGTAAGGACGCGCCAACAGCATTCGGGCTGCATGTACGCCAACAAGGGTTGTCAACGCCATTACCAACCAGTACCCCCAGGCAAACCAATGCAACACCAAGGTGCCACTCCAAACGACAAACAGCACGATCGCTGCTCTCCGCCGACGGTTGCCAGTTAAGTATGTAGTCGGATCTGCGGCTTCAGGTTCAGATTCATCCGCTAGGTCAGCTAGCAGAGCGCTGATAGGCTGCAGATCGCTGAAGGAATCGCTTTCGGGCCAGGAACTCTCCTGCATAGGTCACTTGATTTAACCACCAGTATTTGTCTAAACCTTTAAAAAAGCTGGGAATGAGGTAGCACCAGACAGTGCAGCCTTCACACACAGGTAGCTTGCCCTGCGATTGACGATAACTCTCCACCTCTTCAGATTGCTTGTACAACTCATACAAGCGACCATTGATCGGAACTCCAGTTTGAGCAAAGTGATAACAGGGCAACAGCAATTCGTCGTGAGGGGAAATCGCAATCACAGCATCGACAGCCTTGCATCGAGGATTTTTAGTGTCGTTGCCGCCCGCCTCGATAAACGCAAGCGCAGCTTTATTGTAGCCAAGATTATCGTACTGTCGGGCCGCAGTCTCGATCGCGGCGACCATATCTGGAGTAGGGTTCTTCTTCGAGTTGTAATTTGAGTAGGCTGTAAATGCCGGATTTAGCCAAACTCGTACGCCCAACCGTTGCCCCAATTCAGCCACCCCAGCAATTCGATCGTAATTCTGGGCCGTAACCGTATGGTTTAAAACTGGGTACTCACCCAGAGATAACGCAATGTCAACTGATTGCACCAGCGTATCGAAAATTTTGACTCCCCTAGATTGGTCGTGTGTCGCGGCATCAGGGCCATCGAGAGAAAAGTTTAGAAAATCAACCAACCCTTGGATTTCCTTAGCCCGCTTGGGATAAAGAATCGTGTTGGTCGTCATGCTGGTGGTAAAACCCTGGCGCTTTGCCTCCTGGTAAATTGCACCCACATCTTCCTTCAAAAGCGGCTCCCCGCCGGTGAAATCGACGTACTTAACCCCCAGCCGCCGGAGATCCTGCAAGTTTTTACGAATGGTTTCCAAAGTGGCTTCCTGTTTGGGTTCCAATGCCCAAATGTCGCAGAAATGACAACGAGCATTACAGCGGTAGGTTAAGTAGTAATTTGCAACCAGAGGAGCCATAAATCTTTAAAGTTTGATGATCTTCTTCATTGACAACCACAATAATTCTTAGCGCGGTGCAACACAAGTATTTTCGCGCAAAATGGAGATGGGTCTGGTGAAAAATCGGGAATACTGGTCGAAGAAAGGGGCAATGGTGAGCATCACTGATGCTATGTTTCGGACGTGACATCAACAACTGTTTTGTTTAGGAATTGATTCCGTATGGCGATCGACAAACTGCAACCGGCACCCAGCCAACAGGTCAATGTCTACTCTCCTTACTATCCACAGCAGGGGAAGCGTGCTGTTTTACCCTACGCCATTAGCCTGTACCAGAAAGGGTACTTGGAAGGCGAACGCAAGATTGAGGGGGGAGATAGTATTCCTTTCGCAGCGTCGTGGAATGTATCGTCGCTGCCAGCAGATCTCACTCGTTGTCGCCTCCAGTTTGATGGCAACTCAGAACTCAGTTATGAACTCATGATGGCCAACTTTGAGTTTATTGATTTCCTAATTGAGGTCATCCTCACATTTAAGCGACAACGATTTACAGATTTCTCTCAAACGTTTTATCGTAAGTTGATGCGATACGAGGATTAAGCATCTCAAGTCGAGAGGGTGAAATTAAAGGTTGAGCGACATTATAGACGTTGCGGTCATCGGAGCAGGCGTTGCAGGGCTGACATGTAGCCAAATCTTGCAACAAGCTGGGTATCAAGTCTTGGTTTTAGAGAAATCGCGGGGTGTCGGCGGACGCTTAGCCACTCGGCGAGCGCACGAAACGCGGATTGATCACGGCACCTGCTACCTCTCGCCCAAAGACGAGTTATTCAAAGCATTTATTGCCCACTTGCTCGAACGAGATATTGTTCAATGCTGGACTGATCAAATCTTTGCAGTTGCTTCAGATGGCAGTTTTCGCACCGTGGGAGAACGATCGCCTCGCTACGTCGCAGCAGATGGCATGAGTGCGATCGCCAAAGCCCTTACCCCTGGCCTAACGATTCACTTCAATCAGCGGGTTGTGCGCCTCGAACTGGCTTCTAGGGGTGTCTGGCAGCTTATCGTGGAGGTTCCTGACGAAACAGGCCGGAGCACACAATCGCGGTTAGAAGCAAAGGCCATCCTCATCACGACACCCGCCCCGCAAGCCGTTGATCTGCTCGCCCCCTTAGAATCTAGACCGATTGCCCCGAGTGTGCTCACCAGTCTCCGAACTGTGGAGTTCAGCCCCTGCATTACCGTGATGGCGGGGTACGAAAACGTTGAGTTAGGAGCGCACCCACTGGCGCAGATGAAAGCGATCGCACCAGTGCATCCGGCGATCAGCTGGATTGGGCTGGATAGCAGCAAACGTCGCGCTCCCACCATCCCAGCGATCGTCGTCCAAAGCACCGCAAGTTTTGCGCAGACCCACCCGGACACACCAGCCCTAGAAGCAGTTGGGCAAACTTTATTAGACTTTGCTGCGGCTCTCACTGAGGCGTGGCTGGCCGCCCCGACCTGGAAACAGGTTCATCGCTGGCGATATGCGATCGCCACTCACCCCCTACCTAGCAAGTATTTGATTGCAAATACGGAAGTGCCGCTGCTGTGTGCAGGCGATTGGTGTGGTGGCAACCGGGTGGAAAGTGCCTTTTTGTCTGGATTAGAGGCCGCAGATGGTTTAAATCAATTGATGCAACAACGAGAGCTGCCACCGCTCAAATTCTGGCAAGCGATGCCCTAGTTTGTGATTGCTAAAAGGCAGTACCAGGCGAATTTCCCCAAAACGCTCCCACGGCTGTTCCCCCTCTGCCCTTGGCCCCTGGCAATAAAGCGATCGCGGTTGCTGCTTGAATCAGCCACAACTTATCGGATGAGCATCGCCCACGCCCCTGCATAGCCAGAGCTTTGGAGAAAAGCAGGCGTGCCCACTCAAGAATTGCTGGAAGTCAAAGCCCAAAATATAGCCGTAGCCATGTATATGGCGAAGGCGAGTCAGAACGCCTACCCAGTATTGGCTTTGCAACTTCTCCTTGTCCTAAGTGTTCTGACCAAAGCTATAAAAATCCCCCAGTTGTAAAAACCAGGGGACTCTTAAAATACACAGAGTAGTTGCAATTTCGCAAATACTTACAAATCAACCGCACCAGTATCAGTTTGTTCAACGGCTCCTTGATCCTGATCATCCTCAGCGCGATTTCCACCCGGCATCCGTCTTCGTCCCATGCGTCCACTACCGGTTCTCTTGCGAAACTTACGAGCATATGCCTGGTTACGCAGTGCTTTCTCTTTCTTTTGGTTTCGGCGTTTAGCCATGTTTACCCCTTATTGAACAACCAAAATGGGAAGTGAAGTTTCTAACGAAAAGCCACTCCGATTTAACAACTTTTGCTAAATAGCCAGAAGGCTATATTAACACACTCAACTGCCTTGCCTCGCGATCGTGATCAAGGTTTGATTTCTTCAACCAGCCGGCTGGCAAACTGAAGCGCTTCATCCACGGTAGCAATCTCACCTTCTGCCCGCGCCAACTGAATTGCAGCCAATAGCCGTCCGATCATTGGGCCTGCTGATAACTGCAAATGGGACATTAAATCTTGACCAGTCACCAGCGATGAAGCATGAGCGACCGGATCTCCTGGATCCAAAAATCGTTTAACTAGCTGAGCGATTGTTTCTAAAGGCGCACCTTGAGCCAGGGCCATGACACAAACGGCAGGAAAAATAGAACCAACGCCTTGAAAGAAGAAGTACTGTTCTCTCAAGGACAAGTTGAGCGATGCGGGCGATCGCGGTTGGGCAGCAGGCGGAGAACTTAGCATTGGAAAGAAACGCAGCACGGTTCCAACAGATTGGATTTCAGTGCGGCTATACTTCAATCGGCGCAACTGAAATTCAGCTTCTGCTGGATCAGACGGCATCAGGCAAGCTAATTTTGCTGTGATTAACCAGTTACGGGCCGACCCTGAAGCTTTAGCTGCTCCAGACTCGCTAGTACCAGCATTTTCAAGTGAATTTGGCCCAATTCCACGATTCTGACTCAACAAACCTCTCGCAAAGTCGGGTTGAGTTTCCTGCAGCAAAATTGCGGTGCGGTCAATGGCGGCAATTAAGTTCAGGCTGGCAGCAGTTGCACTGGGAAGCCAATCTTTCAACAAGCCATCCTGCCATGCTTGAGTGAGCCAGGACGTGCCCTTCTCTGTACTGAGTAAGTAATTTAACTCAGATTGAACCCGCTCTGCCGCAATTCGTCGCAAAGCAGGAGCAAGAGACCGAATGACGGCTTGCGTTTCGGGTTCCAGATGAAATCCGAGTTGAGCTGCTTGCCGGTAGGCTCGCAATAGTCGCAGGGGATCTTCAGCCAGGTTTTCCGCCGAAACCATGCGAATCAATCGCTTTTCGATATCGACACAGCCTTGGAGGGGATCAACGAAGCGATCGAGTTGGGGATTGTAGGCGATCGCATTCACCGTAAAGTCTCGTCGCCACAAATCAGCTTCTAACGTAGAACCCACCTGACGGGCAAAATCTGCTGTTCCCTGCGGAAAAACAACTCTGGCAATCTCACGTTCAGCATCCAGGAGAACGAACCCGGCCTTGTGGTGGCGAGCGATCGCGCGGGCAATGTCCACAACGCCAGCGGGCAACACAAAATCCAAATCCAAGTAGTCGCTATGGCGGCCCAAAAGTGCATCCCGGACACTACCACCAACTAAAAATGCCGAGTCAGGCAGCCAGTCCAGAGTAAATGGCCAACTCTGGGGAGACAGTGCAGAAAATTCGGTAGAAACGTTGTTTTGAAGATCCAACCCGTGAAGAAGCTGCGTTAATTCCAACAATGATCTGATCCTAACGATGCAACTGAAGAAAAACCTAATCTGGAGAGATTCAGGTAAAAAGAATGGCGGTGATGGGCAAGCACTCACGCTTAAAAAATTGCGCTCTGTCCGACTTATTTTTACGAAACTCAACCAATGGAGTCGTGAATAATAACATCGCCTAAGCTAAGCTAGCAGAAAATCACTTCATTTCCCGACTCGCTCTTGCAGGAGTCAGTCACAAATTATGAGGTCTGGTGTATGTGTATTTGCGTGAATTGTAAATTTGTCGATCGCTGCACAACCTATCATGCGGTTGAAGCTCAGCATCAACAGCCTCACCTGACTCAATTTCCCGACTTTGAGCCAATTGATCCAACCATCAACGCTAATATCAAGCCGCCCACCGTCCGAATTGAGGGCGATCGCATCGTGCAGGATGATGATTTTGGCTTCGAATACGATGTCGTTGGTTGCGCAAGCTTCACCGCTGACATCGGTAAATGGTCTCGGTTACGCCCTGGCGAACTGGTGCCGACCTGAGCTTAATTGCCGTTAATTTCATCGAGCTTAGTTCGCACGGCTTGGATATCTTGCCACATCAACCACTTAGGGCTACCTGGGTCGCGAGACTGGTTCCGGAGCAAATAGGCGGGATGAAAAATTGGCATGTACAGGCGATCGTCCCGTTCAATCCACTGTCCTCGCACTTTGGTAATCCCTTCCTTAATCCCCAACAGGTTGCGGAGTGCCGTTTTGCCCGTTAACAGGATAATTTTGGGATTGATCATCCGGATTTGTTCCATCAAATAACCTTTGCAGGCGTCTGCCTCCTGAAGTGTCGGTTCGCGATTTTCAGGCGGACGGCATTTCACGATATTGCAGATAAATACGTCCTCTTCTCGCGTCAGTTTGACAGAAGCCAAAATTTTAGTCAGCAACTCTCCCGATCGTCCCACAAATGGGCGGCCTGTTTCGTCCTCCGTTTGCCCTGGGCCTTCGCCCACAATCATGATCCTGGCATTCAGGCTACCTTCGCCAACAACCGCGTTCGTCCGGTTCTGGCCCAAATCGCAACGGTAACACTGGTTGCAGTGGACTTTCATTTCATCTAATGAGGTGTAAGTCCCGGCTGGGATCGGCACTGTGGCACTGGTGGGGATCAAATCTGGGTCAAAATCAGCGGGTGGAGTTGGGTGGTTATTGTTAGACAGGTTGAACAAGTCAATTTGGCTATCGGCAGACATGGAGGTTATAAGCTTTGGATTACTTTATCTTTGGGTTAGGTTAAGCCAGCTTGAGAATTTTTGCTAGTCCATCGAGAGAGATCTTCTCACCGATTCCCGCAAAAACTTGTCTGACTTCCACAAAAACTGGTCGTCCTGGTTCTGCGACCTAATTTTTCAGTCATGATGAAGGAGATCGCACTGTTGCCAGGGAGAGCCAACCATGACATCTGGTTTACCGACTCAACCCGCTGCCTCTGACTCGACAGTTTGTTTTGCCGATCGTTTGGATGCAGGCGAACACCTAGCCCAAAAGGTTTTACAAGAATTAGCCGCCGCCTCGCTGACTCAAACAGCCATTGTGTACGCTTTGCCCCGCGGTGGATTGGAAGTGGCCGTGCCAGTGGCGCGAGCGTTGCGCTGCCCATTGGATGTGCTGGTGGCGAAAAAAATTACTCGCCCAGAAAATCCAGAACTGGCGATCGGAGCTGTCACCGCAGATGGTCACAGTCTTTGGCTCCCACGATCGCGATCGCCCAAAGAACCCACTTATTTGAATGAGATCGCTCTCCACAAAGCCCGCGAACGAGCTTACTTACAACAGCAACAGTTTGAAGCTAGTCGTCCTCAGGTTAACCCGACCGGTGCGATCTCGCTCATGGTGGATGATGGCATTGCCACAGGCATGACGATGGCCGTGGCAGTTCAAGCCCTCCGAGCACAAAATCCAGCCCAAATTTGGATTTGTGTACCTGTGGCACCGCCAGAGATGATGCCGCATCTGCACCAGTGGGCTGATCAAGTGGTTGTGCTGGCCACACCTAGCCCCTTTCTAAGCGTCAGTCGCTTTTATCGAGAGTTTAAGCAAGTTGAAATGGCCGCAGCGATCGCGTATCTGCAAACAACTAACCAAACCCATCTCACAGAAACAGAAGCGGATGCATGAAAATATAACTATGGTCAGAACACTTAGGACATATCAAATGGCTGAATCGCCCATTCTGAGTAGGTGTTCTATATAGCCTCTGCCACGTTTCACATGGCAGAGGCTATATAGACCTCTAGCAACCAAAGACCTGAAAGCGACAAGAGCAAATAACCCCTGTCGCCTAAAAATTGCATTCTTGGCTGGCGTTAAGCGTCTTGAGCCATTTGTAACTCGCCAATCGCGTAACGCGCGATCGCCAAGCCCAACCGCGCCCGCTGCACATCTGAAAGTTGCTCCCATTCCACCTGAGGCACTTGCGCAATGATCGAATCCACCGCATTGGCCATCCCACCATTCCGCATTTGAACAGCCAGCGGACGAGCCAATACGTAAAAATCTTCTTCAGCCAGACCAGGGGCAATTTCTCGCACACACTGCACCAACTGATCCGCCAGGAGATTAGACGTTTGCGAAACAGTTTGTTGAGCTTCGGCCACAACTTTTTGAGCCTGCTGGACGATCGCAGTCAACCAACTTTGTGGTACGCGAGCAGCAAACCGTTGAATCAAGGCTTCTTCTAAACCTACCCCAGTCCAAACTTGCTCTAAATGATTGAAGAAGGAATGGGAACGATGAACAAGTTCCTCATCCTGCAAACCGTCGAGAATAGACGGCCCATGAGAATCTGCAAAGAACACTGCTGCATCAGGTGACAAGGGATTCCAGGGATAAGTAATGCGAGCATTGGGATTCTCTTCTACTTGGAAAGCCTGTTCTTCCAACTCACCCTCTAATTCGCCAGCGTAGCTTACCCCTTCGGCGTCGAGCAATGATGCCAGAAAGGCTTGCTCAACCTCATCCATCTTTCCGACATCACCAAAACAGAGTTGTTCTTCCATCGTTCGGACTCCTGCATGCACTAAACAATTAACTTTGCTGTTGAGACTATCTACAGCGCGATCGAGGTCAATTTCGGAACTGGATCAAATCTCATTCAAAAGTTGTAGAACGTCTATCGGGAATTGGGCAACTCCCCAGGGGTAAAAATGACAAATTCCATCGCTTCGTTCTGCTGACTGCCAAATTTAATCTGAGTTTTGGGTTTTAGTTCCACCTCTTTGTGATGAACTTTTTGCCAACCCGTTTGATGCAAAATCCACGTGCCAAACCGAGAGAAATCTTCTAAAAAGTAGCAAACCTCATCTTCGCTATTCTGGCCATCTCGGCAGAGGATCATGGCATGTTCGCGAGAGACACCGCTTTCATCTTCTTTAAGCACCAGGTCATTCTCTGTACTGCGGCCAATTTTCATCAAACCGCCTCGAACTTGCCAGACTCGGCCATCCGTTAACGATCGCAAACAGGCGACATGGGTCAACGGTTCGGGAGACCCAAAACCAGTCTCGCTGGTTTCGATCGGTTTCAGTAATTCCCCATCAAACTCTGGATGCATATACAAGACCGGCAATGTCCAGGTTTGATGATTGAACTTATAAAGAGTCAAAAGATTTTGGCGTGCCACCGCCACCGCCTGGTCGATCGGCATTCGTTGGGCCAGCGATTGGGCAAACACCTGAATAAAGTTGATGGCTTCCAGGTCAGCGATCGGATCGCGCATGGCCAGAACGGCTGGCACCCCGTGGTGAATTAATACCTCAGCCAAACTACTGCGAGGAATCGGATGCGTCAACTTAACACCGGGGGCGTATTCTAGCCCATTGTGATCTTCGTATTGGTCGGGTTGTGCTCCCCAACAAGCATTAAAAACGGCCAATTTTACCTGACATCGAGTTAATACCTGTGCTAGCTCCGTTCCATTCAAGGTCATATCGGGGCGGAGGAAAATTAGCCCGCCATCGGGACCTGGCATCCCGTGTCCGGCATAAAATAGGACATTATAAACTCGCTTTTCTAAAGCTTGGATTAACTCGACGGGCGAGGGCTGCACCAGAGTATCGACCTGGCAAGCAATCCCTTTAGGTGTGCCAATTCCAGAATTTCCAGACATTTTCAGCACTTGTGCCAGCGTGTCTGCCTCCTGTTGAAGTTTGAGGGATTGCAGCGTATCGTTTGCCAGCCCAAACCCATTTATGGGGTCGGTTGCTTGGCCCAACACGAGCAAAATTCTGAGGGCATAGTCCGATCGTAGGGGTGGTAAAGCATTGACATCACTCGTTGTTCGGCTAAATAGCAGTTGCTGGCTCAACGAAATAGCTTGCCGTCCCGGCGCATCTTGCATAATTTCCCACGGCAGCGCAATTAAATTAGGGTCACGAATTTCCAATCGCAACCGCAATGGCTTGTTTTGCCCGGCGGCAATGCCTTGACTGTGATTCAAACTAGCCAGTACCGCGCCTTCAAATAGCCATTGCCAAAGCTGAATTCCTAGCGTTTGCATCAATCGGCTGGATAAACTCCCCGCTTGCCCTGACTCGGACACAAATTCTGGCGCGGGAGTTGGTTCCGTTGGATACGGTGGCAAGCGGCGGTTGGAGAACATTTCCTGCCAGTCTTGCCACAACTGGCTCAAGGCATGAGTCCAAATGCAATCGCGCAATACTAGCCCCCCTGGATAGGGAGCTTGAGTCACATGAATGGCAAAATGTGCCGTCCCTGCTGCTTGCAGCGGAGTGACAGCTAGACTCAGGTAAGGAATTCCAGGTGAAGGCATTCGTAAGCAGTATGACGAGATCCGCAAGGATCGGTATTTGTAGCTGGGTAAATGTTTACTCGTGTTACCAGTCTAGTGCCTGAGCCGGTAAGTTGTTCGAGTTGGGTTAATCGATCTTGAAAACCCGAAACGTTCTGGCGAGAGCGGGCAACAATGACGTGAAATTCTCATTTTGAACTCAAAGCAGCCTGCGCCAGCGTCCAATCTGGGCGTAAATGACGCGCTTGCCGCAAATAGGGATGATAGATTTCGATGTCAGAATTGGGCGTATTGAAGTGAATTAAGAAGCGAATGCAGCGCTCCAAACTGCCCTCAACATGCATTTGTTGCACATCCAGGAGGGGGACATTTTTCCAGTGGGGACGTTCACGGGCGATCGCCGCGGGGAAAACAGCATCCAAATCGCGAGTAACCGAAAAAGTGATGCTCACGATCTCATCCATGTCGAGCTGATTATGAAGCTCCAATTCATCGAGCAACTCGTGAACAGCTTCCCGAATTGCTGAAACAGAATTTTCTGAAACGGTTGTTGCTCCACGAATTGCTCGAACTCGCCACCCCACGCCTGTATCCTCCACTTGCTCTTCGTTGAATTATAGCTTTGGTCAGAAAACTTACAGCAGAGGTACTGGCTGAGATGCCGATTCTGAGTCTGCTTTCTGGCCTACCATTGGCATCTGCCTGAGGGCGACGGCTGCATGGCAACCATCAGAAATGGGCAACCGCACCAACTTGTGTCACGCCTAACCTGATCATGGCGGATAACCCAGAAAACGTCAGCCTCTTAACTGAAACTGTTACTGAAACTTTAAGCAACCGGAAAAAGCCCCAACCATCACGCCTTCATCAGCACACCCCCCATCTAACCCATCTCCTTACGGTCGATATAGCCAAAGCGGCAAGCCATTTGTAGACAGTTCAAAATCCAACCAAGCTGCACCAGCGGCAACACCTGGCAGACGACTGAGCTGGCTCAAGGCAGCCTGATCTCTGGAAACAAGCCGATTGAGCAAGGGCTTCTTCTCCTCCAACGTGAAGGTCAGCGTTTTGTCGGGATCTAGCCCAGCCAATTCAGCGGCCCAGCGCCGAGCATCTTCTTCGGTTCCTAGACGATCGACGACTCCCAGCGCTAAAGCCTGTTGCCCAGTGAAGATGCGCCCATCGGCAAACGCACGGACGGTATCGACGGCCAGATTCCGAGCTTCGGCTACAGTTTGAACAAACTGCTGGTAGCTGATGTCAATGAGTTCCTGCAAGATATGGCGCTCTTGATCCGTCATTTCGCGATCGAAGGCAAGAATATCTTTGTACGGGCCAGACTTAATCGTTTTGAAAGAGACGCCAACCCGCTCTAACAGGCGCTCTAGATTGTTGCCGCGCAGGATGACCCCAATACTACCCGTGATGGTGCCAGGATTGGCCATGATGTGTTGGGCACCCATGCCGATGTAGACTCCACCGGATGCCGAAATATTGCCAAAGCTGGCAACAATTTTGACTTTCTCTTGCAGCCGTTTCAAGGCGTTGTAAATTTCTTGCGAGTCTCCCACAGTCCCGCCCGGGCTATCAATTCTGAGCAACAGCGCGGGAAACTTACGCTCTTCTACCGTTTCTAATGCTTCTAAAACACGCTTCCGGGTCGCACCGGCGATCGCGCCATTGATTTCAATTCGGGCAATTTGCTTGCGGAACCTGGGCTTGATGAACCAGACCATGATGTATGAGTACTTGAATAATGAAAACGCCAACCGCTCATCGATCGATGCAGCCAGAGAACTGAACTGCAAAACCGAAAGATGAGAACGATCCTAAGCTCTAGTTTGCCTTAAACCGCGAGAAATTGCAGATGCGAGCCACCAAACGGCTTAACATAACTACAAGATTCGCTACACTAATCAAAAGCATCGATTCAAGTTTAAGTTTGTTGGCGCTCATTCATCTCCTCCTCTAAGACCCCATGAACTCTACTCCGCCTGCCTCCAAGTTGCCGTTTTACTCACTGCTCCTGATTGCGCCGTTCTTCTTTTGGGGGACGGCGATGGTCGCGATGAAGGGCGTTATTCCTAACACCACCCCCTTCTTCATGGCAGGTGTCCGGCTCGTTCCGGCGGGATTATTAGTATTAGCAACTGCTGTCATCGCGGGAAGACCCCAACCGAAAGGCTGGGCCGCCTGGGCCTGGATTGGGCTATTTGCGTTGGTGGATGGCGCAATGTTTCAGGGATTTTTGGCGGAAGGGTTGGGGCGTACGGGGGCGGGGCTGGGATCAGTGATGATCGATTCACAACCGATCGCGGTGGCCTTGATGGCGTGGCTTCTATTTGGAGAACACATCGGTGTGTGGGGGTGGCTAGGTTTAGGCATTGGGATTGCGGGAATCAGTTTGCTGGGTCTGCCTGACGCATGGATTATGGCGTTGTTGCAGGGCAAATTTACCTGGGATGGGGCTGAATTAGGCGCAAACTTGCTCTACGACTTGTTTCAGAATGGCCAATGGTTAATGTTGCTGGCCGCTCTATCCATGGCAGTGGGAACTGTGATTATGCGCTACGTCAGCCGCCATGCTGATCCGGTTGCGGCGACTGGTTGGCACATGATTTTGGGTGGCTTACCATTATTTGCGCTGTCAGCCTTGACTGAAACCGATCAAATTACCCGTTTAGACGCGGCCAACTGGGTGGCAATGGGCTATGCCACCATTTTTGGGAGCGCGATCGCCTACGGGTTGTTCTTCTACTTTGCGGCCAGCGGCAGCCTCACCAGTCTTAGTTCTTTAACCTTTCTGACTCCAGTGTTTGCCTTGTTGTTTGGCAGCCTTTTCTTGGGGGAAATGCTGTCGCCGATTCAATGGGGTGGCGTAGGCTTGACCCTGGTCAGTATCTATTTGATCAACCAGCGGGAAGTTTTAGCGCAGAAGTTGCAACCGTCATCGCCCACTGCTACGGTTGAAAATTTGGTTGTTCAAGCAGATGCATCGATACCGGAATTAGCACAAGTTTCTGTAAAATTGACCGAGTCTGAATAGCCTACTTGCTTGTTTCTCGCCCCTGCTATCGCCCATGCCTCTATCCCGATCGCTCAAGCTGCTATTTCTCTCGACTCCAGTGGGGCCATTGGGGTCAGGTTTAGGGGGAGGAGTTGAGTTGACGGTATACAACATCGCGCGATCGCTGACTCAGCGGGGCCACCAAATCACGGTTGTAGCGCCAGTTGGGTCTGTTCTGGCAGGCTTTACAGTCGTGGAGATGCGGGGCAATCTGCAAATTACAGCCCAAAGTGAAGGGCGGGATGCCTGGATCGCGATGCCAAGTGATTCGGTATTAGCCGCTATGTGGGAGTATGCCCGCCAAGTGCAGGCGCAACATGACCTGATTCTTAACTTCGCTTACGACTGGTTGCCGTTCTACTTAACGCCATTTTTGCAGCAACCTGTAGCCCATCTAGTCAGCATGGGGTCATTAACAGATGCCATGGATGGGACGATCGCCCACGTGATTGAGCAATTTCCTGGTCACGTTGCTGTCCATAGCCAGGCGCAGGCGGAAACATTTGCGTTTGGCGATCGGTGTCGCGTCGTAGGGAATGGCTTTGATTTAACCCAATACACGTTTTGCCCAGATCCGGAGCCAGTTTTAGGTTGGGTCGGTCGGTTAGCCCCAGAAAAGGGATTGGAGGACGCAGTCGCTGCGGCCCAAAGCGCGAATATCCCGCTGAGAATTTGGGGCGTGATGCAAGACGTCGCCTATTGGCAGGATATCTGTGATCAGTATCCCGATGCCCCTGTCCGTTATGAGGGCTTTTTACCAACGGCAGAACTCCAAAGCGAATTGGGTAAATGTCGAGGGTTGCTAATGACACCCCGTTGGGTGGAGGCGTTTGGTAATGTGACGATCGAGGCGTTGGCTTGTGGGGTGCCGGTGGTTGCCTACGATCGCGGTGGCCCCTCTGAAATTGTGCAATCTGGGAAAACAGGTTGGTTGGTTGAACCGGATAGCGTAAGTGGGCTAGTGAATGCCATCGCTCGACTCAATCAAATCGATCGCGCCATTTGTCGGCAATACGTAGCAGCAGAGTATTCGCTGGAGGCAATGGGCGATCGCTTAGAAGCGTGGTTTGCGGCTATCCTGGCTGGAGCTAAAACCAGGAACTCTGCCGATTCGGCACAGGTTTGAATCTGCAAAATTGGCAATTATTGGCTGGAACGCTCGATTTGAGTTGATACAATACATATCTGCCGATTTCACGACCTTCACCAAGACAACACTATGAGCCAGGGGACACTGTTCGACAAAGTCTGGGATGCACACACCGTTGGAGTTTTGCCTTCTGGCCAAACTCAGCTATTGATCGGGCTGCACCTGATTCATGAAGTCACCAGTCCCCAAGCGTTTGCCATGCTCCAAGAACGGGGGCTACAGGTTCTATTTCCCGATCGCACCGTTGCCACGGTTGATCACATCATCCCGACTGACACTCACGCTCGGCCTTTGCAAGATGCCCTGGCCGAAGAGATGATGCAGGCATTGGAGCAGAACTGTCAGAAACACGGAATTACCTTCCATAACGTCGGCTCGGGAAACCAGGGAATTGTGCATGTCATTGCACCGGAGCAGGGATTAACTCAACCGGGGATGACGATCGCCTGCGGAGACAGTCATACCTCCACTCACGGAGCCTTTGGCGCGATCGCATTTGGCATTGGCACCAGTCAAGTGCGCGATGTGCTGGCTTCCCAAACTCTGGCTCTGGCCAAGTTAAAAGTGCGGCGCGTCGAGGTCAACGGAACCCTGCGCCCTGGTGTGTACGCCAAAGACGTGATTCTCCACATCATTCGCAAACTAGGAGTCAAAGGTGGCGTGGGTTACGCTTACGAATTTGCTGGCACCACGTTTGAACGGATGAGCATGGAAGAACGGATGACCGTGTGCAACATGTCGATCGAAGGGGGTGCCCGGTGTGGTTATGTCAATCCAGACCAGGTCACGTTTGATTATTTGCAAGGCCGCCCGTTTGCCCCCAAAGGCGCGGCTTGGGAGCGGGCAATCGCCTGGTGGACGAGTATCGCTAGCGATCGCGATGCCGTGTACGACGATGTGGTAGTTTTCAATGCCGCAGAGATTGCCCCCACCGTCACCTGGGGGATTACACCAGGGCAGGGGATTGGTGTTGATGAAAAAATCCCCACACCCGCCCAGATGCCCGAAGATGAACGAGCGATCGCCGAAGAAGCCTACCAGTACATGGATTTGCTACCTGGAACCCCGATCGTCGGCACGAAAATTGATGTTTGCTTTGTTGGTAGTTGCACCAATGGCCGCATTTCCGACTTGCGCGAGGCGGCAAAAGTAGCCCAGGGTCGCCAGGTGGCCGAGGGGGTGAAAGCCTTTATCGTGCCCGGATCAGAACGGGTTAAGCAGCAAGCAGAAGCAGAAGGATTGCATGAAATCTTTTTACAGGCAGGCTTTGAATGGCGCGAAGCGGGTTGTTCCATGTGTCTGGCCATGAACCCTGATAAGCTGCAAGGACGACAAATCAGTGCTTCATCGTCAAATCGCAACTTCAAAGGACGGCAAGGCTCTGCGTCGGGACGCACCCTATTAATGAGTCCGGCGATGGTAGTCGCAGCCGCAGTCACAGGTCAGGTTACGGATATTCGTGAGTTGATTTAGACAAACAAGGACTGATTGAACCAATACGGCAAATACGTCAATGAAGACATCAACAAAAAGGGGATGAGGAAAGTCATCCCCCTTATCTAAGGATCATGAACGAACCAACCTGCGGGGTGGTCGCCGCAATCGAGCGGACGGGCAAGACGTTCGGGAGCAGTTCGGTCGAGCCTCTCTGTCGAGACCTCAGTCGAACGATGCCCCTCCCACAAACATTGCAAGTTATAGCTTTGGTCAGAACACTTAGGACATGGAGAAAGCTGAAGAGCCAATGCTGGGTAGGCGTTCTGACTCGCTTTCGCCACGTTACACATGGCTACAGCTATATTTAATCCTCGTTCCTAAGTGAAACAGACTGAGAAACTACAACCCTAATTCGTTACCGCGACGGTATTGCAAATAAGCAGCCACGAACAAACCAGCCAGAGTAATAGGAATCAAACCTAGCACGATACCTGAAAGAATTGGTTCTATCAAAGCGATTCTCCTTGTAGCAATCTCAAATTCAGCGATGTCAGACTTTGTTACTTATCGTACAAGGTTCAGTCGGAAAAATGAATGCTGCACGATCGCAGTGAAGCTGGATTCGATCGACCACTGGCAATAAAGAATATTAAAATATGTTGCTAGCCTTAGAAACACCTTTTGATTTAGCGGGCTTAATAGTTCCTTAAGTTTACTGTTTTGCGAAGTTATCTGAAGAAGCTCTAAACTACAAGAAGGTTTGCTTCGTCTTTGTTCATAGTGTTGTCGTTTACTGTCTCTCTACTCTTGGAAAACCAGGCTACTACAAAGGAAGGCTTGCTGCAGCGGATAGCTCTCATTCTTGGAGTTGTGCTGATGTTTGCCCTTTTGGTGATTGGATGGGAGATTTACCAGACCCAAAAGATTGAACCTTATGTTCGAGAGGTGCTGGCTCTAACGGGTAATTCAGAGCAAGGAAATGCTATTTTTCAGATGAATTGTGCTGGTTGTCACGGTTCTCTAGCAGATGGGCGAGTTGGCCCAAGCTTGTTGTCTGTTTCATCTCGCAAGTCAAAACCAGATCTGATTCATCAGGTTACAAGTGGACAGACTCCCCCCATGCCTCAATTTCAGCCGTCCCCGCAAGAAATGGCTGATCTCTTGAGCTATTTAGAAACCTTATAAACAGTTTAGTTTTAACCAACTCGGTACACTGAGAAGGTTTGTTCAGTTAGATATCAACATGACTACGGTTGATTGGATTGTTGTGGGTGGAGGCATTACGGGTTCCGCTCTGGCCTACGAGCTGATTCGGCAAGGCTTATCTGTTCTGCTGTTAGAGCGTCATACCGAGTTGCAAGGCGGCTCCCGGTTTGGGTATGGGGGTGTTGCCTACTGGGCTGGCACAACCGATTTAACACGTCAACTGTGTGCTGAAGGGATTTCTCGCTTGCGGGGACTGGCCACGGAACTCGACGCAGATATTCAGTTTCGAGAACTGGATTTAGTGTTGACGATTCCGGCAGCGCTTGACCCCGCACCGATCGCCGCAGCTTATAGTCATTTCGCCATTCCACCCCGTCTGGTTGACGTCACAACAGCCTGCCAATTGGAGCCACTGCTTCATCCTCATGCCATTTCTGGGGTTCTCACCGTGAAGCATGGTCATATTTATTTAGGAGCAACCGTTGCCGCGTATCGGCAGGCATTCATGAAATTGGGGGGAACTGTGGAAGTGGCTGAAGTAACCCGTCTTTTGCGCGATCGCACCCAGCCTGAGCAAGTGACGGGCGTCGTCTGTCAAAACCAAACCTTTCAAGCCGCCAATGTGGTAATTTGTGCCGGGGCTTTGGGCCGCAAACTGTTAGCCAGTTCGAGTATCAACGTCCCGCTCTACTTCACCCATGCAGAACTGATTGAAACGCTCCCGGTTGATGTCAAGCTGCGATCGCTAGTCATGCCGGCTGTAACGAAACGATTTGAGCTAGAGGCAGAAGCGGGCCGGGCCGATCGCGATTACCTGTGGGATGAACCTGGGCACGAACCAACGCCAGCCATTCTAGATGCAGGTGCCATCCAATTTTTGGATGGCAGCCTACGGATTGGGCAAGTCAGCCGCACCCTCACCGATCCTCAAGCCGTGATTGATGCGATCGCCAGTGAACAGGCCATGCGTCATCAGATCGGCGAAGTATTGCCAGCCCTCGCGCAGCTTCCTGGCACCTGGCACCATTGTTTAGTGTCTTTCAGCCGCGATCGACTCCCCCTGATTGGTGCCATCCCAGCCGTGCAAGGTCTTCACCTCTTTGCTGGCTTCAGCAATCCTCTGGCCATCACCGCCCCCTTGGCCCAACGCTTCGCCAAAGCAGCTACAGGCACATCTGATGACCTCCTACCTCAGGTAGCGCTCACTCGGTTTCAATAAAAAAGCCTCCTGACCGTTGCTGGCAGAAGGCATTAAGAGAGCGATGTGAGGAGTTGGAAAATTACGCCAGTTGAAGACCCAGACCGAAGCATGAGTTCAACACTAGGCTCTAACAGTTAGAAACTGAACTGAGTTCGCAAATTGAACACATAAATGTTCGGATTGCTATCAAAGTTGTTGGCATTGAAGACAGCATAAAACGCTGGCACCAAAGCAATATTGTCATTCACGGGGAAGTAGTAGGAGGCTTCTGCGGCGTATGCCGTGCCGCCATCACCACCACCCGCTGCAAAGAATCGTCTACCGCGTGTAATATCCATTGGCATCAAGAATGTCAGCACGCCAAGAGCGCCCTTCTTGAAGAGATCAGGAAAACCTAAACCAACCTGGAAAGATTGCGAGTTCACTTTGCCATCCACAGGTCTCAGGTTGATGTCAGCATAGCCGTAGCGACCAAAAATCCCGAATCCAGGCGTGATTGCCCAGTCAAAGTTGACTCCCAGGTGATGCGCAGTGGCAAACTTCAAGCCACCGTCACTTGCAAAACCACTGACCGGGTCGAATACGGAGAAGCCGGGGCCAGCATCCAGTTGACCATAGGGAATAGGTTCTCCGACAGCTCCACCGACCTGCCCAAAGACAGCCTGCAAGCGCGAGTAGTTGTACATCAAGCGCAGGTTGAAGTTGCGAGTGGGGGAGAAGGTTAATTCAGCCGTTGCCGTGTAACTGCCGCCGAATAATCCAAAGCGGGGGTCGCTGGAGGTATTTAAGCCAGGAATCGTCCCTGGCAAAAATTCGGTATTTTCACCCAAGTAAGCAGCCGCAAACCGCCATTGAGGACTGATGTTCCACTCAATTACGGCACCGGAACCTCGATCGATCGCGTTAGATTGAGTGGAACCGATCGAGTCAAAGCTGCTTGCCCCGGTCAAAAAGAAGGTATAGCGGTTGAAGTCGAAGTGCCGATACCAGTTAATCCGCGGCCCGACTGTCACGGTTAGCTTTTCGCCTACCGGGAAGCTGTAGAACAAGTCGTGAATCACCACATCACCACGCCCATTCACCGTACCCGCAGTTTGATCGGTAAATGGCACCCCAAAGGAGTTGAAGAATCCAGCAGACGCGAATTCGTTTGCGGGGGAGATGCCATTTCCAGCCGATAACTGGGTTACAAGCAAATCTCGACCGGTGAATGAAGTATTGAAAGTTAGCCAAGTCAGATAACTGAATGTGAACTGAGCTTCATCCGCTTGCTGGACGATCGGATTCCCCAACGCATCTCGCCCAGCTAAACGAACACCTCCACCAGGAGCTGCTGAGGGGGCACGGCCATCCACCGGCAGCGCTTCAAACCGTACGTTATCTCTAGTACTCGTTGCCCCCGTCGCATTAAACCAGACTAATCCGCTGAGTTTCGTGGTTGTCGAGAACTGTTGCTTCTCCAAAGTTGCAGTACGGACTTCCAGCGCGTCCACTCGACCCCGCAATGAGGCCAGTTCAGCCGCAAATTCCTCTTGCAGACGCTTCACCACTTCCAGGTCTTCTTTCCGGACAAAATCAGCCGTGGCAGCCGCAATCAGTTCTTGAATTTTGTCGAGACAGGCATTAAGCCCAGCCGCGAATTCCCACCGAGTGAGGGCACGGTTGCCGCGGAACGTCCTATCTGGATAACCCACAATACAACCGTAGCGCTCTACTAACGATTGCAATGCCTGAAACGCCCAATGACTTGGGTCAACATCGGTAAATTGGGAAACAGAGGTTACCTGATCCAGGGCTTGTGTAGACTCGCCTGTTTGCAGTTCACCAACGCCTGCGATCGTTTCCATGGAAGCTGGAAAATCAGCGGCGATCGCATCATCCGCCAACCCTTGCGTCGTACCCACACCCGGAACCAAGACCAAACTAGCCAAAGCTGCCGAGATGGAGACAGGAACCTTTAACAACAGTGAATGAAAAACCCCACTTTTCTTACTCATCGAACCTCACACCTGAAAGTTGAACATAATTTATATCCTCAGAGGGTGAGGATACCAAACCACTAGGGTCAATTATGTAATCTGCGCCACACCTTGGAGCAGGAATCTGTCAGGTGATTTATCAGCCGGGGCTTTCGTTCAATCACGCCGACCTGCTTAGCAGCAGGCAGCAGGCAGCAGATAGAAGGTTTGTAACAAGCATGGAGAAGCGTTTCAGGGATTTGCCTTGCTCAAGGAATGAGAATTAAAAAGCTGTAATGTTTGTGGGATGGGCATCGTTCGACTGAGGTCTCGACAGAGAGGCTCGACCGAACTGCTCACGAACGTCTTGCCTGTCTGTGGTAGGTGAGACACCCACCCCACAGGTTATTTAATCCATAATTCTAAACTTCATGCATAGAGCCATAGAGCCATCAGTCCTCGTGGGTTAAATAGTGGCGATAGAAACAAAAAATTGCTGGCTCTTCAACTCAGGAAGTACCAGCAATCCGCTTGATCAAATTGATCAAATAAAGTTTGTTGAGTTAACGTCTCTAGCCTTTGAGTTGGTGACGACGACGATAGGCGGCTAAACCAGTTCCGGCTAAAGCGATGCCTGCCATCGTGGTGGGTTCAGGCACTGCGGCTGAGTTTCCACCACCAGTTCCAGTGCTACCTTCTCGGAAGTAAACACTGATATGGGAAACATCTTTATCGAAGGGCGACGACCACTGACCAGAACTCACATTATCCGCCAGTAAGTAACCCGTCAGTTTGGTGTTGTTGCCACTCTTGAATACCAACATGACATCTTGCCAGGATGCTTGAAACACAGAGGACAGGTTCCAAGTACCAGACTTCCCAGACTTTGTGCCAGTGTAGCCAGCATTTTCGCCGATCTTGCCGCCGAACTTCCAATCCGTAAAGCCAAAGAAGCCTTCGGTGTTAACGGTTAGCGGTCTGTTACTGGCCACGGAATCTTGACTAGCAGTTCCAACCCCACAACTTGTGGCACTGGTGACTTTGTTCGCGATCGAACTAGCACAACCCAGTGTAAAAGCTTGCGCCGGATTGCTTACGGCTACAGTCGCAACTACGGTCAGCCCCACGGCCGAGATCGTGGCAGTCGGCAGAGATGCGGTGAAAAACTTGTTCATTTCCAAACGTCCTTAGTGAATGACAAATCCAGGTGAGTGAAGCACTTGGTTGTATCCTCAATCTACGAAACCCTGACGGGGAAGTGCTTGCGCACAATTGCTGAACCCTGCTTGCGTTCATCAACGCTTCGTTTTGTCATCAAGATCTGGAAAAGTACGGAGTGCGGCTGACACAGTATGGAGTGCGGCTGACACAGTATTGTCATGGCCAAGACACCTTCCCCGCTTATAAGTAATGTCAGGACTCCTAGCTGTTAAGGCTCCACACATCAAAACCCACTCCTCAACAACTTGTTGGGGGGTGTTTTTTATTGGCACTTTTCTTTTGGTGAATCTACCTGGAACCGCGTTTGAGACAGAACCGTTATATTAAAAGCGATCGAGCAAGCGGGTAAGGTCGTGATGCCAACGCAAACAAACACAATCTTTCAGCAGTTTTTAGCCCCCTTGATGGGAGTGCTGATGAATCGGGATGAGTTGGAACAAACTTATAAGAATACAGATTGGGATGTTGCCACGCAGCAGTTGAGTAACCCATCTACTACGTATCCAGACTATTACCAGCAGGCTAATTTTCATGGTATTCAGGGCGGTTATCTTAATGCCGGAGCTGCCGTTTCTTACGACCCCGTGACTCAGTATGCCCTGCCTCCCAGTGAAGTGTTAGTTCGGCAAGCCGCGATCGCCGCGATCCAGAGCCAACCCCGTCGCATTCTGGATTTGGGGTGTGGAACTGGTTCCAGTACGCTGTTATTGAAGCAGAAATTTCCAGCGGCTGAGGTAATTGGGTTGGATCTTTCGCCCTACATGCTTGTAGTTGCCGCGCAAAAAGCTGAGACAAAAGGACTGGAGATTTCCTGGCGACATGGGCAAGCAGAACAAACGGGTTATCCAGATGCTTCTTTTGACTTGGTGACGGCCTCGTTGCTATTTCATGAAACCCCCGTTGAAGTGACCAGAGCAATTCTGCGGGAGAGTTACCGGCTCCTGACTGTGGGCGGGGAAGTGGTGGTTCTAGATGGTAGCCAAAAAATGCTGCGCCAAGTCGATTGGCTGACCAATATCTTTGAGGAACCTTACATTCACGAATATGCGGCTGGAAGCATAGATGCCTGGATGGGTGCGGCTGGGTTTGGTGCGGTTCTAACGGAGGATGTTTGGTGGTTACATCAAGTTACTCGTGGGGTAAAGCCGTTGAGCCAGCCTGTAGAGTTCAGCCCTTCCGAATGTTATGCGGCGGAGATGGGATGGGCGCTGGGTTAGCCCTGATGGTACAGATGATGCTACGCTCCCTAACAGACGGTTGAACAACGACATTCTATGCTCAAGGCAGTTCTCTTTGACTTCAACGGAGTGATTGTGAATGATGAGTCCATTCACGAGAAGTTAATTGATCAACTTCTGATTGAAGAAAGCTTACGGCCAAAACCAGGGGAGTTTCGGCAGGTGTGTTTGGGGCGCAGCGATCGCGCCTGTATTCGCGATCTATTTGGCAATCGAGGCCGCGTTTTAACTGACCCCGCGTTGGATGCGCTGATCGCCCGTAAAGCCAAAGCCTATCAACAAGAATTGGAAACCCTCGAAAAAATTCCTTCTTACCCTGGGCTGCAAGATCTCATCTTCAATGTGTGCGCCAGTCAACTCAAGCTGGCAGTTGTGAGCGGGGCGCTGCGATCGGAAATAGCGTTTGTGCTAGAGCGGTTGAGTTTGCAAGATAGCTTTGCTGTGATCGTGGCTGGGGATGATGGCGTGCCCAGTAAGCCAGAACCCGATGGCTACTTACTGGCCGTGGCTCAACTCAATCAAAAGTTTCCAGACTTACACTTGCAACCGCATGAATGTTTGGCGATCGAAGACACCTTTGCGGGATTAGCTTCAGCGAAAAAGGCAGGTATCCCAGTCGTTGGAGTAGCCAACACTTATCCCTTTCATATGCTGCAACGACGCGCCAACTGGACCGTGGATTATTTATCAGATTTGGAACTCGATCGAGTGCGCCAAGTGTTTGAGCAGATGGCCGCGTGACCAATTGAACATCTACCTTTGGGTAGACAGAAATTGGATAGCCAAACCCCTACGCTAAGCTCTGATAACAAAGATTACTTTGCTGTATTTAACTAGAAAATACTGTAAGCCAGTCTTTTAATTTTCTACGATACATAAAATTAGTACATATTCAATCACTCACCGTGTGAAGTGGGCTAACTGGGCGATCGACTTAGGATTTCTCCTCGTGGACACTGTCACATTGACTGCTTCATCGGCCTGGTTACGAGCCATTTCATTGCGATCTATGGGCGTTCCTTTAAATAGTCATGGCACTTCCTTCCGGCTCTACCCCTTCATCTGAACCCTCTTCAGTTGCAAGAACCATGCGTGCATTTCGTTGGACAGCGCCGCTGGTCGGGATTTTACTGCTGATCGTGGCCCATGTTGTGGCCTTGGTCTACCGGGTGCAGCCAGGTGTTTCGTTGTGGTTTCCCCCATCGGGGGTGGCAATTGTCCTTTCTCTTTGGATGGGGCCGCTGGGAGCATTGCTGACTGGGCTTGTTTCCGTGATTATGGCTCCCTTCTGGGGCATGCATGGGTGGGCTAGAGTTTTGGGGGTTTTGGATTGTGCGGAACCGTTGGTAGCCTGGGTGCTTTACCGGGGGGTGTTTCAAGGCTCACTGACATTGAATAATCTGCGTAGTGTAAATGTATTTCTGTTGAGTGCGCCTTTAGCGGCTTGCTTCACGTCGGCGGCGATCGGTTGCTCGGTGCTGGCCCAGTTTGGCAAGGTGCCGCAAGCCCAATTTTTTGAAACATTAGCACACTGGTGGGTGGGCAATGCTATTGGCACCATCGTGGTTGTGCCGATAGCGCTGATTCTCATAACTCCCGTATTGGCTCGGTGGGGGTGGGTGTCGCGATCGCTGGTTGACGAGAGTCTGCCTCCCTTTCAAGGGGCCTTTGCCTGGGAGCGGACCCATTGGTTGGAGTCCTTTGCCATTGTGCTTAGCACGACTTTGCTGGGGTTGATTTCAGTGCAGGCAACGCACTTTAGCTTATTTGTAACGTTGCAATTTTCCCTGCTGGGCATGATTCCGATCGTTTGGGCCGCCTGTCGGTTTGGCATCTTGGGGGGTGTTTTGGCGGCAAACTGGACGGTGCTGGTGTCGCTGCTGGCCTATCTAGTCTTCTACCCAGGGGCGATCGCGCTGCCGCAATTTCCTGTTGATCCCCAATTGCTGCATCTGCATAAGTTGAATCTATTTCTTCAATGCGCGATGGCCTTAGTGATTGGGGCCGCAGTGACAGAATGGGCATCTGGGCGGCTGGCTTTAACCATTGAACAGGAGCGCTCCAAAGCTTATCAAGCCACGGCCCAATTGAGTGAGCGCCTCCTCCAGGTGAATCGCCTGCTGACTGAATCAAACCAGCAATATCAAGCTAGTGAAGAACGCTTTCGCACGTCTGTCGAAAACATGCTGGATTGCTTTTGCGTCTGTTCAGCCATGCGGGACGAGGCTGGACAGATTGTGGATTTTCGGATTGATTACATGAACGATGCAGCTTGTTTTAGTAATCAGATGCCCCGCGAGGCGCAAATTGGCCAACCCTTGTGTGCAGTGCTACCAGCGCACAAAACAAGTGGATTATTTGAGGAATATTGCGCGGTGGTGGAAACAGGGCGATCGCTGGTTAAAGAAGATCTCGTTTACGCAGATGTTTATGGTCAGCAACGCCTCAGCCGTGCCTTCGATATCCGCGTTGCCAAACTAGGAGACGGATTTGTTGCCACTTGGCGCGATGTGACCGATCGCCTGCAAACCGAAATGCAACTGCGGGAACGGCAACATTTTGTTGAGCGCATTACCAACACTGTGCCTGGAATTGTGTATGTCTACGACCTGATTGACCAGCGTAACGTTTATGCCAACTTGCAAGTGTCTGAAACGCTTGGCTATTCCCCTGCCGACGTGCAAGCCATGGGCCAAGACTTTTTCTCTCGGTTGATGCATGCGGATGATTTGGCCAAATTACCCGCCCAATTGCAGAAATTGCAGGCATTGCAGGATGGGGAATCGCTGGAATTTGAGTTCCGAATGCGTCATCTGAATGGTGACTGGCGCTGGCTGGTCGATCGCGCCACCATCTTTACCCGCACGGTAGACGGTCGCCCGCATCAAATTCTGGGTTGCGCCCAAGACATCACTGCTCGCAAACAAACCGAACTGGCCCTTAGTCTGGCTAATGAGCAGTTTCAACTGGCAGCGGCGGCGATCGACAGCTTAATCTACGACTGGGATGTGACCACTGATCAAGTGGTTCGCACGGAAGGACTGATCAACGTGTTGGGATATGCGCCCGCTGAAGTTGAACCCACGAATCGCTGGTGGGAGAACCAGATCCATCCGGCGGACAAGCAGCGCCTGCCCTACAGTCCCACACCCGCGTCAGTGTTGGGGCAGCGCTACAATCAGGAATACCGCATTCGGCACAAACTGGGACACTATGTGACGGTGTTCGACTCGGGCCTAATCTTGCGGGATGAGAATGGTAAACCCGTGCGAGTTGTGGGAAATGTAATTGACATCAGCGATCGCAAACAAGCCGAAAACGCCTTGCGAGAAAGTGAAGAGCGGTTGCGGTTGGCCTTAAGAGCGGCGGATCAAGGTCTGTATGACCTGAATGTGCAAACGGGAGCCGCGATCGTCAGTCCAGAATACGCCCGCATGTTGGGCTACGACCCCGAAACCTTTGAAGAAACCAATGCTAAATGGCTGGAGCGGTTACATCCCGATGATGTGCAACCCACTACGCAAGCCTATTTAGATTACATTCAGGGCCAGCGCCCCGATTATCGGGTGGAGTTTCGGCAGCGGACTCAAAGCGGCGACTGGAAGTGGATTCTGTCGCTGGGCAAAATTGTGGAGTGGGATGAGGCGGGCAACCCGCTGCGCATGGTGGGCACCCATACAGACATGACCGATCGGAAACAGGCAGAAGCAGTGCTCCAGAGTAGCCAGGAACGCCTGAACCTGGCCTTGGAAGCGGCTGGGATGGGCACCTGGAAATGGAACATTGCCACCAACGAAGTGTCTTGGTCAACCAAGTTAGAAGAAATGTTTGGGTTATCTCCCGGCACCTTCGACAGTTCCTTCCAAACGTTCATCGCGCGCCTGCATCCAGACGATCAAGATTTGGTGTTGCAAACCGCCACCCGCACCATTCGCGAAGGAGCCGATTTGAATGTCGAATTCCGCATTATTAAGCCCAATGGCGCGTTGTGTTGGTTGATTGCCAAGGGCAAGGTGTTTCACGATCGCAATGGCAGCCCCTCACAAATGACGGGCGTCACCCTGGACATCACCGAACGCAAACGGATTGAAGCGGAGCGGGCAAATATTCTGCAACGGGAGCAAGCCGCACGGCAACAGGCAGAAGCGGCCAGCCGCATGAAAGATGAGTTTTTGGCGATTGTGTCCCACGAATTGCGATCGCCGCTCAACGCCATTTTGGGTTGGTCGCGCCTGTTACGCACTCGCAAGATGAATCCGGAGAAAACCGAACAAGCCCTGGCCTCGATCGAGCGTAACGCCCAGGCGCAAACTCAGTTAATTGAAGATTTGCTAGACATTTCCCGCATTATTCGCGGCACCATTCGCCTCTACCCCCGACCTGTGAATTTGATTACCGTTCTGCAAGCGGCGATCGATACCACTCGTCCTACGGCGGAAACCAAATCGATCCAAATTGAGACTCAGTTTGGAACATCGGCTTCCGTCTCTGGCGACCCGGATCGATTACAGCAAGTCGTTTGGAATCTGCTATCCAATGCCATTAAATTCACTCCGGAGGGGGGTCGCGTGACGGTGCGGCTGGAAACAGACCACGCCTGCGCAGCAGCCCCAACCGCAATGCCAACCTCATCTTTGCCTTCTGCCTATGCTCAAATTACGGTTACAGATACGGGCAAAGGAATTGAACCGAGCTTCCTCCCGCATGTGTTCGATCGCTTTACGCAGGCCGATTCCACCACAACTCGCAACGAAAGTGGCTTGGGGTTGGGCTTAGCGATCGTGCGCAACTTGGTGGAACTCCACGGCGGCAAAGTTTATGCAGACAGTCCAGGGATTGGGCAGGGAGCAATCTTTACAGTTAAGCTACCCCTACTGATTGACGCGGCTCAAACACCCCAACTTGCCGCGCCGGACGACGCTCTGCCAGACTCAGAAACTTTAGATGGCATTCGGATTTTAGTCATTGATGACGAAGTCGATACTCGCGATTTTTTGGTTGCAGCGCTGGAACAGTTTGGAGCCAATGTGACAGCGGTGGGTTCAGTGCCAGAAGCGTTGACCCAAGTGAGGCAGAACCGTCCAGACATCTTATTAAGCGATTTGGGGATGCCAGGGCAAGATGGCTTTGAACTCATTCAACAAATTCGGGCGTTACCCCCAGAGGCTGGCGGCAAGATTCCCGCTGCGGCCTTGACAGCTTATGTGGGGGGTGAAGATCGGAACCGAGCGATCGACGCAGGATTCCAGTTACACGTCCCGAAACCGATCGACCCGGCGCAGTTATTGACCGTCGTTAGGCAATTAGTCCAGCTTCAACAAGTCAACATAGCTTAAGCGATTGGCCGCCCAAATTGTATCGCCGACTTCACCAAGATTCTTAAGGGTATTTTAAGATTTACGAGCAAATCGGCTTTTCCCGGAGAACGCTCAGTACTCTGAGTAAAGTACATTGTCCAGGTAGATCTTGCCAAACCCCATTTAACACCCCCTTTTTGACCCGTTTTTTGTTATCTTTTCACCGCGCAGGCTACGTTTATGCGAACTAAAGCATTTGTTCGGTCTCTCGTTGTCGCCAGCTTGATGAGCTTTCTCACGCCACTACTGATGATGGGGGGAACAGTAGTGGTTCTCGCCCTGGTTGCCTATGTTCCTGGTCTAAATGCCATTAGCCAAATCGTGACGGTCCAGATTCTGCACTTTCTCTCGACGTTTGGGAATGGGGATGCGATCGACGGGGCGGTTGTGATTGCCTTTGCGTTTATGTTGGTGGGGGCCTTGTTTGATACCTACAGCTTCTACTACCGCTCTCTGTGAGGGGCTGTTGGGAGCGGACTGGCATAAAACCCCAAATGATTCGCCACAGGCCGTTCTCGCATGGGAATTTTAGTATGTACAGGGGCGTTGAGCAGTTGAACCCCCTTTGCTGTGCCCATCACTAACGTTGTTGAACCGCCACCATCCAAGTTCAACGCCCGATCTGCCCCCAACCCGATCGCCATCTCTGCCAGTTCAGCTAACGTTACCCCTTCACTGTATCGCCACTGTTTGGCATCCACGACTATCAGCCATAACCGTTGACCTGTGGCATCCACTGCCACCGCCGTCCGGGCATAGGGGCGATCATCTGCTGCCTCGATCGCCTCTATTGCTTTGCCATCTTTCACAATCACCCGGTTGCCTGCAACAGCCTGCATCGTTCCGGCTGGACACTGCACCGCTGTCGAAATTTGGGCTTGTTGAGCCGCCGAAATACACAACACGGGCCATTGCGCCAATGGCAATGAATACTCCACCCCAGTGGCAATCGCTTGCCCCACTACGCCGACGCGCTCGCCACTGGCCGGATAGTAGTCCCAGGCGGTCACTTCCCGGAAGGGATGAAAGAAGCTAGCGTTTACCGCAAGTTGCAACCTGAACTCTTGCAAAAACTCCGATGTAGTGCGAGCTGTTGTTTCTGATTCAATCGATTGTTGGTTTCCCGGCGTCACCAGCACCTTCAATCCGGGAGCCGTCAAATCGATCGCCACCGTATGCACCATTACTGGCCGCGGCGATCGCCGAAATTCTCGCCGATACTCAATGCCCTGAAACAAGGGTTGCTCGACATTGGTTTGGGGTGGTCGTTGCAACACCATCCACCCAACCCCCAGTAGGGGAACCGCCAAAATTCCCAACCCTAACCCGTGCCACCAACGTTTAGAAAAAAATGATTTCATCATAGCGAGAAGGAAATGCAAAGGGCAGACGGCAACCGGCACGATCGCCCTCTGAGTCAATCATTGACAGTAGCTTTCCTCAATCAGAAGGGTAATTCGGTGATCTCCAGGCGTAACATCTGATGGAAGTTGGAGAACTACCTTGCCATCAGGAGCGACGGTTGCCAGCACTTCGACTGTTTTGATTTTTCATATCTGGTCATAAATTTCGCTACGATGCCCAACGCGATCAACTGTGATGGTTTTGTCTGTGGAACTAAATTCATAAATCACCCGATAATCTCCAACTCGCAGTTTGAAGAAACCGGATAGATTATTCGATAGTGCTTGAGGGGTAATTTGCTCAAAATTCTCAGCGAGCCACTCAATTTTGTTGACAATGCGTTGACGATTATCTGGTGGCAGCTTCTCCAAATCAGCGATCGCTTCCGGTTCATAAATGACCGCATAGCTCATTCGTTTTTAAGACCTAATCGATAAGTAACTTCTACGGCTGGAATGCCAGCAGAATTAGTTTCTCGACGTTGGCGAATGGCTAACAAGCTTTGCTCAAACTCTGGTTTAACGGAGAGTCCAGCATCAGGGTCGGGTAGGAGTGCTTCGATTGCCTCGAATACCGTTTCACGGATTAGCGCCTTTAGTTCGTCAGTCGTAAGGTCTTTAATGTGCATGAGAACCTGGCAAATAATCGATACAGCTCTAGTGTAATTGATCGCCCCCCACTCCCCACTCCGTTCGGCTGAGCGCTCACGACGAAGCCCTACTCCCTACTCTCCTCCTCCATCTGCTGCAACACCGCCTGCGTCACCGGATCATCCGAGAGTTGCGCCGTCTGCCCTGCCTGAATCACTTGCTGAATGAAGTCGCAGAAATTTTGCCAACCGGTTTGCGTATTTGGGTGGGCTTTCCCCAATCGCTGCAACAAAATTGCTAAGGCTTTCAGATACAACGGTTCTACCTCGCTGTAGCGTCCCATCGACTCGTACAATCCCGCCAAATTATTCAAACTTTGTGCAGTATCGGGATGGTTGGCACCCAACTGCTGCTCCCGGATCTGCAGCGATAGCTCATACAATAGTTCTGCCTCGCGGTAGCGTCCCATTGCATGGTACAAGAGTGCCAAATTATTCAAACTTTGTGCAGTATCGGGATGGTCGGCACCCAACTGCTGCTCCCGGATCTGCAGCGATCGCACATATAAGGGTTCTGCCTTGCTGTAGCGTTCCATCGACTCGTACAATACTGCCAAATTATTCAACCTGATGGCAGTATCGGGATGGTCGGCTCCGAGATGCTGCTCACAGATGTGTAGGGAACGCTCGTACAACGGTTCTGCCTCGCTGTAGCGTCCCATCGACTTGTACAATACCGCCAAATTATTCAACTTGATGGCAGTATCGAGATGGTCGGCACCCAACTGCTGCTCATCGATTTCCAGAGAACGCTCAACTAACGGTTCTGCCTCGGTGTAGCGTCCCTGATCCCGCAAGTAATAGCCTGTACTGTTCAGCAGCCATGCCCATTCTAGGGTTATCAGTTCAGCGGCTTCAGGGCGCAGGGCGATTGCCTGCACGTGGGGCGCAAGTTGGCCACCCACTGCCCAATTTTCAAATTTGCTCACATCGGGAAATACTGTCTTCAATCCGGCGATCGCGCGTTGCAGCCAGCGCTGTCGCTCCGTCTCGGTCAACTGTTGCCACACCACGGCCTGCACCATCCGGTGAATGCTATAGCTGGCGGTTTCCTGCTCTCGCTGAATCAGGGAGAAATCGGCTAATGCTGCCAACTGTTCTGCCAGAGCCAGTTCATCGGTGCAATCCACCAGTCCATATTCCTCGGCGCAATCCAGCAATAGTTGTTCGAGGATGTTATCGGCTGCCAACACGGCACTGAGTTGCAAAATCGGAATCGAGGCCGGCGATCGCTGGGCTACAGCTTCAAAGTTCAATAACCAGGTGGTCGCTACTGAGCGCGGGTAGTCTCCGGTTTCGGGCAAGCCTTTTTCCAATAGGGTCAACTGAATTCCGTTTCCGCTTTCACCCAAAATACCCACTCGTAAACCTGGGGATGGTAGCGATAGGCATACTCGACTGCTGTTTGAGTTTTGCCAATCCCCCCCAATCCAGAAAGGGCAGCGGCTTGATTTAGCGCGGCTTTGCCGGTGGTTGTGAGGGAGTTGTGCAGTTCGTCCAGTAACTCCTCACGTCCGGTGAAGTGGGGATTCCGAGGGTGGGGAATTTGGAACCGTGGGGTGCTTTTCTCTGTCGGTGCCCTTCCCGACGACTCCAGTCAGCCGTTAGCAGATTTACCAAAATGCAGCGTTGGGTTGCCCTGAATTTGAATGATTGGTTGGTCTTGCTTTTCATTCACCTGCAAGCCCTGTCCACCAAAAATTTGCTGCACGTTCTTCGCATTCACATCATCAAACTGCACCAAGACCTGATGAATTTCTTGAGCGATCGGCTGCACCATGCCCACAAACTCCGGGTTTTCCATCTCTTTCAACAGGTACTCGCGGATTTGTTTGAGTTCTGGCTCTGAACCGTTCGCGGCAGCTTGCAATTTCTGCTCCATTCCTGGCTTGCCCTTAAAGCATCGCTTCCACACGGCCTGCCCTAATTTTTGAATTGGAGCGGCGGCAGCTTCTACTAACTTTTCCCCTAATTTGCTACCGGCTCCTTCGTAGAGCTTGTCGAGGATAATTTTGGCGATCAGGGTTGCCAGCAGCAAGGGGATGGTTTCCAGCATAGATTTCAGAAGGATGGAAGAAAATTATCTCTGTTATAGCTTTCCAAATTTGAACTTTCCACCTGATTTCAGGTTATTTCCAGGTTGCAGAACTAAACTAAAAATGTTTCTATCGATGGTTCACGAACCACGATGCAGTCTGCCAGTTCCCGCCAGCAAGTTTTGGAGGCGATCGCGCATCTCAGCGATCAACAACTCTCGATCGTTCTAAAATTCATCCAAAGCCTGCAAGCCACTTCCATGCCAACCCCTACCCAACCTTCCGTCGATCCACTAATCGACTTTATTGGTGCAAACAACCACGGCACTCTCGCTCAGGCGATCGACGAAGCCCTCTATGACTAATGCCGTGTTCGTCGATACTTGGGCTTGGTTGACCTTAAATGATGCAGGTGAACGCAGACACCAAGAAGTCTCTGATTTATATCGCACGTTGATCGCCCAGAATAGGCTTTGCTACACCACTTCATTTGTGTTGGATGAGACGTTTACATCAAGTTGGGATGGGATTTGAGCGTATTCCTTAGGCAGTTGCGGTTGGCGGTAGTTGACTCAGAGCATTCGGCTATCTAGAGCGGGGAATGTGCTTGAAGAACTGCAAAAAATCTGGGTTTCCGTCATCATAGATGGAGAACCGATCGCGTATCCTTAACTGCCAATCCAGAAACCTATGCCGCAGTTTCAGATTCAAGCCCCGTTTGAGCCAAAAGGCGATCAACCCAAAGCGATCGCTCAACTCACCCAATACCTCCAGGCTGGGAACCGTTATCAAACTCTGTTAGGCGCAACCGGCACCGGCAAAACCCACACCATCGCCCGCGTGATTGACAAGATTGGTAAGCCAACTCTACTTTTGGCGCATAACAAAACCCTGGCAGCGCAGTTGTGTAATGAGTTGCGCGAATTCTTCCCTAACAACGCGGTGGAATATTTCATCAGTTATTACGACTACTACCAGCCAGAGGCATACATCCCCGTCACCGATACCTACATCGCCAAAACCTCTTCCATCAACGAAGAGATTGATATGTTGCGCCACTCGGCCACGCGATCGCTGTTCGAGCGCAAAGATGTGATTGTGGTGGCTTCCATCAGCTGCATTTACGGGTTAGGGATTCCGTCCGAGTATTTGAAAGCCTCAATTCCATTACGGGTGGGGGAAGAAATTAATCTGCGCGGCGTGATTCGAGATCTGGTTTCGGTGCAGTACAGCCGCAACGATTTGGAAATGGGGCGGGGTAAGTTTCGGGTCAAGGGGGATGTGCTGGAAATCGGCCCCGCTTATGAAGATCGAATTATTCGCGTGGAGTTCTTCGGCGACGAGATTGACGCGATTCGCTATGTCGATCCGGTGACAGGCGCAACGCTGCAAAGTTTGGAAGGAGTCAACGTCTATCCGGCGCGGCACTTTGTCACGCCCGAAGAACGGTTGAAGGAAGCCTGCGACGCGATCGAACTGGAACTCAAAGAACGCCTCGAAGTGTTGGAAAAAGAAGGCAAGTTGCTGGAAGCCCAGCGGCTAGAACAACGCACCCGCTACGATTTAGAGATTTTGCGGGAAGTGGGCTTTTGCAACGGGGTAGAAAACTATTCGCGGCACCTGGCCGGACGCGCCGCCGGAGAATCTCCCGAATGTTTGCTCGATTACTTTCCCAAAGATTGGCTGCTGGCGATCGATGAATCCCACGTCACCTTGCCCCAATTGCAGGGGATGTACAACGGCGACCAATCCCGCAAACGAGTGTTGATTGATCATGGATTCCGGCTGCCCAGTGCCGCCGATAATCGCCCCTTAAAGGCAGAGGAGTTTTGGGAAAAGGTCAACCAGTGCGTCTTTGTTTCCGCCACTCCTGGCACCTGGGAATTGGAAGTGTCGGAGGGCAAATTTGATGTGATTAGCAATGACAAGAAGGAAATCAAACGCTACATCACGGGAACGGGGCGCGTGGTAGAGCAAGTGATCCGCCCCACTGGAGTGTTAGACCCGGAAATCTTTGTTCGTCCCACGCAAGGACAGGTAGACGATCTCTATGGCGAAATTCAGGAACGCACCCAGAAAGGCGAACGGACATTGGTGACGACGCTGACGAAGCGCATGGCGGAAGATTTGACCGAGTATTTCCAGGAACGGGGCGTAAAGGTGCGGTATCTGCACTCTGAAATTAACTCGATCGAGCGCATCGAAATTCTGCAAGACCTCCGCAATGGTGATTTTGATGTGCTGATTGGGGTGAACCTGTTGCGGGAAGGGCTAGATTTACCAGAAGTCTCTCTGGTCGCCATTCTGGATGCGGACAAGGAAGGGTATTTACGGGCAGAGCGATCGCTGATTCAAACGATCGGACGCGCTGCCCGCCACATCAATGGGCAAGCCATCCTCTATGCCGACAACATGACCGACAGTATGGATCGCGCTATTTCGGAAACGGAGCGGCGGCGCAAAATCCAAATGGAATACAACGAAAAACATGGAGTGACACCGCAGCCGATCGTCAAGAAACAAAGCAACTCGATCTTGGCCTTCCTGGAGGTGTCACGTCGCCTCAAAGCCGAGGAACTGGACATCGCCTACGAACACGCCAGCGACATCCCGATGGAAAATATTCCCGAATTGATTACTCAATTCGAAGCCCAAATGAAGGAAGCCGCAAAGAAGTTGGAGTTTGAAAAAGCTGCCGAATTTCGCGACAAGATTAAACATCTCCGCGACAAACTGATTGGCCGCTAGAGGGTGGGCACCTAACAAGAGGCAACAGGCTAGAGGGAGAAGCCTGATAACAGACCGGGGAGACGACTGAGGCTCGACTTGGTTGCACTTTTATTGATGGAGCTATTCCAACTAAGCCAACTTCTCTGCCAACGGTTTACAGAAGGTGGCCACACCAGTTTTGATGACGAAAAGGGCGACCGGGGTGGCCAGTCGCAGAGGGAGTTTGGTGCTAGCGGCAAGTGTAAAGAGAACATCGCCGGATAACCCATCTTCCAGACCTTCTTTCAAATCGGCATCACAAATAACATGACGCCAGCGTTTGGCTAACCCATCGATCCAACCGGCTGAAATGTCGGGTTCTTGTCCAGATTGGATCGCCAGGGTAATGGCAGCATCTTCGAGGTCGCCTTCGCAATCAGTCAAAACGTCTAATGCTGCCAGAGCTTCCGGGTAATCGGCAAGTTCCGATCGATAAAATTCGATTTCTTCCGCGGACAAGGTAATGGACATAACGAACTAACCACGATCGCTATCCCATTTAACCTTATTTCCCCTTACAATCCCACCAGTTCCCGGGCCTCGATGCCAATGAGTTTCTGAGCGATCGCCAGTTTTGTTTCTAACTTGGCCACACTGAACTCGTTTCGCAAATGTTCTAACCGCGCCGTGGCGTTGGCTTTTTCGGTGGAAAGGCGGTTTAACGCATCATTGGCATGGCGATATTCCAGATTTGCCTGCAACACCTCAAACCGACGCGCCCGCCGCTGGTTATCATTTTTCAAATTTGCTTCAAAGGCCACAACACGATCGGCATTTCCTTCCAACCGGGCAATGTGCTGGCGTGCTTCATTCAATTGGTGTTCAATTTCATTTACGGTTTGCGCGGCTTGCGCGATCGCGCTGGGGTATTGGCTTAAATTGAGTTTCATCACGAGAATTCTCCAACGGGTAAAGTAGAGCAGAAGGCAGCAGGCAGGTAGAAGGCAGACAGAAAAAGCCAAAGTTAAGCCACTTCTGCAAGCTGCGGTTGAGGGGCACGCGCTGGCACTTCGACCAGGTTGGGCAGTTGGTTCGGCTGGGGATGCGTGGCTTCTAGCACTTGCACGTCGATATTGACTGCAACCAAATAAGACCCCGCCCGATCGCCCACCGCTTTTGCCACCAGATCCGCGAGGGCGGGATGTTCGGCAGTGATCGGATCCCGCAGAGTACACCGCTCCCACTCGTATTTCGCCCCTGGATCGAGATTGAGAATATAGTGCTTAGTCATGATCGAGAACTTGATTTTTAGTACGTATGTTCTATTTTAGTGGAAACCTTCTGCAAGCTGCAAGCGATCGCCAAAGGTAAAGCCAGACCCATTGATTGGCTCGAACCAAATGGATCTGGCTGCCTTCAGTTACCGATTTCCAATTCTTAACCGTCCTTCGCTTGCCTGCGCAATTTCAACGCCGCCGCTCCCAACCCAGCTATCGCTAAGCCCAGGATAGTGGTTGGTTCGGGCACGGCTGCTACTTGACCATTGCGATCGACAAGAAGCACAATTTCACCATTCTGATAAACGCGCCGTTCCGTTGCAATCAGGTTGTAATTCGCATCCAGAATTGGAAAACTGTGAACTGGAGTCAACGTAATTCGGGCGACCAGATCGTCCGCGAACAGTCGCTCTACCATCACCTCCAGATGTCCATAGTGTTTGCCACCCCGCAGTAATTGCAACACCCCATCAACCTCTCCCCAGAGTTCTGGTTCATCCTGGTCAGCACTCCACTGGTTGAAGGTGTTGTAGTTGAGCAAAGGGGCATCAAATCCAGGTCCGGTGCGTCGCTCTCCCCGCAACCCATCGCCGGACACACCCACTTCAAAATAGGTGACTCCCAGGCCATCCTCGTTTTCATCAACAAAACTACGTTCAAACATTTCACTGTGCCCTGCGAACACTGCGGCCACGTTGTACTGCTCAAATAGCCGCTGATACTGGCGCATTGGGGTGCCGCCTTGACCACTGGTATCTACGTGATTCATGGGCAACCCATGTTCGCCATCACTATAAGGCGTGTGATGAAACTGCACAAAAATGATTTGGCCGTTAGCACGGGCATCCTGCAACTGGGAAATGGCCCAATTCCACTGCGTACTGCCGGGGTTAAAGTCAGCCAGATCAGTTCCCCCAGCGGCTTCGTATTGTTGGCGTGTGAAATTGTTTTGGGTATCTGTACCAGGGCCGGTAAAATCCCTGCCGCTGATTTTGGGTGGTTGGCCTTCGCCGCCATAGTTTTGCGGGCGATCGTCGGGTTCTCCGTTTGAGCTATCCAGGGTGATGATGGTTAAAGGGCCATAGTCGATTCGGTAATAATTATCCCGATGCTCAAGAGTCCCATTATCGGGAGCGTCAAAATAAACGTGGTACTTGTCACGCCCAAACTTTGGCCCAAAACGTCCGTCAGCATCAATGCCATACCCACCATTGAGGGCACCAAAGTTTTCCCAATTTCCTAAAGCCGGCAAAATTGGATAGCGGGACAGACCGTTGTCGAATTCGCCCGCACCATGCCGGAAGAATTCATCCCATCCGGGCTGGTAGCCGCCACCCTGCACCAGATCACCTGGCATGAGGAGAAAGTTGGGGTTACGGCTATTCACAATTTGCAGATTTTGTCTGTAACCTTCAGTTTCGGTCAAGGCATAGCGCAGGGTTTGATTAACACCGGACCCAGACGTACCAAATAGGGCAGCCCACTGGCTATTGGTTAATTCAGGCCGAGGGGCAGATGCGGCGGCGATCGCGCCTGGTTGCCACTCGCGGCGGGTTGTCCGGCCCAGTGGTTCCGTTTCACTGTCTGACATCGCAATGAAGCGGATCAAGTCCCAATTGCTGGCAGTGGGAGCCGTTTTAAAGGTGGATGTAAAGATGTTGGAGTCTTGGGTGACGGTGTATTGGTATGTGGTTCCAGGCTGTAGCCCGCGAACATCAACGGTGTGTTTGTAGTTGTTATCGCTGATTAACCAAGAACTTTGGGGCAGTCCAGCGATCGCTTGGGTGCGTTCAGCGTTGGTGTAAGCAAGGATCGGTTCGGCGATCGGCGTGCTGGAGAATACTAAGGGATTGAGTAACGCACCGCCACTGATCGACAAGGTGCCTGCACGATCTTGCTCAGTAAACCAGGTAAAGTACATGCCATCGCTTGACGGCTGTTGCAAATATGGGGTGATGCGAAAAGCGGCAGCAGGATTGGCAACGGCGTCCACAAGGCCAATCGTTGCGATCGCAGACATTGTAGCTAGCGCCAAAGGCCGAATGCAGGGAATGAACATGGTACTAGTCCGTAACTTCACCTACTAGATACCGTATGGATATGAACAACAGGTTAACTGACTGTTATCGCTGCAAATCTTAATCGATCGCGGTTCCAATCCTCTTAAGACAACTTTTGGCGAATCTGGTGACACATTAATGCGGTGCTAGCAAGGCGGCAGTCGGCGGGCAGTCGGCGGAAGACCAAACTCCCGGCCCAACACATTCGACCCAAAACAATAGGGGCACAGGCTGGCTGTACCCCCTAGAAGCTGTGATTGAGTTTGCTTGTTTACTTTTTCCCTTTTTTCGCTTTAGGCTCCGGCTCCTCCGCTTTGGCCGGAGCAACTTTTTCTTTAAACAGCTTCCCAGCGGAAAAGGCTGGAACAGTCGTTGCAGGGATTTGAATTGGTTTCCCCGTACTGGGGTTGCGACCTTCGCGTGCCTGCCGTTGCCGTGCCTCAAACGTACCAAACCCGACCAGCGTTACCTTATCGCCTGATGAAACCGCTTCCATAATTGCGTCTACTACAGCAGTCAAAACGCTGTCGGCGTCTTTCTTGGTAATAGAGGCTTTAGCTGCGATCGCGTCAACCAATTCACTCTTGTTCATAAAAGCGTCCTTCTTAGGGTTGAATTCCGTGGAAAGATTGTAATTCAGCTTTTTGAAAATGGTCAAAAAAGATCGATTTTGTTTCTTGCGGGCGAGCGAAAGCCACCATGAGATCTGCCTTACGGACTAGCAAAAAAGGTAGAAACTCAGATTATTATTCCAATGATTGTTAGTATTTAAGACTTTTGTAAAACATTAGTAACTAATGCAAGAAATGCATTAAGTGGAGATAGTTATGGCAAGTTCTATTGAATTTAAGTTGTTTGCTCCTTATAACGAAGGTGCGGCTGTCGTGGGTTCTTTTTCCAATTGGGAACCGCTGCCCATGCAAAAGGGCGAGGATGGGCACTTTCGCGTCAGGGTCGATTTAGCTGATGGTGAGTATCAGTACAAGTTTCAGGTGCAATCCAAGTCATGGTTTTTTGAACCCGATCAATGGGTAGATGTCACCGATCCCTATGCCACCAATGTGGACGGCACCAGTTCTGAGGAAAATGCGATTCTTCACGTGAAGGAGGGTGAGCGGATTGTTGATACCTACGTGTGGCAACACGATGATGTCCCGTTACCCAGCGATCGTGAGCTGGTTATTTACGAACTGCATGTGGCCGACTTTACGGGTGGCGAAGCAGATCCAAAAGCTCGCGGGAAGTACTGCCACGTCATCGAGAAGCTGGACTATTTGTGTGAGTTGGGCATCAACGCGATCGAACTCATGCCGGTCAAAGAGTATCCCGGTGATTACAGTTGGGGTTACAATCCGCGCCATTTCTTTGCGACTGAAACAAGCTACGGCACCACAGCAGAACTCAAACAACTGGTTGACGAATGCCACGGACGGGGGATTCGCGTCATTATGGATGGGATTTACAATCACTCTGAAGCATCCTGCCCGCTGACCCAGATCGATCACGATTATTGGTACCATCACGAACCGCGCGATCCCGATAATAACTGGGGGCCTGAATTTAATTACGAACATTTTGATGAAAACTTGCAAACCTACCCCGCCCGACGATTTATTGGGGATACGGTGCGGTACTGGGTGCAGGAGTTTCATCTGGATGGCATCCGTTACGATGCAGCGCGGCAAATTGCTAACTACGATTTCATGCACTGGATTGTTGAAGAAGCCAAGCAAACTGCTGGCGGCAAGCCGTTTTACAACATTGCCGAACACATCCCCGAAACAACGAGTATCACTAACATTGATGGGCCGATGGACGGGTGTTGGCACGACAGCTTTTACCATACGGTGCTGGCTCACGTCATTGGCGAAACTTTTGACCTGGAACAACTCAAAGATGTGCTGGATGCCAAGCGCCAGGGATTTATGGGGTTGACCAATGTCGTCAATTATTTAACCAATCACGACCACAATCATGTGATGGCAGAGTTGGGCGATCGCGGCATTTTTGACGAAGATGCCTTTCGCCGCCGTCGGTTGGGAGCGGTGCTAGTGATGACAGCAATGGGGGTACCCATGATCTGGATGGGCGAAGAGTTTGGGGAATACAAAGGAAAAACGATCGACTCCGCCAAAATTGATTGGACATTGTTGGACAATGACCTGAACCGTAACCTGTTTGAGTTTTACCAAGGACTCATTGCCCTGCGGAAAACCAATCAGGCGCTGCACACCGAAAATATTGAGTTTTTTCACGAAAACCCCGAAGCCAAAGTGCTGGCCTACACCCGCTGGAACGATGAAGGATCGCGGGTGGTGGTGGTGGCCAACTTCTCAGACCAATTCTTGGCGGGGTACGCTGTTCCCAACTTTCCAGCCAACGGCACCTGGCACGAATGGACGGGTAACTATGATGTGGAAGCCGGAAACGATCAACTCATGACCGACTTAGGCGCATGGGAAGCTAAGGTCTTTGTGTGGAACGGTTGATGGGCGTGAGGGGTGGACATGGGGTGTGGAGGTTCACCTAGCCCCATGCCTGCCTCCCTTGGGACTGGTAGCAATGGTGTCAGTCCTATAGGATAAGATGACACGTCAAAATTACCAGGTGAGTATGACCGCGATCGCGATCGAAATAGCATTAATTCTGATATTAATTGCTGCAAATGGTGTCTTTTCCGGTTCCGAAATTGCGATCGTCTCAGCGCGCAAAGTCCGACTGGAACAACTCGCTGATCAGGGAAATCGCAAAGCGCGATCGGCGCTGAAGCTGGCCAACTCACCCAATGACTTTTTATCAACCGTTCAAATCGGGATCACATTAATTGGAATTTTAAGTGGTGCGGTGGGGGGTGCCACGCTGGCTCAACGCTTAAAGCCCTTATTTGATAGCATTCCTGTGTTGCAGCCCTACAGCGATGGTTTGAGTGTGGTCATCGTCGTCTCGATCATCACCTATTTGTCACTCGTGATTGGGGAACTGGTCCCCAAACGGATCGCCCTCAATGAGCCAGAGCAGATAGCCTGCGCGGTTGCCAGACCCATGCGTTTTCTGTCGCGCTTCACGGCTCCCCTCGTTCACTTGCTGAGTATCTCTACCGAAGCGCTGTTACGCCTCCTGGGTGTGAAAGCATCCGATGAACCGGAAGTCACCGAAGAAGAAATTAAGGTTCTTATCCGCCAGGGTGCCGAATCTGGCATGTTTGAAGAAGTTGAACATGAAATGGTGGAGCGGGTATTACGTCTAGGCGATCGCCCCATCAAAGCCATCATGACCCCCCGCATCGATGTGGTTTGGCTGGATCTAGAAGCACCTCTGGAAGAAAACTTGCGGGAAGTGATGGACAGTACCCACTCGCGCTTTCCTGTGGGCCGGGGCAGCTTAGATAACTGCATTGGGGTGGTGCGGGGTAGCAGTTTGTTAGCCGCGCATCTGTCCCATCAAGACATCAACTTAGAAACAATGGTGCAACCCCCGTTGTATGTGGCCGAAACCACCCGCGTCTTAAATGTGCTGGAGCAGTTCAAAGAAGCAGGCACTCACATTGCGTTGATTATTGATGAATACGGCGGGATTGAAGGCGTGGTCACGTTGAACGACCTGATGGAAGCGATCGTCGGTGATTTGCCTTCCCACGAAGATCAGGACGAACCGATGGTGATTCAGCGAGAGGATGGTTCGTGGCTGCTTGATGGGTCTTTGGGGATTGACGAAATTAAGGAATTGTTTGATAAAGGTCTACTGCCAGGAGAAGATACTGGAAATTTCCACACGCTGGGCGGTTTCGTCATGCATTCTCTGGGTCATATTCCCGAATCGGGCCAGCACTTTACCTACGAAGAATTACGCTTCGAAGTGATGGATATGGATGGAACCCGCGTTGATAAGGTGTTGGTGAACGTCGCGCCACAGGAAACCACGGCATTTGACCTCGAAGCAGATCGGGACGATTGAGCAAACAGCCTTCATCGCTGGCTTGACTTTCAAAACGTTGACCGTCATATTGAAACTTATTTTCATTAGTCTAATGAATCATGAGTTTAAATTTGACGCCCCAATTGGAAGCGGAAATTTGGGAGGAGGCCGATCGTCACTATCCCCCCGTCACCAGCATCGATCGCCTGGAAACCATCTATACGCTCCCGCCCCTTTTAGGCTGTGGCCATCAACGAGTGCTGGAGTTAGTTCCGGGGTTGGAACTCTGCTTCTTCAATGACCACTATCGGGAAGACACAACATTCCACATTGATGAAAATGACCACCTGGTGCAGTTCAGGCTGCTGCTATCTGGGATGGAAGATAGTAAAGACGTTTTGATTAATCGAGAGCAAAGTTACATCGGTGGGAGCGGTAAACAACCCCACTTAACGAACCGGATTCCGCAAGCGCAACCTCAAATTGGTGTCGATATCCATCTGCAACCAGAACTCGTGCGCCAACTCTTTGCCACCACAACGGGGGAATTGCCGCTGGAGTGGCGATCGCTGATGCGCCAAAATGAATGGCAAGAGCGGCTAGTCGCGAAAACCACGCGAGAAATGCGATCGATTGTGCAACAGATGGTGCATTGTTCCCTCACTGGCTCGCTGAAGCAGTTGTATTTGCAAGGGAAGGTATTTGAGCTGATTGCCCTGCAAATGTCTGCGGTGAAATCTAATTTGGCAACAACTGATCCTGGCCTTAAACCGGCAACGATCACCCAAGTTCACTATGCTGCCGAAATTCTGCGATCGCAGGTAGACCACCCACCCGCTCAAACTGAACTGGCCAAGCTCGTGGGAGTGAGCGATCGCACCCTCCGCCGTGGCTTTCGGACCTTATTTAACACCACCATATCCGGCTACTTAATCGAACTCCGCCTCCAGCAAGCCGAACAATTGCTGCGGCACAGTTCCTTAACCGTGGCCGAAGTAGCCCACCGTAGCGGCTATAGCAACCAGGGACACTTCGCGGCAGCCTTCAAGCGTAAATTTGGCATCACTCCAAAGCAGTGTGCGATGGGACAGCGGGAGTGAGGGGGTGAGGGGTATTGTTGACGCTCGCGTCATGCACCGCAGCTAGCACTGGTTTAATCGGGATAAGATCGAGATCGAACTTTGGCGATCGCGGTGAGGCTTTGACCATGACTCAGACGGCACCCAGTACACCCACGCTAATGACGATGGACGAGTATCTTGCCTACGACGATGGTACGGATACCCGCTACGAATTGGTGGATGGAGTTTTAGTGGAAATGCCTACGGAAAGTACAGCGCATGCCAGTATTGCCAAATTTCTCTTATTTGAGTTGGCGCAGTATTTGCCGATCGTATTGTTGGGAATAAAAGATACAGAAGTCGAGGTCACTGGCAGGCGGGCTAAATGTCGGCTACCGGATGTAATTGTGCATTCTGAGGAGTCGCAGGCGGCTTTGGTGGGGGCAACCCGGTCAATTTTGTTGCGAGATATGCCGCCGCCTGCAATGGTGGTTGAAATTGTGTCACCGGGCATTGAGAATCGAGACTGAGATTACCGCTACAAACGCACGGAATATGCAGCACGCGGCATTGCCGAATACTGGATCGTTGACCCAGAGATGCAGCAGGTGACGATTTGCCTGTGGGTGAATGGGCAGTACGAAGACACCCTTTATGCAGGAGCGACAACCCTGCGATCGACGATCGTCCCTGAGCTGAATTTGAGTGCAGCGCAGATTTTGGCCTTTGGGCAAGGGTAAGCGTGGGGTATGGAGTGCGGGGTGAAGAATGGATCTGCCCTCTGCCCTTCACCAAATTTTTTGACCAATTTTGGCCAGGTCAGGATCTTTGTCCAGATTTGAGTAGACGCGGCACGATCGCCTTCTCTACACTGCTTTTGATGCAAATAAGAAAGTTTTGCAGTAGAGCAGTTTGACCTGTGTGAGGTAGTGCGATGAGTGGTAGACAGTGGATGGTTTCGCTCCAGTTGGGGTTGATGCTGGCAGCGGCTGGTGGGGCGATCGTAGGTGTGGGATTACCGGGCGTAGCAGAAGAGCGGGGGAGCAGGAGAGAGCGCGGGGGTGAGAAGCCATCCACCCATCCACCCACCGACTCATCGACTCAGCCACCGATCCCGCGTGTGCGTAACCTGAAACAACAGAATCGTCCTGCCACCACCGTCAAAGAGTGGATCGCTCAGATGGAGGCGGCACTGGTGCAAGTGACGGGGGTGAAACTGGAGCGGAGTGAGACCGGACTCGATATTGTGCTGGAGACAGCAGAGGGGAAACCGCTGACCATTGATGCCACCAAGTTTCGTACAGAAGGAAATCGCCTGATTGCCGAGATTCCGAATGCGATGCTGGCATTGCCGCAGGGACAGACGTTTGTAGCAGAGAATCCGACGGCGGATATTGCGACGGTGCAGGTGGAGCAGCAGGGGGGCAATCTTCGGGTGAGTGTGGCGGGGAAGGAGGCGCTACCGAAAACCGAGGTGACGCTGAGGGCGGGGGGGTTGGCGTATAGCCTGAATCCGGAGGGCGATGAGGCAGATGATGAATTGGTGGTGACGGGGGCAGGACGGGGAGCCTATCGGGTGCCGAATGCGAGTACGGCGACGCGCACGGATACGCCGATTCGAGATATTCCCCAATCAATTCAAGTGGTGCCAAGACAGGTGCTAGAAGATCGCGGGATCCGATCGATCGGAGAAGGAGTAGAGACTGTCAGTGGTGTAGTTGAAGATGGCAAATACTTCAATGGAACGAACGACTACATACGCATTCGTGGCTTTACAGTTTCCCGAACTCTCCGCAACGGCTTTCCTGAGAACGCTGGTGATAGACCTGTTAGCACCATCCCTGCAATTGTCCTTGATCGGATCGAGGTTCTTAAAGGTCCATCCTCGGTGGTGTCAGGTGCTATCGAACCGGGTGGAATTATTAACTATGTCACCAAGCAGCCTTTGTCTGATCCTTCCTACAAGATAGGCTTTGAGGCAGGAAGTTTTGGACGGTATCAGCCCAGTATTGATCTGTCAGGTCCACTGACAGCAGATAGAAATGTTCTTTACCGCCTCATTGCTGCCTATGAGCAACGAGAGAATATCCAAGAATTCGGCAATTCTGAGATCACATCATTTGCACCATCAATTTCAGTCAAACTTGGCGATCGCACAGATTTGGATTTGTACTTCGAGTACAGCAGGTACTATGCTAATCCCTTTATCTCTGGGGTTCCACTTTTCGATGACGGTAGTTTACCTGAACGCAGCTTTTATCCTGGTTATCCACGCTTTAATGAGGTTGATGCAAGTGATAGAAGAACTGGCTATTCATTAACCCACAGCTTTAATGGGAATTTGCAGATTCGCAACAATTTTGCCTTCACCAACACGTTCTACAAAAGAAGGCAGATCTATGTAGACTCAACTGTAGATAATCGTTTTATCCGACTGGCTACTTTTGATGCTGATGAAGACAGATATAACTACTATGCTGGGATTGACTTGCTTGGCAAGTTTAAAACCGGGTCTGTTTCTCACAACCTTTTGATTGGCTTCGATTTCAACTACTACACGACTAATATTACCAATGCTGGTAATTTCGACCCAACCGTAATCCCTTTCTTAGACGTTCGCAACCCCGACTACAATGCTTTGACAGCAAAACCAGAGGTTTTTGCATTTCCTGGGTTTGTGGATGACAGAAAATCCTATGGACTCTACATTCAGAATCAAATCGCTTTTAGCGATCAATGGAAATTGCTGATTGGGGGACGCTATGACTGGATATCTGATGATACAGGATCGATTAGTCTAGATGATGTTAGGACGACTTCTGTGCAAACTGATGGAGCCTTCAGCCCTCGCATTGGCTTGGTTTATCAGCCCAGTAAAACGGTTTCACTTTATGCCAGCTATACTCAGTCATTTAACCCGGCGATCGGGCGCAATCCAGATAACCAACCGTTTGAGCCAACCAGGGGAACGCAATACGAAGTCGGAGTTAAAACTGACTTTCTCGACGGCAAGCTTTCTGCCACTTTGGCAGCTTACAACATTACAAAGTCAAATGTGCTGACTCCCGATCCCGACCCTAGCTTGGCGGTACAGGGTTTTCAAGTGCAAGTTGGGGAACAACGGAGTCGCGGGATCGAGTTAGATGTCGCAGGTGAAGTTTTACCGGGTTGGAAGATTATTGCTTCCTATGCCCACACCGATGCAACCGTTACCACTGATAACTCCATCCCCACGAAGGTTGGTAATCGCCTTACAAATGTGCCGCAAAATCAAGCCAGTCTGTGGACGACCTATGAAATTCAAAAGGGGAATGCGAAAGGATTGGGATTTGGTTTCGGGCTGTTTTATGTGGGCGATCGTCAAGGTGATTTAGAAAATACCTTTTCATTGGGGGACTATTTACGCACTGATGCGGCAGTCTACTATCGTCGCAATCAATTTAATGCTGCGATCAACATCCGTAATCTCTTTAACGTGAACTACATTAGTTCATCTTCCGGTAGGACATACATCGATCAAGGAGAGCCATTTACCGTTGTTGGCTCAATCCGTTGGGAGTTTTGAGTCAATGTTTTCTAATTCATAGCTAAGTAAGAGATTGTCATGATCGATCAGTTTGTGGAACGTCTACACAACTTGAGGGTGAAGCAGCGAATCTCCCACTTACTTCAGTTGTTCCTACTGATGACTTTCTCTTCCTTTCTATTTGCCGCCTGTCATCATTCAGCATTACAAAAGCAACCCACTCAAGTAAAGCTGCCCGACTGTCGAGTTGTGGAACACAAATTAGGCGAAACTTGTGTTCCAAGACAACCACAGCGCGTTATTGCTCTGGGAGTTTCTTGGACACTCGATCCAGTTTTGGCATTGGGTTTAAAGCCAGTGGCGACAAGTGATTTTCGTTTCGGCAACGGACAATATCTGCCTGGACTTTCGGATGCGGAGGTTGCAGGGATCGAAACTGTTGGAGCGGAACATCAGCCCTCTTTAGAACGAATTTTAAGATTGAAGCCAGATGTAGTTATCGCTCTTGATCTTGATCCGCGACTTTATGAGTCGATTTCCACGATCGCGCCAACTGTAGTCCGAGAATTTGAGAAGATTAAGTTCTCTTTCAAAGACAACTTTCGCTCGATCGCTCAACTGCTAAATCGAGAAGAAGCGGCAGAAAAGGTGCTCGATCGCTATGAAGAAAAAGTCAAAAGCTTAAGAGAACGCTTAGAAAGTCAGTCCCAAAAACCAGAAGTTTCGGTTATTTATCATGTGGGCGGACAGTTTCAAGCACCAGCAAGTGAGGCGATTTGTTTTCAGGTGCTAAATGATCTCAATGTCCGCATCAAATCGGTATTTCTGAACCAAACTGAATACTTGCCGATCAGTATTGAAGTCATTTCTGAATATGATGCTGATATCCTATTTATTGTTGATTTTGACAGCAAGCCATCATCTTATTTTTTGCAAAATCCTTTGATTGCATCATTAAAATCATCGAAAAACCAGCAAGCCTATGCGGTTGGAGCGGATACATGGTTTCCGTTTGGTCCTTTGGGGGTAGATAAGCTACTTGATGACCTGGAAGAATACCTCGTCAATGAGAAGGGAGAGTGAGGAGGAAGAAGAAAGAAGAAAGAAAAAAGAGGAAAGAAAAAAGAGGGAGTGAAGGGGTGATGGGGGAATGGGCGATGGGGTGAGGGAGTGCGATCTGTTCCCAGGCGTGAAGGATGCTTGCTGAATCAGAGACTCCAAGTTCTCATCGCGTTAGAATTAAATGGTTAGTTTGCCGATTTACCGAGGCGAGGAACAATGATCGACGCAGAAATTCTCGAAAAACTGCAAATGGCATCGATTGAGGAGCGAATTAACTTAATTGAAACGATTTTGCGATCGCTGAAGCAAGATATGCAACACAATGCTGCTCCTCAAGCTGGATCTCACTCTCCACGCCCTACATTCGGATTTATGAAAGACACCGGTACAATTCTAGGCGATGTCATTACGCCCGCTCTGCCTGAAAATACCTGGGAAGCCCTTCAGTGAAACTCCTCCTTGATACGCATATCTGGCTTTGGTATGCCCTCGGCGATTCCCAACTTTCAGAAAATCTGCAATCCGCGGTCGCCTCTAGCACTACAGAACTTTGGCTCAGTCCAGTTAGTATCTGGGAAGTCTTGCTGCTAGTAGAGAAAGGGCGTATTTCCCTGCAAGTTGATCCCATCAATTGGATCAACCAATCTCTAAAATCATTCGCAATTCGTGAAGCGCCCTTGAATCATCAAATTGCAATCCTAAGTCGTCAGATTGAGCTTCCGCATCAAGATCCAGCCGATCGCTTTATTGCGGCTACGGCAATTCACTATCAACTCCAATTAGCTACCGTTGATACACGGCTCGTAGCAGCTACCTGGCTACCGACAGTTAGCTAAAGTTGTCAAGTTAAAAAATTCTTAATCCAATAATCTATTACTTCCCAATTCCTGACGCTGCCCTGGATGACCTGGAAAAATACCTCGTCAGGCAGGGGGAGTGAGGAGGAAGAAGAAAGAAGAAAGAAAAAAGAGGAAAGAAGAAAGAAAAAAGAGGGAGTGAGGGGGTGATGGGGGAGGTTCGCGATCGCTCTACTATTCCTCAAGGTGTCGATCGCTTGATAACTTAGTGCAATCACGCCCAATTGCCGATTGCTTACTCATTGCGATCGCTCTATCAGCCAAGCTTCTAAATCAGCGAAACTGGTGAAATCCAGCAGTGCCTCGCCCAAATCTTCCAGCATCGGCAGAGATAACGTTAAAAGCCGCGATCGCGTTTCCTCAGAAAGGTCTTGTTTGAGTCGTCGGGTTAATAGGCGCGTGATGAGGGCGATCGCCTCCTCTTCCTTGGCTTCCCGAATTGCTCGTGGTTCCTGCGTCAAATCTAATCCCAGCATTCTTCTAATCTCCAATCGACTTAAATTCTTCAGCTTATAAACCAGAATCGAAGTCACAATGTCTATTATGTCGCGTTTCTCTTCGGGTGTTAACATCGCTTGCTTAGTTCGTGCGATCAAATCTCTCGCAGCGTCCGGGGCTTCCGCTTCATTCACGATTGTCAATACCATCGCACCCACCGTCACGGGCAAGTCTCTCACCGCTCCCAACTCATCCAAATACACGCGATGCACTTGCTCCCCATTGAGAAAGGTGCGATGGGGATACAGGTCGCTTTGTTCCACACCACGCGACGGATAAATAATTACCGCTTGCCAGTCGTCAAAACGGTCTCGATTCCGGTAGAAATACAACGTCGATTCAGCGAGCAGTCGTTCGTAAAGCCGTTCATCCTTCTACATTTGAATTTCGCAAAAGTAGACTGCGCCAATCTGATTTTCTGGCGGTAGAAACACCCCATCAATTTCAAATTTTGGTTCTTTCACTGCAACGGAGTCAAAGCGGTAGCCAGATGCGTTATCAGGTTTAGTCTCAATCAAGTCAAACAAGAGTTCAGGAGACTGTTGAAACAGTTTGTAAAAAAGCGGATCACGTCGCATTGTTTGCAGCGAAAAACAACACGTTCAAGTGTACTCTTAAACCCGCGATCGCTCGATCATTCCTCAAGATGTCGATCGCTCAATGACTTAGTGCGATCGCGGATCTTGTAGGGTGCATTAGCCCAGCGTAATGCACCATCTAACAACCCAATTCACTCAAGATCTAGCATCATCTTTGGACATCCGACCTCTCCCCAATCTGGCGCATAAATATTTTGAGCCATAAACCGATGAATACTGGAAAATTGCCATGCTTGCGGCATTTCGCATAACCCATGATGAACTGGATTCATATGAATATAATCACAATGCATTGCAAAATCCCGCTCATCCTGAATCCAATGTTCCCAAAACCGCCGCTGCCAAAGATGACGTTCTCCCCGTTTTTGTCGCGATCGCGAAACTGGGCGATTAATCTGTAATGCCTGTCCATCATGCTTGGTGACATACGTTTTGATCAGCCGCAACCGCACTGAAAAATCATGATCGTCCGGTGGTAACGTCAACAGACAATGGAAATGCTCCGGGAGTAACACAAAAGCATCAATCACAAAGGGATAGCGTTCTCTCACTTTGACGATCGCCTCTCTCAGTGCTCTTCTGCCAACATCGCTACAGAGCCAGGGTTCTCTTTGATCGGTGACTTGGGTGATAAAGTAGGTGCCGCCAGGAATTTGAGGTCTGCGATAGTTGGGCATTGACTTGCAACCGGACTCTGGGTTTAATGTGCCCTGCGGTTGGCGATCGAAATCATTGGTTTGGTGCGTTACGCTGACGCTAACTCACCCTACGGTTGGCTGCCAGGATTGATGACCTGGAAAAATATCTGGTCAATGAGAAGGGAGAGTGAGGAGGAAGAAGAAAGAAGAAAGAGGAAAGAAGAAAGAGGAAAGAAGAAAGAGGTGAAGGGGTAATGGGGGGAGGTTAGCGATGGGATGGGTAAAATGTTTGAAGTATTCAGTAAAATGAAGAGGACTGCTCACCATAAACCTAGCAATGACAGGCACTCAAACCCCATTTCTCCTCCCAGATTCCCTTTATCAACAGGTAATCGCTCTCGCAAATGAATTGCAGATCTCGCAGACTGAAGTTTTTGCATTGGCTGTCCAGTCCTACCTGCGCCGCTATCATAATCAAAAACTTCAGCAAAGCTTTGATGCTGCTTATGAAGATGGGCTAGACCCGGCAGAACAAGCAATGTTAGAAGGAATGCGCCGTCACCAACGCAGCTTGTTGGAGCGTGAACTTTGATTCAACAGGGAGATATTTATTGGGTTGATTTAGGATCACCGATTGGGTCAGAACCCGCTTATCTTCATCCCTACGTGGTAATTCAAAACGATATTCTCAATCGATCGCGTCTTCAAACAGCAATTGTTTGTGCATTAACAACCAATCTTAGAAGAGCAAATGCTGTTGGAAACGTGTTGCTTGCCGCTGGAGAAGCCAACCTACCGGAACAAAGTGTTGTTAATGTTTCTCAAATTTTCACGGTAGACAAAGCGTTATTGATTGAGAAAATCGGCACTCTTTCCCGTCAGCGAATGTTTGAGATTCTGGCTGGATTAACGCTGATTACTCAACCGCAGAATGAAACCGACGAAAGCCAATAATGCTGTCCTGGATGACCTGGAAAAATACCTTGTCAATGAGAAGGGGGGAGAGGGGGAGTAGAGAGTAGGGAATGGGGAGTGCGATCGCTTTATTATTGAATCCATCTTCGCTCAATTCCCTTCAACATTACAAAAGCATTGAACATGAGGATAGTTCAGAATCTTTGTGTCAACTGTTAATAGTGGAATTTCGTAGCGCCTTGCGATTGCAATCAAAATTCGGTCTGCGGGATCTTTATGAAGCTCTCCTGGAAGTTGGGTACTTGCGATCGTATCGAGTGGATCTAACGCCTCAATCACAATTCCTGGGTAAGTTTGAGCTAGGGCGTACCATTCCTCAATCGGCAACGGCAACACTAGCTTTCCAAGGCTAAACTTGACTGCAATCTCCCAGACCGAAATCGCAGACACCAAAATTCCATTGTTTGATTCCTCGGATGCGATCGCCCTCTGCATCTATTGAGACAATCGATTGTGATCGTGAAGCCACCACAGCCAAATATGCGTATCCAGTAAAATCATTGACTCAACGATTCCCAAAGTTCTGGCATCGGTTCATCAAAATCCTCCGCAATCACGATCGGCAATCCCCGCAGTGGATAATTTAGTCCTTCAGATGGACGAATTGTTTCGGGAGCGTTTTGAACCTGCAATGCCCTAAACAGTTCCAAAACCGCCCGAATCACATTATCAGGCGATCGCTCGATCGCTTGAATCAATTCTTCTCTGGCTGTCATCATGGCATGAATCGCTGATTGGATGTTTCTATTGTACTCCGTTGCTCAAACATCACAGTGCGATCGCGGCTGAACTGATCCTAGATGACCTAGAAAAATACCTCGTCAATGAGAAGGGAGAGTGAGGAAGAGGAAAGAAAAAAGAGGAAAGAAAAAAGAGGTAAAGGGGTGAAGGGAGGGGCGATCTTTAGATAGGTGTTCATCTAGCTTTCGCACATTATTGTCAAACCCGAATTCGATTCACTTCAATAATGAATAATTTGCCACGATAATACTCCGGATCATTGTGACTTGATAAATAATTAATCCAGCCTTGCATCAACACTGGAATGATCTCAGGGTGATTACGAAGCTGAATTGAGACAATGCCTAAATAAACTGCTGGAGGATACGACACAATGTCAGCAAAATCTCCATTTAGGGAAACTAAAATTGCTGCCAGTTCTTGAGCTTTAGCAATGACAATTTCATCAGGCGATTCGATTGGAAGATAATCTCTCAAAAGTAAAACAGTGTGCCCCCTATCTAGCAAAAATTGTCCAATTGCAGTCGGCACACAATGATCAATAAAAAACCTCACGATGCAACTATCTCAAAATCAGCCAAATCGCGAGCATAATCAAGACAAGCAGCTATCTGCTCCAATCTCAAATCAGGAAACTCACTCAAAATCTGCTGATGGGTGCTACCTGCTGCTAGATAGCCCAAAACTAAGCCAACTGGAATTCGAGTTCCTTTTACTCTCGGTTTACCCCGAAGAATTTCTGGATCACTCACAATGTAATCCCGCCAGTTAATTGGTGGCATTGCTCTACACCATTACTGCATCAACATCATTCTAGCCCTGTTTCAACTAAGATCCTTCCTCTCAGGATGACATTGGCTTTCCTCGCGTTTCCAAGCGGCGATGATGAACAAGTGACAGAGTTTTACAGACGCGCATTCGCGATCGTGGTGCTGGATGACCTGGAAAAAACCTCGTTAAGGAGAAGGGAGAGTGAGGAAGAGGAAAGAAAAAAGAGGGAGTGAAAGGGCGAAGGGCGATCGCAGTGTAGGATTTGGGAACGTGCGATCTTAACCCTGCGCTTCTAGCCAAGCTTCCAAATCAGCCAACGTGGTGAAATCGAGTAACGCTTCGCCTAGGTCTTCCAAAAGGGGTAAGGGTAAGAGCGCAAGCTGCGATCTAGTTTCTTCCGAAAGTTCCTGGCCCAATCGTCGGGTTAGCTGTCGGGTGATGAGGGCGATCGCCTCTACTTCGCGCCCTTCTTCGCGCCCTTCTTCGCGCCCTTCCTGCAAAATTGCTTGATACGTCACAGACTCGCGCATCACATCCCTCCGTATGATTTGGGCAATCACCGCTGTCTCAAATTTTAGCCCACTCAGCACATAAGCAGCTGCCATCAGTTCATGCTGCTGGGATTCATCCGAAACCTGCTCAATCTCTCGCACCGCTCGTCGTAACATCTGCTCTGGGTTGTCACTGCGGCTCAGTCCGACAAAGGGTAATAGCCCTGGAAATGCCAATAACTCTGCCGCAGGCACTTCCCAAATTCGCACAACATTGAACTCGGCATACATGCCCGCAATCTCAAAATAGTTCTGATGCACGCGCTCCGAACCAGTTTCTCGTAGATAAATCACGACTTGGTAGATAGTTTTCTCTGGGAAGCGACGATGCAACCGTAAGCGATAATCGGCCAACCGCAATGGTACATCATCTTTCGGATCAGTTTGGAATTCGATATGAGCGATTTCGGCTTGCCCTTGCAAAAGAATCACGCTATCAGCACGAATTGGTTCGATTGAGAGTTCAGTCGGACTTAGTTCAGTCAAGGCGATAGGATACCCAAATAACCAACTGGCGAAGTCTTGCGGAAATATTTCAGCCAATCGTTTACAAGTGGTATCAAAACTCATTTTGCAACCGATGCAATGGTTGTCTCTACTGCTCGTAAGCCCGCTAGCATCTTACGAAGACTATCACGCCAATATGGAGGGTGGCTACCTAACAGAGCTGCCGTTTTTTGAAGAGACAAAACTGAAAAAGCCGGTCGACGAGCTGGAGTTGGATATTCTTCGGTGCTGATGGGCACGACCTGCTGGACTGTAAGTGGAAAGTCGAGAGTTCTAGCTTCCTCAAAAATAGCGATCGCGAAATCGTACCAACTACAGACGCCGCTGTTGGTGTAATGATAAGTGCCCACAGTTTCAGGAGTCAGATGGGGAGCAAGTTGCGCGATCGCCAGTGCCAAATCTCTGGCCCAGGTAGGGGCACCAATTTGATCGGTGACCACCCGCAACTCCGAACGCTGCGCCCCAACGCGCAACATCGTTTTGACAAAGTTTCCTTTCCCTTGCACACCATAAACCCAGGCCGTTCGCACAATCAGATGTTTGCGGCAAATCGAACGAACGGCTTCTTCACCCATTAACTTAGACTGGCCATACGCCCCCAACGGATTTGTCGCATCAGTATCGAGATAAGGACGGCTCTGCTGACCATCAAACACATAATCGGTTGAGATGTGAATTAACCCAGCATCGAGCTTCTCTGCTGCTTCTGCTAAAACTTGAGGTGCTTTACCGTTGATTGTAGTTGCCAGTTCAAGTTCACTTTCAGCTTTATCCACAGCAGTATAGGCAGCCGCGTTAACGATCAAGTGAGGTTGAACGGCCTGCACCACGGGGCGAATTGCATCCGGGTTTGATAAATCCCATTGGGTGCGATCGATCGCAATCACCTCCCCCACAGCCCCCAACGTTTGCCGCAGTTCTGCTCCGACCTGCCCATTTGCGCCAGTTAATAGAATTCGAGTCATGTCAGCCTTTTGCGTCTGCAACATTTGCTATCAATCCGATTCAACCATAGCCGCAGGGACATGGAGATAGCACGCATTTAGCTCAATTCAGAATGAAATTTTAAATCCCAAACCTTTGGCCAAGTTCTTACTCGCTGATCGAATCCTCCAATGGCACCGTCAACGGCATCGTCTCGTGGAAGTAGGCATAGTCAATGACTCGTTGCCCACTAGGAGAGGTGGAAAACAAATCAGCAAGTTGGTGATTCCATAAAATATCGCGAACCGCATAAATGTGCCGCGCATGCACCGTCTGCGCCATAGTCTCATCAATGCCAGTCAGGGAAATGAGAATTTCGCCTGTATGATTTACCAGAGATTCCGGCGTTTCCCCATAGAGGGGGCTGTCTTCATCGATCGGGTGCATTCCAGTCCAGGTCAAGATAAAAAAAGGACTATGATTGCGGATTAATTTCATGTCATAAATCCGCCGCATTGGATAGCCTTCAGTCGTCACTTCATCTCGGATTAATGTCACCCACAGCCGTGCTTCCAGAATTTGATTGCCGCGATTGTTGGCCGCTCGAAACATGAGGGTCGGCACCCCGTTGTAAGGCATAATGACCGCCGCCCGACTGAGCAAAACCCGGGCCGTTGGGCGAGAAAAGCGAGCAAACATCAATCCTGTCGCCATAGCGACCCCCAACAGGCCGATAAAAGCCTCAATTGCCACCAGAATGTTGGCATAGGTAGTCTTGGGGTACATGGCACCGTATCCGATCGTCGCCATCGTTTGCACACTGAAGAAAAAGGCATCGGCCAATGAGCCGGGGCGAGCGTTGGCGATATTGTCGTTGCCAATCAAGTAAGCAAATGCAAACCCAAAGTTGGTAACAATGTATAAACCGGCGATCAGTCCTAAAAACTGCCACCAGGGCATGGTTAGAAGCTGATGATAAAGATCCGTGAGGGGATGGTAGCCACTCAACTTCAAGATGCTGATGCGTCCATCCGGGCTGAGTACACGTCGCAAGGCACTAGTTTTCGAGCGGTGCTTTTTGCCAGAAGCAGCTTGAGATGACGAGCGCTGGTTTTTCGGATTGGGCAGTGGGGATGGGGTGCTGGAGCGGCTCATAAGATCTACGATCGAGTTCCTGTCTGTGAATATACACGAGGAACTTCACACGAGGAACTTCACACGAGGAACTCTAACGATTGACAGCAACGCAGATTCATAGTACATAATTACTATTACACTTCATCGCTCCTATAAACCACAAGCCTTCGGTGCACACCTGGAGGCTTATTTTTTTAGCTCCACTGTTGAGATTGAATGCCCGTAACGTAAAGAATATGTTCTGCCCGAAAAATCTCTGCTTCGCTGCCACTGACGACTAATAGATAATTTCCCTGCACCACCTGGGCAATGTAGCTCTTGGCTCGTCGAGCGGTAATTCCCTGGCTGACCAAAACACCGATCGCGCCGCCTGCCATCGTACCAACGCCGATCGTGGAAAGCAGGTACAAAGCCGCTGCGCTCAAAACCACTTCCCCGACCCCTGGAACAATCAACAGCCCAACCCACACAAATAGCCCGGTGATACCGCCGGTAAAGTTTCCCATGAGCAGACCGCGCCGCCGATTAGGAGCCAAGCCAGTTACGGTTTCCAAATTGGCTTCATGCAGCAATTCTTTCATCAGTGTTTTTTCGGCGTGGCCTTTCAGCTTCTTTAAGCCCCGCGTATCATGGCCAATTAAAAAGATTTGCGCCAGCGGAAAACCGGCTAAAACTAGTTGATCAACCGCTTGACCAATGGCTTCTAAACTTGGCAAAACCGCGATCGCCCGTGTGTATTGATGTTGGTTAAACATTCCCCACCTCGTTCCCATGCAGTAAGGAATTTAATGATTCATGACCCTAATCTATCTTTTCCCCAGGTTGAATTGGTAGGTTTCAGCGCTCAGGTTTGCAAAGAATATTAAATCGCCAACAGTAAGTTAGGATGCTTGGGCGATCGTTGCAAATTCTGCCGCAAAGTTAAGCTCAATGTTCAATCTTGAGGTATCCTGAACCAACCTGCATAATTAAGATTTACCGATCTGTATTCTCAAAAACCTTCTATTTCAGAAGAACGTGCGTGTTGGGATGGAAAAACCCAGGGGAGTGACTCTCTACCAAACAAGCCCATGACTAACGAAGCTAATGACATCTATGCTCAAGCCAAAAATGGCAGCGTTGCCGCCATTATTCAGGTTTTAAATGAGAAACTGACGGATTCTGGCGTCAGAACCCGCGCCATTCATGCGGATGGCATGTTGCAACTGCTGTGCGAAGGGCAAACGCTCGACCAATTGGAGCAACCAGTCTTGGTAGAACGCATCCGGTACCTGCTTGAAGGCATATCACCACGCAACATTCGCCGCGTCAATATTTACAGCCGCATTGTTCGGGAACAACAACTTTTATGGCTGGACGAAATCAACCGCGATCGCGACAATCAAGTGCTGTGGTCTGAAGAAATTACCTTGAAACAGCCGAATCTGCTAAAACGCTTACAGGCTGATTGGGCTATTCGTAAATCGGAAAATATCCGCTCAGACCGGGGGAAAAGTACAACGACCAGAACAACTCAACACCGGCGAGAAAAACGTCAATTTTGGCAGGGCTTAGCGGGAGGGGCCATCATCAGTGGGCTGCTGGTGGGGGGATGGTGGCTTTATCAACGCTACGGAGAAGGCACCTTGCAACCAACCAGTGTGACGACCACCAATTCACCCGCGCCGGAGACTAGCCCAACGCAGCCTGACCCGGTTGCGGCGACAGACCCGTTTGCTGATGCTGTGCGCCTGGCCGAACAAACTTCACGATCAAGTCAAACGGCCCAGTCGGCAGCCGAGTGGTTGAACTTGGCCGCTCAGTGGCAGCAAGCCTCAGACTATATGGCCCAAGTTGCCGCAACCGATCCACGGTACAAAACCGCTCAAAATCGGGTGGTTGAGTACCGGCGTAACAGTGAGATTGCCTTGCAAAAAGCCAAGCAAGCACAGGGCACTGAAGTGAATACTTCGATTGGAGTCCCAGGGGTATCTCCGGATTCAGCATCCGGCTCGTTGTAGTTGGTCATAATTTTGACAATCGTGTTCTATGAGAGAAATACTGCAAAGCGCTTGGGAGCCGTTTAACTGGCACAGTGGGTGGATTATCTGGAATCTGTTTCTGGCCTTTATTCCACTAGTACTCAGCTTTTTTCTATATCGCCGCCGAAGTATGCGGCGATCGCTGCTCTGGTGGGTGGCCTTTCTGGTGTTTTTTGCATTTCTCCCCAACGCCCCCTACCTCCTAACTGACATCATTCATTTGATTCGGGCCACGCGCTCAGGCTATTCAGCGTTCATCATTACCCTCATCTTCATTCCGCTGCATTTATTTGCCATTATTACTGGATTTCAGGCTTATGTCATTTCAGTGATGAATCAAAGCGTTTACCTGAAACGGTTGGGAGCCGAAAAATTCATCTTGGGGTCGGAATTAGTAACCCACGGATTGTGTGCGATCGGCGTTTATTTGGGCCGTTTTCGCCGCTTCAATAGTTGGGATTTCGTCGTTGATCCAGGCAACATTTTCACTTCCACGATCGATGATTTGACCTCCAAACGCCCGCTGGTGGTGATATTTATTACCTTCATTGTCTTGACTGTGCTTTATTGGATCGTGAAGCAAATCAATCTAGGTTTGATCTTACGCTTCCGAGAAATGAAAGCAAGTGGACACTGGTTTGAATAACTTCAGCTACTCGAACAATCCCTTTTCGGCGAACAGCCTAAACTTGGGTTGGGGCTGTTGATTTGGCGGTGGATGGGGAACGCAATTTGGGGCGCAGGCGATCGTTGGCATCCCGTAGTAGCCCCATGATGGCTGGAACCACGGTGGGGGTCAGGATGGTGGAAAACGCCAATCCCCCAGTGAGAACGATTCCCAAACCTTGATACAACTCGGCTCCCTGCCCAGGCACAACCGCCAGCGGTAACATGCCCAACACGCTGGTTCCAGCCGACATGAAGATGGCGCGTAAGCGATCGCGGGTGGCATTGTAGAGAGAAGCATCATAATCATCGCCTTCCTGTTGCAGTTGTAAGGCGCGATCGACCAGCAAAATCGCATTATTCACGACGATGCCTGTCAAAATGATGAATCCCAAGGCTGTGATCATATCCAGTGGCACGACCCAGCCAAAAACACGATTCACCACCACCAAACTGAGTAACGCCCCACTCATCCCCATTGGCACTGTGGCCATGATGACCACGGGGTAAAGGAACGAGCGGTATAGTGCCACCAGCAGTAGATAAGTGATCAGCACAGAGAAGGCAAACGCTCGGGCCAGTTGGGACACTGTTTGAGCGAGTTGGTCGGCTGAACCGGCCAGTTCCAACCGATACCCAAGCGGCAGTTGCGATCGCAGGGGCGCGAGAATCTCATTTTCAGCGCGCTGGACGAGCGTACCAAGGGGGGCATCCGGTGCCAGCGATATGGTGAGGCTCACGGCTCGTTCTAGATCGACATGGTTAATCACATCAGGCCCAGTTGTTTCTCGCACATCAGCCACATCGCTCAGTTGAATCTGCCGACCTTGGGCAAACAATGGCAATTGGCGTAGTTGTTCTGGCGTAGTGACGGCGGTATCTTTCAGTTCCACTGACACATCCAGTTCCTCTTTGCCATCAATGAAATTGGAGGCCAAGCGTCCGCCCAGTGCCGCTTCTACCAGCGAGCCGACCTCCGCTTCCGAGAGGCCAACTTCGGCTAACCGTTCCCGATACGGAATGACTTGGATTTCGCCTGCCCCCATAACAAAGTTCGATCGCACGTTTCGCACTCCTGGTAAGTCGCGCAACTTGCCAGTGATGTCTCGTTCCAGTTCACTCAGTTGCTCCAGGTCAGCACCGACGATGTCGATGTCAAATTCCTTGCCGGGGTCGCGAAAGATGGAAATGCGCGTGGGGATGACAAAGCGATACCCGGCAAAGTTACCCGCTTGCTGGCGCAGGCGATCGACCATGGCGGCCAGCCCCTGAGTCGTGGCGAATTCTGGTTTGAGAATCGTGGCAATACCGCGCAGGGCACCAGGGCGATCAACATACATGATGCGATCGACTTCTGGCTGCGATCGCAAAAAGTCTTGCACGGGTTGTGATTGCCGAATCGCTTCTGGAATACTGGTGCCTGGCATCGGCTCAGCGCGTAACACCACCAGGTTACGATTCCCCTCAGGCAAATAATCGGCGGGTGGCAGCAACAAAATGCTAACCAGCAGTAAGCCAATGGGAATCCCCAATATCAGCAACCGGCGGCCTACTCGTTTGCGCCCGATCGACCAACTCACGGTCGAAGCGAGAAAATCTTCTAGTTTGGTTTGAAAATAGCGGAAGGTGTCTGAGGTGTAATAAACCGCGCGCTGAAATTTCCCAAACCAGTTGGCGGGGAGGGGCTGTGTAGGAGCCTGAGCGCTGGCTGCCAGCATGCGTTGGGCTTCTGCCTGGTCTAAAAATAGCCCAGACAACATTGGCACCAGAGTGATGGCGGCAAACAGGGAAAATAAAGAAGCGCAGGAGAGCGCGATCGCCATATCGGCAAACAGTTGGCCCGCCTCTCCCTTCACCATGATCAACGGCAGAAAAACCACAACGTTGGTTAGGGTAGAACCGAGCATCGCCGCCCACACTTCCTGGGTGCCCTCGATCGCTGCCCGCATCACCGTCTTACCTTTCTGCATGTGGGTAAAGATGTTTTCAATCACGACGATCGCATTATCGACGACCATGCCCACCGCAAATGCCAGACCGGCCAGGCTAATGATATTGAGCGATCGGCCCAGCAACGCCATGACAATAAATACCGTGATCAGGGTTGTGGGGATGGTCAACGCAATCACAGCAACCGTCCGCAATGATCCTAAAAACAGCACCAAAACCAGGGTGGCTAGCACGGCCCCGCTGATTAGATTGCCCTGCACCAGTGCCACTGACTGTTCAATATATTGACTCTCGTCGTAGTTGTAGACAAACCGTAGCTGTTCTCCCTGGCGATTCAATTCTGCTTCCAATTGCGTAATGGTATCGCGAACCCCTCTAGCAACCTGGGGTACATTCGCGCCAACTTGCCGAATTACCCCAATGGCGATCGTTGGCGTGCCATTAAACACCAGCGCACTATCCTGCACTTTGCGTCCCATTTGGGCTGCCGCCACATCCCGCAAATACACCGTACCGGACGCATCTCGTCGCAGGACAAATCCTTCAATTTGCGATAAATCTTGCGATCGACTCAACGTGCGAACGCGATATTCTCGCCGCCCCAAGACGAGCGGCCCGCCCCGAATATCGCGGTTGTTTTGTTGCAAGGTGCGCACCACATCTCCGATCGTCAGGTTGCGGTCTGCCAGTGCCCTTGGATCAACTTTGACTTCGACTTCCCGTTGGCGTCCGCCCACAATCAGAAACTGGCCGGTTCCTTCCACGCGCCGCAACCGTGGCACAATCACCTCTTCGGCCAAGTCTCGAAACCGATCGGGATCGCCTTTGCCATCGGTGGGCACCAGGGGAATCCACATCATCGGGGAACTGTTTCCACCCACCAATTCCACATTAGATTCATTGGCTTCTGGCGGTAAACTATCAGCCTGTTGCAGACGATTAATCACATCTACCAAACGATCGCCCAAGTTTGCATCGGAGGTGAATTCTAGGGTAATGCTACTCCGTCCGGCCCGTGAATTACTGCTGATTTCTTGCACCCCTAGAACCTGTTCCATCTGTTCTTCGATCGGGCGCGTCACCAGGTCTTCGACTTCCGTTGGGCCCGCACCGGGATAGGTAGTGGTGATGGTAATTTCTGGGCGATCGCCACCAGGTTGCAACTCCAGTGGCAACCCGATCAATGCAAATATGCCCAGCATGCCCAGCAAGCAAAATAAGACAAAGGTGCCGTGCCGCCAACGCACTGCCAAATCAATCAAGTTCATGGGTTGAATCCTCTAGCCTTTGCGATTTTGCACAACTTTTACGGGTGCGCCATCACGCAGCGCGTCCCCGCCTCGCACTACAATTTCCTGGCCCGGTCGTAATTCACGGCTCGTCACCGCCACCGTTTCGCCCATGTCAGTCACCATTTCTACGGGAATTTCTTGGGCTTGCCCGTTGGCGATCGCAAACAACAACCACTGATTCTGGCGTTGCGTCAATGCATCACGAGATACGACAAAACTAGGGCGATTTGCGGGCAAATTCAAGGTGCCAGTGATAGCCATCCCAGGCAGTAGGCGTTGGCCCGCATTGTCTAGCCTGACCCGCACTCGTTGACGACGGGAAGCCACATCTGCGGCTGGCACAACAGCGGTTATTGTGGTGCGTTGTTGCCATTGGGGTAAGGCCCGCGAGGTCAACGCGATCGGCATGCCAACGGTTACTTGACTGGTTAACTCTTCCGGCAACTCCAGAAAGATATCCAACTGCTCACCCGCGATCAACGATACAACTTCGCCATTGGTTTGCACATAATCCCCGCGGCTAACTAATCGCCGCTCTACCACTCCGGCTGAAGTCGCCTTCACTTGAGTGCGAAATCGAGTCAATTTGGCCTGGTTTACTTCGGCTTGCGCCGCAGTGACGGTTGCCCGTTGCGCTTCGATTTCTTCCCGAATTGGGCCAGCCTGCGCCTCAGCCAGTTCTGCTTGGGCCTCCAGGCGTTCACCACGGGCGGCATCTACTGCTGATCGCGCCTCTACCAACAATCTTTGGGACAGAGCGCCCTCCCGCACCAACTGCTCTGTGCGTTGCAAGTTATCTGTAGCTTCGCGCTCGCGAGCGGTTGCAGCACTGAGAGCAGCTTTGCGCTGAGCGATGATTTCGGGACGAGTCCCCACGGTGAGCCGGGCCAAGTTGCTGCGCTGTTGAGCGAGTCGGGCTTGCGCTTGGGATAGGGCCAGTTGCTGATCAGCATCATCCAATACGGCGATCGTCATTCCTGGCGCAACACGATCGCCAGGTTGCACGAGTAACTCCTCCACAACTCCACTGGTTTGGGCACGCACGGTGGCCCGCTCAGCTGCTTCTACCTGCCCCAACAATTGCACCTGGCGAGCAGAAGTCCCAGTACTCAGGATGGTCGTTTCGACGGCTCGGGGAGGCGGCCCTTGCTGTGCCACAGCTGGTTTTGAGGCTGGGTTGGTTGTGAGCGATCGCCAGGTTGCAACGCCGCCAAGCGCCAACGCAGCAGCGAGGACGGCCCACAGCCAACGTTTTTGGGAGTTTGGTGGCGGTGAGTCGGGGGTAACGGATGCGGGTGGCGCGGTAGAAGCTTTAGGGACTGGATTCGGCGATGCGGGCGATGGGACAGAGGAATCAACGTCATTCATAGGTTACAAGGATTGAGAGGGCCAGATCACGAAGGCATTGAGTTGATCCGTTACAAAGCTCAAGGGAAGTGGGGTCGATTTACCGTAACCAGCCTGAAAAGAAATTTATTTTTTCTTTATATTTGATTGTTGCTCGTATGATACCAGATGTTTTCGGGCTTAGTCTGGCATATTCAGTGAATCGTGATTCTTTCCCCAAGGGCGATCGTTGGTGTTCCATCTGGGAGTTTCAGAAATACTGTCCTATGACGATGTAATTACTAATGGTAAAAAGCTGGCTTGCACAAGTTTAAGACTTGAAGTCGTAGCTACAAATTCACACATGGAAAACTTGCAATGAAGTTGATCAACGCCCTCTTGACATCACTGTGTCTGTCACAAGTTTTTGTCCTCTATCCAAGTCATGTTTCCGCCAGTTCTCAGCACTTTACAGCCGGGAATACGGCGCGAACTGCCCTTAAGCCTGGGACGATCGCACTGCAACCAATCGCCCAAGCCAAGCCAGGTTCTGTTGTCCTGGCGCTCGACCCTCAGGGGTTACGAGTAGTGAACGCAACTACTGGCGCGACTCGATCGCTGGCTTTTGGCATGAAGGAAGCCGACCTCGTTGCAATTCTCACAAACCTACGGGGTAAGCCTCGCAGTCGGGGCGTAAATCAGGAGTGTGGTGCGGGGCCACTTGGCTTTGCCAGTTGGCCAGATGGGTTGACGCTCCAATTTAATCAAGGCCGCTTTGCCGGTTGGAACGTAGATGGCCGTAGTAAAGGCGCGAACAAACTGACCACGATCGCCGGAATTGGCACTGGTTCTACCCGAACACAACTCAATAAGGCGTACACCGTGAAAGTGAGCCAAAGTTCTTTGGGAACCGAGTTTTTGGCAGGTGGTTTCGGTGGTTTTTTGAGTGGCAATAGACCCAGCGATCGAGTTACCGGACTTTGGGGCGGCACAACTTGCTTTTTCCGCTAATGTTTACACCAATCGTCACGCATTAATCTAGACCGCTCTAATCCAATGGTGATTGCCCCTCCCCACTCACCAGAATTACAGTTGCAATTCTGGTGAGTGGTTGCAGATATAGCCGTCGCCATGTGAAATCTGGCAGACTTCGGCGTGAGCGCGATTCGGCTGAGCTCATCGTCGAAGCCTCAGTCGAACGAGGCGCGTCAGAACACCTACCCAGAATCGGCGGTTCAGCCATTTGATGGTCCTAAGTGTATTGAATTATGGCTAGAGCTGCGCTGCCCCAATGAAGCAGCCCGTACCGAAACTCTGACTAATGCCATGAGTGAACGTTCGATCGCGCTTTCTGATGCCAATATCTCTGAGGCAGTTGCTGCAACTAATGACTTTACTAGAGCCGACCTGAAACGACTGGTTGCAGAAAGTAAGACATTATATGCATTTGACTTGGTACAAGGAAACTCGTTGAAATCAGCAACAGATTACTTATTAGCTGCTGCGGAGATTGTTCTGACTAACAAACAACATTATATGAAAGCTCAGGTGTTAGCCCAATAGCAACCATCTTCACACTCATCCAAACTTCATCCATTCAACTTCGCTGTCATTGAACATTTGCATCAAATATATCGATCGCTCTAAGGTTATGCGTCAATCCCATACCTTGGGATACAGAAGCGACTGTTCCAAGCGTTCAAGTTGCTTAACCTGGCAATGAAAGACCTGGCATTACCCACACCTACGCAATCACAATGGACTTTCAAAGGATGGAGAAACAAACGCGGAACCAGGGGTGGGGCTGTGGGAAATCATCCTTGCCTTCAGCAAGGCTCGTATCTTGAGTCATCGCTGGGTTAGGTGCTGGCCTTACCAGGGCAAAACCTCTCCATTGGCATGCCAAAAAGTCCCTGTAGTTTCCAGAGTTAGTTCATCAATGCGAGTTAACAACCCCTTGACCGATTGCTCCGGCGTGATGCCACCCGTCGTAAAGTTCGTCATACGAGTTTGCACTAGGCCGGGATGCAGAATCGCCACGGCAATGCCACGGGGCTTGAGATCATGAGCTAGGGATTTGCCTGCCATCGACAGGGCAACTTTGGACATGCGGTAACCGTAGGACCCACCAGAAGTGTTATCACCGATCGACCCCATGCGACTGGTCATCAGCACAACTTTAGAACCGGGCTTGAGATTGGGCAATAGTGCGTGAGTTACACGTAAGGCCCCCAACGCATTCACCTCAAATTGCGCTCGAATGCTATCGAAATCCAGATCTTCCAACGTGACCCGTTTAAGCATCCCGGCATTGTTAAGGAGAACATCGATCGGCGTGTTTCCCAACCGACTTTGTAAATCTTTGACTGAGGCTTCCGAAGTAATGTCGACGCCTGCTTCCACCTGCACACCCAACTGGTGCAATTCTGGCGACGGAGCGCGGCAGACCGCAATCACAGTCTCTCCACGAGATTGCAATTGACGGCAATATTCATACCCAATGCCCCGATTTGCACCCGTAATGCAATATGTTGCCATAGTTCCTCTTATCGCGCGACGAACGTAAATTCCTGCTTGGCTCTCCTCATCAAAGCTTAACGTTTTTGGTGAGGGCGTAATTTTCTAGTGAAAATCCCCTAAATTTTCGTTTACGCTCCGTGTTGTTACGCAAAATAATCCTCATGTACTAGAGAAAATTTCCGGTTTAGTCGCTTGAGGCGTGGTAGATGCAAGGGAATGAGATCGGAGAGGGTGCCTCCACTGAATCAGATCAATTCACGACTTAAGGCTTCACCATTCCACGGGAGCTAAACACATGACGCTATATGGGTGTATCCAATTGGGGGCAACCGCTTTAAGGGTTGGACTTGTGGCTGGCTCGATCGCCACGTTTTCCACACCTGCTGCCGCCCAACTAGCTTCTGATAGCACCTTGGGCACCGAACCAACCATCATCACGCCCAACCAAACCATTCAAGGATTGCCCAGTGATTTGATTGAAGGGGGCGCACTCCGCGGCGTCAACCTATTTCATAGTTTTCAAGAGTTCAATGTGGATGTGGGCCGTGGCGTTTTCTTTGCCAATCCAAACAGCGTCACCAACATTTTTACGCGCGTAACTGGTAGCAATCCTTCCAACATCCTTGGCCGCTTAGGCGTTTTAGGTTCGGCTAACTTATATCTGCTGAATCCCAATGGGATTGTGTTTGGCTCCGGAGCTTCGCTGGACGTGCAAGGGTCATTTTTTGCCAGCACTTCGAATGCCATCAATTTTTCCAATGGCGAATCGTTCAGCGCAAACCCTGCCACTGGTGCGCCCCTGATTACTGTTCAGCCAGAGGCCACTTTTTCGGCAGCTCTGCAAAGTATTAGCAATCAAACCACACTCCAAACTGGGCAAGACTTAAACTTGAATGGAACTCAAGTTTCTAATACTGGAATCTTACTGGCAGGTGCCGGTCTAAATATAAACAGTACTAGCTTAGATAATGCAGGGTTACTACAATCTGGTCAAGACTTAGATATATCAAATGCAAATCAATTCATCAATTCTGGGGTAATTCAGTCTGGACAGAATGTAAGCATAATTAGCACGGATCTAAATAATACAGGCACGATCGAGGCTGAACAGAATTTAATTACAAGTAGTACCACACTAACTAATTCCGGCTTCCTGCAATCTGACCAGAACATAAACATTAGTGGAACGTTGGGGAATCCAGTTGATGTGAGTCTTACTGCAACCAGCGTTATTGAATCTGGACAAAGTTTAAGTATTTCAGGAGATGAGATTGGCAACGCAGGTACACTAACTTCTATTCAAGACCTAAGTCTTACAGGAAATCAGATCGCTAATAGCGGAGCATTACAAGCTGGACAAAACTTGAATATAGCTGGAACTAATTTAACCAATAGTGGCTCCCTCCAGGCTGAACAAAACTTAGAATTATCAGCCAGCAATGATATTACGATCGCTAGTCTCAGTGTCCTCTCTGCCTCCAATGGCATCTTGAGGGCAACAGCTAACAGAAACCTTTCGATTCAACAAGCCACCATTGATGCGCAAACCATCAACCTATTTGCCACTGGCGGATTGGTATTGAACTCAAACCAGATGAACAGCACTGGCAATCTTACTATCAGCGGGGATACGGTTCAAATCTCGGATACGGCTGTCAACCCATCGAATATTACAGCAGGTGGCGATCTCCAAATTGTGGGATCGCAAGATATCGAAATTAACACGCCAAATATAGACAGCCTAATTCAAGCTACTGGAAATCTAACAATTGATGGCAGCGGTAATCTTAGCATTCGTGGCACACTCACTAGCGATGCAATTTTAATCGCCAGCGATGGGGGTTTACGATTAAGTGACAGTCAAATTACCAGCGTTGCAGGGGGAATTAATATCGTCGCAAATGGAGATGCTTTATTAGAACGATCGCAACTGTTATCTGCAACGAATACCTCTGTGGTGTCGCAAGGAGAACTACAAATTCGCGACATCGCAACTGCGCCTTTCATCATGAGTGCTGGCGGCAATCTGAATCTGCAAGGTGCTGATGGCGTTGACATTCAAGCTCAAAACAATGTCGCGAGTATTTTGCAGAGCGGCGGAAGCTTGAGCATCGGCAGCATTAGTGGTTCTGTGACAACGGCGATTCCTTTGGATGCAGCAACTTTGTCGATCGATGCATTCAATAACATTAACCTGGGTGACTACACTGGCCAATCACTACAACTTACCGCTAGGAATGGGGTCATTGCTGCTGGGACGATCGATACATCATCCGCAACAGAGAATGGTGGCACCGTTTCGTTATCTGGTGCCCGCGGGATTTCTGTAGCAGCCATCAACACCGCTTCGACGGCACCGATCGGCAATGGCGGCAGCGTCGAACTAATCGCCTTAAATGGCAGTATCAGCGTGACGGAGATTAACACATCTGCTGCAACCAACAATGGTGGAAGTATTACCGCGAGGGCTGGCGACAGAATTTCAGTGGGTCGCATTGACGCCTTCAGCGGTGGCAATGGTCTCGGCGGTTCTGTTAATTTAATCGGTGATGCCGGAATCACCACAACTGACATCGACACTTCTTCCGCTGAAGGCAGTGCGGGCAACATTTTCTTGCTCAGTAATCGCGGCTCGATCGACACCACAGCCGGAAGTTTATTTGCAAATACCGGCTTGACAGGCGTGAATGGCGGATTTGTTTCCTTCCAAGCGGGCGGGGATATTGCCACGGGAAGCATTTTTACGGATGGTGGCACTCAGGGCGGGGGAGGCAATATTCAAATCCAGGCAAATGGAACTGTCACCGTTGCGCCAAACCAATTCATCGACAGTGGCACCTTTGGCAGCGGCAACGGGGGCGATCTTTCCATCACAGGGCGATCGATCGAGGTGGGTGAGGGAGCGCAACTCTTGACCAGCACGATCGCCGCCGGGAACGCAGGCCGAATTACACTGCAAGCAGCCGATACAGGCAGCATTCAACTGCGATCGGGGAGTGTGCTGGATGCTGCCGCCTTCGGCTCTGCAACTGGCTCCGCTGCATCGATCAGTTTATTTGGAGGAACACTATCTTTAACTGACACGGAAGTGTATGCCGATGTGACGAATGGTGATAGCGCAGGCGGGCCGGTTACATTGACTGCTGCCAGCGGTGGGATTTCACTAGTCAACAGCAACATCTTTACAGGCACCACGGGCAATGGAGCCGCTGGAGCTGTCAACGTCACAACCTTGTCCGGTGGCGACATTACTCTGACCAACACTGCGATTTTTAGCGACACCACGGGAGTTGGTTTTGGTGGAAATGTGAACCTGACTGCCTTAGCGGGTGGAAATGTCTCGCTGCTGGATAGTTTCATCTACACCAACACCAGCGGCACTGGATTTGCCGGGAATGTCAACCTGAGTACCTTAACCGGTAATCTCACCACCACAAACAGCATCATTTTTACTGGCAGTTTTGGGTCAGGCATGGCTGGCAACCTGAATTTAATTGGGCCATCCATTACGTCGGTAAACTCTACGTTTGATGCGGCTGCTTTTGCCGCAGGGACAACGGGTAACATTACGCTAACAGCGATCAATAATGGCACAGTCTCCTTTTCCGGTGGCCGGATCTTCGCTGATACATTTGAAGCTAATACTGGGAATGGAGGACTCGTCTCGATTCAGGGCGGCAACATTATTTTTGATGATGGATTCAGCCTCAATGCCACAAACGGTGGTGGAGTGAACGGCTCTAACCTGGCGATCGAGGCCGCTAACCAAATCGAGCTAAAAAATGGGAGTTCCTTAATCACAACGGTAGCCGCTAATGCGACGGGCGCGGGGGGAAATATCCGATTGCAGGCCAATTCTGTCACGTTGTCGGGGGGGAGTCGGATTGATGCCAACACCGAAGGCGCAGGCAGCGGTGGCAGCATTCAATTAACCACGCCAACAACTCGCCTCACAGAACAGTCACAAATTAATGCCAAGACTAGTGGCAATGGCCAGGCGGGCAGCATTGTGATCAATGGAGCCGGTGGCATGCTGAGTCTCGATCGAGATAGCCAAATTAGTGCTGCCGTCGAATCAGCAAGTGGCAATGGGGGAGAAATTCAGGTCAATGTTGGTCGCTTGGAATTGCAAAGTGGGGGCCAACTTGTCAGTTCCACAAGTGGAACGGGCACTGCGGGCAGCATTAATGTCCTGGCCAGTCAGAGTGTGAGCGTCTCTGGGCAGGGCAATCATGCCAGCGGTTTATTTGCCCAATCAGATGGAGCCGGACAGGCAGGAGATTTAACCATTGCCACACCGCAACTTCTGGTTGAAAACGGGGCAGAAGTTTCAGTGACGACCCGCGGCAGCGGCATGGGAGGACGCTTGACGATCGCCACCGAGCAACTGCGCGTGTTAGGCAACGGGGAAATTTCAGCGTCCACCGAAGGCGATGGAGCGGGCGGCTTTTTGACTATCAACGCGAGTCGCTCAATTGAATTGGCTGCCGGTGGGCGACTCACTGCACGTTCATTGGGAACTGGCAACGCTGGCAGTTTAGATGTTGCCACCAATCGCTTTTCGATTCGCTCTGGAGCTGAAGTTTCAACTGCTTCCACTGGCACTGGCAATGCTGGAAAAATCAACATTGCAGCCAATTCTTTGCGCGTAACGGAGGGCGGCAGAATTACCAGCCGAAGTACCGGAAGCGGCAATGCCGGTTCAATTAACATTAATGTCAGGGGTCGCCTCGAAATGAGTGCCGGGGAGATTTCGGCCTCGTCTAATCAGGGTGGCGGCGGCCAGGTGACGATCGCAGCTCGCGATATTCGCCTCGATCGCAGCAGCTTAATCAGCACCAGTGTCTCGGATGGCAATGGCGGCGGCGGCGATATTTCCATTCGTGCCCGCAACAGCTTCTTCGCCTTTGATGACAGTGATATTTTGGCCAATGCTCAATTTGGGGGCGGCGGCACCATTGTGATTGATTCACCCCTGTTTATTGCCGATTTATTTGCCACCGTGGGGCGCAATCCCGGTCAAGATATATCTCGATTTCGCGGTAATGGTCGCGTGGACATCTCCTCCGCCTCCATTTTTGGGATTAACGGCACCGTCCAAATTCCAGACATCAGTTTTATCCAAAATTCTCTCACGTCCCTGGAAGATGACTTTACCGTGCCAGACCAAATTGTGGCTGGGAGCTGTTTGGCGCGCCGGGGGAGCGGGCGGAGTAGTTTTGTGATTACGGGCACTGGCGGCTTGGCTCGCACTCCTTACACGCAAGCGGTTGGCCGCTATTCAGTCTTACCAGTTCAACCGCTACCCTCAGAACCTGGACGCTCCCAACTTCCATCTCAGCCGGTCCAGGTGGCGACAACCGCATCAACCCCGCATTTGGCCTGGAAACCAGGCGATCCAATTCAGGAAGCACAGGGCTTTATTCGCACCCCTGACGGTCGAACGGTGTTGGGTACCACGCCCCAATTGGTTGCGGTGGCCAAGGCGCAGGATCTTGTGTGTGGTTTTTAGGGCATCTAACCATGATCAGAACGTTGTTGAAACGAGTGTGGGCTGACTTTGGGGTCTGGATCACCGCACCAACTGTTGCGGGACTGGTGTTGTTGCTGCGGGCATCGGGGGCACTCCAGCCTTACGAGTGGATGGCCTATGATCAATTGGTGCGATCGCGTCCGGCTGAACCCGTTGATACCCGCCTTCTCATCGTCGAAATCAATGAAGATGACCTCCGCCGCGCCCGCCGCTGGCCAATGGATGATGCCAGTTTGGCGAATTTATTAAACAAAATCCGGCAGCAGCAACCGGTCGCGATCGGGCTAGACCTCTACCGCGACTTTCCCGTAGAACCGGGTTACGCTGAACTGATTAAAGTATTTCAAACAACACCCAACTTAATTGGCATCGAAAATCGGGGTGGGTTGGAGAATGTGCCAGTGAATCCTCCACCCGTTTTGGAGAAATTACAACAGGTCGCCGCCAATGATGTTGTCCAGGATGGCGACGGAAAACTCCGCCGCGTCATTCTGCTGATTGGCGAAGATTATCAGGAAACTCTGGGATTACGCTTAGCGCGGATTTATTTAGAGAGAAAAAATATTTTTGCAGAAGCGGATGCGGCAACTCAGTACTTGCGGTTTGGGCCAGCCGTTTTTCCCCAGTTTCAATCAAACGATGGCAGCTACGTCAAGGCGGATGCTGGCGAATACCAGATTATGCTCAACTATCGCGGCCCCGAAAAAAGCTTCGAGACGGTTTCTATGTTCGATGTCCTGGATGGCAGGGTGTCGCCGACGTTAATGCGCGATCGCATTGTGTTGATTGGCCCCACCGCACCCAGCATTAAAGATTTTTTCTATACGCCCTACAGTAGCAACACCATCACAACGCCCGAAACGATTTCTGGAGTTGAAGTCCAAGCAAATCTCACCAGCCAAATTCTCAGCTCGGTGCTAGATGGGCGATCGGGCATTCGCGTTTGGTCTGATTGGTACGAAGGGTTGTGGATTGGAGCCTGGGCAGTCGCCGGAACGTTCCTCGCCTGGAAAGTTCGCGCCCCGCGTTGGGTAATTGGCAGCATGACGTTGGCCATGGGTAGCTTGATTGTGGGGAGCTATGTCGTTTTTCTGCAAGGATGGTGGATTCCTGTCGTGCCGCCTGCTCTCGCCTTCCTCACGTCCGCTGGCCTAATTACAAGTTATGTCGCCTATCAGGAACGCTCCCAGCGCAAGACCATCATGACCATCTTTGGGCGGCATGTCACACCTACGATCGCCGAAACCATTTGGCGCGATCGCGATCAACTGCTGCAAGAAGGCCGCCTGCTGGGTCGCCGCATGATCGCCACGGTGTTGTTTACCGACATCAAAAACTTCACCACCGTGTCGGAGTCAACGCCACCCGAAATTTTGATGGCCTGGCTCAATGAATACATGGAAGCAATGGCCCAACTCGTTTTAGAACATGGCGGCATTGTGGACAAGTTTATTGGCGACTCGATTATGGCTGTCTTCGGGGTGCCGATCGCGCGGACAACACCCCAGGAAATTAGCCGTGATGCCTATCAAGCTGTAACCTGCGCCATCAGCATGGCCTCTACCCTAAATGACCTGAATCACAAATGGGAAAGCCAGAATCGTCCCACCGTAAGCATGCGCGTCGGGATTGCGACAGGGCCAGTCGTCACCGGTAGTTTGGGCGGCAAGCAACGACTGGATTACACCACGATCGGTGACAGCGTTAACATTGCCTCTCGGTTAGAAAGCTACGACAAAACCATGGGACATGGAGTTTGCCGCATCTTAATCAATGAGACGACGTACCACTGTGTGAAAAATCAGATCAGTACCCAACTGATTGCCAACGCTCAACTCAAGGGGCGGCAGGAAGCGACAAAAATTTATCAAATCTTGTTGGAATCATTAAATTACGATTCATTTGATTATCGAAAAATCCAGGTTGACAAGTCAAAATAAAGGTAGTGGTGTATCTCCCAACTCATCTACGTAAGTACTACTGACCCCTCGTTCAGCAATTTTTTACATAACAGTTAAACCAGGAGACCCACTATGGCAACTAATCGCATCCTGAGACCCATTGCAGGCGGATCGGCTCTGGCAGTACTCCTGCAATCGATGCTCTTCATGGCTGCTGATACCCAAATTGCCATTCAACCCCTCGGCCTCATCGAACTGATGCCCGCGGCTTCGGCTCAGCAGAATCGCGGAATTACCTATCGTCCACCCAACAGACTCACACGCGCTACCCGTACTGCTGGAACTGGAGTGCGGGGTCTTTGCCATCAGTTGAGTCGCATTGAGGTGACGCCATTAGTGCCTAACAACCATATTGGGCAAACGCTGTCGAAACGTCCCACCTTTTTGGCTTACGTTGCTGGGGCCAAGTCGGCGGAGTTTACCCTGGTGGAACCTAATGTGGAAAAGCCACTTTTGGTCAAAACGGTAACACCCGATGCGCAAGGAATCGTGCGCGTCGAGCTACCTGAGTCGTTACCAGATCTGGCGATCGGTAAAAACTACCGCTGGTCGGTGGCAGTCGTTTGTAACCCCAATCGTCGGTCTGGGGATGTGTTTGCGCAATCCTGGATTCAACGAGTTGAACCGTCGGCAGCGCTAACTCAAAAGCTGTCGACCACGAACTCCAAGCTCGAACAAGCTCGCGTCTATGCCGAAGCCGGAGTTTGGTACGATGCGATCGCCACTCTGACTCAAGCAAATCAAGCTGATCCCAATAACTCAATCATTCGCAGCGATTTGTCAGCACTCTTGAGTCAGGTTCAGATTCGAAACATCGTGGTGGCTGCGCCCATTGATAGAACGGTTACGTCTAACCCGACTCGCTAAATTCAGTCCCATGGCACCGGCCCTGTTCCTTGAGAGAGCCTTTTGCCAAAGAAGGTTCTAGATTTTACTGAAAATATTCTTCGTCCAAGCAAGCTAATATAGCTATGGTCAGAACACTTAGGACATATCAAATGGCTGAACCGTCGAGTCTGGGTAGGTGTTCTGACGCGCCGTTGCCACGTTTCACATGGCGACGGCTATACTTCTATTCAAGTTGCGACTTTGGCTGAGGCTTAGTGCTGTGATAATAGCTAGCAATAATAGCGAAGGTTAGCCACCAGAGGGTGTTAACTTCGGGGCGGTATAGCACAGTATCTACCATGCCATGCCCAAACATGCCAACTAACGCCGCGATCGCCCCCAGCAACCAGAACCCTGCGGGGTTGCTAGTTTCCCGCCACCGATTGAGCGATCGCCACCCCTGAGCTAGCGTCACAAAGATCAACCATAGAAACGCCGCCAGACCAATAAAGCCCGTTTCCACGGCAACCTCCAGAATAATGGAGTAAGCACTCAACGCGGAGAAACGCGGTCGCTGGTAAAGGGGATAAATTTTGTTGAAGGCATTGTTACCAGGGCCGATTCCCAACAGTGGTCGGTCGCGAATCATGTCCAAAACAGCCATCCAGACATTAATTCGGAAGTTGTTGCTGCTGTCTCCCCGCCCTGCAAAGATACTGGTTACCCGATCGCGGAGCGGTTCCAGCACCAGGATTGCCAACAACACGACAGCGATCGCCGTGCCCAACACAAGCGGCAAGGCCCAAGTGCGCCAAAACCGCGGCAAATAAATACTCCACCAGTGCGCCAGGAGTAACACCAGCGTCAACAATCCAAACACCAAACCAATCCAACCGCCGCGGCTGAAGGTCAGCATCAGGCAGGTTCCATTGACTGCCGTCATCACGACTGCCAACGCCTTACACATCCATCGCTGCCAGGAGAAAAAGGCCACAATACTAAACACCACCGCTGGCACAAGGTACCCTGCCAACAAATTGGGGTTGCCTAAGTAGCTGTAGACCCGCGTCGTTTTTGACAGGGGCGACTCTGGATCAACCCAAGTTGCGAGCGCATCCGTACCCATGAACCACTGCTGAATGCCGTATACGCTCACAGCCAGTGCGGCCAGTAGGAAGATCGTAATCACCCAGGAACGAATTCGCGGCGATCGCAGCACCCGCGCCAGCAACAGAAAAAACAGCAAATACAATGTCAGCTTTTGCAACCCCACTAAGGCTTCTCGCTTGACGGGAGACAGGGCCGTGGCAATGACCGCGATCGACCAATAAAGCCCCACCAGGAGGTGAATCGGCGTTGCCAGCGGGGAAACCGTAGTGTTTGCTTCCAGTTGTAATGATTCTGATGCAGGTTGTCGTTCGTCTGATAGCGTCAGCAGAATCCAGTATGCACCACAGGCTGCCAGTAACAACCCAGTTAACGTGTTGTTGGCAAACGGTGCCAGAGCGAACACCAGCATCGCCAGCACCCCGCCGATCGCGTCGGCCCACTGCATCAGCCAACTGCCCTTCCGCCATGCTCTTAAGCGCCCAATGGGGTAATGCAGAAAACTGGAGTTCAACCACTGTTGCAGGGGCAGGGTTGCCAGGGTCAGGGTTTGCCAAACCGAGTTCATAAACGCAAGGGAGATAGAATTCCCACATATCTTAGTCGATTCTGGCCATCTTAATTGCTAGACGGTACCGGGGCCGACGGGACAGCCATTTCACTCTCCTTACAGCAGTTGCCACCGGAATAAGCCACAGCGGGAGAGTGGGCATCGCCCACCAAACGGCATAATTAGGGCTTTCGGGAAAGGGGGACAATGCCCACCCCTTCCCAAATTGTTGTTGTAATCCTGCGCTTAAGCTGCTTTGGGTGCTAACAATTGAATGTTCGAGAACACAAAGTCATTGGTGGATGTTCTGCCGTTGGCTGCTGTGCGAATGACACGACGGCTGAGGATGTAATAACTACCAACTTTTTCGTAAATATCCTCAAACTCGCTCTTGCCACCTTTTTGCTCACCGGTTTTGGGATCGTGGTAAACCGAGTCATAGGTGTGAGACAGGTAGCCTTCTCCCGTTTTTTGGGTAGTGAACGTGTTGATGGTGATGACAGTGCCGTGGATGTGCCGATGCACCAGCACCACTTCGTTATCTTTCACTTTGTAGCGATCGCCTGCCGCTTTACCGCCCATCAAAATCTCGATCGCCCCCGCCGCATCTTCGGCTCCATAGGCAAACGTATTCTCGCCATGAGTTTGCTCAAAGGTGCGCCGCACCCGGTGAATCGACGTTTCCCACAGTTGCCCGTGGATTAGCTTTTGGGCTTGCTCATCCGCGACATCAAACACTTCTGCGGTCATGTTGGAATTCACTTGAGCCTTGCCACTGAAGGTTTCACCATCCATGGTCAACGTGACATCGGCAGTATACCCTGGGAAATCAGCATCCCAGGTGTAGCGATTTTCGTAGGCAGCCCGAAACAGATCTTGAGCTGAAACCTGCACTGCGGTCATGAAACTCTCCTTGGTAAAAGTTCTTTGTCTAGTGTAGAGAGTTTTCGCAGACTCAGAGCACTCTATACTCCAGCAGATTCATCCACTTGATTTCACCCTTTAGAATAGATAGAACGTGAAAACAATAGGCGCACCGAATAACTTATGGCATTTTCTGGGTTCTTTTCTGCGTTACCCGCGATCGCCGTCCTCGCGATTTTGATTGTGGTTCATGAATTAGGGCACTTTATGGCCGCCCGTTTGCAAGGCATTTACGCCAATAAATTTTCGATCGGATTTGGTCCCGTGTTATGGAAGTATCAGGGGCCAGAAACTGAATACGCCTTGCGCGCCTTCCCGTTGGGTGGGTTTGTTGGGTTCCCAGACGACGACCCAGAAGCAAATGATATTGACCCGAGTGATCCCAATCTCTTGCGGAACCGACCAATTTTGGACCGGGCGATCGTCATCAGCGCTGGCGTAATTGCCAATTTGGTTTTTGCCTATCTCGTGTTGCTGCTTCAAGTGGGCAGTGTGGGCGTACAGCAAGCCAGTCAGCCCGGAATTTTGATCAATGGCTTCTTCAAAGTTGCCGAAGTGACTGAACAAGCAGCCCAATCTGGCATTCAACCTGGTGAAGTTTTATTTATCGACAAGAAGCAAAACCTCCGTCAATTTAATGTGGCTTACAACCCATCGACAAATTCGGCGGAACTGCTAGTTAACCGCACCCCAGCCCAGCTAAAGGTAGAACGTCAAGACGAGAACGGTAAACCAAAGTTGCAGGATGTCACCCTTACCCCGGCGCTGGGTGCAAATGGGCAAGGCCAAACTGGAATTAAAGTGACTCCCACTCCGGCCATCAAAGCGGGGTTACAGCCGGGGGATGTCGTTTTGGCGATGAACGGTCACACGTTTACGCAATCAGTCCGCGAGTTACAGTTCTTTCAAGCCACGATTCGCGATAACGCGGCTGAACCCGTTCAAATGAAAGTGCAGCGCGGTGATGAACAGTTAAATTTGACCGTCACGCCTGTAGCCAATGCGGATGGAGAAGGCACGATCGGCGTTGGTCTTTCCCCCAATGGCAGCTTTGAACGTAAACCAGTGCGCGGTTTTGCGGCATTTGGCGTGGCGGCTGAAGAGTTTCAGAACATTGTGGTCGATACGATCGATGGGTTTGGTAAGCTCATTAGTCGCTTTAGCAAAGTAGCAGACCAGGTGGCTGGCCCCGTGGCGATCGTCGCCGTGGGTGCTAAGATTGCCCAATCAGACGCAGCTAGCCTATTCCAATTCGCGGCCCTGATTAGCATCAATCTGGCCATTATCAACATTTTGCCGCTGCCAGCCCTGGATGGTGGGCATCTGGCCTTCTTACTCATTGAAGGGCTGCGGGGCAAACCCCTCCCCAGCAAAATTCAAGATGGGGTCATGCAAACTGGCTTAATGCTGCTCCTGGGGTTAGGCATTTTCCTGATCATTCGAGACACCGCTAATTTGATTCCACAGTGACGACCCTCAAACCCAAAAAGCTTTCGCCCAAGCAGCGGGCATTGGAAATTTTGGCGCGAGTGAAAACGCTTTACCCAGATGCCAAATGCTCGCTTGACTTTGAAACACCCGTTCAATTGCTGGTAGCGACGATTCTTTCAGCCCAATGTACTGATGAACGGGTGAACAAAGTCACTCCCGAGCTGTTTCGGCGATTTCCAGATGCTGCGGCGATCGCAGCCGCCGATCCAACTGAACTGGAAAATTTGGTCAAATCCACCAACTTTTTCCGCAACAAAGCCAAAAACATCCAGGCTGCCTGCCGCTTAATTATGGAGCGCTACGGTGGCGAGGTGCCGCAAACGATGGAAGAACTGCTCACCCTGCCCGGAGTGGCCCGAAAAACCTCGAATGTGGTTCTGGCCAACGCCTTTGGCATCAATATGGGCGTCACCGTAGATACCCATGTGAAGCGTCTATGTTACCGACTAGGGTTAACGAAACACACTGATCCCGTCAAAGTGGAGCAGGATTTGATCAAACTGTTGCCCCGCCCGGATTGGGAAAACTGGTCAATTCGGCTAATTTATCACGGTCGAGCCGTATGCAATGCCCGTAAACCCGCTTGCGATCGCTGCGCTCTGGCTGACCTTTGTCCCTCGGCTGGCAAGACGCATTTATTGAACGAAGCCTCAGCATCAGAGAAAAAATTGGCGGCGGCACTCGCCGCTCGAACAGCAACCCCCGTCAAATAAAGCGCCAACCAACAGCAGGATTTAGCTTTTGCTGAGGGGCGATCGCCCTACACCGCCGCAATGCCTCTACTGATATAACTGGAATGCAGGTTCAGCCAAGTCACCTCCATATTATTGCCAGCCTTGCGCCTCCTGCCTTTGACCTTCTGCCCTGCGCGTCCCTCTGGTTAAGAGGTTTCTAATGAAAAAAAGCTGTAACTTCTGTACTCTAACTATTAGAATTCCTCTTACTTAAAGAAAGACGTGAAATCGCCGCTTCGAAATGAGAAGCGGCTGAGCCATAAGCGCAATCGACAACGCCCACGATCGTTATAGTGTGAGGCGTTAATTCTACCTGAGAACCTTAAAAAGACTTGCTTAAACTGAGTACAAACTAAATCAAAAAGTTCAACTTTAGAGTTGATTTTGTACACCTACTTACTTCAAACTGAACTAAACAGATGTAAGCTTTTTGTGAAGTCTTGAGAAAATAATCTACTCCTCCGATTAGTTTATTGAATCAATACTTTTCCCAATACCTATATTTTTGATTGGAGTTCTCCCAGAGTGGACTATCCACTGCTTTGGCCTGCCGTTTAATCAATCTCCGTTTTCGGAATCCTCTTATCTCTTAGGCTTGGCAAATGATCCCTCAAACTCAACTTCCGCTCGTTAGTTCTTACGCAAAACGGGTATCTGATCCATCTATCGGCTCAATCCGCAGCGGGGAAGAATCATCAGATACGCCCAAAGTTTCCTCCCTGCTAGCCGCCCTATGGGCAGAGAACTATATCAGTTCTTTGAGAACGCGCGATGAAGTAGAGCAACTGCGGAAAACCAGTAGTTTGACGGAAGCTGCCTCCAAAGCCGGACGCCTACGAACTGCAAGCTACCTCAAACACCGACTGCGGCTGGCAAGTGCCCAGGCATGGTCAGCCACAGAAACGTTACTGGCGGAAGAGGTTCATCGGCATGGGTTGACTTGTGACAGCATCAATCCCTGGCAAATTTCAGCGGATTCTCATCTTTTATTCGAGAAAGCATTGCAAGCCTATTCAGAGGGCATCACTCCTCGGCGCTTTTCAATTGTGGCAGGCAAAGATCTGGGACTAGTTCGCTGTAAATATACTGAAGAAGATCCGCGTGTGATTGGCTTTGTGAGTATGCAATTTCATTACACGGGGCAAATCTTACTGGAGTCTGTATCACAACCGGAGCGTCTACTGCTAGAACCCTATTTGAAGGTGATGGATGATCATCTTTACATGCCATTGCGTTCTGCCTATCAAGCGGCTGCAGCGTATGATTATGATTCTCCAGTGCTGGAAGCGGTTCGTAGCTTACTTCCGGTCAGTAGTCGCGTTGCAAAGGAGGTATATCAGAAGATTTGCCAGCAGTATCCTGGCTATCAATCTCACACAGGGTTACTGACATCTCAAAAAGTGAAACTTTCCAGCATTCGCGATGTGGAAATGTTTCAGGTGTATCTTTGTTTATGCGTGTTGGAAGACGATATGCGATCGGTGCAACACGAGCTATTTCCACTCTGTGTCATGTTGTACCCTCGGTTGCAGGTGCGTTGGACGCTAGTACAAGATTTACTCACGTTACTGGCGTGGGAAATGCATAGCCGCCTCCCCGATCGTCATGTCGCGGTTTTTCTGCCCTATCTGAAAGTCCTAATCGAAATGTTTGCGGTTGAACTCTTATAGTCACAGTACGGCAAGCTCTGTGCCACCAAGCCAAGTCTTTCATCTCAACAAAGTTTACTCAGATGTAGTCGGAGGGGATGTTAAGCTGGTATGATTATATATTGTGTCTTTAGAAATTAGAGCGTTGGGATGATTCATGGCTAAGAAGAGCATGGTTGAGCGCGAGAAGAATCGCGACAAATTAATTGCAAAGTATGCAGCCAAGCGGCAAGAACTCAAAGCAGCCTTTGCTGCCGCGACCACTCAGCAGGAAAAACTCGCAATTCACCGACAACTGCAACAGCTGCCTCGCAACAGTGCCCCTTCTCGTCACCGCAACCGTTGCTGGGTTACGGGTCGTCCTCGTGGCTACTACCGTGATTTCGGGCTATCTCGGCACCAATTGCGAGAAATGGCCCACGAAGGATTGCTGCCAGGCGTTGTGAAGTCTAGCTGGTAGTTGGCGATCGAAAATTTGCATGCATCGGTAGGGACGCTAGCTGCTAGTGTCCCCGTTTGATTATTTATTTTTTCCAAGGAAGTTTGGTGCCCATCTCGGTGAGGGCAGAGAAGCCCAGGTAAGCCGCTAAAATACCAACCCCTATTAAGAACGACACAATATCTTCCGGCATTTGTAAAAGTCTTTGTAAACGATGGTGCGACTTGATTCAATCTACCGTTAATCTGTGAAAGATGCTGATCGCACGTGTACAACAACCTCTGTTGATTCGGTATTTTGGTCTAACGGCATGAATTGTCCCTATTCGATCGTTACCCATGTCTCATCCTCGGATCCTTTGTCTCGGTGAAATTCTATTTGATTTGCTATCAGATCAGCCTGGTGTCCCCTATGAAGAGGTGACGGCTTGGACTCCTTACCCTGGTGGCGCACCCGCAAATGTGGCAACAGCCTTAGCAAAGCTGGGTACTCTTAGCGGATTTATTGGGTGTGTGGGCCAGGATGATGCGGGCAATCAATTGGTTCACTTGTTACACGACAGTGGCGTCAACATTCAAGGAGTCCAGCAACATCCCAACGCGCCAACGCGCGGGGTGTACGTGGTGCGATCGGCGACGGGCGATCGCGCCTTTGCCGGATTTGGGGCTTATCAAACAACTGAATTTGCTGATACTTATCTGGATGCAGACAAGCTTCCGGTACACCTGTTTGAGACGGCAGACTTTTTAGCCCTGGGAACGTTGGAGATGGCTTATCCAGCCAGCCGTGAGGCCACCCTACAGGCCCTATCCCTAGCAAATCAGCATTTCATTAAGGTTCTGCTTGACGTGAACTGGCGACCCGTTTTTTGGCTAAATCCAGATGAAGCACCGGGAATTATTCGATCGCTTATCCAACACACAGACTTCTTGAAACTTTCTGATGATGAGGCGGAATGGCTATTTGATACTGCTGATCCAGGGATCATCGCCCATCGGCTAGAAACCGTGGAAGGGGTCTTGGTGACAGCAGGTGAAAGAGGTTGTGCATATTGCATTAATGGCAATCAGGGGAAACTCCCTGCCTTTGAAATGCCTGTAGTCGATACGACAGGAGCTGGAGATAGTTTTGTCGCAGGATTTTTACATCAATTGTGTCAACAAGGTGTGAAGAATTTAACGAATGCCGCACAAGTGGAAGAAATTGTGCATTATGCCAGTGCCGTCGGAGCGTTAACGACAACGAAGGCAGGCGCGATCGCGGCCCAGCCCACGGCAGTTGAGGTAAACGAGTTCTTGCAAAGAATCGGACGTAGGACGTAGAGAAATTTTGCAGAACGGTCCTTTTATGGCACGTTCACCAAGCAAAACACTTACAGTAGAGCTATAGCGAGCCGATTCAATCAACCTATGGGTAAGGAAATCGAGCGGAAGTTTTTGGTCATCGGGGACGACTGGCGATCGCTAGGCCGCGGTTCAGCCTACTGTCAAGGATATCTAGCCTCCGAACCGCGACGCACAGTCCGAGTGCGAGTCGCTGACGAGAAAGGCTATCTAACGATTAAAGGGGCCACTCAGGGCATCAGTCGAGCTGAATTCGAATACGAAATACCGATTGAGGATGCCCAACACCTATTGGAACATTTCTGCGATCGTCCCTTCATCCAAAAAACGCGGTACAAAATCCCTTATGGTGGCTTGCTCTGGGAAGTGGATGAATTTGCGGCGGAAAATCAGGGATTGATTTTGGCGGAGGTGGAGTTGCAAGATTCTGCGCAGGCGATCGACCGACCTGTATGGATCGGGGCTGAAGTTTCTCACGATCCTCGATACTACAATTCCAACCTGGTTAAGCATCCCTTCTCACAATGGGGGCTTTGAACCCAATTTTCGGTTCACCTTCGCCGAATGCTTGCAGAATTTGTTATATTTAATAGCTGATTATGCTGGTGTAGCTCAGTTGGTAGAGCAGCTGATTTGTAATCAGCCGGTCGCAAGTTCGAGTCTTGTCACCAGCTTTCTTAAAACACAGGCGAAACAGCCGTGATACAAAGGGTCTCAGGGTTTGACGAAGGGCGAGCCTAGCTTCAGATACGGTGAGATAGGTAGCCGAAATCAAACTTAAGATGTGGTGCGGATATCTTGCCTGCACGGGCGGTCGAGACAACCACCCCACATTTTAGAAGGGTTTTCAGCCAGGTTTACTAATGATCGCGATCGCCGATTTGATTGCTTTCACAGCTAACTTCCTCATTGCAAAGCATTATGGTCAAAACGTAGTATGGAGGCTAGGCAGACCGCATTTCATGGCAAAGTCGATCGGAACAGCCAAAAGTATTTAGAAAGTAATTTCTTTCTACTAACAGGTATTTTATTGACGGGATTATTTGACTTTAATATGTTCACCGTTGGTTTAACTCGAATGTCCTGGCGCAGTTTGATGGGCGCTGCTTCGCCCCGAATCAACCTGTCACTCGCACCAACAACTTTCCCACAAAGCTTTACTCCTGCTCGATGTAAATGGAACCCTGCTCTTTGCCGTTGATCGTGATGGGTTTGTAGCGAACCCTTCCTTGAACAGTGACTTCTTCCCCTGTTTTGGGGGGTGGTTGTTTGGTGAGAATCCAGACCTTGCCTGTTGCGTCTTGCAATTCATAGACGGTGCCTTCTAGCAACGGCACGATCGCACCCACCGAGCCTTTGACATAAATCGTAGCGTTTGTTGCAGGGGAAGATTGCAAAGCGGAGACGGGAGTTATTGGGATAGAAACAGCCGGTTTACCAGGTTCAGTCGTAGCGCGACTGTTGCAACTCACCACAAACAATAGCCCCAGTAGCATCAGCCCCCAACCTCGACGGGGCGATCGCAATTTATCAAAAATGCCAGCCATCGCAGAATTAATTCCTTAATGAATCTGAGAAACTGCATAGACACCCTAGCGCAGTGTTAGCATAAATTGCCCAAATGCCTTTGCATACCTCATGTCTACTCCCACGGCCCAACTTTTGGATGGAAAAGCGCTGGCTCAACACATGCAAGCCGCATTGGCTGAACATATTCAAACGCTTCAGCCGCAAAAAGGGCGTCCGCCTGGGCTAGCGGTGTTGATGGTAGGAGATAACCCCGCCAGTGCGGCTTACGTTCGCAACAAAGAACGAGCCTGCACCACGGTGGGCATCGCCTCCTTCGGTCAACACTTTCCAACCGCAACAACTCAAGCAGAACTGGAACAGGTCATTGAGACCTTGAATCAAGACGATCGCGTGGATGGCATCCTGGTGCAATTGCCCCTGCCCGATCATCTGGACTCGATCGCGCTACTCAACAAGATTCACCCAGATAAAGATGCCGACGGGTTGCATCCAGTGAATTTAGGCCGGTTGGTGCGCGGTGAAGCCGGACTCCGCAGTTGTACCCCCGCAGGTGTGATGCGGTTGTTGCAAGCTTATCAGATTGAGACGAAAGGCAAACATGCCGTAGTGATTGGACGCAGTATTTTAGTCGGTAAACCGCAAGCATTGATGCTACTAGAAGTAGATGCCACAGTGACCATTGCCCATTCCAAAACGCCTGACTTAGGAGCGATCGCTCGCAGTGCTGATATTTTAGTGGCGGCAGTGGGTCGTCCTGGCATGATCACAGCAGACATGGTAAAACCAGGTGCAGTTGTAATCGACGTGGGAATTAACCGAGTCAGCCTCCCCAATGGAAAAGCTCGACTGGTTGGCGATGTGGATTTTGACCCAGTACAATCCATTGCAGGCCACATAACCCCCGTCCCTGGTGGAGTGGGACCACTAACGGTGGCGATGCTCTTACACAACACCGTTGAGGCTTACAGCCATTTTGGGCAGTAGGTGTTATCTCAAGGGATGTAACAGGCCCGCTATCTTGGTCTTGAAGCTAAAGGCTCAACCGATATCGATCGAATTCCGAATACCGGACACGCAACACCTTAGAATGATGAGGAATAGAAACCTATTCATTGGTCGAAAACGCATTTTGATAAACGCATTGGGAGGACTACCAGCATGGTGATGACGGACGACTCACGCACGTCACAGCAAGGATTTCAGTTTGATTTGGCAGCCTATCTCGCGGAACGTCAAACCAAAGTGGAAGCCGCCCTCGATCGCTCATTGCCAGTGGTCTATCCTGAAAAAATTTATGATGCCATGCGCTATTCCTTGTTAGCGGGTGGTAAGCGGTTGCGGCCAATCTTGTGTTTGGCCACCTGTGAATTAATCGGCGGCACAATCGACATGGCGATGCCCACCGCCTGCGCCCTGGAAATGATCCATACCATGTCTCTCATCCACGACGACCTCCCCGCAATGGATAATGATGACTATCGCCGCGGCAAACTCACAAATCACAAAGTTTTTGGTGAAGATGTGGCCATCTTAGCTGGCGACGGATTGCTAGCCTACGCCTTTGAACATGTCGCAATCGAGACGCAGAATGTGCCTGCCGATCGCCTGCTGAAAGTCGTTGCCATGTTAGGACGGGCAGTTGGAGCCGCAGGATTGGTCGGTGGGCAGGTGGTTGACCTGGAATGTGAAGGGAAAACAGACGTGTCGTTAGAAACCCTCAATTTCATCCACAATCACAAAACAGCCGCACTCCTCGAAGCCTCTGTTACATCCGGCGCAGTTCTCGCAGGCGCATCAGATGAGGAGTTGCAACGCCTACTTCGTTACGCTCAAAATATTGGCCTTGCATTTCAAATCGTGGATGATATCTTGGACATCACATCCACGCAGGAAGAATTAGGCAAAACGGCTGGAAAGGATCTCACCGCCCAAAAAGCAACCTATCCTAGCATTTGGGGCTTGGAGGAATCGCGTCACCAAGCTAAACGTCTGGTGAATGATGCCAAAGCCGAATTAACAACCTTTGGTATGTCGGCAACGCCTCTAATCGCGATCGCTGACTTCATCACCGCGCGTACCCACTAATGGACTGTTGACTGCTCCGCTCCTGATTCTGCCGACTCGATTTCACCCACCCTCACCCATCACAAACCCCATGCAGGACTTTGGCGACATTCTCCACAATCAGGTGCTACTGGTTGCCATTGCGGCGTGTCTCATCGCTCAAGTGCTCAAAGTGTTTGTCGAACTGGCGCGGCACGGCAAGTTGAATGTGCGATCGCTGGTCGAAACAGGCGGGATGCCCAGCGCTCACTCTGCCTTTGTGACGGCGTTAGCGATGGGGGTGGGGCAGGCATTAGGCTGGGCAAGTCCAGATTTTGCCGTAGCCGCTGTGTTTGCTGTGATCGTCATGTATGATGCCGCTGGGGTGCGTCAGGCAGCCGGAAAACAGGCACGGGTGCTGAACCAGATCATCGACGAATTTTTCCAGGGCGAACATCATTTCAACGAAGAACGCCTCAAAGAACTCCTGGGCCACACCCCCTTTCAAGTCATTGCAGGCTCTCTCCTCGGTGTTGCCATTTCCTGGGCGGCAGAACTGGCTTATTGAGAACAGGCTAGCCTTTAGGCCGCAACGCAACCTTTTTTAGTTCTGGCAAAGGTTCTTCAGTGATTTCGTAGACAGTCATCAATGATGCGGTGGCTTTATAGCCGTCGCCATGTGAAATGTGGCAGAGGCGCGTCAGAACACCTAACTAGAATCGGCAGTTCAGCCATTTGATATGTCCTAAGTGTTCTGACCATAGCTATAGTTCTGACTCAAAATTTGACTCAACAGATGCTGAGTTGTGACAGTGGGTTGTTCTGCTTGCATGATGGCTCGCACTACGGCAACTCGATCGGCTCCGGCAGCTACAACTTCCGGCACGTTCGTTAGGTCAACTCCCCCGATCGCAAACCAGGGAATTGTGGCATGTTTAGCGGCATAACGGACGTACTCCAGGCCAGCGGCGGCTCGTCCGGCTTTCGTTGGGGTTTCATAAACCGGGCCGACCCCTACATAATCTGCGCCCTCAGCGATCGCCTGCTGCAATTCATCGGGGTTTTTGGTGGAACGTCCAAGCAAGCGCTGCGAGCCAAGTAGCTGTCGCGCCAGCGGTAGTGGTAAATCTTGCTGCCCCAAATGAACCCCATCTGCACCCACAGCAAGAGCGATATCCACGCGATCGTTCACGATAAACAACGCACCATAGCGATGACACAATTCACAAAGCTGCCGAGCGATCGCCAATCTCACCTCATCGTCTGCCTCCTTGTCGCGATGCTGCACCAATGTCAAGCCGCCTTGGAGCGCCGCCCCCACAATAGTGACAATATTGTTTGAAGGGGATGTTACTAGATACAACTGGGCCGCTCGCAGCTTCTGATGCAGTTCGTAGCGCATCAGTTGGCTTTCCAGGGTATATACCCGATACCGCATCTGCTTACAAGCCGTTGCCATGTCCGTATGATGCACTTTGCCATACTCTTCCAGCACTCGCAACGCTTCCTGAACACGACACAAATTTGCTTGCAGCACCTGCTGAATACTCGATCGCTGCTCCTCGCCGGGGTGAGTTAGTTCCGTACCGGCATCTCCCGGCGTATCTCGTTCTGCCCGCAATTCAGGGGTGTGCCAGCGAGCTAATTCTTGCCGCAGGGCTTTGCATGCTTCCGTCAGTTCAGCATTATCTAACCCAAACCGACACCACTCTTCGATGATGCGTAGCCCTTCGCGCGCTCGATCTAAATTGGCATCCAAAATTCGATACAACGACGGTTGAACAAACCGATTTTGACTTTGCATCTTGCTGATTAAACGGATTCACGAGGTTTCTACTTCAGCATACCGATTGAATGCCACCTCGAAATTAATGCTTCATTTACAAGCAAATGGAGTACAACGGTTTTGTTTATTTCCATCATGAACGGCGAGCTTTCGGGACAGTCATGAGCGCAATGTTGCTTTTAGCCCGAATGCTTCGCCACTACCTTGCCCTCCACGCTACACCGATCTCAAGCAATGATTCAATCCACTGGTCACGGTTGTCTACCGCATGGAACCCGCTGGGTCATCCTGGCTTCTATCACTAGCTTGGCCGGATGGGGACACGCGATCGCGCTGGCTCAAACACCTGTTGTTCCCTCGTCTGCTCTAACAGGGAACACTCGGACCACTTCGATGCTGCACGTCAACCCGATTAGGGGCAATGATGCGACCGCAGACGGCAGTGATCGTGCCCCCTTCAAAACGATTACTCGAGCGTTAGAAGCGGCATCACCAAATACGGTTATTCAACTGGCACCCGGCACTTACAGCACTAGCACTGGCGAAACTTTTCCGATCGCTCTCAAGCCGCGCATCACGCTGCAAGGCAACCCAGAAACCCGAGGGCAACAAGTCGTGATTCGGGGGGGTGGCGCGTTTTTTAGCCCCAGTTCAGCTCAACAAAATATCACCATCTTGGGCGGCGCAAATCAAGCCAGCCTGGTTGGCGTGACTATCACAAACCCCAACCCAAACGGGTATGGCCTTCAAATTGAATCTAGCAGTCCAACGATCGCCAACAATACCTTCACGAACAACAACCGCGGTGGCATCGTTGTCGTAGGCAGCAGTACGTCCACCATTCGCAACAACTTCTTTTACCAGAACGGGGAAACTGGGATTCGGGTACAGGGGAGCGCCCAGCCTACAGTCCAGGAAAATATTGTGGAGCAGAATGGGGTCGGTGTTTTTGTTGATAGTACGGCGGCACCGCGGCTGCTCGATAATCGCATGACTCAAAACAAAACCGGGGTAGTTGTTCAGGGAGAGGCTAAACCCTACCTGCGCGGTAACTCGGTGGAAGGGAACGAGGAATTTGGTTTGCTGGCGATCGCCCTGGCGCAACCAGATTTGGGTTCATCGTCCGATGCAAATGCTAATTTTTTCCGTAACAATCGAAAACAAGATGTGGCATTGCAAAATACGTCCAGAGCCAACGCTACGCCACCCGTAAAGCCACAGCAAACGAACCAACCGTCCCCCTTGAAAACACCCTCCCCCGCCGCCGAAATCCAGGAGTCAGGGGAGATTGCTTCACCGCCGATACCCACCCAACCGGGAGTTGTTGTCGTACCGACCATCCTGACACCCGCTGTGCAACCTGTGCCGTCAGTTACGTTTGGCGATCGCATTCAAGCCAACCCACCACGCCTTGGTTCGCCCCCTCCTGCTAATCAGCCTCCATTACTTCCCCCCCCTGAGCCAAAATCCTCCCCTCAAAGCGCCAAACCCGTCACTCAAGCCATTCTCCAGACGCATGGAGCTGATTCAGGCATCACTTCCACCGCCTTCCCCAAACCATCCGCTTTATCCAATACGGCCCAAACGTCAGACACTCCCCGTCCAATGCAGGTGATTCGGTTAACGTCTCCGCCGGTTGATGATGGCACACTTCCTGCCGAGACGACTTTGACAACTATCACCATCGCTCCTAGGGCGAGAGCCTCAACTCCACCGCCAATTCCAATGGCTCAGCCAGCGTCATCTGTCACTGGTCAGCCTCCAGTGACGACCACCCGCCGCATTCCAATCCCCGTTCCGGTCAAACCAGCGATCGCAGAGGAGATTCCTGCGCCCCCTGCTGTCGCCCCTCGCCCTGCGGCGACTGTCCAATCGAGCGGAACGATTCGCATGCCAGTGCAACGGCAACAAGTCACATCTGAATTCCCGACTCCGCTTCAGCCGACCCCGACGACGCCTGCCACCTTAGTACTGCCACCACGGTTAAATCAACCCGTAAGCGCTCCCCTACCGTCTTCACCCACTGTTCCGTCCAGTCGCTCGATCGTTATTCCGGTCCCGCCCCCCGAAACAGACCGCCCTCGCCAAATTCCAGTAAAACCAGCAGCTTCTCCGCTCTCGCCCTTACCCTTGGCAAACAATCCTACGGCAAAGCCAGGAAACCTCCTTCCCGTTCCTGGACCGAATATCCCCGTGGGAAATATTGGAGACATGCCCAGCGTGTATTCTACCCGCGGCAACCAACAACCAATTCCGGGAGTGCCAATTACACCTGGGAATGCTGGATTCGTCGTTGTGAAGTATCGAGTCGTGGTGGTAGCAACCGATGATACCCAGCAAGAGCAAGTTCGATTGATCGTCCCAGATGCATTTCCGGTCGTTTACCGAGGGCAACGCGTGATGCAAGCCGGAGCATTTGGCGATCGAACAAAAGCGGATCAACTTGTAGCTTCCCTCAGTACTCAAGGGTTGCAAGCAATCATTGAACCAATGGATTAATATAACTATGGTCAGAACACTTTGGACATATCAAATGGCTGAATCGCCGATTCTGAGTAAGTGTGTTCTGACGCGCCCCGTTCGACTGAGGCTTCGACGATGAGCTCAGCCGAATCGCGCTCACGCTGAAGTTTGCCACGTTTCCCATGGGGACGGCTATATTCGTGCAAACAGACAAAGCACCCGGCAATAGTCTTTGATTCAAACAAGACACTCTGCTCGGATGCTTCACTGAGTAAAAAATCTAATTCTGAAAAGTGTCGTTACAGTTTCACTTCAATATCAACACCTGCAGGCAAATCCAATTTCATGAGCGCGTCGATCGTTTTTGAAGAGGGCTGATAGATATCAATAATGCGATGATGCGTCCGAGTTTCGAAGTGTTCTCGAGAATCTTTATCGACGTGGGGTGAGCGCAACACACAATAAATACGGCGACGAGTTGGAAGCGGAATCGGCCCGATCGCAGTGGCATTGGTCCGATTTGCGGTATCAACAATCTTTTCACAGGATGTATCGAGGAGGCGGCGATCGAAGGCTTTGAGGCGAATGCGAATCTTCTGTTGCTGAATAGTTGCCATTTGAATTACCAGTTAAGTTGTCAAGGTTCTGAATTTGCTGTTGTGGATGGCAGACCTGCCACAACTCAGGAAGGCGAAAACCTGTTCGTGTTGAACGAGGATTCGTTAAAGCTATCAGCAATCAGCCAAGATGATTACTGATAGCTTCAATGTTCTAAACCAGGAGTTACTTCAGGATCTTGGCAACAACACCTGCACCAACCGTCCGACCACCTTCACGAATTGCAAAGCGCATTCCTTGCTCAATTGCAACCGGGTAGATCAGGTCTACAGTCATTTTGATGCGATCCCCAGGCATAACCATTTCAGCTTCACCGCCATCATCACTGGTGAAGTTACTGATAGTACCTGTTACATCGGTTGTTCGGACATAGAACTGGGGCTTGTAGCCTGGGAAAAAGGGGGTATGCCGACCGCCCTCTTCCTTCTTCAGAATGTAAACCTCAGACTCAAAGGTGGTGTGAGGTTTAATGGATCCAGGCTTTGCCAGCACCATGCCACGCTCGATTTCAGCTTTCTGAATACCACGCAGCAGAATCCCAGCGTTATCCCCAGCCAAGCCTTCTTCCAGGCTCTTCTTGAACATTTCAATTCCGGTGACGACAAGCTTGCGGCTGGGCTTAATGCCAACTAGCTCAACTTCATCACTCACTTTGACCTTACCCCGTTCAATCCGGCCCGTTGCCACCGTACCCCGACCTGTAATCGAGAATACGTCTTCAACTGCCATCAAGAAGGGCTTATCAACTTCCCGCTCTGGGGTGGGGATGTAGTCATCCACAGAGTCCATCAGCTCATAAATCTTGTCAACCCACTCGTTATCACCCCGCTGAGTTTTGGGGTTAGCGGTCATAGTTTCTAGCGCTTGCAACGCCGAACCAGCCGTGATGGGAATCTCATCACCAGGAAACTCATAGGAATCTAGAAGTTCACGAACTTCCAGTTCTACTAGCTCCAGCAATTCTTCGTCATCCACCATGTCCTTCTTGTTCAAGAACACTACTAGGCGAGGTACACCAACCTGGCGAGCCAATAGGATATGCTCACGGGTTTGGGGCATGGGGCCATCTGCTGCAGACACAACCAGGATGGCACCGTCCATTTGAGCAGCACCCGTAATCATGTTCTTCACGTAGTCAGCGTGCCCTGGACAATCTACGTGAGCGTAGTGGCGGTTTTCGGTTTCATACTCAACGTGAGCCGTATTAATCGTAATACCACGAGCTTTCTCCTCGGGCGCAGCATCGATTTCATCGTACTTCTTCGCCTGAGCTTGACCATTTGCCGCCAGCGTCATGGTGATTGCAGCCGTCAGTGTGGTCTTACCATGGTCAACGTGACCGATCGTTCCGATATTAACGTGGGGTTTAGTCCGTTCAAACTTTGCGCGTGCCATTGCTCTATGCGTTCCTTTTCCTGATTATGCGTTCCCTTTACTCTTTGCGATGATCGCCTCAGCCTCATTTCGGGGGACTTCGTCGTAGTTGCTAAACTCCATCGAGAACACTCCCCGTCCTTGAGTCTTTGTTCGGATATCTGTAGCATATCCAAACATGTTTGCCAATGGAACTTTTGCAGTTACTTTGGCAATTCCATTGGTATTACCTTGACCTTCAATTTGCCCCCTACGAGAGTTTAAATCCCCGATCACATTACCAACAAAATCGTCAGGTACCTCAACTTCCACTTGCATCATCGGCTCCAATAAAACAGGAGATGCCTTCATCACAGCCTCTTTGATTGCCATTGAGCCAGCAATCTTAAAGGCCATTTCTGAAGAGTCAACCTCGTGGTAAGACCCATCAACGAGGGTCGCTTTAAGGTCAATCACTGGATAACCAGCGATGATGCCGGATTCACAAGCCTCTTTCATCCCTTGTTCTGCAGGTGAGACATATTCCTTGGGAACTGAACCACCCACAATTTTAGAAACAAATTCGAAGCCACTGCCAGGTTCACCTGGTTCCAGCTCGATCACAACGTGACCATACTGACCTTTACCACCACTTTGCCGGACAAACCGCCCCTCAGCTCGAGTCGATTTACGAATCGTCTCACGATAAGCCACTTGAGGGGCACCAACGTTTGCCTCGACCTTAAACTCTCGCTTCATCCGGTCAACTAGAATGTCAAGATGAAGCTCACCCATTCCCGAAATAACCGTCTGGTTGGTTTCTTGATCCACGCTGACACGGAAGGTTGGATCTTCCTCCGCCAGAGACTGAAGCGCCTTGGAGAGCTTCTCCATGTCCTGCTTCGTCTTTGGTTCAACCGCGACTGAGATAACGGGTTCTGGAATGAACAGCGATTCTAAAATCACAGGTGCCTGGTCGTCACAGAGAGTATCACCTGTAAACGTATCTTTTAACCCCAAGGCTGCACCCAAATCACCAGCCCGCAACTCGTCAACCTCGATCCGATCGTCTGCCTTCAACACAATCAATCGAGAGATTCGCTCCTTCTTGTTCTTGGCTGCATTCAGAACATAGCTCCCCTTCTGTAGCACACCTGAATAGACGCGAACGAATGTTAAGCGACCGTAGGGATCAGCCATGATCTTGAAAGCTAGCGCCGCTAGTGGCTGCTCATCATCGGCAAATCGCTCAATCGTATCACCTTGAGGAGTTGTTCCCTGAATGGGGGGAACTTCAGTCGGAGCAGGCAAGTAATCAATGACCGCATCTAGGAGGAGTTGAACCCCCTTGTTCTTAAAGGCGGAGCCACACAGCATTGGAACGATCGTACCTTCGAGGGTACCTTTGCGGAGAGCCAGCTTGATTTCAGACTCGGTCAGATCCTCGCCCTCAAGATATTTCTCCGTTAAAGCATCATCTGTCTCAGCAACAGACTCCAACAACTTCATACGGTACTCCTCGGATAATTCAGCCATATCCGCCGGAATCTCAGTTTCCTGAATATCAGTTCCCAGGTCGTTTGCGTAGATGTATGCTCGCATCCGAACTAGATCAACGATACCGCGCAGGTTATCCTCACTACCGATCGGCAACTGAATCGGAACCGCGTTGGTGCGGAGGCGATCGCGCACCTGTTCATACACCTTAAAGAAATTCGCCCCAGTTCTATCCATCTTATTGACAAAGACAATCCGAGGCACTCTGTACCGATCCGCTTGCCGCCAAACCGTCTCCGTCTGAGGTTGAACCCCTCCAACCGAGCAAAGGACAGTGATCACACCATCCAACACTCGCATGGAACGCTCCACTTCGATCGTGAAATCGACGTGACCTGGAGTATCAATAATATTGATCTTATGCTCAAGCTCACTAGGCATCGGCTGAGTAGGATTTGACGGATCGCGCCGAGTCCAAGCGGTACTGATTGCCGCCGCCGTGATTGTGATGCCGCGTTCCCGCTCCTGATCCATCCAATCAGTTACGGCAGTACCCTCATGAACTTCGCCCATCTTATGGACAACGCCAGAGTAAAACAAAATTCTCTCAGTTGTCGTGGTTTTGCCTGCATCAATGTGAGCAGCAATTCCAATATTCCGAACCCGTTCGAGCGGAATGGTGCGTGGCACAACTACCTCCTTAGCCTCTGTCGCAGATCGACGCGACACCCCATTAAGATTTTATACTTTTTTAACCGTGAAAGGTGAAGGTTGTGCTTAGTAGCGATAATGTGCAAACGCTTTGTTCGCTTCAGCCATTCGATGCGTTTCTTCCCTTTTACGAATCGCGCTTCCAGTCTGGTTCGCTGCATCCATCAACTCGTTGGCGAGCTTACTGGCCATTGTCTTACCAGAACGTTGGCGAGCATATTGAATCAACCACCGCAAAGCCAAAGCAGTTCCTCGGTCAGAGCGAACTTCCACAGGAACCTGATAAGTTGCACCACCAACCCGACGAGCCTTAACTTCTACGAGTGGGGTTGCGTTCTTAACTGCTTGTTCAAATACGCCGATGGGATCAGAGCCAGTACGTTGCTCGATCGTCTTGAAAGCATCATAAATGATTCGCGAGGCGAGGGATTTTTTACCACTTCGCATGATACGTCGCGACATCATTGTGACGAGGCGAGAGTTATAGACCGAGTCTGGCGGAATCGGACGCTTTTGAATAACAGTACGGCGAGACATAAGTTAACCCTTAAACAAGAAGAAGCTTTGGAGGACAACAAATCAAACACAGGTCAGATAAAAACAGCCGCGCAACAACCAGCGTAGCTTGAGAATTTTGGACTTAGAAGTTTGGCGATAGACAAACCAAACGGCAAACCGAGCTAAACAAGCCGCAAACATCTGTGGCTCTAACCTTTCGGACGTTTCGCTCCATACTTAGAACGACCTTGCTTACGATCTTTGACACCCGCAGTGTCTAATGTGCCACGGATGATGTGATAGCGAACACCCGGCAAGTCTTTTACCCGACCGCCACGAATCATCACAACGGAGTGTTCTTGTAGGTTGTGACCAATACCTGGAATGTATGCTGTAACTTCAAAACCAGACGTCAATCGAACCCTAGCGACCTTACGTAGAGCGGAGTTGGGCTTTTTAGGTGTAGTTGTGTAGACCCTAGTACAAACGCCACGACGCTGCGGACAACTTTTCAGTGCCGGGGACTTCGTTTTCTTGATGATGCTTTGGCGTTCGCTGCGGATTAATTGCTGAATTGTTGGCATGTTTAATTATGTGCGACGGTCTTCCGATTCGACATTTTCCAAATTATCACAATACCAACTAAGTCTGCACGATGTCAATCAGTTCATCCGGCAAAATCAGCTTTTGGTCGGCCAACTGAGAAGGAGTTACCGCAACTACAAACCTGAATCGTGTTGGGGTTGTAGAAACGAAACCCGCCGCCCATCATGTCTTCCGAGTAATCGATCGCCAATCCTTCCAGGTACGGTAAGTCTGCTGCGTTGACGACTAATTCCAAGTCATCTGCCAAAGGAATCACCCGATCGCTCGCTTGCGTCATTTTGTCAAACTGCATCACATAGGATCGGTCTAAACAGCCTTTACGCGCTGTAGATAAGCGAAAGCGAAGGTCTGCGTCAGCCTGCTTTTGGCCTAAACGCAAAACTTCTTGTAAAGCTGACGGGCTAAGCTGAATCATCGCGGCGCACCGTGAAATCTTACTTGTTGCAAGTTTTGCATAAATTAAGCCACCAGTCACAGAATTAACTCCGAGATTGATGGCTTAACAGGTTGAACAAGTTGAGCAAATTCAACTGAATCCTGAGTAGTGGTACGAATTACACAGCGCGCGAATAGTCGTCCTGGAATCGAATGATGTCATCCTCCCCCAAATACTCGCCATTCTGAACCTCGATCAACACAAGTGGGATGACTCCGGGGTTTTCTAAACGGTGACGGGTACACTGGGGCACATAAGTGGATTGGTTAGCGTGCAGAATATTTTCGTCATCCCCACAGACAACGCGAGCAGTCCCAGAAACAACAATCCAGTGTTCACTCCGATGATGATGCATCTGCAAACTTAAGCGATGGCCCGGCTTCACCTCAATCCGCTTGATTTTGTACCCACGACCTTCTTCCAGAATTGTGAATGCTCCCCAAGGGCGTAACTCCGTTGAAGCAACGTTTTGGAGGGCTGGGTTTGCGACGGTAATGGTAGAAATTTGTTGAACTTCTTGCGATGAGGCCACGGATCCTTCTCCTTATTCAAAACAGAGCTATCTAAACATTAATCACTGAAAGGAAAGTTCTACTGATAGTGCTGCCCGAAGCAAACATAACAAACTTCGTTGAACCAAAGTCATCAAAGCCTAGTGACTTAACACAATTCACACACAGTGAGAGTTTTTGATGAATCAGTTCTAATGACGGCTCGATTGGGGAACAGCACTAAGTAAGGCGAGGTCACGGATCGCCTAGAATCGAGATGCCGAGGCCGTTATGAACTCGAGCGGCGGTTCTTGGAGAGCGATCGAGGAGTCGACCCCCTAGATACAAGGTCGTTGAACTACCTCCATCCAAATTGAGGGCGTGAACGGCTCCCATCTGTCGTAGCAGTTGCGCCATGTCTGAAAGGGTAAGGCTGTTGCCATCTACACGAGTATGAGCAGTAACAAGGAGGAGCGTCCCGTCGAGGCGCTGAGCGATCGCACTCCGGGGGGCAGATTCCACCACAAAAGCGTTGCTAAAGCCTTCTGCTCTGGCATCGAGAACTATCTGCTGATTTTGGATGAGCAATGGCCCAGCGCCAAGGATTTGGGGATAGCGCTGAAAATCAGCTGGATTCGTACTGCTTTCAAGTTGAAGGGTAAGGCCGGGGGCTAGCGTTGCTGCGGCTGAGCGGTTCGATCGCAGCACCAAAATATATCCGGTTGGCGGGATTTGAACCGCTGCCGAACCAGCCTTCTCAATAGTTTGCTGCCCTGCAACCTGGTTGTTTTGGACAAAAACAATAATTTCACCATCCGTTAAGGTGGTGTAGGTAGCTCCCCAACCTGAAGTATAGCGGGCGATCCCAGCCTGGATATAACCACTGTTGAGATGAGTGATGGGAAATCTTTGCCCGGTTGAGGTGATGAGGGTTTCTTGCAGCGATAATCGGCCAAAAGCAACATTTCCGGCATTGTCCCAGGCGATCGCGCCCCGATTCAAAATTGGTCCAGACAACCAATTGCCATTGAGGCGTATTGCTCCCAGGGGTAACTGACGATTGCGGTTGAAAAAGCCACCATTAATTGCGCCAGCAACTTGAGCCTGATTGGCAGTTTGGAATAAGGGAGCCGTGCCTGTCATGCGGTTGAGGTTGGGCAGAATCGGCTGTAAAACAAGATTGGGGCGATTGGGTGCGACTTCCAGCCACACGGTAGGAATCCGCATGTTGGTCACATCGACTATTTGTTGACGCCAACGGAGTCCAGGTGCCCACACGATATTTTGCTCAATTAGCGCATCGGGACGAAGATCAACCACAATGCGGTTGGGGGCTGATAAACTCCAAACCCGAGTCGCCGCCTTCGCGGATAAACTGAACCGTAACCGAGTTTGGTTGGCCACTGGTTCAATGTTGACGGCAGCCAGAAAGCGCCCGGGAACAGACTTAAACTGGCGAATTAAGTCGGGATTTATTTGAGCATCCAGACTAATTTGGAGGTCTTGAGCAAAACTTGTTTGCCAGGGAATGGGTTGATCCAGTTCGATGACGACGCGATCGCCCCAAGGCTGTTGACTTTGCCGAATGCCGATGACACGCGCTGGCGGCGTGACAATCTGTAATGTGGAACCCGCGATCGCCACTTGCCATCGGAACTGGCGAGCCAACGTGGTGATGTCGAGGTAGCGCAACGTCGAAGTTGAGCGAGCGGCCAAATTCAGCGTTTGATGAGCCGGGGTGAACCATTGCACCGGTTGCAGAGTTGATGACTCAGTGTTGAGGAGCTGTAAGCCCAAATGGTTGAGCAAAGCTGTCTCATCGACAGCAACACTGAACTGACTGGGAGTTTGCCACTGCTGCCAAGCTGCCGCAACAGCGCGACCGTTTATAGTAATTTGATTACCTTGCGCTAATTTTTGTTGGGCGACGAGGGGTGCGCCAGGTTTTGCCATTGTTGGGAGGGGCAGCAGGGCGATCGCACCACCGAAAACTCCGACAGCGGAGAATACAGAAACTAGATAACCAAAATCACTCATTGTCAAGATTCATCACTTTCTATTAGGATCTTTAACTCAAGGTTACGAGGGGACTACATAAAACAGCTGCGACCTGTATCTGAATTCGACGATTCACCCGTTCGGAAGTTTCTGGGCGAAGTTACTGCTGCACTCTTTCAAATCGAACTTCTCGATATTGTGAAGAGGTTCCCCTGTTCTTAACGGTTCATTACTTTTATATTGTCTTTAAGATCTGTTTCTAACGTCCTGTCCTCATAGCCATTGGGTTCTGAACCGGGGTTCGTAGAAACGACTGCTTAGATTTTCTTGATCCATAAGTTTTTGCATAAAACTGTATTCGCTCGACCGTACTAGCAAGTAAAGCACCTCATCTAATGGATAAACCGACTCTGAATCAGGACAGTAAGCAATTCAATATCCCCACCCCAGCCATTGGGTATGCGGGGCAGCCATGGTTAGTCGAAGAGCGAGACGCTTGTGGGGTAGGGTTTATTGTCGATCGCTTAGGACGGGCCAGCCACGATCTCGTTGAAAAATCCCTGGCGGCTGCGACCTGTTTAGAACACCGGGGCGGCTGTAGCGCTGATTACGACTCTGGGGACGGGGCTGGCTTGATGACTGCTATTCCTTGGGAATTATTTAGCCCATGGTTCCAGGCTCAAGGACTCCCGCAGCCTAACACCGAAGCCATCGCAGTAGGGATGGTCTTTCTGCCACAGGATGAGGCCCTAGCAACGAGCGCTCGGCAATTGCTTGAGCAGGTTGCGCAACAAGAAGGGGTTCAGCCTCTAGGGTGGCGCGGTGTGCCTGTGAATCCCGCCTGTTTGGGTGTGCAAGCACGGGAAAACCAACCCAAAATTGAGCAAATCTTCGTCCAATCTGAGCAGCGGGGAGAAGCACTGGAGCGCCAGCTTTATCTGATTCGGAAGCGCGTGATGCAGTTGGCAGTAGCTGAGGCCACGAAGCAAAACAGTCCTTCTGCTTTTGAGAATTTTTACCTGTGTTCTTTTTCAAATCGCATGATCGTCTACAAAGGCATGGTGCGATCGGAAGTACTGGGGCGCTTTTACCAGGATTTGCGGCAGCCAGAGTATAAAAGTGCTTTTGCGGTTTACCACCGTCGCTTCAGCACTAATACAATGCCCAAGTGGCCTCTTGCCCAACCAATGCGATTGTTAGGACATAACGGCGAGATTAACACGCTGCTGGGTAACATCAATTGGATGATGGCAAAACAGACCGAACTGGCCCACCCCTGCTGGGGCGATCGCCTCCCTGATTTGCTGCCAACAGTGCGAACCGAGAACAGTGATTCGGCCAACTTGGACAACGTTTTTGAACTCCTGGTCCGGTCTGGGCGTAGCCCTCAAGAAGCCTTGATGATCATGGTGCCAGAAGCATATCAAAACCAGCCCGACCTAGCGGATCACCCTGAAATCATCGACTTTTACGAATACTACAGTGGGCTTCAGGAACCCTGGGATGGGCCAGCCTTACTCGTCTTCTGTGATGGCAATGTTGTCGGCGCGACGCTCGATCGCAATGGTCTACGCCCAGCCAGATTTGTGGTGACTCATGATGGTTACATCGTCGTGGCATCAGAAGCAGGAGTTGTCGATATTCCCGAAGCCAATATCGTGGAAAAAGGGCGACTTGGCCCCGGTCAAATGGTTGCCTTCAACTTACAAACCCATGAACTGCTGAAAAACTGGGACATTAAACAACACGTTGCGAGTGCAAAACCTTTTGGCACTTGGCTGCAACAACATCGGCATGAGTTGCACTCCCAACCCACGGATGAAGCGCCTATCTTCACATCAGCCGAACTGCTCCAACAACAAATGGCCTTCGGCTATACCGCAGAAGACCTGGAATTAACGATTCAGGAAATGGCGGCCCAGGGCAAGGAACCCACCTTTTGTATGGGTGATGATATTCCGCTGGCGGTGCTATCTGAAAAGCCCCACTTGCTCTACGACTATTTCAAACAGCGCTTTGCCCAGGTGACAAATCCCGCGATCGACCCGTATCGGGAACGCTTGGTCATGTCCCTGGCCATGCAGATTGGAAGACGCGGCAACTTGTTGGAAGACAAACCGGAATCTGCTCGTTTGATTAAATTAAACTCTCCCGTTCTCAATGATGGAGAACTGGCGCAAATTCGTCACTCTGAGTTTGAAACCGCCGATCTTTCGACTTTGTTTGAGATTGCCCTTGGCCCCAATGGCTTACAAAAGGCCGTGAGTGAACTGTGTCAAAAGGCGGCAGCAGCCGTGCGAAATGGCAAAGAAATTTTGATTCTGAGCGATCGCATCGCGGCTGATGGTCGCCCAACCACACTTATTGCCGATTTCAGCTATATCCCGCCGATGCTGGCTGTGGGTGCAGTCCATCATCATCTAATTCGCCAGGGCTTGCGCATGAAAGCATCGCTTGTGGTAGATACGGCTCAATGCTGGAGTACCCACCACTTTGCCTGCTTGATTGGCTATGGAGCCAGCGCCGTCTGTCCCTATCTGGCCCTGGAAACCGTTAGACAGTGGTGGCTCGATCCCAAGACCCAAAGCTTTATGGAGCGGGGTAAACTGAAAGCCATTACGCTGGCAGCGGCAGAAGTCAACTTTCGCAAGGCGATCGAAGATGGGTTGCTCAAAATTTTGTCTAAAATGGGCATCTCGTTGCTATCCAGTTATCACGGTGCCCAAATTTTTGAGGCTATCGGGATTGGGGGCGATCTTCTGCATCTCGGTTTTGCTGGCACAGCGTCTCGTTTAGGTGGCTTAAGTATTTCCGAACTGGCCCATGAAGTGCTGTCGATTCATCGCCGCGCCTTCCCAGAACTGACGCTGAAAAAGTTGGAGAATTTTGGTTTCGTTAACTATCGTCCCGGTGGCGAGTACCACATCAATAGCCCAGAGATGGCGAAATACTTGCACAAAGCCGTTGAAGCCAAATCTTACGACCACTACGACCTTTACAAGCGCCATCTAGGCAATCGACCCTTGACGGCCTTACGCGATTTGCTTGATTTCAAGAGCGATCGGCCCTCGATTTCCCTGGATGAAGTAGAGCCTGCAACTGAGATTGTGCAGCGATTCTGCACCGGGGGCATGTCGCTGGGGGCGCTATCCCGTGAAGCCCATGAAACGCTGGCGATCGCCATGAACCGCATCGGTGGCAAATCTAACTCGGGTGAAGGGGGGGAAGATCCCATTCGGTTCCGCCCCTTGGATGATGTCAACGCAACAGGGCAATCGGCTACATTCCCCCATTTGAAAGGCTTGAAAAACGGGGATTCTGTGAGTTCGGCCATTAAGCAGATCGCATCGGGACGATTTGGCGTTACGCCAGAATACTTGATGAATGCGAAACAGCTTGAAATTAAGCTGGCGCAGGGAGCGAAGCCCGGAGAAGGAGGGCAACTGCCTGGCAATAAAGTGAGTCCTTACATTGCCATGCTGCGCCGCTCTAAGCCTGGGGTGACGCTAATTTCCCCCCCGCCGCATCATGATATTTACTCGATCGAGGATCTGGCCCAACTCATCTTTGATCTACACCAGATCAACCCCACAGCACAGGTATCGGTGAAATTAGTGGCCGAAGTTGGGATTGGAACGATCGCGGCTGGAGTGGCCAAAGCCAACGCCGATATTATTCAAATTTCGGGGCATGAAGGGGGCACGGGCGCGTCTCCCCTCAGTTCCATCAAGCACGCCGGAAGTCCTTGGGAATTGGGGTTAACTGAAGTCCATCGGGTGCTGATGCAGAATCAACTCCGCGATCGGGTCATTCTCCGGGTAGATGGGGGTCTACGTACGGGTTGGGATGTGATGATGGCGGCATTGATGGGCGGGGAAGAGTACGGCTTCGGCTCGATCGCGATGATTGCCGAGGGCTGCATCATGGCGCGAATTTGCCATACCAACAATTGTCCGGTGGGAGTGGCAAGCCAAAAAGAAGAACTGCGAAAACGCTTTACTGGCATTCCCGATCATGTCGTTAACTTCTTCTTATTTGTGGCGGAGGAGGTGCGATCGTTGCTGGCACGGTTGGGCTACAAGTCACTCAGAGACATCATTGGGCGGGCAGATTTGCTGAAAATGCGCGATGACGCACCACTGGCAAAAACTCGATCCTTGAATTTGGATTGCCTGACGAAATTACCTGATACTCGTGCAGAGCGTGCCTGGTTAAGCCATGAACCAGTGCATAGCAATGGGCTAGTGCTGGATGATGAGCTGTTGGCTGCTCCCGATATTCAAGCGGCGATCGCGCAACAAGGCACTGTGACTAAGACCATGAACGTTGTCAATACTGATCGAACAGTAGGTGCCCGTTTAGCAGGGGCGATCGCGCGGCAGCATGGCAATAGTGGCTTCAGTGGCCAAGTTACGCTAAACCTTCATGGCGCAGTCGGGCAAAGTTTTGGAGCCTTTAATCTTCCAGGCATGATTCTGAAGTTGCAAGGTGAAGCCAACGACTACGTAGGGAAGGGAATGCATGGCGGCGAGATTATCATCACACCTCCGGCAGCAGCAACCTACAACCCGGCTGACAATGTGATTATCGGCAATACCTGCTTGTATGGCGCGACGGGTGGCACCTTGTATGCGTTGGGTCAGGCTGGAGAGCGGTTTGGGGTGCGCAACTCCTACGCCAAGGCCGTGATTGAGGGAGCAGGCGATCACTGCTGCGAATATATGACGGGTGGGGTCATCGTGGTGCTGGGTCGAACGGGACGCAATGTGGGCGCTGGCATGACAGGTGGACTTGCCTACTTCCTAGATGAAGATGGCACGTTTTTGTCGAAGGTCAATCCAGAAATTGTGAAACCCCAGCGGATTATCTCTCCGGTGGGTGAACAGCAGTTGCAGGATTTGATTCAAGCCTATGTCGATCGCACGGGTAGCCCCAAAGGTCAGCACATTCTGGCTCATTGGGCAGAATTCCTACCGCAGTTCTGGCAAGTCGTGCCGCCATCGGAGAAAGACTCCCCTGAAGTAAATCCGGAAGTGTCGGTAGACAAATTACTCACCCCAGCTTAAGCGTTTGCTGGTTCAAATCGGACAAAGAGGGAATTGCCAAGTCAATACTAGGTAGGCGTTCCAACTCGCTGTCGCCATATTACTCATGGCGACAGCTATTAGGTGTGCAAATTACTTTGTAACGGTACTCGTCAGTCCGGGCAGTTCAGATTGCGAACCAAAGTGTCGATCGAGGGCTTGCTTCAGTTTGGCGCGGAGGAGTCGTTGCGTATTGAGATGTTTTCCGGGTTTTACTCGTGTCGTGGTGCGAATGATTAAATTATCAGCCCCTAACGTTTCTAACCCATCAACTTGAGTGGGTTCAATCACATCGACACATTCAGTCTGAAACTGTTGCCCAATTTGGTCAATCAACGCATATATTGCGTCTAAGGGCACATCTGCCGGAACTGGAACATCCACTTTGGCATAGGTGTACTGTTTGGAGTAATTGACGATCGAGCCAATGTCGCCATTGCGAATAATCTGCAACTGCCCATCGGGATGACGAATATGTGTGGTGCGCAACTCGATCGCTTCCACTGTGCCTTCTACCATCCGTTCTTCTTCCTTACCGGCCTCAATGTAATCGCCCACCAGGTAATAGTTTTCAAACAGGATGAAGAACCCACAAACGACATCATTGATCAAATTTTGCGCCCCAAACCCGATCGCGATTCCCACAATTCCCGCTCCGGCCAGAATTGGCCCTGGATCGAGGCCAATTAAGTTCAAGATGTAAACCGCAGCCGCAAAGTAAATTGCATATTTCAAGATGCTTTTAAACAGGGGAATGATGGTGAGACGCCGTTGATGCTGTAATTCCGTGAGATTGTCTGTTTTTAGCACCAGGTCTTCCAGCAAAATATTGACAAATTCAATCACAACGCCGCACAAGAAATAAATCCCAATCATTTGCACAACCTCATCGGCATATGCAGCCAACCAGGAAATCGGTTCAATTTCCCGCACAATAATGTGGGCAATAATGACGTAGAGGACGTATTCCAGAGTCTTTTTCAAGGCAGGCACGAGATGGCGAAATCGCTCGTAGTACCGCAAGCTATTGTCGGCACTCGCAATTCGCAAACTCAACGCATCGAGCGTGTCAACTAGCACCGACGTGACTTTGACGACGAGTTGGCCGATCGAGATAGCCAGGTAAGCTTTTAGGGCAATGGCTAAATACTCAGGAATCATGGCGGGTAGTCGCAGAAAGCTCGCACACAGGATCAACGCTAATAACCAGATGCTGGTGGTCAAAATGCGCTTCAAGGCTGCGAAGGCTTTGCGAATACTTTCATCGTTGGCAACGATCTGATCAGAGTGTTGAGCATAGTGACATAACCAATCCAACGATCGCCGCAGGTAGGGCAGGCTCAGTTTCACCAGCAAGAGCAAACTAAGGCATTTCACCAGGGCGATCGCCAGACTCAACCAAAACTCTTGCGGAATCCGCTGTAACCAATCGCGATAAAACTCCAGTATCGGTTTTCCCTGATAAATCAAAATCCCGTTCAAGCCACCAATGAGTAGACATAGCCCCAGGCAAAGTGTTGTTAGAACAGACCGCAGGGTGCGCTGGACAGTGTTTAAATTGCTGGAGTATTGCTGCAACCGAGTTCTGCTGAGGGTCTTGAACCCAAGGCCAAGCAGCAAGTTGCTAATCAGAAATCCAAGAATTAACACTCCAATTGCAGCGATCGTAATGATGATGTCCATATTGGAAAATAAGAGGTCAATCGGGAATTGAGAGGTCACTTAAGGGAAACTGTACTACTACAGAGCCGTGATCAAATTACATTCACAACAGCCTACCAATTTCTTTACTTAAAAAATGTTTGTTGTGAGGGTAGAGACGTTACATGCACGTTTTTACCAAGAATGAACGACCTCTACTTGCGAGAGAATAACAAACTGGATGGGTGCGGTATGGTGTTGGGTAGAATCTCCCTGCCATCAGAGGTTAGCTCATGAATGCACCCCAGCCAAATCCTCAACCAATCCCACCCTTCAATGAAACAAACAACACTATGCCAGAGATCGGCGGCGGTTTGTCTGTGATTCAGTATTGGGCAGAGCATACTTTAGCGCCAGAAGGCCCCAAGCTGTGGCAAACGTTGTTACATAAAAGTGCTTGCCTGTCGTGTTCCTGGGGGACGGGCGGCCAAAAGGGCGGGTTCACCAACGAGGATGGGGAAAAACTCCAGCGCTGTATGAAAAGCGTGGAATCCATTTCGGCAGAAATCAAGCCAGGGATTCCGATGCAGTTTTTTGAGCAGCAAACCATCGAGCAGTTACAACAATTGACTTCAATGGCCGCCGATCGGTTGGGGCGGTTGAGTTTTCCCATGGTGCTACGAGCCGGTCAATCTCATTATGAACGGATCGCCTGGGATGAGATTTACCAAATTGCTGAAACCGCATTCCGGCGATCGCCTGAGCGCGTGGCCTCCTACAGTTCCGGGCGGGCATCCAATGAAGCCGCGTATGTATTGCAGTTGCTGATGCGATCGCTGGGTTCCAATAATCTGGCAGACTGTTCGGATCTGTGTCATGCACCGTCCACTACAGCGTTAAGTCAAATGTTTGGCACCCGCACCTCGATCGTGAGCCTGGAGAATTTGCAAAAAGCCGATTGCGTTGTACTGACGGGCGGCAACCCTGCCTACAACCAACCCCGCTTTATGAATGAGTTGATTAAGCTGCGCGATCGGGGTGGCAGGGTGATTGTGATCAATCCCGTCATGGAAATTGGCCTGGTCAAATTTGGCTCTCCCGCTTTTCCTGTTAAGTCGTTGATTCCAGGGTCTGAGATTGCGTCACTTTACCTGCAACCCATTCCCGGTAGCGATACCGCCTTATTTGTGGGGATTCAGAAAGCGTTGCTGGAACAGAACTTTGTCCAGTTTGACTTTTTGCAAGCCCATACCGAAGGATGGGAAGCCGTCGTGGCACAGGCTCGATCGACCACCTGGGAGACCATTACAGCAACGTGTGGCGTTTCGCAAAGGGAAATCGAAGCAGCCGCCACCATCATCGGCACGTCAAATGGGGTGGTGTTTGGGTGGGGCATGGGCATCACGCAACAGAGCAACAGTGTGGATAATGTCTTTGCGATCGCCAACACCGCGTTGCTCTCCGGTCAGGTGGGGAAAGCCGGGGCAGGCGTGATGCCAATCCGGGGCCATTCCAATGTGCAGGGGTTTGGCTCGATGGGGGTGACGGTGAAGCTGAAGCAAGAAATTCAGCAAGCTCTAGAAAAACTCCTCGATCGCCCCCTCAGTAAAGTGCAGGGCTATCATACGCGCGATTTGATTGAGGCGGCTGAGGCGGGGAAAGTAGACACGTTGATTTGTGTGGGTGGTAATTTGTATGGCGCAAATCCCGATTCAACCCAAGCGAAACGTGCACTTGGCCAGATCGACACGATTATCTACTTTGCGACCAAACCCAATTTAGGCCATTTTCATGGGTTAGCCAAACAAACCACGATCGTGATTCCTGTTCTGAATCGGTTTGAGCAACCCTATCAAGTCACAACTGAGTCTGGCAATAATTTTGTGCGACTGAGTGATGCCGGTCAAACGCATTTGAAAAACGCCGATCTGACAACAGAAGTGGCCTTTCTCACGGAATTGGCTCACCGCTTGCATGGAGATACGCCCGTGAACTGGCGGCAGCTCCAAAATCCCAAGTACATTCGCCAACTGATTGCCCAAACCATTCCTGGCTACGAAAAGATCGGGACGATCGATGAAACGCAGGAGGAATTCACGATCGGTGGGCGGATTATCACCGAACCCAAGTTTCCCACGCCTTCCGGGAAAGCCGCCATGTTTGCCACGCCCTTACCAGCCCTCAGCTTGCCATCCCCACAAGAATTAGGTGCCCCCGCAGCAACTCCTGGTGTCGTTGTAGCCTTGATCACGGCCCGCAGTTACTCGCAACACAACACCGTCGTTTACAAGCTTGGTGACAAGTATCGCGGCATGCCCCACCGCAATTGCATTCTGATGAATCGGCTGGATGCGGCTAGTGTTGGCCTTGAAGCCCATCAACGAGTGACCGTGCAAGCGAATGCTGGCAAGTTGGAGGATGTGGAGGTCATTCTTGGTCCCGTCCGGCAGGGAGCCGCTTTGATGTTTTATCCAGAGGTCAATGCAATCTTTAAAGCCCGCACTGAAACGCGATCGGGGACTCCCGCCTTCAAACGAGTGCCCGCTGTTGTTTATGCCAGCAGCGTTACTTGAGTTGGGGCGATCGCGTGTGCCAATCAGTCGCTTGCTCGTAGGCGTAAGCCACCTGGAAGATTTGATCCTCCCGCAGCACGTTGCCGATAATTTGTAGGCCGATCGGCAACCCCTCGCGGCTGAACCCGCAGGGAACGCTCATGGCCGGCAGTCCAGCCAAATTCACGGGAATTGTCATCAAGTCAACCAGATACATGCTGAGTGGGTCAGCGGACTTGTCGCCAGCTTTAAATGCCGTAGAGGGAGCAGTTGGGCAGACTAAAACATCCACTTTGCCAAAAGCGGCCTCAAAATCCTGTTTAATCAGGGTGCGAACTTTTTGGGCTTTCAGGTAATAAGCATCGTAGTAGCCCGCCGATAAGGTGTAGGTGCCAATCATAATGCGGCGTTTGACTTCTGAACCAAACCCTTCAGCGCGGGTGCGGGTATACATTTCCATCAAATTTTCGGCAGCCTCCACCCGTTTGCCATACTTCACACCGTCATACCGCGCCAGGTTTGCCGAGGCTTCGGAAGGGGCAATGATGTAGTAAGCAGCAATGCCATAACGGAAGCGCGGACAGGAAATTTCTTGAATCTCTGCGCCCAATTCTTTCAGTTGCTGGATCGCTTGCTGCACCGTTTTTTCCACCTCTGGATCAAGCCCTTCCCCAAAGGTTTCGGTAATCACGCCGACTTTCTTGCCTTTCAGGCTGGGCGTTAAGTAACGGGTGTAATCGGGAATGTCTACGTTCAGACTGGTGGAATCCAGCGGATCGTGACCCGCGATCGCCCCCAACAAAATAGCGCTATCTTCCACCGATCGAGCAAAGGGGCCAATTTGATCCAGCGATGACGCAAACGCCACCAGGCCATAGCGAGAAACCAGGCCATAAGTGGGTTTTAAGCCCACAATGCCGCAAAATGAAGCGGGTTGACGAATAGAACCGCCCGTATCGGAACCGAGGGAAACCACACATTCGGCAGCGGCTACGGCGGCGGCTGATCCCCCTGACGACCCACCCGGCACCCGCGACGGATCCCAGGGGTTGGTGGTGAGCTGGAAGGCAGAAGTTTCCGTCGAGCCGCCCATCGCAAACTCATCGAGATTAGTTTTGCCGACGATCGTTGCGCCCGCATCCAGGAGTTTTTGCGCCACGGTGGCAGCATAGGGCGGCACAAAGTTTTCCAGAATCCGCGAGGCACAAGTGGTGGGAATACCCTGAGTGCAGATGTTGTCTTTCACGCCGATCGGAATACCTGCGAGCAGTCCAATCTCTTCTCCAGCGGCAATTTTGGCATCCACTTGAGCCGCTTGCTGCAAGGCATAATCAGCGGTGATGTGCAAAAAACTATGCAGTTTGGATTCCACTGTTTGAATGCGATCGAGTGTGTCTTGCGCAATTTCCACTGCCGATCGCTCTTTTTTCACTAACTGGTTGTGCAACTCCCGGATGAATGCCATGCCATACCTCAGACTCTAACGCTTCATTAGTTTAGCGTCATCAGATCTGTTCTGGATCAATGCCCATTGCCCGTAGGCGTTCGGCTAAGGCGTGCGATCGCTGCCGTTCTTGCTCCAGTTGCTGGGCCGTTTGCTCTAGTTGTTGGGCCGTTTGCTCCAGTTGGTGGGCCGTTTGCTCAGCGCGGTCGGCAATTTCAACGTAACTGAGAAAAGGGGTGCCATCGGGGCGATAGATTTGCAATTCGGCACCAGCACAATCAAATCGGATTTGCAAGCGCGGACTCGTCCAATTAGCGATCGGGTCAATCACATCCAGCCCCTCCTTGCCCCGCAACCAGCCACTCAAGTCGTCACTATCGGGATCGTACAGATAGTATTCCTCGACGCCATAGCGGTTGTAAAAAACCTGCTTTTTGTTCATCTCGGTCAGGGTGTTGCCAGGAGAAAGAATTTCGAACACCACTTGAGGCGGCGTGTTTGCCTCCTCCCACTGTTTATATGAACCACGATCGCCCTTCGGTCTGCCTAATGCCACCAAAACATCTGGGGCGCAGCAAATCGTATTACTCCCTTCCACGGGGTACCACAACAAATCTCCAGCCACGAACACATTCGGATCGTTGGCAAACAACCACTCCAGATTTTGCTGAATTACAACAATCCAGCGAAATTGCTTGGTGTTGTCTGCCATTGGCTGACCATCCCTATCGGGGTAGATGACGGTGGGTTGGGGGGAAGGTTGTAGCTGAGGAGTCATCGTCACAACCGCAAAGAGAAATTGGTGTGACTAACGTAACACGAAAGCGGAGGGGTTTGCCGCGCTAGCGTAGCTGAATGATTGCGTTGTCGTTGGAGTCGGAATATCTAGTTTACAGCTTGGGAGGACGGGCTATTCTAGGTTTATGATGCAGCGATCGCCCTCTCCTTCTCCGCAACGATTACGCACGATACCCATGCAGTGGGTGTTGCTGGCCGCTTTTATCTTTCCACTCGCCTGTATTACGGCAGCCGTGGGGTTGATCTCCTATCGGGATGGACAGGATGTGGTTGAGGATTTCACCAAATTACTCGTCAGCCGCACGAGCGATCGCATTCAGCAGCAGTTGCTCCATTACATGGAAAATGCACGGGCAATTAATCAAATTAATGTTGATGCGATTGAGTCTGGACACATTAGTTTGACTGATCCCAACCAATTGACCCGCCATTTCTGGCAGCAGCGATCGCTATTTGACCGCGTTTGTGGAGCAGCAATTTATGCGGGAACGCCCGATGGCGAGTTTGTGGGTTTGGGGTTGCAACGCGGCAAAGAATGGCGCATTGGTCGATCGGGGCAATCGACCAGGGGCAACTTTTTCAGCTATTCAGTCAACAAAGGCAGATTGGATCGCTTAAAGGAACGGCGAGAACCGTTTGATCCCCGTGGCCGCCCGTGGTATCAAGCCGCAAAACGAGCAGGGCGACCCATTTGGAGTCCGGTCTACCCTGATTTCAGCCAGCAAACTGCCAAAATTGCGTTGACTCAACCCATTTACAATCGTGCGGGCGAATTGCAGGGCGTGGTTGGGGTTGATTGCTTGTTATCGGCAGTTAGTCGCTATCTCAACAAGCTCAAAGTTGGGACATCGGGCGAAACCTTTATTGTGGAACGATCGGGTCAGTTAATTGCTTCTTCTTCCGGCAAACTCCCATTTAATGAGCAACAAACTCGGATTACGGCGATTCAAAGTGAAGAACTGTTGGTGCGAGCGACGGCTCAAGAGATGCAGCAGCGATTTGGGCAACCAGACGCGCTCGATCGCATCAGGCAATTCACTTTCAACTTCAACAATAAGCATTACTGGGTGCAAGTTACACCGCTCAAGAGTTCTTATGGCTTGAACTGGTTGATTGTGGTTGTGACGCCGCTCTCCGAATTCATGGAGCAGGTTCACCAAAATACCCGCGTGACCTTCCTGCTGAGTGCAGGGGCACTGTTGGGCGCGATCGCGCTCAGCATCTTCCTTTCCCGCCGCTTAACCTTACCAATTCGACGGCTCAGTTTGGCCACCCAGGGAATTGCTCATGGTCATCTAGATCAACAGGTTCCGCTGACCGGATTTAGTGAATTGAGTGGCCTAGCCAATGCCTTTAACCGCATGGTTATGCAACTGCGTGAGTCATTCGTCACATTAGAGCAAACGAATGCCGAGTTGGAACAACGGGTGGAAGATCGCACAGCGGCATTGCGCCAGTCAGAAGAGCGTTTTTCCAGAGCCTTTCAAGCTTCACCCAACCCGATGGCGATCGTGAATTTGAGTAGCCAAAAGTTTATTGCTGTCAATGCTAGTTTCTTAGAGTTAACGGGTTATTCGCAAGCTGAGATTATCGATCACAGTGCGATCGACTTGAATTTGTGGAGTAGTTGGAATGATCAATTAACGCTGGTTGAACTACTTCAAGACCAAGGCAGTATCCGCAATCTGGAGTTGAACTATCGGCATAAAAATGGTGAGATTGGAACTGTTCTGGTTTCCACCGAAATCACTGAATTAGATAAAAGACAATGTGCGATTTATGTTTGTACCAACATTAGCGATCGTAAGCGCATTGAAACAGCCCTACAAAACAGCAAACGCCAACTAAATCGACAAAATGCAGCGCTAATTAACCTCACGCACCACAAAACCCTCAGTCAGGGGAATTGGCAACTTGCAGTTGCCGAAATCACAAAAGTTGCAGCTCAAACCCTTGAAGTTGAACGAGCGAGCGTATGGCTATTTGACCTAGAAAAAATGAAGCTTGTTTGTGCCGATTTATTTAATTTGGAAACCAATGCGCATTCAACAGGGACTGAATTACTCGCAACCGACTATCCCATTTATTTTCAAGCGTTAGAAACCGAGCAAATTATTGCCGCCGATCATGCCTGCACCGATGCGCGTACCGCTGAATTTACAACACCTTATTTACAACCGTTACGCATTGCAGCCATGCTGGATGCCCCCATTCGGTTAGGGGGAGAAACGATCGGAGTGCTGTGCATGGAACGCTTGGGGAACCCCTATCAATGGACACTGGAAGAACAAGGCTTTGCCCGTTCTCTAGCCGATTTGACAGCTCTGGCGATTGAAGCGCATCAACGTCAACAGGCTGAAACGGCATTGCGGCAAAGTAAAGAAGCCTTACGCCTGATTATGGAAGGCACGGCATCGGAAACAGGGAGTAAGTTCTTTCAATCCTGTGTCCGGCATCTTGCCCAAGCCTTACAAGTGCAGTATGCGATCGTCACTGAGTTGGTAGTAGAATCTCCAGGTTTCGCCCACGTCCTCTCTTTTTGGGCTGGCTCAGATTGGGATCAACTAGTTCCTTACCGCATTACCAACATGCCCTGTGAACAGGTTTATCGAGGGGCAATTTGCCACTATCCGCAGTCAGTTCAAACGGTTTTTCCAACCGAGAGCTGGATTACAGAAAAAGGGATTGTGAGTTATCTGGGTATCCCACTGCAAAGCAAGGCTGGCGAGATCTTAGGGCATTTGGCCGTAATGGACATTGTGCCAATGGAAATCGATCGAGAGCGAGAATTGATTCTCAAAATCTTTGCCGCCCGCACTGCCGCAGAACTAGAGCGAAAACAAGCAGAGACTGCCCTGCAAACCAGTGAAGCTCAATATCGAGATTTAGTACAAACTGCAAATAGCATTATTTTGCGATGGGATGCCGAGGGATATATTCGATTCATTAATGACTACGGTAAGAAGTTTTTTGGTTATCAAGCAGAAGAACTTGTGGGTCAGCACGTACTAGATACGATCGTACCCAAAACTGAAAGTTCAGGACGAGATCTGCAAAGGTTAATCCAAGATATTTGTTTCAATCCTGAAGATTATTTAGCAAATGAGAACGAAAATATTTGCAGAAATGGTGAACGAGTCTGGTTATCTTGGAGTAACAAACCAATTTTAAATGAAGCAGGCAAGTTGGAAGAAATACTTTCAGTTGCTACTGATATTACTCAACTTAAACAAATTGAAGAAGCTTTACGGGTTAGCGAGATTAAGTTTCGCAGCATTGTCGAAAATGCTAACGATATTATTTATATTTTATCGCCATCAGGAATTTTCACTTACGTTTCATCGATTTGGCAAGAGCTATTAGGACATAAACCAGACGTAATTCTCGGCAGCCACTTCTCAGCATTTATTCATCAAACTGATTTACTTCATTATGTCGAACAGTTTCATCAACTCATTACAAAGAAGGGAAGAATCACTGGGTTGGAATATCGAATTCAACATCAACATGGAGAATGGCGTTGGCAGACTTCTAATCTAGCCACTGTTTGCGATCAGGCTGGAATTGTGCAGTACTGCGTTGGCATTAGTCGAGATATCACCGATCGCAAAGCCGCCGAAGCAGAATTACAAGCGGCGAAAGAAGCTGCTGAAGTCGCCAATCGAGCTAAAAGCGACTTTTTAGCCAACATGAGTCATGAACTTCGAACTCCACTCAACGGCATCTTAGGGTATACCCAAATTCTCAAGCGCAATCAATCCTTACCCAGCAACACTCGCCAGGAACTAGACATCATCTACCAATGCGGTGAACACCTATTACTGTTAATTAATGATGTCCTCGATTTATCAAAAATTGAAGCTCGCAGATTAGAACTGCGCCTGAGTGACTTTCAATTTTCAAGCTTTCTGGAAGCGATCGCCAATCTTTTCCGGCTTCGCGCGCAACAAAAAGGGATTACGTTCCTCTACGAACCATTAACTCCGTTGCCACAAGCCATTAATGCGGATGAGCAGCGGTTACGCCAAGTGTTGATTAATCTCTTGAGTAATGCCATCAAATTCACAGACCAAGGTGGGGTGGCGTTTAAGGTGGGAATTGTAGAGGCAGCAGATAGCAGGCAGCAGGCAGCAGGAGAAGAGCATCATCCACCCGATGGGGAAGGTGCGGGCCAGCAACCGGTTACAATTCGGTTTCAGGTTGAAGATACAGGCATAGGAATTTCAGCTGACCATCTAGAGGAAATTTTTCTACCGTTTCAACAAGTGGGCGATCGCCAACGCATGATTGAAGGTACGGGGTTGGGATTGGCGATTAGTCGCAAATTAGTCAATCTGATGGGGGGCGAGTTGCAGGTGCAAAGCACCCCTGGACAAGGCAGTACGTTCTGGTTTGAACTGCATTTAACGGAAGCTCCCAGTTGGCAGGAATGGAACCGCGCCAAGCCACCGGAGATTGTTGGCTATCGGGGCGATCGACGGAAAGTGCTAATTGTTGACGAACGCGCCGAGAATCGGGCCGTTCTGATCAGCTTTCTAGCGCCTTTAGGGTTTGAGGTAGCTGAAGCCAATGACGGTGAAGCGGCTATAGTTCAGGCGATTCAATTTCAACCTGATGTCATCTTTATGGATCTGGTGATGCCGGTCATGGACGGATTTGAGGCAACTCGGCAACTACGACGACTGCCCAACTTCCAAAACACAATCATCGTTGCAGCATCAGCAAGTGCATTTGAGCATGATCAACAAACTAGCTTAAATGTAGGTTGCAATGCGTTTCTATCAAAACCAATTCGCTACTCTCATTTATTGTCGATACTGCAATCTCACTTGAACTTAGAGTGGGAGTATGATGCGACTTTTAATTCAAGTTCGGGCACCAACTTTTCTGATACCAACTCACAAGCTGCCACGACAGCAACTCCAACTTCTGGTATTTTCCCAGTTCAAGTGCTAGATGAATTACTCCACTATGCCAAAATGGGCGCAACGATCGACATTCAAAATCGAGTCGCGCAGTTAGAAGACACTGAACCACAACTTGCCCCCATGCTGGCTCAAATCAAACAACTGGCTAGTGCCTTTCAGGTGCGCCAACTGCAAGAATACCTGGAGCAGTTAAAACTCAACTCATAACACCCAATGAGGACAGCAGAGATAGAGTGTCTCCTTCGTTAGATAAGGAACTGGGGACAATTCAATAGAAGATGACGTAGGTTGGATAGAGGCACGAAACCTAGCACCCGCATGGGTTACACTATCGTCAACCATCCTACAAAAAAGCGCCTGCCTACTTAGAGATCAAACTTCTCGTTTTGGACAGCAACTCTTCAAAGTCAATGGGTTTAAGAATATAGTCCACAGCCAAGTCCATATAACCATTTAGATTAAGAAGATCGGGATAACCTGTGACAAACAAAATTGGAATGGCACGATGATTTTGCGCAATCCAACGAGCCACTTCATACCCATCCAAATCTGGCATCATGAGATCAAGTAAAATCAGGTTGGGTGAATGTTGCTCGATTTTAGCGATCGCGGTGTACCCCTCGGCTGCCGTTTCTACCACATAACCTTCGCCTTCAAGGAGGGCTTGTAGGAGATCCCGATTATCTGCAACATCATCCACAACCAGAACTCTTGGTGTAGAGGGTTGTGGAGACTCAGAACCAATCATAGTAATGCGCTCAACCTTTATTTCAATTATGAGGATTTTGAGCCACCCATCACTCAACCGTAGGTGAGGAATCAGCGCATTTCCTTCTTGGAAGATTCAAGTTCTCCCATAGTTGCAGTCACCACTGAACGCCTCTGCCATGTTATGCCTGACAAAAGCGAGTCAGAACGTCTACCCAGCATTGGCTTTTCAGCTTCCTCCATGTCCTAAGCGTTCTGACCAAAGCTATAAATCAGTTGCAATTTTTGTGGGATGGGCCTCGTTCGACTGAGGTCTCGACAGAGAGACTCGATCGAACTGCTCACGAACGTCTTGCCCGTCCGGGCGGGTAACACACCCCACAGGTTATTTAATCCATCATCCTAATTGCTTGGGTTGGAAATGGCGCAATCGCAAAGCATTTGTGACCACGGAGACTGAGCTAAATGCCATGGCGGCTCCAGCAATAATCGGATTAAGTAGCCAGCCCAAAATCGGATAAAGCACACCCGCAGCGATCGGAATCCCAGCGACGTTATAAATGAACGCAAAGAAAAGATTTTGCTGGATGTTGCGCATGGTGGCCCGACTTAGTTGAATTGCCGTGACAATGCCCTGCAAATCACCAGAGATTAAAGTGATGTCACTGGCTGAGATTGCCACATCTGTCCCTGTCCCGATCGCAATTCCCACATCTGCTTGAGCCAGCGCTGGCGCATCATTAATGCCATCGCCAACCATGGCCACGAGCCGAGGCTTCACCGTAGAAAAGCGAGACCGAGCAGGAAACATCCAACGCCAAATCGTTGCCTTTGTAACTTTCCGGCGCTCAAAGGCGTGATCTGCTTGCTGCAATTCTGCAATCGCTGCGGCTTTCTGGTCGGGGCGAACGTCTGCAATCACATGCTTGATGCCAACTTCGTGCGCAATTACGTTTGCCGTCCGCTGACTATCTCCAGTCAGCATCACCACTTCCAAGCCCATCTTCTGTAAGGTGCGAATTGCGTGAACCGAAGAAGGCTTTACCGCATCAGCGATGCCCATGAGGCCCTCCACCGTGCCATCAACAGCAATCCAAATTACGGTTTTGCTCAATGATTCCAGCCGTTCCCATGCTATTTGTAAATCGCTCGTGTCAATCCCCAATTCTTGCATCCACCGTCGTGTGCCAATTTGGACGAAGTGACCCTCCCCCTGTGAAAAAGCAACTGAAGATGCCGGTGCTGGTGCCACCACATAACCCTGCACCCCGCTACCCGCGATCGCGGCAAAGTCATTCACCTGAAGGAGAATTTCGCGTTGCGCTGTAGCCAGTGCGGAAGTGGCATGAGCGTCCACCAGTTGCGATCGAGCATATTGCACAACCGCCTCTGCGAGGGGATGTTCTGAGTTGACCTCGACAGCGGCAGCCAAGCGTAATAACTGAAGTTCATTTGCGTTTGCGGTGCCATTGACTGTGATGAAATCGGTTACAGTCGGCTGCCCTTGGGTAATTGTGCCAGTTTTGTCCAGGACGATCGTGTCTAGTTTGTGCGCAAGTTCCAAACTTTCGGCCCCTTTCACCAAAATGCCATTCTCGGCTCCTTTTCCCGTGCCAACCATGATTGAAGTCGGTGTGGCCAAACCCAGCGCACAGGGGCAGGCAATAATCAACACTCCCACTGTGGTAATCAGCGCCATCGTTATGTTACCAGTCAGGTTGAACCAAAGGATAAAGGTGAGAAGCGCGATCGCAATCACTACCGGGACAAACCAAGCGGTCACGCGATCGGCCAGACGCTGAATCGGCGCTTTCGATCCCTGTGCTTGCTGCACCAGTTTCACAATCTGGGCCAAGAACGTATCTTTGCCAATCCGGGTCGCTCGAAATTGAAAGCTACCAGTCTTGTTTAACGTCGCTCCAATTACTTCGTCGCCGACTTGCTTTTGAACAGGCAGACTCTCGCCTGTCACCATCGATTCGTCAACTGTCGAGCTGCCGCCGACAACCTCACCATCCACTGGAATCTTTTCACCGGGGCGAACTAGAATCACGTCGTCCACCTCAACTTCCGCGATCGGAACATCGACTGCTTGCCCCGCCCGAATTACCCGCGCCGTCCTAGCCTGTAACCCAATTAATTTGCGGATGGCTTCCGAGGTTTGGCCTTTCGCCCGATCTTCTAATAACCGGCCCAGCAAGAGTAACGCAATAATGACTGCTGCCGCTTCGAAGTACACATCGGGGCGCAATCCTTGAGCCACAAACCACTGCGGGAAGAAGGTTGGGAATAAGGAATACAGAAAAGCGCTGCCAGTTCCGATCGCCACCAATGTATCCATCGTGGCCGTGCGTCGTTGCAACGCCTTCCAGGCATTAACAAAAAATCCACGCCCACCCCAAAATAAAATTGGGGTAGTCAACAGCAGTTGAAACCAGGCATCGTGCATCCACATCGGAATAAACGGAATTGGGAACCCAGTCATGGCTGGAAGGGAGCCGATCACCAATATTCCACTGATACCGCCGCAGACCCAAACTTTTCGGCTTAATCGGCGCTGCTCAGACTCCCGTTCTCGCCGTTCAGCCTCAGCCTCAGGGGCCAACACATCATCTTGCATCGGCAAAGCCGCATATCCCGCTGCGTCAACGGCATGCTGAATCGTGGCCACCTTCGTTTTTGTCGGGTTGTAGGTGACTGTTGCTTGCTCTGCTCCAAAGTTGACACCACATGCCTCGACTCCAGGCACAGAACGAATCGCAGTTTCAATGTTGTGGGCACAGGAGGCACAACTCATGCCACGCAGTTTGAGAGTGACTGTCTCCATAAGCTCAAAATCTAAACTGACTCTACGGTATAACCTGCGTCTGTAATGGCTTGGGTTACTGCGGGTACAGACGCTTGTGTATGAACCTCAACCAATTTGGTTTTGGTGTCTGCCTGCACAGTTGCAGCCGGGTCGATCGCCTGGATCGCTTTGGCGATCGCGTCGCTACAAGCCGAACAGGCCATATTGGGAACTTTTAGTTGCAGAGGCATAGATTAAAACCTGAATCACACTTACAGCAATGTTCAGCCGAGTGCCACATCACGAAAGTCCATGTCTTCAGGGAAAGCAGGAAATTTGTGGGGAATACACACATGAAAATTGCTGTGATTCCATCTTGAAGCTTCCAGAGGACTGGAGAGTCAAGGGGAACTTCATCCTTCTTCAAAGGTTTTAGAAGAAGCCTGTGACGAGGATTGAACTTGTAATCTCGCTGGATGTAGACGCTGGAGACATTGCTCCATCCAGCGGGTTGGGTCAAAGGCTGAGAGCTTTGAGCAGAACGGCTAAAAAACTAATCAGTCCAATCAGCAGCAGGGCAACGCCAACGCGTTCGGCAGATGCGGAACCGTTATAGGTATAGTGATCGCTCTGAATTTGCCGGAGGATGCGCTTATGATCCTTGAGTGCCATCGACATAGCATAGATGCCAACACTGATAAATGCCAGCCCAATTCCGTTCGAGAAATGGTGAGAATTAATACCTTTGCCAATGCGAGTGTTTTCGATGGTTCTCACAATGGTCGGAATCCCAAAGCCAAAGCCGATCAACGACAGGGAGGTGCGAATCCATGCCATTAAGGTGCGATCGGCGGCGGCGCGGGTGCGTTCTTTTGCCAGTTCATTATTCAGGTTATGGGGCAGTTTTTCTGGGGGATCAGGCGGTTGCATGATTGGGGATCGTGTTTTATGTAATGTCTTTTGCCGATTCAGCTTGATAGGGTTCTGCTTCTTTGGTTTCCTGCTCCAGTTCTTTTGATAAGAAGTAGTTGAGGAAGGTGCGGATGACCGCGATCGCCCCTAATCGGATTAAAGCATCTGTCGTTGGAGCTACGGTGGTATTTACAATATCTGCACCCAGTTGAAATTCTAGTGCCAGGGAGAGCCAGCGACCAAAATTCAGGCGAATACGTCCGAGAGAGTTGGGGGAGGCTCGCGATCGGCGATTTTGTTTCACAATCACATGAGCAGTAGTCAGCAGCCCTAAAAAGACACAGAACAGTGAAATCCATTCCAGGAAGACTCTCAGTGCTCCTGCCCAGACAACAATGCTGTGTTCTAAGTGTTCCAATTCAATGCTCCTTCATAAGGTATGAGTCATTCGTCATGGGGGTTGCCAGTTTCAATGAAATGTCTCTGGAAAAGGTCAGATTTCAAACTCGGAATTTAGCTTGTCATTTCATGCTAGTTTGCGAGGGTATTTGCAAGGGGCTTATTTCCCCACAGCCTTTCTCACGCGCACTTCTTGTTGAGGGATGGAAATCTTGATGCCAGCATCTTGGAAAGCTTGATTGAGGCGTAAGCGAAACTCACGAGTGACATTAAATTGTTGCCCTGGTTGGGTTTGTACTCGAATTTTTAGGATGATGCCATTTAAGTCAAACTGCTCGACACCTAAGATATCGGGTTCGTTGACGAATTGTGTGCCCCAAACACGGTCAGATTGCATTCCTTGAAAGACCGATTGCAGCACAGCTAATGCTTGCTTGACATCTGTTTCGTAATCTACCAATACGGTGAAGTCCATGCGCGACCACTCTTTAGAACGGTTGAAAACGCTGGTGATTTCGCCATTGCGGAGTGAAATCAAATCACCGGCAGAACTACGAATATGTGTCATGGACAAACTCATGTCTTCAACGACTCCAGTCATCTCTTTAACTGCCACCAAATCACCGATCGCGAAAGCATCCTGAGCCAATAGCATCCATCCCGCGAGGATATCTTTAATGGCAGACTGGAAAGCTAGAGATGCAGCCAGCCCAAACACTCCAATCTCCGTGAATAAGGTCAATCCGGTTGAAAGCGAAAGAGAGGCATATACCAGAATCAGTCCTAAAACGACTATAAAAATGGTTGAGACTTGTTTCCAGATGGGTGAAAGCGTCAGTACTCGCTGGTGACGACGGTTCATTTGAGTCGGTAATAATTGCAAGTCTGCATGCACCCAGCGAGCCAACCCACGATCGATAAGCAGATGGGTCACGATAATTGCGATCGCAGTCAAGAGTCCAATCAGCAACACAGCGATGGGTTGACGAAAGAGGATCATACCTGCCCCGCGTGTTTGCGGAAAGCGTTGCAAGATCCAGGACAGACCAAAGCCCCCAACCATGACCAGCAATAGTTGCACAATGCGTTTTTGCCAGGTTTTGCGATCAATGAGTCGTTTGAGTCCAAATAGTTGTTGGTCAGAAATCGATGCACCAGGGTTGAGTTTATCTTCTCTTAATTGCAGTTTAGAAAACTGGTCTTGTTGCGTCCGATAATCTTGCCGCAATTGGCGTCGCACTGCATGCAGTTGGCGTTCTATCCAAATCAAAATGGTGATGATGAGAGCCACGATCGCGCCTCCGATGACAGCGGACTGTGCCTGCGATCGCAGGTTAGCCGGTTGGCGTTCCGCAACGGCTTTCACCAACCCTTTTTGGATCTTACGGGCATAGTCTTCAGCCAGTTCTGCTTCGGTTAATCCGTAAATCTCCGCATCCAGACTAGTCACAGTCAGAATTGGTTTTGTTGGGATGCCATTGACAATGACTTGCACGGCAGGTTGCTTATTCAGTTGTGTGGTCACAACCTGTACCGATTCAGATGGGATTCTATTTTCAACTAGCGATCGCACTTGTGCATGGAGACGACTTTCAATCCGGTTACGGCGAATTTGTAAGCTGCTAAGTCCCCATTGATCACCCTTCTCTTTGTGGCGCTCAGCCGCGATCGAAAATAAATCGCCGCCATCCAATCGCACAGGCGCATAGGCGACATCCCCAATGATGCCGTAAGGCTTCCAGCCCAGGGTTCCTTCTAACTCTTGAGCATGTCCAGTTGCGATCGACTGGAGTACCACGATCACACCAATCAGCATACTCAACAGTGCATATCGGATCAATTTCTGTGCATTAAGAGTGCTCACTATCTGTAGCCTTACCTGCAAGCGGGTATTAAGACCATCCGAAATATCATGTTTATGGACTGGTTTCTTGTCATTTGGTGCCAGAGATGGCATCACCATTGAGTAAACTCAAAAACTGGCAAAACACCCGTAAATCCGATTGCAATCGTTCCAAACAATCCGGTAATCCTTCTGCCAGATCTTGAACTCGACTGGGAATCAAATCAAATGTATAGACATTGCGAACCACATGGCGAAATGCACACAGATCATTCAACCCCTTTAGTGTTGGATTCTGGAGCACTGCGGGGCGGATGTTTCGCCCGTTGCTCGAACTTTTGCAATTAGTTTACGAGTCTCAGTAATAATCTGCTCTAAATCGGTCAAGTCGCGGTTAATCTGACCAATTAGAACAGCGTAGCGGCTCATAATTCGACTCCATGCAGGTCGATCGCTGCCTGGAGTTTGGGGGAAGCATGTTCTAGCTGTACCAAATCAACTGATAATCCAGACAAGTCTAGCAACCGAGTTACGGCTTCTAGATAGCGATGATCGGCTAACCCCGCGACGGCCAGATCAACATCCGACTCCGCATGAATCCGTTGTGCGTTTAGCATGGAGCCAAAAAGCTTCACCTGAGTGACGCCAAACTCGCGCTTGAGGATTTGAGCGGCTTGTTGTGCCACCTGCCAGCCTAGCTGTTGGCGTTCCAGGTGACGTTGTTGGCGTTGCGCCTGTCGGGTTTGGGCGGCTGCTTGATAGCGACGCAGTTGGTCTGGCGATATCAATTTAGTTGACGGTAACGACGACATATTGATTACCAGAGGTTTGGTAATAGACCCCATTGTAGTAATAAAGTGAGGTGCCCTCAACGACGACGGTTGTATATCCGACGGGCAATGCCGTGACGTAGGTGGATGTGGCATAAACCATCCGCCGAGTGGTGCGGCGAGCAACTCCGGCATAACTTGCGGGAGTCAACGGTCTGCCAATCACCGCTAGGGCTTTTTGCGTCACCATCTCGCTCGTCAACCAGCCATCTGTCACTGTCGCCAGCGTGAGTAAACCACAGGTAGTTACACCAATCCGCATGATTGTTTTCATCATTGTTCTCCAGATGTTGATGTGAATTCGTCTAGTTCACTCGCCGGTAGGGCGGGTAACTGTCTGGCTCCGACGGGGGCTGTGAAGGTAAAGCGATCGGCATTAAATTGAGGCTTGGTGTTCCAGTCCCGTAGCCGAATTTCGTATTGTGGGGCAGCGGTTTGCCATTTGCTGGTAATGGTGTATTTCAGGGGCAAGGGGCGATCGCCCGTTTGCACCCAAAGTTGCCAGTCCACATCCGCTTCCCGAAATGCCAGGTGATGACACTCCACGCCATTCACATAAGCCGTACCCAGGTAGGTGCTGCTTTCCACCCCTTCTGAGAGGATGGCGTAGGGATTGGCAAAGAGTAAATCCGCACCTGGAGCTGGAAACCCTGTTTGCGACTCAAATACCCGAATCGCGTTGTCAATCGTGCCCGGTGCCGCCATCTGAGTGTAGACATTACTGCGCTTGCCATGCACCGTCAGCGTTTTGCCATCAAAAATAAACTCCGCCTGGGCAACGGGTCCCCGGCGTTGAATGAAGAAACTGCCAGGACGTTGCACCGCTACGGTGGCAACACTACTGAGTTGCAACTTTTGACCATTGGGAGTGACCACATCCCAGCCAATATCGGTGTTGACGCTAAATGCTGGAGTGGCGGCCAGATACGCGGACATCGATTGCAAAATGCGGGTCGCGTTGGGGTCGATCGCCGCGGCACTGCTGACGGCTTCACTGGCAAAACTGACCATCGCCGTGATCCCAATCGTCAGGCAACGCCAACCCGTCTGGGAAATCAAATTTGTTCTATTCATAGGGAACTTCATGAGGTGAAATTTGGGGAATTGTCTCAGGCTGCTTTTCCAGCCTGAAAGGCTACACTCGTTGCATGCCGGGAGGTGTCCAGCGCCCCTCAAGCGCATCGAGGGTGGGCCAATAGAGCCGCATCGCGATGAAAAACGGTCCCTGGGGGGCAGGGAGCCAGTTCGCTTGCTTGTCCTCACCGGGTGCCTCGTGCTGAATGTAGAAGGTTAGCCCCCCATCGGCATCCCGCTGAAATTGCGGCAACATGGGAGAGTTGAGCAGATAACGGTTCAGCGGATTCGCGACTAGCAAACTTTCGGGTAATTGATACAGAGTCAGCGACCAAAAGGCATGCACCGGGGGCAATTGATCGGCAGCGAAATGCAAGGTATAGCGATTTGTGCCGTCAAGTGGCTGGCGATCTACATCCAGTGTGTAGAACGGATACATTGCCTCCTGTTTGGAATTGCCATAGATACCCAGAACCGCAGCCGCCATCCGATACAGGTAATTATTTTGGAGATAGTCCCGGGTGCCGAATAAATCGCCAGAAGTGACTTTCCCGGCATCGACTTGCTGTTTCAACGTGGCAAATTCTGCCCAAGCATCTGCCATGCCCTGATCCAATGCGGTTTTTACCTCAGGCGAGAGTGTTGCCACATCTAAGGTCATTCCGGCACCCACGTTGATTTTGGCAAAGCGTGCCATTAGGTCTTGTTCCGAGGGATGGAGCGGGCAAAACTGCAACACGAAATTCAAGATGTTGAAAAACTCCAGTGAGGTCTTTTGGGTGGCGGGGGACAGGGGTGGGATGAACGCGATCGCCGCTGCTGCTGGCGGGGCTGGTTGACTGAGGAAACTGGAGAGGGGTTGCACCTGATAGCCCGCCTGGATCTGCTTCACATGATCAAGATCACCGGGGTTAAACAATTGCGTGCGATAAGCCGCCAGTAGTAACTCCGTTTCGGATCGAATCACTTTGGTAATCCCACTGGGCGTTTCGCCCTGCCAGTGTGGACCGGCAATCAAAAAGTGACCGCCATCGTTCCCGGTCGTGCGACTGCCAATGTAGTCAAAGTTGAAGGTGTAGAGATCGATGAGTTGGACGCTGAAATAACGCTCTTTGGCGATCGCGGGAATCGTCAGGACGAGGGGTTCTGTCCGCAAATCCAGCCCCAACATCGAGTAAGGCGTGTCTGAGTTCGGAGTCTGAACAGCTTTGTCCTCTGGGGTAAACACGCGCGGGATATTGCGAATCTGGTTCCAGGGGGCTTTGTATTCGGGATTGGTGGAATCGACAAAGTAGGCGTGTTGAATGCGATAACTATCGACCATTGGGTAGCCGTAAATATAGGCTTCTTTGGCGATCGCGCGGGCTTCTGCGGGGCTGATTGTGAGGGGTTGTGGTGTCATAGGAGTGTGTTTTGCGGGTCTGTTTTTGGATGATGTTGAACGGGTTTAAACCCTGATTAACTGACAAATTTCTTGATCAATCGCCCGAATCGCCCTTTCCCAATTTGGGAGGCTACCGTGTACACACAAGTTGCCCCCTCATCCCCCAACCCCTTCTCCCACACGGGGAGAAGGGGAGCCAGAGGTGGATTTTAGCGGGTTCGTTCCCCCTCGCCCGTTGCTGGGAGAGGAGGCTAGGGGGTGAGGGTCAACGCTAGGGCTAGATTGAATCACTTGTGTGTACACGGTAGGTTTGGGCGCGGGGTTGGGGTAAGCAGGGGCGATCGTCGACTATTGCCTTGCCATCGCCACTTTTAGCCGTTCTTCTGGTGAAATCAGGTGGTCATGATCATCCTTCCCGATATCCAACTGCACCCAGTGGATTTTGCCCGTGAACTTGCTGCTGTGAGCGGTGTAATCGGGGCTTACGGGTGTACCCGATTCATAGCCGATGTCAGTGGTTTCGTCTGCCGAGAAGATCATGGGTTGCGTTGCTTCCACCCGCCCAGTTCCCACGGATTGCCCGTCATAGTAGAGGGTGACGTTACCACCCTTGGCTAAGCCGCCGCCATCGTAGGCAAACTCCATCCGCACCTGATGTTTCCCAGTCGGAATGTTGGTGGTTGCCTCAACCGGAAACTCATGGATGCCCAACACGTTATAGGTAAACTTGAGCTTGCCTTCCTTGGCATAAACACTCCAGCCGCCGAACTTTCCACCCTGGGCGATGATCACCCCGTTGGCGGGTTGGTCTTTGACTTCGATTTCAGCCGTGACGGAGAAGGACTTGTTTTTAATATTGATCACGCTGTTTTCTGACAATCGCCCCATGCCCGCAAAGAAGAGCTGCGAGTCGCCCTTGATCAACGTTGGCCGACCAGCGATGTCGGGGTTTACCCGCTCAGCTTGGCGATCGTCCAGGGGCAACACGTTGTACTTCACCGCTTCGATCAGGAATAGACGCTGGAGTTCACTTAGCTTTTCTGGCATTTCCGTCGCCAGGTTGTGGAATTGCGTCCAGTCTTTACTGCCGTCGTACAGTTCCCACACATCGTCATCAAAGGGGGGCATTTCATACCCCACCATCTGCCAGGGGGTGCGGTGCTTGGTGATGGCGCTCCAGCCTTTGTAGTAAATGCCCCGGTTGCCAAACATCTCAAAATACTGAATTTCGTGGCGTTCGGGCGCGTTGGCATCAGCGAAACTGTAGACCATGCTGGTGCCTTCATAGGGACTTTGCAGCACCCCATTCACCATCGTTGGTTCAGGAATTCTCGCGATTTCTAGCACCGTGGGAGCCACATCAATCACATGGCTGAACTGATGCCGTAAACCGCCTTTTTCTTGAATGGCTTTGGGATAACGAACGATCGTGCCGTTGCGGGTGCCGCCCCAGTGAGAAGCCACCTGCTTGGTCCATTGGTAGGGCGTATCCATTGCCCATGCCCAGCCCACAGCATAGTGGTTGTAAGATTCGGGGGAACCGAATTCATCCAGTTTAGACAGCATGAATTCGGGCGTTTCCAGCGCTGCCATGCCGTTAAAGTTAGCCATTTCGTTAAAGGCACCGTGGATAGTACCTTCAGCCGATGCACCGTTGTCACCGATGATCACATACACCAGGGTGTTATCCAGAATTTCCAGATCTTCCAGAGCTTCAATCACCCGCCCCACATTGTAGTCAGTATGCTCCAGAAAGGCGGCGTAGACCTCCATCTGGCGCTCCAGCACCTGTTTGTAGGCTGGGTCCATTTCATCCCAGGCGGGAATTTCGGCATGACGAGGCGTGAGTTCGGCATCCGGACCAATTACTCCCAGTTCTTTCTGTTTCGCAAAGGTTATTTCGCGCTGCCGATCCCAACCGTGGGTAAACTTGCCTTTGTACTTGTCAATCCACTCTTGCGGGACGTGATGCGGGGCATGAGTCGCACCGGGGGCAAAGTACATAAAGAAGGGCTTATCGGGCATGAGGGCTTTTTGCTGGCTGACCCAGGCGATCGCTTTATCCGCCAGATCATCCGTCAAGTGATAACCTTCTTCGGGCGTGGCAGGGGGTTCGATCGGCGTTGTACCTTCATATAGAGCCGGATCCCACTGGTTATTTTCGCCCCCAATGAAGCCATAGAAATATTCAAATCCGCCACCCCCTGTGGGCCACGCATCAAAGGGACCCATCGGGCTACTTTGCCAGACGGGCACTTCATGACACTTGCCAAACATAGAGGTGGAGTAACCATTCAGCTTGAGCGTCAAGGCTAGAGGGGCTTTGGTATTCGGGCGAACAGAACATTGCCCCGGAGCCGCTGTTGCCGTTTCAGTGATGTTGCCCATGCCCACCGAGTGGTGATTGCGTCCGGTCAGGAGTGCCTGTCGAGTCGGGGCACACAGAGCGGTGGTGTGGAAACGGGTGTATTTCAATCCTTCCGAGGCCAGTTTCTCAAACGTCGGCGTATTGCAGGGACCCCCAAAGGCACTCGATGCCCCAAACCCCACATCATCCAGCAAGACAATCAGGACGTTGGGCGCACCAGCGGGCGGACGCAAATCGCGAATGGGCGGATAGTGGGTGTCGGGGTCTTTGGCATCGTAGGTGGTTAAACCAAAGTAGGTTTGATCCGGAATGGGCAGAATTTGCCGTTGAACTTGACCGTTTTGAGACATGGTAACTCTTGTGAAATTGAGGTTGGAATTGGTAAGGCAAACAAATACGGAGGTAAGTCCATCCCATGTGCAGGGATGGCTTTAACTCTTGAGCAGACTGCGTTTACGCCAGATCGTGTAAGGGATCGAGACAATGGCTGCAATCAAGGCATAGGTAATCAGGGTGCTGATAATGCCACCTTTGACAAAATCCAGGTTGGGAAAATTGAGGGTGACCAGGAGAATCGCGAGTCCGGCGTTGCGCGTGACGGTGGCATAGGCTAGATCGGTGCGTGTATTCGGATCAGGGCCGCCCAGGAGGTGCCCACAGACTAATGAGGCGATCGCCATCCCAGCGATCGCCAGGTAAGTCAAAAACCCGGCAGCAAGGACTTTGTGCAGAGAGACGACGAGCAACGCGATCGCGAGTAAGGCAAATAACAGATTGGCGAGTTTGTGGGTAGGTTCCAGCCAGTCTGCCGCTAATTTGGGCTGGTATTGTGCCAGAAGTACCCCTAACCCCATCGGTAACACCTGAGCCAAAAAGACTTGTTTACCAATCTCCTGGGGTGATAGCCACGCCTGGTTGGGATAAAACTGAGACAAGATACTGGCAGTCAGGGGAATGCTAACGATCGCCAACAAGCAAACCGTAAATTGCAAACTTGCCGCAAATTGTGAGTGCCCACCCGCTTTCAAACTCTTTTGCGGAATCGTCGGCGCACCGGGACAGATCATCATGGCTCCAACCCCCAAGCGTTCGGCAACCGTAAATCCTGGCATGAAACCAAGCAGAACTCCGAACAAGGGCACTGCAACGAAGACAGCGATCAGCGATCGCACCAATAAAGAGGGTCGCCGCCAGAGCCAAACCACATCCGCAAACGTCCAGCGTAATCCCATTGAGAACATCAGCGTAAACAGGGTCAGGGCAGCAAAGTTTTTGAAAATGGTGCGAATCAAATCACGAGCCGGGTTTTCCAATCCCGGTTGCGTCGAGAATTCCGGGAGCTTCCGCGCGATCGCCACCTGATTACTGGTTTGACGATAAACCTCTGCTCCGCCTTTGATAATGGAGAGTTCTGAGGCTCCCAAAGGGTTGATCACCACCACATATTGCTGATCGCCAAGGGTGGCAATGTATTTAGTGGGATCTTTTTCTGGGTCACTGGCGGGTGTAATGCGCACAGGCACCTTATCCACTGGCTGCGTCTGATTCGCCTTGTCGTAGACATTAATGTAAGCCTGCTCTCCCTCTTTGAAGATTCGCACGGCATAGCGATCGTTTTGAAACAACAAAGCAGTATCAGCAACCGGAATTTCGGGGGAAGGACTTAAGGTTGACGACAGCGGCGCAGGCGGGAGCGTAGGCGCTTGGGCAATTTGGCGGTGAACCTGAATGGGGAGAGGAGGAACTGGATGAGGATTAGATAACGAAGCGATCGCAGGTAGTTGCAGAATACCCACAAACACCAAGGCCAGCATACTTACAAAACTGGCTAAAAATCCCTTTTCTCTCACTCCTCGAAACTTAATACCACACTTGAATCCAAACATTCCTTATCAATCAGTAGTTTAATCAGGGCTAACAACACAATCGGGACTAACAACTCAAACAGTTACTCGGTCAGCAATTAGTCTATGCACCACTTTTTCTTAGCCTTGCCTGGTAGTCCGTCAGGATAAATTTGAGGGGTAACTCAAATCTACAAAACCTAATCTTCAGGTGTTTTGAGGGTTTTCAACCCATCAAAACAGTCTTGACAGACCACTAGTACTCGGTCACTGAGTGAACTGAACGAAGGCGAAATCCAGACTCACATGGACGACTTGGCAGACTGCATCCCTCAGGCTCACTCATTTTTCATCAAGCTTCCAGTAAGTTCTTGTCATTTTGTGCCAAAGGGAAAAGCGATCGAGAACCCGTCTAGCCCCGTGCCATATCAAGCGCTTAGTCCAGCCAAGGATTTTTCTATTCTTACGTTTTATGAATTTTTTCTTGTCAGCTCATGCCAGCTCTGTATTTTAATCTATACAGAAAGTTATTGGTTAACTGCTGTCATCCACCCGGTTACAGATCAACTGTTCACCTACACTACAGCTTTAGATAGATACAACACATGGAACCGATTCCTTTGGTACGGGTAAGTATTGTCTTGCCATTTACCAAATTCCTTGACCAAATTGGCGCACCGACCGAACAGCTTTTAAGGAAAGCTCACTTGCCCTCGATCAGCCTCGATGATCAAGAGAGTTTAGTGCCATTAAACCAATGTTTTGCTTTTGCCGAATTAGCAGCCCGATCGCAGGGGGTTGAGCATTTAGGACTCATGCTTGGCGAGCAGACCAACTTATCTCATTTGGGTAATTTTGGCGCGATCGTGCTCCAGTCACTCACCCTGCATGACTTAATCCAAAAGTTCATGCAATTTCATTCCACCTTGTTGAGTGGCGAAAAAATTTGGCTTACGGAAGATGAGGAATACCTCTGGCTGCATCATCAATATACGGTTCCGCATCATATAACGACTTATCAAGGAAAGTGCTTTGCACTGCTCATGTATATCAATGTCATCCGGTTAGGAGCGGGCCTCCATTGGCAGCCCGATCGCTTGCATATCCCAACTGATAAAAATACGGCATTGTCATCAGCAACTTGTTTCTCAAACACACAAATCTATGCCAACCAACCTACCTATGCCTTTCGATTTCCCAAAGCCCTCTTGAGTAAACCGTTAGCACTCAAACTCTCCTCGCTCTCTGCCCAAACTTCAGCAAACCATTTAACGTCAACAGCTCCTGCAACCGATCTTAAGAATTCCCTTTGTCAATTGATTCAGGTGCTCTTACCGCAGGGTGAATTTAGTCTTAATATTGCCGCAGAAGCCGCAGGAGTCAGTGCGCGCACCTTTCAGCGACGATTAGAAGATTACAACCTGAACTATTCGCAATTAGTGGATCAGGTGCGGTTTGAACAAGCCGTAAACCGATTACAAGACCCATCCCGCCCACTGATTGAGATTGCCTTTGATTTGGGGTATTCTGACGCTGCCAATTTCACCCGAGCGTTTAAGCGGTGGACAGGGGTCTCCCCGCGTGAATTTCGGCGGTTACATTTGCACAAAACATCGCTATAGCTTTAGTCAGAACACCGAATAATCCGTCAGGCCAGATTTGAGGAGAAACTCAAATTTACACAACTCAGCTTGCCAGATGAATGGCACCAGGTGACAAGAAAGCATTCAACAGATTTGCTGGAATGAATGAATTAGTCAATTCCTGAAGATGTAGGCGTGCCATGACCGACATTCCGCTGGTTCGGGTTAATGTGTTGCATGGAGTGACAGCGTTTCTTCAACAGTTGGATGTTCCGATCGATCGCGTGCTAATGGAAGCAAAGTTGTCTCCCGTCATACTCCACGAACCAGACACTTTAATTCCTTTAAAGCAGGCGCTGCACCTGATTGAAACAGCCGCGGCCCATGCGGGCATTGCCCACTTTGGTCTAGTCGCTGGACAACAGACTCAAATTGCCAAAATGGGGGCGCTTGGGCGTCTACTCTGCCATTCCCTCACCCTATACGATGCTCTTCAGACGTTGATTCATTTAGTTCACAGTTACAATTCTGGCGATCGCATTTGGTTGGAATATCAGGAAGACACGGTTTGGCTCTGTCGTCGGTTTATCTACAAGCTGGAAGCAGAGCATCCGCAAGCGGTGCATTACTCCCTAATCATTCTGATTCATCTTGTCCAACTGGCAACCGGGATACAATGGCAACCCACCCAAATTCACCTGCCCACTTATCCAGTTTCAAACACGCATCAGATTGAACTACTTGCGAACGCCGACATTCAGTTTAATCAGGACAAAACTGCGATCGCCATTCCTAGCAATCTTCTGAGCTTGCCTTTAAGGTCAAATTTTGATTACAACCAGCACCAACGGGAAAGAGACTATAGCAGTCTACATTCATCTGATCTCAAAATCATTTTTTTAGAATCTCTTAAACAGATCATCAAAAGTCAATTAAAACAAGGCTATCTATCAATTGACTCTACAGCAGAGATTCTAGGCATCAGCGTTCGTACTTTGCAGCGACAACTCAGTGGCGAGAACTTGACTTATTCTTATCTCATTGACCAAGTTCGACTTGAATGTTCTTTAACACTTCTGAGTGATCCATTGAATAAAGTTGCTGATATTGCAGTTGAAATTGGTTACAGAGATGCCAGTAACTTCACCCGCGCCTTCAAACGATGGACTGGAATTTCACCTAAAGCCTACTCGCTTAACCATTTGCACATTCGGACTTGAGGCGATGCAAATCCGTCTCAGCAGGCATAACATCCCATCCTATGGCACCAAATGACAAGAATTTGAGCATAGGATTTCCTATGATTTTGTTCGTGCTTCACTTAATCGGTTTGCCCAAAAAGCAAATGAGTACAGTGAAAATGGCTTGCAACCATTTTCACTGCATTTTTAATGCTGAGTTGTGGATCAATGTGGAGTGCGGCATTCGGCTAACCCACGAACTGAGGTTTTAGTTTATGTGTCCCATTTGTTTTTTCAGAGGTGCCAAATGGTTGCCGAGCTATCAACAGTAACCTCGATCGCAGCGCCTCAACCCTCCAGCCATTCTGGGATGGGAGCGATCGTGTATCCCGGTGGAGTTGCCTTTCGGGTTTGGGCACCCTTTGCCGCGCAAGTGTTTGTCGGTGGGGACTTTAACAACTGGTCGGGCGATGCCAACCCCCTCGCGTCTGAAGGCAATGGCTACTGGTCAGTGGATGTTCCCGGTGCCCAGAACGGGCAGAAATACTGTTATGCCATTCATAATCCGAATTACCCCGATCCACTCTTACGCACCGATCCCTATGCGCGGAGTGTCGATGACGATCACGACAAAGCGACGATTCTGGCCTCGGATTATGATTGGGGCGATCACCACTTTGAAATGCCCGCCTGGAATGAATTGGTTATTTACGAGTTGCATCCTGGGTCGTTTCGGATGGCAACGAAACAAGCAGGCACCTTTCCGCGCACTGAATATTTGCAGGAGTTGGGAATTAACGCTGTCGAACTGTTGCCGATTTCGGGGTTCCCCGGTGACATCTCCATGGGCTACAACACCGCACTCCCCTTTGCTGTAGAGAGTAGCTACGCGAAAACAGCGACAGTCCTCAAAGACCTAGCGAAAACGGCTCATGCCGCCGGAATTGCCGTGATTTTGGATGTGGTCTACAACCACTGGGGACCGATGGGCTTAGAAACCTGCTTGTATCGGTTTGATGGCTGGTATGAGAATGATGGCGGTGGCATCTACTTCTACAACGATTGGCGACGCCACACCGCTTTTGGCGATCGCCCTGATTTTGGGCGGCCAGAGGTCCGGCAATATATCCGCGATAATGCCTTGATGTGGTTGGAGGAATTCCAACTCGATGGATTGCGCTTTGATTCCACCGTCAACATCCGCAATGCCCACGGGAGCGAAGGCCCATACGGCGACTTACCGGAAGGGTGGAGTTGGTTGCAATGGGTGAACAATGAAATTGATGCCCATAGCCCCTGGAAGATTACGATCGCGGAAGATCTGCAAAATAATGAATGGATCGTCAAAGACACGGTCTCCGGTGGTGCCGGATTTGATGCCCAGTGGGGCAGTTCCTTCTACTGGCCGGTGCATGAGGCATTGACCCATCCCAGTGACCAGGGTCGGGATATGGAAAAAGTGCGAGATGCCTTGTACGGTCGGTTTTGTGGCGATGCCTTTAAGCGCATCATCTACATTGAGAATCACGATGAAGTCGCGGAATGCAACGGGAAGGTGCGCTTGCCCGAAGCGATTGATCCGGGTCATGCCGATAGCTGGTATGCCAAAAAGCGATCGACATTGGGAGCAGCATTGTTAATGACGGCTCCGGGCATTCCCATGATTTTCCAGGGACAAGAATTTTTGGCATGGGGCACCTGGAAAGATAGCGAACCGATGGATTGGAGTCAGCTTGATCAGTTCAGAGGCATTCATGACCTCTATCAAGATTTGATCCATTTACGGCGCAACTGGTTTGACAATACCCGTGGTTTGCGCGGGCAACATATCAATGTTTTCCATGTGAATAACGACGATAAGTTGATCGCTTACCATCGCTGGGAACATGGCGGCCCCGGTGATGATGTGATTGTGATTCTGAATTTTGCCGATCGCACGTATGACAGTTACGCGATCGGGTTTCCGCAGGAGGGCACTTGGTGGACTCGCTTCAATAGTGATTGGCAAGGTTATGATGCCTACTTTGGTAACGTTGGAGGATATACCACGACCGCATCCTGGGGCGGCAAAGATGGGATGCCGTGCTCTGGCAATGTGGGAATTGCCCCCTACAGCGCCCTGATCTTATCCCAGTAGAGGCGTTAAGTTGGGCAATTGCACTGCTAATACGTAGTCCAATTGCCATCTTTACAGCATGGCTCAGACATCATTTTTAGATCAGATGAGTCGCTTTAAAAAAGTTGGATTGTGAGGAGACGTGAACATGGAAAAAACCATACAAGCACCGATTCAAAAGCAGCGATCGCCGCACTCAACGCGACTGCAACTGAGCTTATTCTCGACCTTGTGTTTTAACCTGGTCATAGTTGCTGGAGTCGCACCCGTTGAGGCGAATGAGTTAGACATGCAACAACCGTCTACTGCAACTGTAGTTGATCGGCTAGCTCCCGCTGCAACCGCTGTAACCACGGTTCAGGCAGATCTCGCAACGGTTAAGGTGCCGTCCGCGATCGCGGCTCAGCCAACTGTAGAAGCGCTACCCATCGTTGTAGAATCTCCCGCGCCCGTCGTTCCTCCCCTCATAATGGAACCAACTTCTGAGGTGCCCTCAACCAATTTCTCCACCCTCGACCACAACACCCCAACCATTAGCAAACAGGCGCGTGATCTGTTAGGTGCGCCGACGACCCAAACCCTTTCGCAAGCAGAACCACAGACTTCCACCGAGGGCCAACCCAGCGACACATCACCCCCCAAGCCAGTCAACAATCCCCTCCTCCCTCCGCCTGGTTGGCGATTTGAGTTCGAACCCTATCTATTTGTGCCCTTCAAACTCGATGGAGACATCTTCTTTGGTCGAGGTCGAGGAACTCTATTTCCCAATCGTCCCGGCGAAATTCTGTCCACGTCCGGTTTCAGCCTGAACGTGAACGCCAGGTTATCTGATGTCACGGCGAATCTCACGAATATCTTTGGGATTTCCGGGCGAGTGCAAGCCTGGAATGGTGACTTTGGCATCGTCGCTGATGGGTTGTATGTCAATACAAAGTTCAATAGCAGCAGTGATGGAGGCGTCCTCACACTACGCGATCGCATTGACCTTCCCGTGCCTGGATTTGAACTCGATACTCAAACCACGATTTCCTCTTTTGCTCTGGCTGGCAGCTACCGCATCGTGACTGTTCCGCTTCGAACCGTCACCGATCCCGCCAACCCCAGCAATTACTATCCAGCGATTTCGTTTGAAGCATTGGTGGGTGCCCGGTATGCGTCTGTATTCCAGAGTGTTGACTTTGAAAACGGCCCTGATTTTGAGTTCTTTGGGAATAAAGTCAACCCCATGTTGGGTGGAACCGTCAAACTCCTATTGAACGATAAATTTGCCTTGTATTTTCGAGGCGATACCTCTGGATTTGGCAGCGATCCCATTCGGCAGTATTACAACCTCCATGCGGGCATTGATTGGAAGTTTTCGGGCAGTTTTGCCCTGCGGCTCGCCTATCGTATCAACCAAATTGAGTTTGTCAAAAAAGGGGTACTGGATGGAGAAAATGGTCTAAGACTGCGCTCCGAAGGGGTACAACTGGGCGTCGCGTGGCAGTTCTGATCGTTGCGCAACATTTCACTCTCTACCTTTACAACACAGGAGATTTACGAACTACGAACCAGACTCCTGTGTTGATTTCTCTCTAATTTCTTTGATATGAAACTGAAACTGACTAACTTTGCTAGTATTTTTGCAGCAGCTAAGCAATTGAACCAAACTAAAGTTGGACCATTATTAGCAACCAGTGTCGCCTCAGTCATTCTGTCGGCCCTACCTGGAACTGCTGCTGAAAAGATCTATTTCCAATATGGACCATTTACAGAATCACTCCAGGTCAGTTCTTTAGAAACCTTTGCTAAAACAGGCAAAGTTAATCCAGATCTGGAATTTTATTTCAAGCTTGCCAAGGCCAACGACACCACCAAGCAAAAGTTTCGCGAACTACTTGTCAAGCGCGTTGAAATTCCAGCCTTTGAGGTCTCTCAATTTTTTAACAGCGAGCTAGGGTATGACATCCTGGGGCGATTGGGGCAATATTTGCAAACGCCGATTTGGCAAAATGGGCAACAATCTTTGCGGGCTGGAATTGTTTTATCTGCTTTCGATGCAGAAGGACTAACCTTTCTCAACTTCCTCAAAAAACTGCCTGTAAATATGACAGTTGACGTCGCCTTAGCGCTGGAAGGATTTCGATCGCTAGAACGGGTGATCAAGGCAACCGAATTTTTTACTCAAAAAATGTCAACCTTTGCCACGCAGGAAGCGGCAGGAGCAACCGTAGATTTTGATCGCCTACCCAACTTGCGCCAACCCGGTTTTTTCGGAGTTCAACAACAACGATGGGTCTTAAATGATACCAGTCGCAAACGCCAATTTTATGTGCTGGTTTATCAACCGCAACGATCGCGAGCGGGAAAAACGCCCGTTGTGATTTTGTCGCACGGACTGGGTTCCAAACCGGAGGACTTTGCCAGACGGGCACAGCATTTAGCATCCTATGGGTTTGTCGTTGCCTTACCCCAACATCCAGGCAGTGATGCAGGCCAAGTGCAAGAACTCAAAGCCGGTCTATCCGGAGCGTACTTCCTCACCAGTGACTTCATCGATCGCCCCAAAGATATCAGCTATGTGATTGATGAATTGGAGCGACGCAATCAATCCCAGTTTGGTGGACAGTTAGACTTACAATCGGTGGGTGTTGCAGGCCACTCCTTTGGTGGATATGGAGTGTTAGCTGTTGCCGGTGCCACAATTGATTTTGATTTCCTCCAACAGCAGTGCGATCGCCCATTCGCCTATCTTGATACATCGATGCTAATGCAATGCCGGGTGTTGCAATTACCCCGGCAAGCCTACAACTTCCGCGATCCGAGAGTCAAAGCCGTCTTTGCTGTTAATCCCGTAAATTATGCCGTGTTTGGCCCAAAGGGATTGAGCCAAGTTACCATCCCAACCATGCTGGTGGGTGGCAGTGAGGATCCAGCCACGCCAGTTGTGTTTGAGCAAGCTCAGTCTTTCCCGTTGTTAGGCTCCCCGATTAAATATCTGGCTCTGGCAGAAGGGCAAGCCCATATCAACCTGGCCAATCTCGATGCTGGGATGACGCACACACTCAATTCCATTAAAGGTCTCTCCCTGGCCAGTCCGTCTGTGCTGGAAAGTTACGCCGATGCCATGTTGTTAGCCTTTTTCGAGACCTATATTGTCGGGAATTCAGCCTATCAGCCTTATTTGCAACCTACCTATGCAGATTATCTGAGTCGAGAGCAACAGCTCAAACTGTTTTTGATCAGTGCTGCATCTGACAATGCCTTGAAACAGGCGATCGCGGAATTCAAATCTAGCCACTAGTCGGAAATGATGGGCAGCGAGGGCGGCATCGGGTGCGGGACGAAGCGATCGTTCTGCTCAGTTTCCAGCATGGACTGCGAGCTGGGGAAGCCGCAATCCTGAAATGGAATGCCATATTGAAAAAATGGTGAATTTTGAACAGGTGTACTGACCCTCGAAAAGCTCGAATCACCCGACTAGAAACGTTAAAACCCTCTCTGCGAGAGGGTTTTAGAAAAAGCCCGTGACGAGGATTGAACTCGTGACCTCACCCTTACCAAGGGTGTGCTCTACCACTGAGCCACACGGGCAAGCAATTAAGAATTAAAAGTGCAAAATCAAAAAGCAACTAAAATTTTCAATTTTGCATTTTAATTAATCGTGGATGGGCCGGGCTGGATTTGAACCAGCGTAGGCGTAGCCAGCGGATTTACAGTCCGCCCCCATTAACCACTCGGGCACCGACCCGCCTATCCACGATTAATGATCGTACCACAACTATCTCGCGATTAATAACATTAGTCGAAAACTTCTCTCGCTCTTTTGACCGATCGGCTCAATTAATGCGGATCAACTCGCACAACAGTTGTTTATTACTCTATCAACCCATGATCGTTCTGTGTTAGAAGTACGGAGAAGTAATTTTTGAGCAAGGTACAAGCCCGAAGGCACAAGAGCGGCGATCGCATGCATACCAAAGCACATTACAAATTAGCTGGCTGGTTAGGGCTATTTGCGATCGCTCTGGTGGGAGTTTGTCTTTACAGCCCAGTTAAGCTGTTGTTCAATGAGGCATTTCTGACGAACGAGTTGAAGCAGCTTGGAGCGGCGGCTCCCTTCTGGTTTGTCCTGCTATTTACTGTTGCTTTAGCCGTAGGATTACCGGGCAACGTGTTAGCAGTAGCGGGTGGGGCTGTATTTGGCCTGACTTGGGGCACTGTGTGGTCGCTACTGGGAAGTACGCTAGGAGCCGTTGTGGCATTTCTGCTGGCCCGTTATTTACTATGTCAGTGGATTAAGCAGCGCTTCAGTCAGCATCCTTGGTTTCTACAGCTCAATCGGACAGTTGCTCAGTACCCGTTCACCGTGGTTCTGGCAACTCGATTCACGCCCCTATCTCCTTTCAGCCTGGTTAACTTTTTGTTCGGCTTGACTGACATCAACCTGAAAACTTACCTCCTCGGCACCATTCTGGGGTTGGTGCCCTTAACGGTTGCGTACAGTTGGTTAGGAATGTCAGGTTATGGCGTACTTCAAGGGGACGATCGCTTACCACTATATTGGGCAATGGCCTTCTTGACGGCCTTAGCGGTGCTACCTGTCGTTGTCAAGAAACCCAAACGTTAGGGCCTAACTGCAATTGATGCTGTCTTCCGCTCCTACTCCAATGGCATTGGCTTGAGGAACAACCAACTAACGAAGAAGAATGATGCGGTAAAAAGTTGAGTAATGTCGATCGCAGACAGATACCCGTCCGCAAAGGAAGCAAAACTCCGATCAGTGATACCAAACAACCAGGAAGAAATTCCTAGCAGCCAGATGCCCCATCTTAACTTCCCTAACAGGGACTCGGTCTTTGGTAGGGGATTCTTGTTCATAAGGTCTAACCATTCATCTAGAAGATGGGATTATCGAGAACAGGGGCAATTTGTTACGCCTCTTAACAACTATGTTAAGAAAATTGTTTTATTCTTGCCATACTTCCCTGGTCGTAGTAGTGACTTTTGCTACGTAATAGAGATTTTCCCAGGATGAGGCAGTCGATGGATACGTAGTAGAATGGCTGGGTTATTTGGTTCGCTATGAAAACGCATGAATTCGACACAGCTTAACAATGCGTTTACGCTTTTCCTGAGTTTGTTAGTAGAAGCAGTCCCGTTTTTGATGTTGGGGGTGCTGTTTTCAGGCATCTTGCAGTTTTTCGTCGATGAACGCAAATTGGTGCGATTAATGCCTCGAAATGCCCTGCTGGGAGCATTAGTGGGCAGTTCTATTGGTTTTTTATTTCCAGTCTGTGAGTGTGGAAATGTGCCTGTGGCGCGGCGATTGCTGATGCAGGGAGTTCCTTCTTCGGTGGCGATCGGTTTTTTGCTAGCAGCACCTACGGTCAACCCGATCGTTATCTGGGCCACCTGGACGGCCTTTCGGGATCAGCCGGAACTGGTATTCTTGCGGTTAATCTGCTCATTGGTGATTGCCACCTTTATTGGCTGGGTTTTTAGTTTTCAAAAGGATTTGCGGCCACTGCTGCAATTGGGCGTGGCGCGGGCAATGCCAGCAAAATCGAGCGCCAAGCCAAAATCGGGACTACCAACCGGAGATCCGGCCTCACTGCTTCAGTCTGGGACTTACTTTTTGGGGCAATCAAACCAACCGTTGGATATTGCTGAGTTTCAGGCGGCAACAATGACTTCTATCACGGAGAAGCCATTTGCCTACAAGTTGAATCTGATGCTGGAGAGTGTACTTCAGGAAACGCGGGAGTTGGGTGGAGTACTGGTAATTGGCAGCGCGATCGCCGCTGTCATCCAGGTTTTTGCCCCCCGCGAGCTGGTTTTAGCTCTGGGGCAAGGGCCTGTTACATCCATCCTGGCCATGATGCTGCTAGCGGCGATCGTGTCTATCTGCTCAACCGTGGATGCTTTCTTCGCTTTGTCATTTTCGTCGATGTTTACAACAGGGTCATTGTTAGCATTTCTAGTGTTTGGCCCCATGATCGACCTGAAAGGAATTGGCTTGATGCTCACTATTTTTAAGCCGCGAGCCATTCTTTATCTGTTTACGTTGGCCGGTCTGCTCACGTTTTTGTTTGCTTTGCTGGTGAACTTATACGGGAGCTAAGAGTTTAGTTGCAGTTTATTGATTCTTTATTCAAATGCTGAATTGGTTGATCGAGCCGCTCAACTACGAGTTCATGAGGAACGCGATCGCGATTGGGATCGTGGTCGGGATCTTGTGTCCCATTGTTGGCAGTTACTTGATTGTGCAACGCATGGCTTTACTCGGTGATGTGATTGCGCATTCCGTCTTGCCGGGTCTATCCATTTCGCTATTTCTTGGGCTTGATATTCTCATCGGGGCGTTTGTGTCTGGGCTTTTGGGCGCAGCGACGATCGTGCTGATCCGGGCACAGTCTAGAGTGAAAGTGGACTCGGCAATGGCGTTGACCTTCTCCAGCTATTTTGCGTTGGGGGTGATGTTGATTACCGTGTTGCAAAATAAGTTAGACCTAGACAGCTTTCTGTTTGGGGATATTCTCAGCATCACCACAACAGATATCCAGCGTACGTTGGCGATCGCACTGATCATTCTACTTATGATCAAACTGTTTTATAAAGAATTGCTGTTTTATACCTTTGATCAAACCGGGGCTAAAGCGATCGGGCTACCCGTGAACGCCATTTATACCGGCTTCATGGTCATGATCACCCTGACGATTATTGCAAGCATGCAAGCGGTGGGTGTCATTTTGGTGATTTCATTGCTGGTCGGCCCTGCGTTGACAGCATATCTGTTAGTCAAAGAATTACATCACATGATGTTTTTAGGGGCAGGGTTGGGGGTTGCGTCCAGCACGATCGGCGTGTATCTCAGTTACTTCTTCAACCTGCCATCTGGCCCATCGATCGTGCTGGTGTCATCAACCCTGTTTCTACTAGCGCTTTTGTTTAGCCCCTCGCAAGGCATTCTCACCCGCCCTAGCTCCTTGAGTTGAACCACGAAAATCGCTAGAGCACAGTTGAAGCCTCAACCAGGAGCTGACGCGCAGTTCTATTGACTGCTGGAAACATTGGCCGGGGACTGTTGCGCCATACACTCCGTATGAACCTTGATATAGTTCACTTCAATCCAAGCCTCAGTGTCGTTAACAAAGAGCAAAGTGCGTCCATCAGAGAATTTTCTGCCCACAAGCGAATCAACTGGCAGGAGTGTTTTAGTCTCACCGGAAGCAAACCGAACTTTGGCTTTGTCTCTTTCGAGGCGGGCCTCAAAGTTGCTGCCCTCGTTACATTGGAATTGCAAGGGTTGGGCGATCGCAGGCAGGGGAGCGATCGCCACGAGGGAGGTAGCCAGTAATCCGCTCAACTGAGTTCCATTCATGGGTATCACCTGTACTCAACGGGTTGGGTTTAAACAAAAGGTACCCATCTGTGGATTGACTCCGCATGGGAACATCAGAAAATTCACGGTTTACTTAACTCAGATGAAAACCATGTAAATTCCTAGTTCACTCTGGGAACAAACACTTTATTTTCATAACTCCAGGCAATACCATCAGGGTCCAGTTCCTGACTCCACTGGCTAAAGTTTGTCCGCTCTTTCACCCGGCTTAAGGTACTGGCACTGATGCCCAAGCGCCGCGCTAATTTTGTGCCTGTGAGCGGTTGGGTCGAGTCTACCTCTTCCAGCCACTGCACGTAGGCATCCCATAGCACAAGAATGAGAGCGAAGGCAATCAAGGCAACCATTTCAGGACGTTGAAGCATGGTGCTGAGGGTGGGATTCCATTCTTGATTTGCATTGGGGTCGATCGCTGGCTTGGGTGAGATTGGTTCAACCGCAGGCTGCTGGTCAACGGAATCCGAATGGATAAAATCAGTCGTCATTGCATTTGGTGTGGGAGAGTCTTCAAGTTCTATTGTCTGACTCCATTGCACTTCCTGATCGCCAATTTGTCTGGCGCTAATTTCAAGGGTAGTAATGCCCGTGATCCGTAAATCCCGCAAGATATTAAGAATCAGATGAACCAGCATGTCTCGGTTGGTGGCAAAGTCGGCATCAACGAGAACCGACAGATAATTGCCCAAGCGAATGGCACTGGCGGTTGTATTAAACCGTTGGGAGAGGTAGTAAGTCAAAATGACTGCGATCGCTGCCGGATCTCCTTGTTTAGCCAGTTCTAGAGTGTTTTGCCCTGTGCCCACGTCCAATTCCCTATTTCTGATCATTCACAGCTGTTTACCCATTACCATTAACCCTATCCCCCTGCGTTAAGGGGCATTATAAAAGGGTTATTCGAACGTGGCCAAAATGAATAGTGATGAACTTGCTCGTTTTGTTGAAATGACTGATGGAATTTCAAAACCCTGGTTGTTGGCTCAACTGCGCCTTAAGAAATTGCAGGACAACCGGGAACAACTGTCGGCGGAAGAGTACGAGGCCGCGATCGCGAGCATTCATCAAGATTTGATGCACCTGGGAGACTGGTGGACGGGTAGAGAAGACGAGGTATTTGGTTGATCATGCCCAGACGTAGAACGAATGTTCAGGAAATTAATCTCAGCGAGCCGCAATACTATTTCAACCGAGAATTAAGCTGGCTGGAATTTAACAATCGGGTTTTGCACGAAGCCTTTGATCCGCGAACGCCGTTGCTCGAGCGGTTGAAATTTCTAGCTATTTTCAACTCCAACCTGGATGAATACTTCATGGTGCGGGTAGCGGCCTTGAAGCAACAGGTGGAAGCCCAAGTCACAAAACTTTCTGCTGATGGCCGCTCGGCGAAAGAGCAACTGGATCTAATCAGTCAGAGACTTCGCCCCATGGTGGTGCAGCAGCATCAGCACTTTGAGCAGGCTTTACGGCCCCAACTGGCCGCTGAAGGGATCTATGTGTTGGATTACATCGACCTCACCCAGGAGCAGCGAACCTATCTGCATCATTATTTTGAAGAGCAAATTTTCCCAGTGCTGACACCGCTGGCGATCGATCCCAGTCATCCCTTCCCTTACATCTCCAACCTCAGCTTGAACTTAGTCGTGGTGGTGCGAGATGAAGTGTTGCACAAGGACTTATTCGCCCGCGTGAAAGTGCCCAACAGTTTGCCCCGATTTTTGCCGCTTCCCGATGACTTGCGTCGGCAGGAAAAAGAGGTGAAAGCCGTGTGGACGGGGGTGCCACTGGAGCAGGTGATCGCCCATAATCTGGCCACGCTCTTTCCCGGCTTAAATATTCAGGAATATTATCCCTTTCGCGTGACGCGAGATAACGACCTGACACTAGAAGAAGACGAAGCAGAAGATTTGCTGCTAGCGATCGAGCAAGAATTACGCAGGCGGCGGGTGGGTGGGTCGATCGTCCGGTTAGAAATCGATGCTTCAATGCCAGAAAATCTGCGCGCTATGCTGCTGGAAGAAATGGATCTGACCGAAACAGACCTGTATGAAACCACTGGGTTGCTCTGTCTGCGCGATCTAATGACCTTTATGGCGCTCCCCCTGCCCCATTTGAAAGATCCGCCGTATGGCTCATCCGTCCCAGCAGTAATGCAACGCAATGATTCGAGTACGAATAGTGTCGTGGATATGGAAGGAGATCTATTTGCGCTGATCCGCAAGCAGGACATCATGGTGCATCATCCGTACCATTCGTTCTCTCGCACAGTGCAGCGCTTTATTACCGAAGCAGCAGCCGATCCAGACGTGCTGGCCATCAAAATGACGATGTATCGCACCTCAGGCGATTCGCCGATTTTGAATGCTCTGATGACGGCGGCTGAAAACGGGAAGCAAGTGGCTGTCTTGATGGAGATCAAAGCTCGCTTTGATGAGGAGAACAATATCATTTGGGCCCGTCGCCTGGAGAGTACTGGCGTACATGTAGTGTATGGACTCGTGGGCTTGAAAACCCACACGAAAGTGGTGCTGGTGGTGCGGCGCGAAGAAGGGCGGATTCGACGCTATGTGCATGTGGGCACTGGCAACTACAACCCGAAAACCGCTCGCTTATACACAGACATTGGGTTGCTGAGTTGTCGGGACGATCTGGGAGCAGATTTGACCGATCTGTTTAACTACCTCACGGGCTACTCTCGCCAGCAGGCATACCGCAAGTTGCTGGTGGCCCCGGTGAGTTTGCGCGATCGCATGACCGCCCTCATTCAACGCGAAGCGGAACATGCTCGCAACGGAACCCATGCCCGCATTGTCGCTAAAATGAATTCTTTGATTGATCCGGCCATCATTGCGGAACTGTACCGCGCCTCCCAGGCGGGTGTGCAAGTCGATCTCATTGTGCGGGGCATGTGCTGCTTGCGTCCGGGAGTGCCCGGTGTGAGCGATAACATTCGCGTCATGAGTATTGTTGGGCGGTTTCTGGAACATTCCCGCATCTTCTATTTCCACAATGCTGGGGCGGAGGAAATTTTTATCGGCAGTGCCGATTGGATGCAGCGTAACCTCGATCGCCGAGTCGAAGCGGTTGTCCCGATCGAAGATCCAGCCATTGCGATCGATTTACAAGAAATTCTTGGCGTGCTCCTGGCCGACAATCGCCAAGCCTGGGATTTGCACCCCGATGGGCACTATGTGCAACGCCATCCCACCAGTGACAGCCCAGAGCAAAGCGCTCAAAAGATTTTGCTGGAAATGGCGAGAGGATAAGCGCCATAAATTATTTTCTGCCCCTCCCAACTGCCGCTGATTCAGGGTTGGCTTCGCCATGAGCCGCAGCCAACCCGTGAAGAGAGTGGAGTGATGTGTATCGCTATCGAATTCACGTTAAGTCAAAAATGCGTCCTCAATCGATTACTGAACTGCATGTGGAAACATCATTCATTAACAGTTGAAAACTTGTGGAATAACTGTGGAAAACCAGCAAATTATTGTGGAAAACTGTGTTTGAAACAAAAATTTAGACTTTTTTGAAAATAAAGGGGTTCACTTTTTAACTTCTCTGCTAAGGTTAGAGGCAATTTTAATAGAGCGTCTCTCCAGCGTTTATGTGAGTAAGTATGAGTGCTGAAATGTCTTCTAACCCTGGTCAACTGAATTCGATAGAAACCGATCTAATCGAACGAGATTTTGATGTTGAGATTGATATCGACATTGATGAAGAAATGCTGGATGAGTTGAATAAAGATCTCGACGAATCCGAGTTTGAGTCGAGCAAACCACCCGTTAAGTTTACGAAAGCGGAGCGGTTGGGGTTAACTGATGACTCTGTAGGTCTATTTTTGCGCGAGATGGCACGTTACCCTCTGTTGACCCAGGCGCAGGAGGTTGAGTTGGCACGAGAAATTGCCAAAGGTGGTCCTCAAGCCGAAGTCGCAAAACGTAAATTGGTGCGATCGAACTTACGATTAGTTGTCTCGATCGCCAAAAAATACCTGAATCGTGGTGTTCCTTTTCTAGATTTAATTCAGGAAGGGGCGATGGGGTTAATGCGAGCCGCAGAAAAGTTTGATTATGAGCGCGGCTATAAGTTTTCTACCTACGCTTACTGGTGGATTCGGCAGGGAATTACACGCGCGATCGCCTCTCAATCTCGCACTGTTCGTCTACCTGTTCACATGGTAGAAAAGCTAAATCAAGTGCGCAAAGCACGCCAAATGTTGTCTCAAAAATTGGGACGCAAACCCACTAAGCAAGAAATTGCTGCGGAGTTGGATTTGGATGAAGATAAACTGGAACATGTCCTGGATGTGAGCCAGGGCACACTATCATTACATGCCTGGGTAGGACGAGAAGAAGATACCGAATTGATGCAATTGATCGAAGATTCCGATACGGTTGCCCCTAATGAATGCTTGGACCATAAACTCCTTTGCGATCGCCTGAATTCTGTATTGGAGCATCTTAGCGATCGTGAAAGAGAAATCATCAAACTGCGGTTTGGTTTAACGGATGGGCAGCATTACACTTTGTCTGAAATTGGCGAACTGTATCACTTGTCGCGGGAACGAGTCCGCCAAATTCAGGCCAAAGCCATGCGAAAACTGCGTCATCCGCGTCGCCAAGCTTTGTTGAAAGACTGGATGCGTTAAGGCAACGATGTTTACTACTTCACCTGGTTGATGCCAGCGCAACAATCATCATCCAAACGCAGCCCGCTTTAGTTGTTGTCGCTAGTAATATCTGGAAATGTGGTTTTGAATTCATCTAACAGGTCATCCATTTCTTCGATCGCCTGATTCACATCAATGCGTAAAGTGCCCAAGTTGGGTTGTTCCAGGAGTCTGAGTAGATATTCACGCTTACTGGCAATTTGATTAATTTGTTCCCGCATAGTTTGAGGGTCAAGCATGTTTTCTCCTTTGCATGTAGCAAAAATGCTTCTGTCCACCTCATTCTAAAGCAGCAGCGAAGGCAGGAATGAATCGGGTTGCCGCAGCATCAGACTTTTCTTGCCCCACCTTTGCCACTCCACCTGGCGACGTTCGACAAACCCACCACGATCGCTCGTGGTATTCGAGACAACACCAGAACTTAACTGGACTTCATTCCTGAGTTGGCAGTAGAAGTTGTTAGCCTCAATTACCGTAAGGGTGTTGGTTACAGTTGTTGAGTGTTGTTATGGTTCAAAAAGCATCAAATCAAAGCAATTATTTTGTGCGCTATCTTTCTTTAGCTCCCGTCTTAGCGGTTGTCACCGTTTCCGTGGCGCTCTCTTTATGGGCTTTTTTCAATTATTTCTTCCCTGATCTGCTGGCGCATCCTCTCCCTTAAGATTTTCGGCGTCGCAATTTTGCATCACCTGTCGCTGGAAGTGCGTAGTGCAGCGCTGCTCCAACTGCTTGGATTGTTCCAGTTCAATTAGAATTGCGATTTTCAAAACTTGCTTCTCTCAGTTAGAAAAATCATGACTTGTAAGCTGGATGGCTTGGGCTTACAAGTCTTTTTTTATGGGTCGTGGCGATCGCTCCCCACGATTCTTTTAACTTCGCTACGATCGAGGTTTCCTGATGCGTGGTTCTCATGGCTCACCTCACCCAGCGTCGCCCGGAAAATGTACCTGGTGACTTCTATGTCGATTCAACCTGTATCGATTGTGATACGTGTCGGTGGATGGCTCCCAGTGTCTTTCAGGACATCGGTGATCAATCGGCGGTGTATCATCAGCCTACTAATCCCCAAGAGCGGCTACAGGCGATGCAAGCGTTACTCGCCTGCCCAACGGCCTCGATCGGTACGATCGAAAAACCCATTGATATCAAAGACGTGCAGCGCACGTTTCCCATTGCGATCGCTGAGAATGTATTTCACTGTGGTTTTCATGCCGAGAATTCGTTTGGCGCTGCTAGCTACTTGATTCATCGGCCTGCAGGCAATGTGCTGGTGGATTCACCCCGCTTTGTGCCACCGCTCGTGAAGCAAATTGAGGCGATGGGCGGCATTCGCTATCTGTACCTGACCCATCGAGATGATGTGGCCGATCATCAAAAGTTTCGAGATTATTTTGGCTGCGATCGAATTCTGCACCAGGATGAAATTTCTGCCGGAACTCGCAACGTCGAAATTCAGCTTTCTGGTTCAGACCCAGTTCAACTGGATCCTGATTTGCTGATCATTCCAGTCCCCGGCCATACAAAGGGCCATACCGTTTTGCTCTACAACCAAAAATTTCTGTTTTCAGGCGATCACCTGGCTTGGTCTGAGGAGAAAGGGCACTTGATTGCATTTCGATATGCGTGCTGGTATTCCTGGACGGAGTTGCAACAATCCATGCAAAAGCTGGCGACCTATTCGTTTGAGTGGGTATTGCCGGGTCACGGTCGCCGCTACCACAGCGATCGCGCCACCATGCAAGCGCAGATGCAGCGGTGTATCGATTGGATGCAGTCGGCAGTCCCTTCCATCTGAAATCTTGGGCGATAACCGCTTACAATGTAGAGCCACTCAATGTTCAGCAACTGCCAGGGAGGATGTCTTGGCAGACAACTGGGCAGCACAACTACAAATATTCAAAAAACAGGTGGAATTTTTATTTGTTGAGGCTGGTTGATTCAATATTTTCATTGATCCACGCCTAGTTGCCCGCACAAAATAATTTATGGAACCGTCTCAACGCCCGATTTATCTAGATTGCCATGCAACAACACCCCTTGACCCAGATGTCATGCAGGCAATGCTGCCATTCTTTACGACTTTCTTCGGTAATCCGGCTAGTATCAGCCATCAATATGGATGGGAGGCCGAGGCCGCGATTCAACAGGCGCGAGAACAATTAGCCGCTGCTATCGGAGCCACGCCGGAAGAACTTGTTTTTACCAGTGGTGCAACGGAAGCGAACAACCTGGCAATCAAGGGTGTGGCAGAAGCTTATATCAGCCGAGGCAAACACATGATTACCGTTGTCACGGAACATAACGCTGTCTTAGATCCTTGCCGCTATTTGCGATCGCTGGGTTTCGACATTACCATGCTGCCAGTCAAGCCAGATGGACTGATCGATCTACTTGATCTGGAGAATGCCTTACGGCCTGACACGATTCTGGTGTCGGTCATGACCGCTAACAATGAAATTGGCGTGCTGCAACCGATCGCGGAAATTGGGGCGATGTGTCATCACCGAGGTATTTTATTTCACACTGATGCAGCTCAAGCGATCGGTAAAATTCCACTGGATGTGGAGGCTATGCATATTGATTTGATGTCGCTCACGGCGCACAAAATTTATGGCCCCAAGGGGATCGGAGCCTTATATGTGCGCAGACGCAACCCCAGAGTGCAACTTGCACCGCAGTTACACGGCGGTGGCCATGAGCGCGGTATGCGTTCAGGCACGCTCTACACCCCTCAAATTGTGGGATTTGCAACGGCTGTGCAATTTGCGATCGAGAAAATGGCAATTGAATCGAACCGCATTACGCAGTTGCGCGATCGCTTGTGGCAAGCATTGCAACAGTTGGATGGCGTTTACCTGAATGGCCACCCCTCCCAACGCCTCTCCAGTAACCTGAACATCAGTATTGAAGGAGTTGATGGACAGGCACTGCTGCTGGCCTTGCAATCGGTGATCGCCGTATCTTCTGGGTCTGCTTGCACCTCCGCCAAGGCGAAACCATCCCATGTGCTGCAAGCACTCGGACGCTCAGATGAACTGGCTTATGCATCCATTCGCTTTGGCATTGGCCGGTTTAACACAGAATCAGACATCGACCTGGCGATCGCTCACGTTACTCAAACCATTCAAGCGTTAAGAACTGCTAACACGCTGACAACCTAAATGAATGGATGGTTTTGTTCAGCTGGGGCAAAGTTTGCCTTGCCCCAGGTTTCGGTTATCGCTCAATTTAGCTGAGGCCAACGTGACTACGATCGTAACCAGCACGATTAGGGTGGGTTTTCCCGTGTTCAGCCTGACGCGCGATCGCTTCTGCGGGCATGCCAACTTCATCAGCAGCACGAGTCAACATGCACTGTTCCCGATTGCGGATCATGTATTGGTGCCGCAACATTAATGCCCGCGCTTGGTCTTGAGTATCCATAAGCTTGATTCTCCACGGTAAAAATAATTTCAAATTCATCTCTAAACATACCAGAAATTTCTGTATCAAAACATACAAAATCCTGTTTCGATGCGAAAATCACAAAATAGTTTTTATTTGAAAACAACTTAGTTTGATTTCAAAACTTCCAAATTTAAGCTCATCAACATTCTCAATTCGCTCTCAGCACCAGAAATACCGAGTTGCCTGGTTTTCTGCTACTGCTTTGGCCAGCAGTTTGAGCTGGAACCAGCCAAGTTTGAGCTAGCTACCACCAATTAAATGCAAAAGCTGCATGGAAATGATGCGCTATCTACATAATCAGAAATATTTTGTAACTATATATACGTTTTTTCCTGAGGCTTGCTTTTAACGTATTCCTAACGATGTTAGTCAGCATCAAGTTCAAACGGTTGAGAGTTTCTTTTAGATTGAGCGGAATGCCAGTTTTCCGATGTGCCTTTCGTGGTTGTGAATTTATTTTCATGAATTGTTAATTTGATGCGGCAAGGATTATTAGGCGACTGGGTTTGGCTTGAGATTTAGATTACACCCAGCTTTTAAGCTGGTTTGAAAATGACACCGAAAGTGTTAGTTGCTCACTGCTTGATCAGATTTGATCAAATGCAGACTTGTAGCAGCTGACTGTTTCGCTTGCAGTGATTTCTAGGTTTTTGTAAAAGAAGGTCAGCATGACAAGCACTGTTCCAGCAGCAGCGAACCTCAATAAGTTTGAAAAATTTAAGGCTGAAAAGGATGGATTGAACGTCAAGGCAGAGCTTGAACACTTTGCTCAAATTGGCTGGGAAGGAATGGATGAAACCGATCGCGACCATCGCCTAAAGTGGGTGGGCGTTTTCTTTCGGCCTGTTACTCCCGGTAAGTTTATGATGCGGATGCGCCTCCCCAACGGCATCGTCACCAGTGACCAACTGCGGACGCTGGCCGGGGTTGTGCAACGCTACGGTGATGATGGCAGCGCTGATATTACGACTCGGCAAAACATCCAGTTGCGTGGTATCCGTATTGAGGATTTGCCCGACATTTTCCGGCGCTTCGAAGCGGTGCAACTGACTAGTGTGCAATCGGGAATGGATAACGTCCGCAACATCACTGGCTCGCCTGTCGCTGGCATTGATGCCGATGAGCTATACGATACGCGGGACTTGTGCGAGCAGGTTCAAGATTTAATCACCAACAGCGGCCAAGGCAATCCCGCCTTTACGAACCTGCCACGGAAGTTCAATATTGCGATCGCTGGTTGTCGGGATAATTCTGTCCATGCCGAAATCAATGACATTGCCTTTGTCCCAGCCTACAAAGATGATGTGTTTGGCTTCAATGTGCTAGTCGGCGGGTTCTTCTCGGCCAAACGCTGTGAGGCCGCCATCCCAATGAATGTCTGGGTTGCACCGGAAGAGGTCGTTGCCCTATGTGAAGCCATCTTGGTGGTGTACCGGGATCACGGCTTACGCGCCAATCGCCAAAAGGCTCGGTTGATGTGGTTGATTGACGAATGGGGTCTCGATCGCTTTCGCCAAGCAGTGGAACAACACATGGGAGTTGCATTACAAGCAGCCGCCCCCAAAGATGAAATCTGCTGGGAAAAACGGGATCACATCGGCGTATACGCTCAAAAGCAACCCGGCCTCCAGTATGTGGGTCTGCATGTGCCCGTAGGTCGCTTGAGCGATGCCGACATGTTTGACTTAGCCCGGATTGCCGATGTGTATGGCAATAGCGAGTTGCGCCTGACCGTGGAACAAAACATTATTATTCCCAACGTGCCAGCGGCTCGAATTCCCCTGCTATTGCAAGAACCTTTGCTGGAACGCTTCTCCATCGAGCCAACGCCCTTGGTGCGATCGCTCGTCTCCTGCACTGGCGCACAATTTTGCAACTTTGCCCTCGTTGAAACCAAACGGCGAGCATTAGCGCTGGCAAAAGAACTGGATCAAGAGCTGTATTGCCCGCGTCCGGTGCGAATTCATTGGACGGGTTGCCCCAACTCCTGCGGACAGCCGCAAGTGGCGGACATTGGCCTGATGGGCACTAAAACCCGCAAGGACGGTAAAGCTGTCGATGGGGTGGATTTGTTCATGGGGGGCAAAGTTGGCAAAGATGCAGAACTGGGTAAATGCGTTCAAAAGGGAATTCCCTGTGACGATCTCAAACCAATTCTGCGGGATCTGTTGATTCAAACCTTTGGTGCCGCGCCCCGGAGTGAAGCACCGATCGAGGTTGCAACGAACCCAACCGCAATGCAAATCACCTCAGATGAGGCTTAACCCTATTTCTTGACCGCTCTCAAGATAAATAATTTCACCCAATTCAAGGATCTGATCTCGTATGTCGAACCTGTCTAGACGCAAGTTTTTGATTACTGCCGGAGCCACTGCCGCTGGCACCATGATGATTCACGGTTGCACGTCCGGTTCCAACACGGCCACCACTGAATCCTCCCCCGCGGCTTCTGCGGTCAACGTGAGTGCTGCCGATGCGCCCGAAGTAACGGCAGCAAAGCTAGGCTTTATTGCCTTAACAGATGCGGCTCCTCTGATTATTGCCAAAGAGAAGGGGATGTTTGCAAAGTATGGGATGAAGGACGTCGAAGTCCTCAAGCAGGCATCCTGGGGTGCTACCCGCGATAACCTGGTGTTGGGCGGTAGCGGGGGGGGCATTGATGGTGCCCATATCTTGACTCCTATGCCTTACTTGATTTCGACTGGCAAGGTTACGGATGGCAAGAAAGTGCCTATGTATATCTTGGCCCGCTTAAATCTCAATGGGCAGGGGATTCAATTGTCGAACGAGTATACCGACTTGAAAGTTGGGGTAGATAGCGCCCCGTTGAAGGAAGCATTTGCCAAAGCAAAGTCTACTGGGAAGGATATAAAGGTTGCGATGACATTCCCCGGTGGCACCCATGATATGTGGATTCGCTATTGGTTGGCAGCAGGTGGCATCAATCCTGATACGGATGTATCAACAATTGTCGTTCCACCACCACAGATGGTTGCAAACGTGAAAACAGGGACGATGGAAGCATTTTGTGTGGGCGAACCGTGGCCGCTCCAAACGGTCAACCAAAATGTGGGTTATAACGCGCTGACAACGGGCGAGCTGTGGAAGGATCACCCCGAAAAGGCATTCGCGATGAGAGCCGATTGGGTCGATAAACATCCTAATGCTGCAAAGGCAATGTTGATGGCGGTTCAGGAGGCTCAAATTTGGTGCGACCAGGATGAAAATAAGGAAGAGATGTGCAGGATCGTTTCCAAGCGGGAATGGTTTAAGGTGCCATTTGAAGACATCATTGATCGCTCTGTCGGTAAGTTTGATATGGGTGTGCGTCAAATGGAAAGTACGGATTTGATGCAAAAGTATTGGCGGGATGCGGCTTCCTATCCGTTCAGGAGTCATGACTTGTGGTTCCTGACTGAGAACATCCGTTGGGGCTATCTTGCACCCGATCTCGATACAAAGCAGCTGATTGAACAAGTCAATCGAGAAGATCTGTGGAAGGAAGCAGCAAAGGCGATCGGGCAAGCAGCGGCAATTCCTAAGAGTAGTTCTCGTGGGGTCGAAACCTTCTTTGATGGAGTCAAGTTTGATCCGGAAAACCCTCAAGCCTATTTGAAGAGCCTCAAGATTAAGAAGGCTTAATGGAAGTTATAGGTAGGCGTGAGCCTACCTATAACTTCCAACTGTCGGGATTGTGGCTTGCTTTTATTTCATTACTCACGCTAACTACAGGTATTTCTCGTACTATGGCTGCCAGTTCTTCTCGCTCCACTCAAGGTCTTCCTCCCGCGCTGTTGAAATTTCTTCCTAGCCTAAAACAAGGAGGAAGAAAAGTCGTACTTTCGGCGATCGCGGTCTTCGTCTTACTACTGATTTGGCAAATTCTCTGCTCTGGAGCAAAACCACCGATTCCTGCTCCATTGACAGTAGTTCAAGACACGTGGGAACTGATTATCGATCCTTTCTTTGATAACGGTGGCGTTGACAAAGGGTTATTTTGGCATTTGGCGGCAAGTTTGCAACGGGTGGCGATTGGTTTTACCCTGGCGGCAATCGTCGGGATTGCGCTTGGCGTTTTGATTGGCACAAGCTCATTAGTTTATGATTCCCTGGACTTCGTATTTCAGGTGCTTAGAACCGTTCCTCCCTTAGCCTGGTTGCCCTTATCGCTTGCATTGTTCAAAGACAATCAACCTGCTGCTATCTTTGTCATTTTTATCACAGCCATCTGGCCCATCATTATTAACACCGCAGTTGGTGCCCAGCAGGTGCCCCAGGATTATCGAAACGTTGCTAAAGTGTTGCGGTTATCCCGAGTGGAATACTTCAAAGATATTTTATTGCCTGCAACGGTTCCGTATGTGTTCACTGGTTTGCGAATCGGCATTGGTTTGTCATGGTTGGCGATCGTTGCCGCAGAAATGTTGATTGGTGGGGTGGGAATCGGGTTCTTTATCTGGGATGCCTGGAACAGTTCTCTGATCAGCGAGATTATTTTGGCCCTCGTCTACGTCGGTATTGTTGGTTTCATTCTAGACAAATTGGTTGCTTCGATCGGGCGGCTTGTCGTCGCCGAAGAAACGTGATGAGGGCAACTATTAGCCACATCAGTTAGCAGCTTGAATCCTCCTCAGTTCGGTTCGCAACGTCATCATCACTTATCCTTATTTCCTCAAAGCCATGTCTGTTTTTCTAGAAGTAGACCACATCGATAAGGTATTTCCGCTTCCTGATGGGAGCCAATACATTGCCCTCAAGAACATTGATTTGAGGGTGCGACAGGGCGAATTTGTTTCGCTGATTGGGCACTCTGGCTGTGGCAAATCTACACTACTCAACATCATTGCTGGCCTCGATCGCCCCTCCAATGGGGGTGTTGTCCTGGAAGGACGAGAAGTAAGAAACCCAGGCCCCGATCGCATGGTGGTGTTTCAAAACTATTCGCTGCTGCCCTGGCTGACGGTCTATCAAAACATTGAACTGGCCGTCAAAAAGGTGATGCAAAACCTACCCCTGGAAGAACGGGAAAACATCATTCAGCACCATATTGATCTGGTGGGTTTGCGTCATGCGGTTCACAAAAAGCCGAAGGAACTGTCAGGCGGGATGAAGCAACGAGTCGCGATCGCTCGTGCCCTGGCGATTCGCCCCAAACTGCTGCTCCTGGATGAACCGCTCGGTGCGTTAGATGCATTGACTCGGGGCAACCTGCAAGAGCAACTGATGCGAATTTGCGAGGAAAGCAAAATTACGTGCGTTATGGTGACTCACGACGTGGATGAAGCTTTATTGCTATCCGATCGCATTGTGATGATGACCAACGGCCCCGAAGCGCAAATTGGGCAAATTCTGGATGTGAATATTCCCCATCCCCGTCACAAGTTGGAAGTTGTTAATCACCCCAGCTACTACGCCTTACGCAATGAAATCATCTACTTTCTCAACCAGCAAAAACGCGAGAAGAAACGCAAGTCGAAGAAAGCCGCCGCGATCGCTCGTCACGGGCTGGAAAAAATCAACCTGGACATTGGTTTTGTCCCGCTAACGGACTGTGCGCCGCTCGTTGTTGCGAAGGAAAAGGGCTTTTTTGCCAAGCATGGCCTGGAGGAAGTCAACCTTTCTCGCGAACCGAGTTGGAAAGCTGTGTTAGAAGGGGTCGCCTCCAAGCGCTTGGATGCCGCTCAAATGGTGGCCGCGATGCCACTCGCCATGACCTTAGGATTTGAGAGTAAGGCACCATTGCCGATCGTGACCTCCATTGTCCTCAGTCGCAACGGCAACGCCATCACGCTGGATAAAGACTTGTTTGAGCAGGGGGTTCGCTCGCTAGAGGACTTCGCCCAACTGGTGAAGAGTTCCACCGATCGCAACCATACGTTAGGCATGGTTCACACCACCTCCATGCACAATTTGATGCTGCGGTATTGGTTGGCCGCCGGGGGGATTCACCCCGATCAGGATGTCACGTTAACGGTGATTCCTCCGGCCCAAATGGTGTCAAACTTGATCGCCAACAACATCGACGGCTACTGTGCTGGCGACCCCTGGAACTCGCGGGCAGTGCATGAAGGTCACGGGTTTGTTGTCGCAACCGATTTAGATATTTGGGCAGGGCATCCTGAAAAAGTATTGGGAGTGCAGGAGGAATGGGCGAACCAGCATCCCCAAACCCACCTGGCTTTGGTTAAGGCGTTGCTAGAAGCCTGCGAATACTGTGACGATCGCCGCAACCGGGAGGAAATTTTGGAACTTCTGTGTCGGCCTGAGTATGTTGGGTCGGCTCCAGAGTATACACGTCCGGGCTTTATCGATCCTTATAACTACGGCATGGACGAGGAACCCAGGAGTTTGTTGCGGTTCAATCAGTTCTACGTCGATCGCAGCAATTACCCGCAACTCTCTGAAAGCCTCTGGATTCTGACTCAACTCGCCCGCTGGGGCATCACACCATTCCCCAAAAACTGGCAGGAAGTGCTGCAACGAACTCATCGCCTGGATGTGTTCCGAGAAGCCGCGCAACAACTGGAGTTACCCCCGATCGAACCCGATCGCAAACCCTTCCAATTGTTTGATGAAGTGGTATTTAACCCAGATGATCCACTGGCTTATCTCAACAGCTTTGCCATCCACACCGACATTCGCGTTGAAGAAGTCGATCTAGACGGCATCACAACGGTAGCCGCTTAGACAAAGCGCGATCGAGAAGGGAAGTACAACAAAAGTGGCCTTCGCTGTACAGGCTTCCCTTCCTACCCCCAAAACTCATTCATGCAATCCTCGCAACCCTCTATATCTCAAGCATTTATGCAAACCCTCACCAACCCCCAAATTACATCATCCGTTTCGGCCCAGGCAGCGTTCTTAGAAATTGATCACGTCTCGAAAATCTATCCCACGCCCAGAGGGGATTATACGGTTCTCGATGGGGTGAATTTAACGGTTCAAGAAGGCGAATTTGTTTGCGTCATTGGGCACTCCGGTTGTGGCAAGTCTACCTTGCTGAATATGGTGTCTGGATTTGCCCAACCCACCAGCGGCGAAGTGCGATTGAATGGCAAAGTCATTACTCGCCCTGGCCCTGAGCGCATGGTAGTGTTCCAAAACTATTCCTTGTTGCCGTGGAAAACAGCCTTCGAAAACATTTACCTGGCAGTTAATTCGGTTTATCCCGAAAAGCGCAAGCAGGAGAAAATCGACATTGTGCGGCATCACCTAGCAATGGTGGGCCTGGAAGATGCAGCCAACAAGAAACCGGGCCAGTTATCGGGTGGAATGAAACAGCGGGTGTCGATCGCCCGCGCCCTCTCCATCTATCCTGAAATTCTGATTCTGGATGAACCCTTTGGGGCGCTGGATGCCATTACCCGCGAAGAGTTGCAGGATGAGTTGGTGAAGATTTGGGAAGAGCATCGGATCACGATCATGATGATCACCCACGACATTGATGAAGCCTTGTTTTTAGCTGATCGCATTGTGATGATGACCAACGGTCCCGCTGCCAAAATTGGCGAGATTATGGATGTGCATTTTCCCCACCCACGGAAGCGCAGCCAAATGATGGAAGACCCAGAATACTATACTCTGCGCAATCAGGCGCTGAACTTCCTATTTGGTCGCTATGCCCACCACGAAGATTAATAACTGATCCAGCGTTCGCTCCAGTGGTTAGTTAGCAGGGCGATCGCTCAGACTGTTGCAAACTCAGGTTGTTGACTTCGCGGAGTGTAGTAATGATTTCGACTGTTAGCTCCCCGCTGTTTGATTCGCCCGATCAAATCCTCTGCTACTACATTAATCAAACCGCTCAGATTCAATGCATTTGTTTCTCTGGCATTGCCAAGCAACTTTTTGAGCGGTTGATCTTTCCACAACAACGAATTTTGTTTGAGGCCAGCCCAGATATATTGCTGGAAATTAGTAGTTGTTCCAGTTCCGGGGAAACTCGGATTGAACAGATTCCCTGTTGGCAACTCAAAGTTAACCAAAGAGATTTACTCCATCCGCTCTCGCGATCGACTCCATTTGATACTGTTTCTCAATCGAATTTAGTAAACGAATGACGACAACTTCGGCCAAAACACTTTGCCCCTACTGCGGTGTGGGTTGTGGGTTAGAAGTACTGGCTTCAACCTCAGCCAATCCAGCTGAGCACCCAGAGCCGCAAGCAACCAGTTGGAAAGTGAGAGGCGATCGAGCCCATCCGTCTAGCCAGGGCATGGTGTGTGTGAAAGGTGCAACGGTGGCCGAAGCGTTGGACAAAAGCCGATTGCTCCATCCCATGTTTCGAGAGTCGTTAGATCAACCCTTGCAACGGATTAGTTGGGATGAAGCGATCGATCGCATTGTTAACCGAATTCAAACCATCCTGACGACACAAGGAGCTGATGCCATCTGCATGTATGGTTCAGGGCAGATGCAGACAGAAGACTACTACGTGGCGCAAAAACTCCTCAAAGGCTGTTTAGGCACCAATAATTTTGACTCTAACTCGCGGCTGTGTATGTCGTCTGCGGTGTCGGGCTACGTGCAAAGCCTCGGTTCTGATGGCCCGCCCTGTTGTTATGAAGACCTGGAGCTAACCGACTGCGCCTTCATTATTGGTGCCAACGCCGCCGAATGCCACCCAATCGCCTACAACCGCCTCCAGAAGCATCACAAGAAAAATCCTGCCGTAAAAACGATCGTCGTTGATCCCCGACGCACCCAAACCGCCGAAGATGCGGATTTGCATTTGGCGATTCAACCGGGAACCGACATCGACCTGCTCAACGGAATTGGCTATCTCCTGCTGCAGTGGGACTTGATTAAGCCGACCTTCATCGCCAACCACACTGTCGGTTTTGAGGCTTTCTCAGAGGTTGTGCAGCACTACCCTCCCCATGTCGTGGCTCAACGGTGCGGCATTTCCATCGCTGAACTAGAAACGGCAGCGCGCTGGTGGGGAGAGTCGGAGCGGGTGCTGTCCCTCTGGTCTATGGGGATGAACCAATCTAGTGAGGGCAGTGCGAAGGTGCGATCGTTGATCAACCTGCACTTACTCACAGGCCAAATTGGCAAACCCGGAGCCGGGCCGTTTTCCCTAACTGGGCAGCCTAATGCCATGGGCGGGCGCGAGGTAGGTGGGTTATGCAATCTGCTCCCCGGTTATCGCCATGTCATGTTTCCGGAGCATCGCGCCGAGGTGGAGCAGTTCTGGCAACTGCCACCGGGGCAAATTTCTCCCAACTGGGGGCGGACGGCGTGGGAAATCATCACGGGGTTAGAAGCGGCTGAAGTTGGCCTGCTGTGGGTGGTGGCGACGAATCCTGCTGTGAGCCTGCCGGATTTGGAACGAGTGAAGGCCGCATTGCAGCGATCGCCGTTTACCATCTGTCAGGATGCCTATTACCCCACTGAAACTGCTGCATACGCCCATCTTCTGTTACCTGCGGCCCAGTGGGGCGAAAAAACTGGCACCATGACGAACTCTGAACGAGTCGTGACGTTGTGTCAGGCATTCCGATCACCGCCCGGAGAAGCGCGGCCCGATTGGGAAATCATTGCCGAGGTAGGACGGCGTTTGGGCTTTGCCGACAAGTTTCCATTCACATCCCCAGCCGCAGTCTACAAGGAATACGTCCAGCTCACGCAGGGGCGGGTTTGCGACATGACGGGGTTGAGCCACGATCGCCTCCGCCAGGAAGGTGCCATTCAATGGCCTTGTCCAGCCCATCCCGTGGCTGCCACCACCACCACTTCTCCCACATTGCGCCTCTATACCGACCACCACTTCCCCACTCCCGACGGGCGGGCACGCTTTGGGGCTTATCATTCCCAAGGTTTGGCCGAACCAGCTGATGCCCGTTACCCTTTTGTCTTAACCACAGGCCGCCTCTATGGTCATTGGCATACCCAAACCCGCACAGGCCGAATCGACAAAATTCGGCAAATGCATCCGGCTCCTTTCCTGGAAATGCATCCCCATGATGCGGAGAAGTTGGGTGTGCAAGCAGGGGATTGGGTGGAGGTGCGATCGCGCCGGGGGATAGCTCAGTTGCCGATAACGCTGACTCGGATGATCGCGAAAGGAACCGTGTTTGTCCCGATTCATTGGGGTGCTTTATGGGCTGAGCAGGCCGAAGCAAACGCCATGACCCATCCCACGGCCTGTCCGGAGTCCAAACAACCAGAATTGAAAGCTTGTGCAGTTCAAGTTGTGCCCATCTCAACTCAACCCTCACTTGATCAGACCATTGAAATGCTCCACGCAGCGAATCTTTTGAAGGCATTGCCATAATCAGGGCAAGAGCGTGTCTCAAGGAGCTGAACTTGATAGACTCATCGGTGTAAGGCTGAATCGCTTTCGCACCGGCAAAACATCTCATGCTGTCCTCATTTGAGCCACGTGGAACCGACCCAGAGGATCGAGTTGCTACCAATCGATCGACGACATCTCACTCAACTTCAAAGTCACCACCATCGCTGTTTGTAGTTTGTGGCTTAGGTAGCGTAGGGCAGAATTGTGTGGCCGTCCTAAAAGAATATGGGGCTGCGGTGAATGCGATCGATGCCACCGCGCCACCAGATTGGGAAGTGCCAGACTTGCCAGCGGCGATCGGATCCTTGCTCGTAGGGGATTGCCGCAAGCCCGAAATGCTAGAACAATTGGGGATTCGCCAATGCCGCGCCGTTTTATTGCTGACCAATGACGAGCGCGTCAACACCGAAGCGGCGTTTGCAGCTCGGTTGCTGAATCCCACCGTGAGATTGATTGTGCGATCGTCCAAGCACAACCTGAATCATTTTTTAGAGGAAAGTTTGGGGAATTTTATTGCCTTTGAACCCACTGATTTATCGGCCTCGGCCTTCGCCTTTGCCGCGCTGGGATCGGAGATTCCAGGGTTTTTCAAACTGGAGAACCAACTCCTGCGAGTGGTCAAATATCAGATTCAGCCGGGCGATCGCTGGTGCAACCGCTTGGAGGTGCGCAGTGTCAATACCTCGGCGCGGCGCGTGTTGTGTCATACAACGGGAGAGCTAGAAATCGACCAATTCTATGCGTGGGAGGGCGACACGACCCTAACGGCTGGCGACACAATTGTGTATGTTGAACTCACCGATCGCAGTGTCACCAGCCCACACATGCCCATTGACTGGTCGGATCGCAAATCGCTCCTTGCCGAACCCGCCAAACGTCAACAGTCTCGGTTGTGGCCGCAGTTACTCAGTTGGCTGCGACCGTCAAATTGGCAGCGTCAAGCGATGCGCTTCTGGCATTCAACAGAGCAATATCGGGCACGCCGAGTTGCCTTAATTTGTGGCACTTTAACGCTAGTCTTGTTGGCGATCGGCACGCTGTTGCTGCATTTAGAATATCCTGATGTCAGCTTTCGAGAGGCGCTCTCTGCCTCATTTTCACTGCTGTTGGGGGGATATTCAGATATTTTTGGTGGGCTTAACTCCGACGAAGCCTCAAATACCTGGTCATCCCAACTGCTGGGCGTTGTCTTAACGTTGGCCGGGACAGCCTTTGTGGGGGTTCTCTACGCTCTTCTAACAGAAGCACTCCTCACCTCAAAATTTCAGTTCTTCAAAAATCGCCCGCCCTTGCCGACCCAACATCACATTGTGCTGATTGGGTTAAACAAACTGGGACAGCGCATTGTGGAATTACTACAAGAACTGAAACAACCCGTAGTCGGTATTACTCCCACCGCGATCGATCCCAGCGTCTTGCCCCACCTGCCATTGCTCACGGGGCCAATTGCCGAGGCTCTGGCCCAAGCTCATCTAGCCCAAGCCAAAACGGCAATTATCGTTTGGGAGGATGATTTAGAGAATTTGGAGATTGGGTTGATGGTGCATGCCGCCAATCCAGCTTTAGAACTGATCCTGCGCACCCAGGATCAACTTTTCAGCAACAATGTATCGCGGTTATTCCCCTATGCGCAGGTCTTGTGTGCCCCTGCCGTTTCCGCCGAGGTATTTGCAGCAGCGGCATTTGGTGAAAACGTGTTAAGCCTCTTTCACTTGGGCAATCAAACCATCTTAGTAACGGAGTATCAGATAGCGCCAGGGGACACCTTGCACGGTTTTTTGTTGGCTGAAGTTGCTTATGGGTACGGCGTGGCCCCAGTATTGCATCAGGCCGGGTCACGGCAAACGCCCAGCTTGCTACCGTCTGAGGATGTGCGGCTTGATGTTGGCGATCGGCTAGTTGTTCTAGCAACAAGCGAGAGCTTGCAACGAATTGAGCGCCGCGAATTAGCCCCCCCCGTTTGGCAAGTTCACATCGAAAAAGCATTGACCCCCGATGCCATCTTTGAAGGTGCAAACGAAATTAGTCGAATTTCGGGCTATAGTCTCAGTGCTTCACGTCACTTGATGGCCAGCCTCCCGGCGCAATTACCAACTGCGCTCTATAAACAGCAGGCTCAACGACTTGTAGGGCGTTTAAGGAAAGTGCAGGTTATGGCTCATATCGTCCCAAGGCAACTGTAGGCATTCCCTCTTGAGCTATAGCCGTCGCCATGGGTAACGTGGCGAAAGCAAGTCATACCGATTGAAACAGTGATAGGGGCACATCCCTTGCACCGATCCCCCTCAATCCCCCTTTGATAAGGGGGAAGCCTCAGGCAGGGGGATCTCATTCCTAAGTATTCTGACCAAAGCTATAGTTCCAAAGATAAAAATATAGCTATGGTCAGAACACTTAGGACATATCAAATGGCTGAACTGCCGATTCTAGGTAGGTGTTCTGACGCGCCTCGTTCGACTGAGGCTTCGACGATGAGCTCAGCCGAATCGCGCTCACGCCGAAGTCTGCCACGTTTCACATGGCGACGGCTATAATTGGGCCTTCTGCCTTTTAGAGCGTATGAAGTTGAAACAACTGAATTAGTTTTGTTGCTTCCGTAACTGCATTATGATTTTTTGCCACCAGAGTTGCTCCGGTTTGGCCCATTTGTTCAAGTTGGTCTATGGGAGTTTGTAACGCTACTCGCATCGCATCTGCTAGCTCTGTAACCGATCCTGCGGGAACTAACCAACCACTCTTGCCAGGTTGAACCAGCTCCGGAATCCCAGCAATATACGTACTGATCACGGGACGACAAAGCGCCAGGGATTCCATAATTACAACGGGCAGACCCTCCGCAAAGCTGGGTGCAACCATCACTTGGGCATCCAGGATGTGTTGTTTGACTTGAGCATTGGTGGCCCAGCCAGTAATTTCCACATGCTTTTCTAAATTGGCCTGTTGGATTAATGTTTCGATTTGCCCCCGCAGAGGCCCATCTCCCACTAGCACCAACTTGAACGATCGCCCTTCTGCGGCTAACTGGCCTGCGGCTTCGAGCAACATCAAATGGCCTTTTTGTTCGCTCAACCGCCCAACGCAAACAAACCGGGGTTCAGCCGGAATAGGAACATAGGCGTGGGCAAGAAACATCTCATCGACGCCGCAACGGATGATCTGAATCTTTGCCCACTGTGGATAGTCGCACCAGCGGTAAAGTTGACTTTTACCGAAAGAACACACGGCCACAACGAATGCAGCATGGTTAATTTTTTCACTAAGTGCGATCGCCGTCGGTTTATCAAACTCTTCTGGCCCATGCACCGTAATGCTGTAGGGCGGCCCGCCCAAAACACGACACAGCATGGAAACTGTGGCTGAATTGGTGCCGAAATGGGTGTGCAGATGAGTAATTTGACTATCCTCAAGCCAACGCAGCAGGACACAGGCTTCGGCCAGGTAGGCAAAGTTCAACAGCAAACCCCGATCGGAACGTCTCCCAATCCGCCAGGTCAGGCGCACCGCTCGCAGAAATTGAACCGGGCGAGTGACAGCAACTCTGACGGTGTTTATTAGTAGCCCGCCTGCGCCTGCATCGAGAATGTAGCGGGTTTGATTAGCTTCCTGTTGATCGGCCTCATCGACGACTTCCGCACGAATCGATCGAATCGAGTAGCGGCTAACGGGAACATCGGTTGCCTCAACCGCCAAAATTTCTCGACGAATGAAGCTGTGGCTAGTTTTGGGATATTGGTTAACTAAGTAGGCAATCTTCATACAGGAGAAATAGCGTAAAAAGCGCGGGGTTGGTCAAAGCTGTTCAATCTCGGTCCTGCGGATTATAGTGGAGCGTCCCGTTCTGTCCGCACCCAAGCTTTTTGGCGTTTGAAGATAAATGCAAAGTAAAGCGGAATCTTCCACAGCACATACAGTGGGATGGAGAGCAGCGTTTGAATGGGAAGCTGTTTGCGGCAATACTTTGCCCAGGCAGAAAGAATAGCGATCGCCATCAATCCACCCATGACAGCCAACAAAATAACTGGCAGGAAAGAGGCTCCCAACCCAACCCCGACTATGGCCAGCAGCACTGCCAACATCCAAACCATCACGAGTAAGGACAATGGCGGCACCAGCAAATCTAACCCTAAACCGAATAAATCCAAACGGCGTTGGTAAATTGCCGCCCCAAACAATTGAGGGACTTGGGTCAAGATCGTTTGCAAGTGACCATGCTCCCAACGGGTTCGCTGTTGCTTGGCCGCCTGCTCTTTCTGGGGCAGAATGCTGGTGACATAGGCATCTGGACAGAACACAGGGCTATATCCTACGATCGCCAGATCCATGCCCAGATTCATGTCCTCAACGATGTTGTCGCTTGCTAATGGAGCCTGTTGAATAATTTGCCAGGGCATCGCCATGCCTGTTCCTGTGAGCAAACAAGGCATTCCCAGGTTATGTAAACCGACCAAACGCACCCAATTCTTAACAATGATGGCCAAGGTAGAAATAGCGGCTTTGGGTGATGGATTAGGCGGGGATTCAATCAGATAAACGCTTTGAACAGGCCGATGTTGAGAAAATGCAAGTTGTGCTAGTCGGGTAAGGCTGCCGGGTGCAACGAGGCAATCCGCATCAACAATAATGACGACATCAGGTGGGTCGTCCTGCATAAATTGAATGCCAAAATCGAGAGCGTATCCTTTTCCCCGTTGGTTCGGGTTGTGCCGCTCAATCACCAGCGCGCCTGCCCGCCGAGCGACGGCAGCAGTTGCATCTTCGCAATTATCTGCCACAACAATTAGTTGATCGTTTGGCCTCAATTGTGGTGAAACGGCGCTAATCGTCAACCCAATTCCCGATTCTTCATTGTGAGCCGGAATCAATACATTGAGTCGAGGAAGTGTAGATTTGGCAAAACTGGGTTGGGGGCGAGTTGGGAATAAAGCCGCAATGCATTCAATAAAAAGAATTAATCCAGGGACGAGCAGGATAGTCGCGATCGCGACAAGAAATATATTAAGCACTGTCAGTAACGATTCCGCGTGTACCAAAGCTGTATCCTTACTATCTGGGTGAGCAAATAAGAGATTAAATGGGGCTGGGAATAAACTCTCTTCACTGAAATAGTAGCCCTTTCAAAAAAATCTTAGAGACTCATTTCAATGACTTCATAATTTGAAGATTTATCGTACAAAAATTGAGCTAACCATAAGGGAATAGCTCAACTTCTGTTGATTCGCTGTTCTTAGGAGCGCACTTATAGTAATCCCCGATTAGTCGCAAGATACTCAGCATTGAGATAGATTGCTGAGATTCTTCAACTACCGAGCGGCATCGCTGGAACCCTTCAGATTGCCAAAGAAGGCAGAAGGCATTTCGGTAGAAGTGCTACTGTTTTGTTGCATGACTGGATAGGAAGTGTACTGACGGTTGGGATGATTCGCAATGACGCCAACGACGGGGATGCGGTACTTTTTCAAACCTTCCAGAGTTTTGTTGAATTTTGAGCGCTTCGTTTTATTAACTCCCACCACCATCAAAAAGCCATCCGTTTGGGCACCCAAGAAATTCAGATCGGTTAGACCATCCAGTGCTGGAGTGTCAAAAATCACCAGGTCAAACTTGGTTTGAAGTTGGCTCAGTAACTGCTGCATCTCGTTAGAGGCAAACAGTCTGGTAGCTCCCACTTGCGCAATCCCAGCTGGTAAAACGGCAAGATTATTATCAATCGCAGATTTTTGAATCACCTCTTCAACGCTATGCTTCTGTTGCAACACGTCCACCAGACCACGTTGATTAGAAACATCCAGCAGGTTATGAACCTGAGGCGCAATCAGATTAGCATCAACAAGGAGAACCCGTTGGCCCATAGAAGCCGCCGTTTGAGCCAGGTTGACTGCAACGATCGTTTTGCCATCTCCCGGTTCAATCGAGCTAATCGCAACGGTATTAATCCCTGATGTATTCAGGAAGCGCAAGTTGGTATAGAGCGAGCTGAAAGCTTGAAGAAACGGGTTAGGGATAATTCCACTTTTTCCAGATCCAACCTGGTCAAATCCCTTGGCGGCAGAAGGAATAGACGCGAGGAAGGGATGTTGCACGGCATCTTGTAAATCTTCGGCAGTAACGAACACATTACGCATTTTTTCGCGTAACAGCGCAGCAATCAGCCCTAAAAACAGCCCCCCCGCAACTCCAACCAGCAGCATTTGAGTTGCTCTTTTACCTCTCGTCGCGATCGGTCTGCCAGTGAGAGCGCTGCTGACTAACTTGGGTTTAGCGATGACTTCCCACGGGACTTCTTTTTGAGCTGCTTCTACCCGCAACGTTTCACGCTGAAGCAAGAACTGATTCAAGGTCTTGGTTGCAATGTCAAGCTGTTGTTGCAGGGTATTGTATTGCCGCACGATCGCGGGTAATTCAATCAAGCGTTGGTTCAAGTTATTTTCTGACCGAGCGATTTCTGCCGTCCTGGCCTGTAGTGCCCTAGCCTGATTCCCTGATGTCACTAGTTGACTGATCAACGAAACCCGCAGAGGATCTTGGAATGCCACCACGTCTGTTGTTCCAGAGATTCCAGGAGAGCTTTGGCCTAAGATGGAACCAGTTTCTCGCCCAATGAGACGATTTAAGTTTTGCTCTTGCTCCCGCAGCCGTTGAATTGTAGGGCTGTCCTCTGTAAATCGAGCCAATCCTACCGCAATTTGGCTTTGAACCCGCTGCCGTTGCGTTAGCAAATCTTGAAAGCGTGGATTTTGGCTCAAAGCGCTAGCCGCTAACCCTTGCTCTGGGCTTAACCGAAGTTGATTCTGCAGATTTGCAAACAGAGTTGCCTGCTCTTGAAATTCTGTTTGAGCTTCCAGTTTGCGTTGTTGCACTTCCTTGAGCTGTTCAACAACTTGCTGGTTTTCGATCGTGGGGTCAGTGAATCGATATTGCTGCCGAATCGCCTGGATTTGAGCTTCCAGATTCGTAACTCGCTGTTGCAGTCCTGGAAGTTGATCCTCAATAAATTCCACCCCCCCACCGATGCGAGTTTTTCGATCTTCGAGACTAAACCGCAAGTAGCCCTCAGCCAACTTCTCAAGAATGAACTGGACTTGCTGCGCATCAGTGCCTCGATATGTGATTTGGAGCGCACGGGTGTTATCCAGCATGTTGGAGCCGATTCGCGCAACGGTGAAGTCTTGATTCCGTAAATCTCTTGCCAAGGAACTTGCCGTCACTTCTGGATAACGAGTTTGAATTTGAGCCGCAATTTTGGAGAGTAGCTCTGGACTTTGCAAGACCTGAAGCAAGGTGGGGTAATCCACTGAACTGCCATCCTGCGTGGTTTGAATTGCACGCGAAATCGCAGTTGGGTCAGTGGCACGCCCTTGAGAGGTGATCGGTTCCACCAAAATCCTGAATTCACCCTCATAGATCAAAGGCGTGTTGCGATACCCCATGTAGGCGATCGCTCCTGAGAGAGCCGTCACCCCCAGGATGATGGGAATGTTGCGCCAGACCATCGCCAGGATTGGACGAATCTTTAGACCACCTTTCGGCTTTTCATTCCCTTCCCCACTAAAATCTGCGGTTGCCAGGGCGGAATCATCTAAATGACGTTGTCCATTCATGGGCAAACTTTGAATCTCATGTCCAGCTTGCATACTTAACCTCATCTGCGCTTTGATCTAAATTTCGTCCTTGGATGCACCAACGTTGCCATAAAATTTCAACTAGTCGTTTCTAATGAGACCTCTGAAGCCGCTAATCCCACTGAAGATGGTAAGTGGAACACCGATCGCATTAATCAAAAAGTCGTTTACCCCGGCAATAAACGTACGGTTGACTACCACAATATCGTTATTAAACAAGCGAGGGTTGCGTTCTTCATTCATGTTTTGATCTAAATCGACCGACATTCGTCGCCGGGAAACCGTACCGTTGGGGTTAAGCCGAATCAAATCAACGTTCTTACGGCTGGCTCTCCCGCCTCTAAACCCTCCCGCTGTCATAATAGCCTGGTTAAGGGTTGTGTTCGGTCTCACCCGAAGTGCTCCTGGAGTGCCAACTTCACCCACAACACTGACGTTGATCGTTTCAGGCGAAAAATTACTGGTAGCGATTTGAGTGGCTTCTTCCGAATCAAAAGTGGTTGCCCGGGAAATGACGATGGTGTCCCCATCCCGCAAGAGAATGTCCTGGTTTTGATCGCCCTGGCTCAAGAACCGCCACAGGTCGATCGCAATAATTTCTTCCCCGCCAGTCACCTTCGGACGACGCACCCGGACTTCTCGCAGATTCGCAAGCCCCGTAATGCCGCCCGCCGTTTGAATCGCCTGACTAACTCGTGGCCATTGGTTACCGCCCTCTGAAGCCGTCCGCTGATTCAAACTAGTTTGGGTGACTTCATTGCTGATGACACTAATGATGTACGCACCTGGACGGTTAACCTCACCAATCACCCCAACCTTCAGTGGTCGCGGAGCTAACAAACTCACCGTAACAACCGGGTTCCGAATGAAGCGACCAAATCGTTGAGATAGAACAGTTGCAGCCTGCCCCAGCGACAATCCAGCTAAGGGCACACTGCCCACCCAGGGCAAGTTAAGGGTGCCATCTGGCAGGATGGTATAGCGCTGTTCTAGGGCTAGTTCTGGAGTGATGTCGAAAATGTCTACACGAACGATGTCTCCTGCTCCCAGTGTGTAAGCTTCACCCATCGTCGTTCCAGGTTGGATATTTTCGGGCACTGGAACTGCTGTTGGTGAAGGAATTGCGTTTGGAAAAATCGGAGCTGGAGGGGCTTGTTGTGCCACAACCGGCAGGGAGTAGTTAGCTCCAATCACGAAAGAGAGTGCCACTCCGGCAACAGACTGGGGGGTTTTCCTGATCATGAGACTCGTTCAAACTCAATACGGGTAGACAAATTCAAAAATCTATGGAAAAGCAACAACTTAAACAATCTAGCCTCTTGCCAAATTCAACTCCAAGATCTCTGGAGATCTCTCAATCCAGGCTCTGAAATTTGATTACTCAGAAAAAATAATGCATTTTGGCAGCAACACCTATGATTTACAACTTGCGACCAGTTTAGCCAAATTTTTCAGAGAGTTAATCAGAATTTAGAAAGGCTTGTGCAATTGTAGTTGGATTGACCTACAACGTATTATGAATGCTTGCGTGAATTCCACTGATACCTAATTTGACTGCTTTACCCAAGTTTTATATCTCCCATGACGAAATGGCATGATGAAAAGATTTGATGAGGTCACGAACGCCGCCAACGCGATGAGATGAAACTGGAACAATCAGATAGGAAAGACAAGGGTTTGATGAATTGATGCTGACGAGCCTCCCAAATTGACCGATCGCTTTTCATAATGAGTAGGAAGCTTTCAATCGTTCGCCAGCCACCCATGTTCCACACAAAGGAAAACCTATGATTCCTGCGGGAAATGCTCTCGTTCCACTTGCGTTGTATGCGTGGATTCCGTTTGTTCTGTATATCTACTTAAGATATCCGGCGCAGCGAGCAGTCATTATCTGTTTTATTGTGGCGACGTTATTTTTACCGGTTGCCGCGATCGTGCTTCCAGGCATTCCTGACTACACCAAAATGACGGCGACAAGCTATGGAATTTTACTAGCGACCGCTATTTATGATTCCAAGCGCTTCAGCCAATTCCGATTGAGCTGGATTGATATTCCGATGATTCTCTGGTGTACCGTTGCACCCTTCATGTCATCGATGACAAATGATTTGGGAGCCTACGATGGCTTCTCAAATGCGCTCAATCAAACGGTTGTCTGGGGTGCCCCCTATTTCTTAGGACGGCTATATCTAGGAAACCTGGAAGGACTGAGGCTGCTGGCAATTGGGATTTTTACCTGGGCACTAATTTACGTTCCGCTTTGCTGGTACGAAGCGCGCACATTTTCCAGCTTGCATGTTCTGGTCTACGGCACTGATACGGGACGGGAAGCGGCTCAATCTATTCGGTATGGTGGCTACCGCCCACAAGTGTTTATGGAACACGGTTTGATGTTGGGCATTTGGTTGATGGCTGCTTGTATCGTGGGGATTGCTTTGTGGCGAACCGGAACCATTAAACGGCTGTGGAACGTGCCGATTGGGGTTTTGATGGCGGTGCTGTTGTTTACGTTTGTGATTGCCCGCTCGACAGGAGCCTATGGCCTATTCCTGATTGGCATTGCCGCTTTACTATTGGGCTGGCGGTTCCGCAATACCTTTATTCCCTGGTTACTGATCGCTGGTATCTGCATTTACCTCTATATGGCAGCATCCGGCACATTCCCGGCAGATTCAGTTACTCAAACGCTGTCTCAGATGTTTAACCCCGATCGGGTACAGTCCCTGCAATTCCGATTTGATAATGAAGAGATCTTGGGGGCAAGGGCGCGTGAGCGTGCATTATTTGGTTGGGGTGGATTTGGGCGAAATCGGGTCTTCAATGAGATGGGCGAAGATACCACTGTGACCGACAGTTTGTGGATCATTGCTTTTGGTGTGTACGGTACGTTTGGTTTGGTTAGCCTGACTGCGGCAATTCTATTGCCCAGCGTCGTGTTTTTGATTCGCTACCCAGCCAAATTGTGGAAGCATCCCAGTGTTGCACCTGCTGCTGCATTGGTGATTTGTATCATTCTCTACATGCTGGATTGTGTGTTGAACGCGATGGTCAATCCGATTTTCATGTTGGCATCGGGCGGCATTGCGACTTTGGTGGTGCAACCGAAACGAGTGGCGGCAGCGCAACTGCAACGTCGAGTGCGGCAGGTGGCAAGCCCCTCCTAAGTGAAACAGCGGGTACCCCCTGGCTGGAAAAGGTTGGTGATGTTACCGATCGAATAAGAGCCAAATTCCACTTAAAGCCACGATCGCGCCCAGAATAGCCTGCAAGCCCACCTTCTCCTTCAAGGCAATCGCCGCGATCGGAATCACAAAAATTGGACTGGTTGCGCCTAGAGCTTGAGCCACACCAGCCGGGGCATATTTGAGCGACAACTGTTGTAACCAAATTCCCAGATAGGTGCTGGCGAACGCTGTGCCCGCAATGATAACCACTATTCGCCGGGATTTTAACGGTTGAAGAGCCTGTACCGGTTGTTGCCGAAGCAGTAGCCAAATCAGCAATACAAGAACACCTGCCGCCAGCCGGATAAACGTACTCCAGAGTGGGCTGATATCAGTGTCAACTAATGCGGCGCGTGAGAGGACTGCCCCGCCAGCTTGAGAAACTGCGGCTAAGATGCCCGCGATCGCGCCTCGCATCGAACGGGGTTGAAAATTAGGCAGCGAGGAGGTTCGGTCTAAAACCACCCAGGCGACTCCAACCACAGTCAAAAAAATTCCGCTCCAAGCCGGGGCCGAGAGTGCCTCCCCTAAAAAACAGAGCGCCAGGATGGCAGCGATCGGGGGCGCTAGAGACTCCAAGATTAGCGAGCGACGTGGCCCTAAACAGTTAAGAGCTTCGAAATAGGCGGTATCTCCCAGGCCAATTCCGAGCGCTCCACTGAGAAGCAGAAGTTGAACATTAATGGGGTTGACATCTGGCAGCAGTTGCTTGGTGAGCAGGAGCGTGAAGACGAGCAGGATGAGCGCCATCAAACCTTTCACCAGATTCAACATGAGAGGCGCAATTGTCCGCCCCACTCCGGTGTACACAATCGATGCGATCGCCCAAATCAGCGAAGCGCTCAAAGCCGCAAACTCCCCTCGATAATCGGTCAATTCAATCCTCATGAAAATTATCATCAGCGGTGAACATAACTATAGCCGTCGCCATGTGAAACGTGGCAGACTTCGGCGTGAGCGCGATTCGGCTGAGCTCATCGTCGAAGCCTCAGTCGAACGAGGCGCGTCAGAACACCTACCCAGAATCGGCGGTTCAGCCATTTGATCTGTCCTAAGTGTTCTGACCATAGCTATAAATTAAAAGCCTCTTAACTCCAGCAAAAATTGAGCAGTCAGGTAATACCGATTTAACCAGTGGTAGGGGCACATCCCTTGCACCGATCCCCCTCAATCCCCCTTGATAAGGGGGAAGCCGCCGCAGGCAGGGGAATCTTAATCTGTAGCGTGTCGAAATCAAATTGGTATCAGAGCAACATTCCTTAAATTTCTTAGGTGAAATAGGTCAAGACAGAATTGACGATCGCACCATAGCAGAAAGCGCGTTTCCACAAGGGAGATTAAGGTATGTCACAGGCAAAACACGGAGATATGGTGAAGGTTCACTACACCGGTAAATTGGACGATGGTACTGTGTTTGATTCTTCGGTCGATCGCGATCCGCTGGAATTCGTCATTGGTTCTGGGGCCATCATTCCCGGATTTGAGCAAGCTGTCATTGGCATGGCTCCGGGTGAATCCAAAACCGAAATTATTCCCACAGATAATGCCTACGGGCCTTACCAGGAAGAAATGGTATTGACCATCGATCGGCAGCAAATGCCGCTGGAGATTGAACCCGAAGTAGGGCAACAGCTTCAACTCCAACATCCTACAGGCGGAGTGATTCCCGTCATCATTACAGATATTTCTCAAGGCACCATTACCCTGGATGCAAACCATCCACTGGCTGGCGAAGACCTTACCTTTGATATTCAATTAGTCGAAATTGGCTAACTCAATCAGGGGCCTAACATAAGGTCCCTGCAAAAAACTGTAGGCTTACACCATTAGAGTGTTGAATATCAAGGGCGAACGATGGGACTCGAACCCACGAATGGCGGAACCACAATCCGCTGCCTTAACCACTTGGCTACGCTCGCCATTTGCGTTTCCTATTATAGCACTATCTAAATTGACAAAACTAGCGTAAAAATTCTCTATGAAATACTGGAGAAATATGTACTATCTGTGAAATTTCGTGCTTAAATCTACCTCAAGAGTGTCTGTTGGGTGAGAGGGTTGGGCTATGGAATCTAGCTGGGAGCGCAGACGATCGTTTGCAATCAATATTCGGAAGTTTGGTCTAGCACTAGGACTATTTGCGGCCACGAGTACAGGGGCAGCAATGGCAATCATGAATCCCAGCGAAGCTGCCTATGAAGTGTACGCAACGCAAAAAGTGATCAAGTTGTTAGATCAAAACGTTTGTGCCGAAGCCCCTCAAGCATTCAACCTTAAGCAAGATTGCAAAGCGCTTCTCGTCTCCAACCGTTCCTACATTCAAGAGTTCATTGCTAACAATACCCATCGGCAGGACTTTCTCTTCTTCAGCCTATACACAACAGATATCTCAGTAGCATCTTTTTTACCAGATTACCGAGTTGAGGCCGTTGGAGCTTTTCGGCAATTTCACATCTACCAAACTGCCCAAATTTAGATTGAACTATTTTGAATCTGGAGCGGTCTAAGCCTTTACAACAACCTAAACGGTTTAGTTGTGAATCACTTAGACGTTTCCGTTTCAACCTATGAATACCAAAACATTACTGTTTGTACCAGGTGCGATCGCTCTTACCCTTTTTGGCTTTGCAGTTGCTCCAGCGATCGCGCAGTTGGAGAGCGCCCCGGCCCAAGTTGAGATGCAGCGCGGCCTGAGACAGCTCAACTTGAGTGATACGCAAAAAGCCCAGATGAAGCAGGTGCGGGAAGAAACCAAGGCGCAGATTGAACAAGTTCTGACTCCAGAGCAACGGACTCAAATGCAAGCACTCAAACAAAGTGGTGGCAAAAAGCGTGGGGCAATGAGCAGCCTGAATCTGTCCGAAACCCAAAAGCAGCAAATTCGTCAGATTCGAGAAAGCTCGCAGCAGAAGATACAGGCCATCCTCACCAATGACCAACGCGCTTTGTTGCAACAGCAGCGCCAAAACTGGCAGCAACGTCGCCAGCAAAATCGCCCCCAAGTTACGCCACAGTCGCTGTAAAAGTTGCTTAACCCATCGACTCCGTTAAATCAGATGAATATATCTGAACCATAGATAGTAGATACAGTGAGACGCTGTTCTGCTATCTATTTTTTTGGATTGGTCGATCACACCGACGCTTTCCGCTACGATTCGCCACCGTGAATGACTCAGTGTCCCCTTATTCCACGGCAAGAACTAATCCTTTCAGGTATAGCCCCTCCGGATGGTAGATGCTGACGGGGTGATCGGCAGGCTGGGTGAGATGATGCAGAATCCGGATGCGCCGCCCGGACTCGATCGCCCCGGCCATCACCGCCCCCTGAAACAAATCTGGGGTCACCACTTGAGAGCAAGAAAACGTGAACACAATCCCATTGGGCCGGAGTTTGTCGAATGCCAGTTTGTTCAACCGTTTGTAGGCCATAACTGCCGAGTGGCGGGCAGATTGGCTTTTGGCGAAGGCGGGTGGGTCTAGCACCAGCACATCATAGATAGGCTCGCACTGCTTCAAAAACTCAAACACATCGCCCGCGATCGCTGCATGGGGCACTTGGTGTGGGTTATTGCGCGTGACGTTGTGATCTGTCCAGGCGATCGCCTTCGTGGAACTATCAACTGAATGCACCAACGTAGCTCCGGCTTGAATGGCGTACACCGAAAATCCGCCTGAGTAGCAGAAGGTGTTCAAGACCTGTTTGCCTGACGCATAAGCGGCAAGTAACTGGCGATGCTCTCGCTGATCTAGGAAAAAGCCCGTTTTTTGACCCTCCTGCCAATTCACCTGGAAATGATGCCCATGCTCCAACACATCGCCCTGAATAGCGCTGCCTAGCAGATGCGGGGTGGCTGGTTGATGTTTCCCAAACACTGCCGCACTTTTGTCGTAAATGGTGGTGAGTGCGGTGCCGTAGATAGCTTGCAGGCAGTGCTGAATTAAGTCGAGTTGGCGCCCCATCCCCGCCGAATACGCTTGCACCACAGCCGCCCCAGCGTACCAATCCACAATTAAACCGGGCAGCCCATCGCCCTCTGCATTGATCAACCGGTAGCAAGTGGTGCGATCGTTGCCCACCAATCCCAACTGTTGTCGCAAGGCTAACGCCGCCTGGAAACGGTGGAGAAATAATTGTTCAATGCGATCGATCGGCTGAAACGAAAGGACTTTAACCGCAATGCTGCCCGTGGCGTAATGCCCCGTCGCCAGATAGTCTCCAGCGGCACTGTAAACCTCAACCACATCGCCGTCCTCGACTCCCTGGCCGATTTGCTGGATCGCCCCCGAAAAAATCCAGGGATGAAACCGCTTCACCGCATCAACTTTGCGGTTGTGTAAAATAACTTGATTAAAATCAGCCATGAAATATTGAGAGACCGCACCGATACTGCAAGCTTTTAGTTTAAGGGGGCGGGGAGGACAGTGACCAATTAGGATGAGGGTGGAATTCTAGAATTTCTATGATGCTTCCAGTAAGTTTCTTTATTTAGTGTTATATCTCATTCGATTTTACCGAATTCTCCTATACTTAGCGTTCTCAACATTCTCCTAAAGCCATGTTGACCTCTGAACCCACGATCGCCTTCCGTTTCACGCCGCTGTATAAACCCAATCAGCTCATTTGTGGCACCGGCCAAGTTGCTGTTGTCACTGGGTGGACGGTAAAACAGACGGTGGCCAAACAACTACAGCCACATGAATATGCCGTCATTGGGCAACTTTACAGCCCCACCCGCGGCATCAATTTTCTGGTCAGAAACTTGTTGGCCAACCCCCATGTGCGGTTTCTCGTCATCATGAATGGCACCCGGGAGGATCACAACGCGAGGGGAAGTCAGAGTTTAATTCATTTCTTGCAATCTGGTTTTACGGCAGGTAAAAGCGATACAGGTCGGGATTGTTGGCTGATTGAATCGCCCACAGGCGAGGCACTGGGATATATCGATCGCGAAATTGACGCTGCCGCACTGGAGCATCTCCGGCAATCGATTCAGTGGCAAGAAGTGCGTTCAACCGCAGACGCGATCGTCTACGTCAGGCTGTTTAACGAGCAGCTTCCGGTGGAACCGTGGGGCACATCACTGGTTTTTCCTTACATAGAGACAGCGCCAACGGTCTTTCCTGGCCCCCGCTATGGCCACCGGATTGAAGGCCGCACGATCGCCGAAACCTGGGTCAAAATCATCCATCGCATCAAAACCACTGGCACCATTCGCCCGACTGGCTACGATGGCCAATGGCAAGAATTGATTGATTTAGTGGCCGTTATCACCGATGAGCCACGCGGATTCTATTTTCCCGAACCCAACTACTTACCCATTTCGCGCCAGTTTTTGGCAGAATACATTTCTCAAATTCTGGACGATGCGCCCTATCGGGAAGGCGTGAAGTACACCTATGGTCAGCGCTTACGCTCCTGGTTTCAGCGGGACCAGATCGAACAGGTGATTCAAAAACTGATTGGCGAAATAGATGCGGCCAGCGCGGTGATGTCGCTATGGGACGTGAAAGATCACGAGCAGGGTGGCAGTCCTTGCTTGAATCACCTCTGGTTAAGGGTGGTGGATCATGAGTTATCGCTGACGGCCACGTTGCGCAGTAACGATATGTTTTCGGCGTGGCCAGCAAACGCTCTCGGGTTGCGGAAATTGCAGGAACATATCCGAGATAAAATTGCCCAACGATCGCCCTACGACTTGAAACTGGGACCATTGATCACCGTCAGCCAGAGCGCCCACATTTATGACGACACCTGGGAAAACGCCGATCGCTTGATTCAGGCGCAGTACCACAAAATTTGCCAGCGTCAGAGTTACGATGACCCCAGCGGCAACTTTATTATCACTCTGCGCGACAGTGAGATTGTAGTGGAACACACGACACCCGGTTCTGGTGAAGTGGTGGGCTGCTATGTGGGTACGTCTGCCGCGCAGGTGTATCGCCAAATTGCGATCGCTTGTCCTGCCTTGCAAGTGGCTCATGCGTTGTATTTGGGCAGCGAATTGCAAAAAGCAGAACTGGCGCTCGCTGGCAAGCAACCTGGTGGATACGAACAAGACAAACCCTTGAATCTGGGGAGGAATTCTTGATGACACTATCCTCCCGGCCCACCTGGGATGAGTATTTTCTGATGCTAGCCAAGCTAGCCGCGACACGCTCTACATGTTTGGCGTTTCCAGTGGGAGCGGTAGTCGTCAAAAACAAGCAGGTTTTAGCCACTGGCTACAATGGGCCACCCTCTGGTTCTGCCCATTGCACGACTCAGGGTTACTGTTATCCAGGGTTAGACAGTTGTGATGCCAGTAAGACGATGCCATCACGGGCAGTACATGCCGAAGCAAACGCGATCGCCCAAGCCGCAAGACATGGCATCTCGACGGAAAACGCCAGCATCTACGTCACCCTAGAACCATGTCTTTATTGCTTAAAACTGCTCATTTCTGCGGGAATTCGAGAAGTCTTCTATGAAACTAGCTTTAATTCCGGCTCAAGTATCATCGTTCGCGATCTGTTCATTCAAGAGAATTTAGTGACGCTAAAGCAAATTACGCTCTCTTCCCAAACTGCCGAAAAAGCCGCCAGTTTTTTGCTTAACCCCATCTCGATCGCTCAAATTTAGGGGCTGACGGCAAGTGTTGCCAGCCAGAAGCCGTCTCCAGAATGGTTTTATGGTTGATGGCTGCGGCGCAATTCGGTGATCTGGTCGGCCAGGTCGAGGAGCGATCGCGGCATATCTGGCCCGGTCAGGATGACATCCACATGACGGGGGCGATCGTTCAAAAAGGTCAACACTTCAATCTCCGAAATCAACCCAAAGTGGATCGCCAAACTCAACTCATCCAACACCACCAGGTCATATTTACCGGCCTGCACGACAGTTTGCGTATATTGCCACAAGTCAAGCAGCGATTGCATCTCCTCGGCTTCAACCTGGGGCGTATCGATGCAGCGGGGGAGATTGCAGCGAATCCAGTCTAAATGTTGCCCTAACTGCACGGGATGACGGTGCCCCTGAGCAATGCCACCCTTCAAAAACTGAATTACTAGTACGGGCGTCCCCTGCCCCGCGAGCCGGAGAGCCTGAGCAATAACATTCGTGAAAAAGCTGCGTTGCACAGATGTAAAAACCTGCACTAATCCTTCCACGCGCAAAGCGGATTGGAGGACTGTATCGAAGTTGGGAGCTTCTACCTGAGAGACCATGAAGACTGCCTCAGTTCATAACAAGAATAAAAAAGGGGGATGGTTCCAAGAAGTATTCCCAAGGGCATTTCGTTCTGGGTGACCAGCACCCCCCACTAATCAAGGAGCACTTGAAATAGAATAGGCAAAATATAGCGTACTTTTTGAGATTTTCTACCCTTTTAACACTACATTTTGCGATCGTGATAGATGCCCTGGCTCCTTCATAGTACATTTATACAGGAATTTGGCCGCAGCCGACTCCACTCACCTCATCCACCCCAACTTCCGCCTTGTTTACTTCCCTTTTGTCGGCAACCTGCTATCCTTGCTGATTGATGAACCCGTGAGGCAATGGAATGGCTTGGCAGCGTCCCGATGGTCGGCAGGCAGATGAACTGCGCCCAATTCGTTTTGAACGGCACTTTACCCAATTTGCAACGGGTTCCGTTCTGGCATCCTGTGGGGGTACGCGGGTGTTGTGTACGGTATCGGTGCAACCCAAAGTGCCGCGTTTTTTGGAAGGCAAAGGGCAGGGCTGGTTAACAGCAGAATATCGCATGTTGCCGACAGCGACGATCGAACGGCAGGAACGGGAATTTATGCGCCTGTCGGGGCGAACGCAGGAAATTCAGCGCTTGATTGGGCGGAGTTTGCGATCGACCCTGGATATGGCCGCCCTGGGCGAACGGACGGTGATCGTCGATGCGGATGTGTTACAGGCCGATGCTGGCACACGCACCACGGCAATTACAGGGGGGTTTGTGGCCCTCCAGGACGCAATAAATAAGCTACTCGAAAACGGTGAACTGGAACGATCGCCCCTGGTGCATCAGGTTGCCGCCGTCTCGATCGGCTTACTGCACGGTGAACCTTTACTCGATCTGAACTATGAGGAAGATGTGGCTGCCGACACCGATCTAAATGTGGTGATGAACGAAAGTTTAGAGATTATCGAATTGCAGGGAACGGCGGAAGCTGGTTCTTTTAGCCGAACTCAATTGAACCAAATCCTGGATCTGGCCGAAGGTGGGATTAAGCAACTGCTGGAACTACAACGCCGCGAATTTGCTTAGGTGGAGAGCGATCGCACCCAGGTTCCTAGCAACGCATTCACCTGTTCCGGCACCTCATCATGGGGACAGTGCCCCGCCCGCAGATAATACTCGGTCAATTGGGGATGATACTGGCGAAATTTTGCGCCCCGCTCCCGGGCATTAATCCAGGGATCGGCCTCGCCCCACAGCATCAGTAACGGGGCTTGCAGTTGTCCCAACAACACATCAACTTTTTCGCCCTGCGGGGTGCGGAACACAGAAGCAAACACTTTAGGCGCTCCCGGATCGCAAGAGGGGCGATAGATGTCTTCCACAAGTTGATCCGTCACGGCAGACTGATCCAGATAAACCTTCTCTAACGTTTTGCGAATCGTCGATCGCTGGCGCACGTATTGAAACAGCAAAAAACTGGCCCAATCCTGTTGAAACAATGTCCGCACCATACTCCCCATCACCGCTCGTACCGGATCGGGCTTGGTCGTACCCTGAATATCGGTAAAGGGGCCAGCGCTGTTGATTAACACCACCCCAGCCACCGATTCGGGGCGTTGGGCACCCACACACAGGGCGGCATAACCACCCAGGGAGTTACCTACTAACACCGCCGGTCGGCCAATCACTTCGGTGATGAAAGCGTGTAGTTGATCGCGCCAAACATCGCCGCTGTATTGCCAATCTGGTTTTGCCGATCGCCCAAACCCCAGCAAGTCGATCGCCCAAACTTCAAATTCCTGGCTGAGTTCAGCTACATTTTTGCGCCAATGATCAGTAGAAGCACCAAAGCCATGAATCAGCAGCAACGGCGGGCGATCGACCCGTCGGTCTCCCGCTTTAACGTAGTAAATGGACTGCGACTCCGGCGGTAAGGGCGAAGCCGCCTGCCACTGCCAATATTGCCCCGGAACTGCCTCTACTTTGGAAAGAACCTGCATGAACCCAACCTGAGAACGTCTTTAAGTAGTGTAACAAGGCAAGGGGAGGACGTGAGCAAACAGCCCAGGGGGAGAAGTGGTTCTCCCCTGGTCCTAACGTCCAGCGCCGACGATTTCTTCCCGTCTCAGCGGTTCACTTCCAGCTTGAGTCTGCGCCTGGGTCGGTTTAGCTTCTTCTGCCAACGTTGGGGATTGTCCTCCTTTTTGCAGGAATGTTCCAACCATCGCCAGGAGCGCATTGACTTTGCGGGTACGCCAAGCCGCGATGATCGCAGTGGCCTCAGTCGGAGTGACGCGGCGTTCCAGGGCTTCTCGCAGGTAGGCCGCATGGCGCGTTTCATCCTGAGCCACACTCAAAATGCCCTTTTTCAAGCTGGCACTACGGGGATCGGCGTCCGGTAAAACATGGGCCATGCGCACAAAATCCTTGCTGGCATCCAGTTCCAGAATGTAGGTACTGGCAATGAACACTGTCCAGTCGATCGCGGCGGGTTTCAAATCCTCACTGCCATATCCTTCAAAGTACGCTTCAAAGAACGGGCTACGCTGGCGTTCTTCGGGAGTGCCTTCTGTGGTTGTTTGGGGCAAATTTTGAAAATCGATGACTTGTTTGTTCAGTTGCTTCAGGGCTTGGGCAAAGATTTGCCCGTGACGCCGCTCATCATTAGCATGGCGATCGAGGCGTTCGGCCAACCAGACATCACCTTCAGCAGTTGCTCGATCGCGTAATGCCTCCAAAAACGGCACGGAACCCGATTCTGCCAATTGCAGAGCGGCAAGGGTATGGGGACGGGTGAGTGGATCTCGCATGTTCCGCGCTGAAATGTAAGCGGTGGCTCCAGAACCGACTAGATGGAGGATTTGAGTCACGAAATTCATAGGATTTTCAAGGAGAGAACGCTACATCGGAGATTCTAACGTTGTTTACAAATTCGGCTAGCAACGATTCAAAGATCTGGCTACAGTTTATTAGGACGTTTAGGATATTGGTGAGCAAACGGCGATCGTGACAGTCAGCGAGGTTGATTAGTGCGCCTGTTTACATCTATTGTCGGTCTGCGGAGTTTTTTGAATGCGCAGCGCTTTAGCCAGCGGTTAGAGCACCGATTGCCGTCCTCTAATTTGCCTCATCCTTTGCCCCTAGAGGTCGGGTTTGTCCCCACGATGGGAGCTTTGCACCAGGGACATTTGAGCCTGATTGACCGGGCCCGCCGCGAAAATAAGCTAGTGATTGTTAGTATTTTCGTGAATCCGCTCCAATTTGGGCCAACCGAAGATCTCGATCGCTATCCCCGCACTCTAGATGCTGATAAGGCTCTGTGTGAAGCCGCTGGTGTGGATGCATTATTTGTGCCATCCCCTTCTGAACTGGGAATCGCCACCCATGCGCCTCCGGCCCCGCCTCTCCCGCTGACTCAGGTTCTCCCCCCGGTTGAAATGATGACTGGCTTGTGCGGTCGCTCGCGGCTGGGGCACTTTCAAGGAGTGGCGACGATCGTCACCAAATTACTCAACATTGTGCAACCCACTCGCGCCTACTTTGGGCAAAAAGATGCCCAACAGTTGACAATTATTCGGAAACTGGTTGCGGATCTCAATCTTGCCGTTGAGGTTGTTGCTTGTCCGACGTTGCGCGAAACAAATGGGCTGGCAATGAGTTCGCGCAATCAGTATTTAAGCCAGGAGGAGCGGCAGCAGGCGGCAGCCTTGTATCGGGGCTTGCAAGCAGCCGCAGAACTCTTTCGGACAGGAGAGCAAATGAGTAGTAACCTGGTTGAGGCGGTTAAGGCTGAATTAAGACCGATTCCGACAATCGCGATTGAATACATTGAATTAGTAGACTCAATGACTATGGAGACTTTGCACGAAGTTAAGGATAACGGTTTGCTGGCGGTGGCGGCTCGCTTAGGCTCAACCCGCTTAATTGACAATATTTTGTTGAGTACCCGTCGCCCGATCGTGGCGATCGATGGTCCGGCTGGAGCAGGCAAATCGACCGTGGCGCGGATGGTAGCCCAACAATTGGGCTTGGTCTATTTGGACACGGGAGCGATGTATCGGGCACTCACCTGGTTTGTGTTGAAGTCGGACGTCGCCATTGATGATGAACCCGCGATCGCCGAGCTGGTGAGTCATTGCCAGATTGAATTTAAGGGACAGGTTCCCTACTCACCGACCCACTCACCCACCATCCTCGTCAATGGGCAGGACGTCACTCAAGCCGTACGCAGTTTTGAGGTTACGTCCAAAGTTTCGACGATCGCGGCTCAGCCTGCTGTGCGCGAGCAGTTGGTCAAACAACAACAAACCTTTGGGCAACCGGGTGGCGTCGTCATGGATGGGCGTGACATTGGCACCCATGTTTTTCCCGATGCCGAAGTCAAAGTGTTTTTAACCGCATCCATTCAGGAACGGGCACGGCGGCGGCAGCAGGATTTGCGCAATCGCGGTATGGGAGACGTGAGCTTGCCGGAGCTAGAGCAAGCCATCAGCGATCGCGATTTTCAAGATAGTACCCGCCCCATTGCGCCGCTGCGGAAAGCCACAGATGCGGTGGAGATTGATACTGACCAGTTAACAATTCAGCAAGTGTGCGATCGCATCATCGATCTTTATCACAAACAGCTAACTCCACAGTGACCGCTTATTCTCCCCACCCATAATCATCGTCCCATTCCTGATACAGCTTGTGATAGGCATCCCAGTAGCCCAGCACGAAACCCTCCAAATCGGGTGGCGGTTGGGGCATTGGCCTGGGCGGGGTGCGGTTCCAAGTTTGATGCCATTGCTTGCGCGCCTCCTGCCGAATGAAAGGTGCAAAATCCAGGCTGCGTCCCCAAGCGGGCACGGGGATGCGATGGCGGTGACGATACGCCTCAAATGCTTGTTGACCGGCGGCATATCCCTGCTCATAGCCCCCTGTTGCAGTACCCATGATCAAGGCGCGAAAGTCCTGTAGTTTCTGTTGCTCATCAAAGCTTTGGAGGCGCTGATCGTCGATCGCCTTGAGCATACATTCCAGTGGCACTTCCGCTGGAAGAGGTAGAGACGGCAACTTGGCGTAGGTGATATACCGAGAACAATCCTCTGAGTCTTCTACACAAACCGTGCGGAGATGGGAGACCAGGTCGCGATACGCCATCGCTAGGTGGTGAAACCGATAGGAAATAACCCCGATCGGTAACTTACCTTGCTCCAGCAAGTCACAATAGCGGTTGAGAACGTGAGCGTCATGACTTTTGAACGCATAACGAACAACCTCAACGATTTGGCCCCGTTCCACGGCAATCCGTCGTCGCGATGCACTCTGAGCCTGCATTAACTGCTGTAACACCTCGATCGGGAACCCGGGAGGAATGTCGCCTGGATGGTAGTGCAACACGATCGCCGCCTGGAGTTGCTGAATCAGATCCGGCGGTAGTTTTCTTGTCGAATCGTACAGCAAGTGCGTGGCGATCATGGGACTGCGAGATGGTCACCTTCAGTGGCCACCTGATTGTAGTAATCAGGAAGATTGATTTCTGGTAGCGATCGCTACCTTTCCTGGTTTAATATTTCGCGCATTATCAGGCTGAATGCTCATCAGTGGGATTGGAATGCAAAGTTCACTCACACGCATGCTCGTTGGCTTGGGGTTCTTCCTCGCAACGTTAGTGATTGCCGTTGCCGGTTATATGTTGGCAGGGTGGAGCTTTTTGGACTCGATCTACCAGGTGGTCATCACCATTTTTGGAGTTGGGTTTGGGGAAATTGGCCCCATGACTCCCACCTTGCGAGTATTCACCATGGGTGTGATTATTGCCGGGTGTACCTCAGTCGCCTACATCCTAGGCGGTTTTTTGCAGATGATCACGGAAGGCGAAGTTAAACGGGCACTGGGAGTGCGACGCATGAAGCGAGAAATTGACTCATTACACAATCACATCATCATTTGTGGATACGGGCGGATTGGCCAAATTTTGGCTCGTAAAATGCACGAAGCCGAGCAGTCTTTCGTTTTAATTGATAATGATACGAGTCGAGTGGCAAAAGCTGAAGGCAATGGTTATTTAGTGCAGCAGGGGAGTGCCACCGATGAAACGGTGCTAGAAGCCGCGGGAATTCAGCGGGCGAAGTTTTTGGCGACGGTTCTACCCGACGATGCAGCCAACGTTTTCATTACGCTAACAGCACGCAGCTTGAATCCTAAGTTGCTCATCCTAGCCCGCGGAGAATATCCTTCGACTGAGAAGAAATTACTTCAGGCAGGGGCCGATCGTGTCGTGTCGCCAGCCGCGATCGGGGCGCTTCGCATGTCCCATATGATTACGCATCCGGCCTCGTTGGATTTTTTGGATCAATCCAATGGCCGTGAGACCTTAAATGAACTCTTGGCTCAAATCAATGTGCAATTGGATGAGTTGGTCATTCCGGCAAACTCGGATCTGGTTGGCACCTCGATCGGCACTTTGGAAGTTCGGGGCAAAGGCTCTTTCATCATCGTGGCGCTGCGGCGAGCGGAAGGAGAAATCATTATTCATCCCAGTCAGGAAATCTTTTTGCATGAAGGGGATACGCTAATCGTGATGGGCCATCGGGGTGACATTCCAAAATTCGCCAAACACCACGCATTGAAGCGGCAAATGCAGTATCGTGGGGCGAAGTCTGTCCGATATTGAACTCACAATGACTATCCCTGCGGTTTCGGCTGATGCCATCTTGCAACAAGCAGCATCCTTGCTGGTGTATCAATCTGTGCTGGAAACGGCAATTGGGCGATCGTTCATAGAACTGTTGCAAGCCATTCACCGGGCCAAACGCGCTCCAACTTTAAAGACAGTGGGGTGTTTGCGGGCGTATGGGCGCTGGTTTCGCTTGTTAGCAGAACAGAACCAGAGCTGGCAAGAATATTTGCTGAACCAGATCCTGCAAGCTGACAATCCATTTTCGCAGCGCGTGCAAGTGCAAGCATTGGCAACATTGCCGACGGGTTTATTACAAGCAGCCCGACAAGATTTACAAATTTTGCAACGGCTCTACTGGTGCGATGGAGAGCAGTTGAATTTGTGGATTCAGGCGATCGCGCCCCTGCCCCAACCGATGATTGTGTGGCACGCCCCTCCACCAGCGCAACCTGATTCAATCCCGGCACAGTTTGCAGCCACAACAGACTGGACAGAAATGTTGCCGATTCTAGCTCCGCACTATCAACAGAATGGTGTGGGATTGTTCGCCCAATATCGAGCCTTTCGGTGGCAAGCGGGTCAGTTAGTTGGAATTGCCCATCCCGATGCTCCCCGGTTGGATGAGTTGGTGGGCTATGAGACGCAAAAAGCAACTCTCGTGCAGAATACAGAGTTTCTGTTGAGTGGCTTTCCAGCATTACATGTGTTGTTATATGGCAGCCGCGGCACGGGCAAATCTTCGTTAGTCAAGGCGTTATTGCGTCAGTTTGGCGATCGCGGCTTGCGCTTGATTGAAGTTTCTAAAGCTGAACTGACCGCACTACCGGCGATCGCCGATCAACTTCGGGCAGTGCCACAAAAATTCATTCTATTTGTAGATGATTTATCGTTTGAGGAGGATGAAGCAGCGTACAAAGCATTGAAAGTGGTGATGGAAGGGCATTTAACAGCACGGCCTCAAAATTTAGTTGTTTACGCCACGTCAAATCGTCGCCACTTAATTCGCGAGTTTTTCGCCGATCGCCCCGCTCCCAGGGATGGAGATGAGGTGCATGCTTGGGATACAGTGCAGGAAAAGTTGTCGTTTAGCGATCGATTTGGCTTAACCCTTACGTTTGAACCAGCAAACCAGTCAACTTATCTCCAAATCGTGCAACACCTGGCCCAGCAAGCAAAGATAACAGTTATTCCAGCCGATTTAGAATTTCGAGCTTTGCAATGGGCAACTCGGCATAATGGTCGCTCTGGTCGCACAGCTCGCCAGTTCATTGACTTTTTGCAAGCGGAAGTTGCGCTCTATTCACAACCAGAGTGAGCCAGTTTAGGCGCGAACGGATTCTGCCCATCGAGCCACATGGACTGGAGCATCACCTGCTACCCTATTAAAGTTGTATTGCGCTAACGGTTGTTCGATCCTGGTGCCCGGAGAGTAGCCATGCAGATTGGAAATTTGTTTGCGGCAGGTGGCATTGTCATGTATCCCCTACTGGGGTTCTCAATTTTGGCGGGGGCGCTGATCCTGGAACGGCTTTTCTTCTGGAGTCGAGTAGTACGCCAGCAGCAGCAGCTAGTGCGGGAAGCGCTGGTGCTGTACAGCAAAAGTCAGAAAGCTGCCTACATGCATTTGCAAAAATCCAGCCACCTACCGATCGCCCGCATTTTCCTAGCAGCTATCGAGCTAGACCGGCCTAACCCGGAAGAGTTTCGCTTGGCTCTGGAGAGTGCAGCTCAGGCGGAAATTCCGCTGCTGAAGCGCTTCAACACCGTATTTGAAACCATTATCAGCCTGTCACCCTTACTCGGATTGTTGGGGACGGTGTTAGGGCTGATTCAATCCTTTGCTTCGCTTCGAGTAGGTGAATTAGGCAGCGGTAATGCGATCGGGGTCAGTACTGGAATCAGCGAAGCCCTCATCTCGACAGCAGCGGGGTTGATCGTTGCCATTGTCACACTGCTATTTGCCAATCTGTTTCGCGGATTGTACCTCCGCCAAATTGCCCTGATCCAAGAGTATGGCGGGCAACTGGAACTGCTTTACCGCCGTCAATCTGAGCAAGGAGCGACCTACCCCTATGCGACTCCCTGAAGAACCTGATGCGCCCTTTCAGATCAACATCGTGCCGATGATCGATGTGATTTTCGCCATCCTGACATTTTTCATCATGTCGTCGTTGTTTTTGACCCGTTCGACGGGTTTACCAGTTGATTTACCCACGGCTGAAACCGCGCAAAATCAACCGGTCAATCAGGTCGTGGTAACGCTAGATCAGGCGGGAACGTTACGTTTAAACGATCAACCCATTCCCCTGGAAACCCTCCAACCACGCTTGCGAGCCTTGGTTGGAACGCAACAGGTGCTGGTGGTCATTCAAGCCGATGAACGGGTTGATCACGGCATTGTGGTGCAAGTCATGGATCAACTGCGCCAGATGCCCAATGTCCGAATTGCGATCGCGGCGCAGCGCTGACCATCGCGGCCCAGCGTTGAGATTTGAGACCCAGCGGACTCCTCTTCTAACGGCCAATACCGATATAGCGGAAGCCGATCGATTCCAGGGCCGCTTGATCCAGGAAGTTGCGCCCATCAATGATGATACGCGAGTGCATCAACTGGCCCATCTTGTCGTAATCCAGCGATCGAAATTCCTGCCAATCGGTAATGACAACTAAGGCATCCGAGCCATCGGCCAGACGCTCCGGATCAGTTTCCACGATTACGTTCGACAACCCGTGCCGCATTCCCGTTTGCGAAATGATGGGATCGTAAGCTTTAATCTTGGTGCCCAGTCGCGAGAGATGTTCAATGATATTAAGCGCAGGCGCATCACGCATATCATCTGTGTCCGGTTTGAAGGTCAACCCCAGCAGGCTAACCGTTTTCCCTTTCAACACTTTCAATGCCTGTTGCAGTTTCTCCACGATGATGAGCCGTTGACGTTGGTTAACACTGACGGCAGCTTTGAGCAAATGGGCCTCATACCCATAATCATCAGCAGTGTGAACCAATGCCGAAACATCTTTTGGGAAACAGGAACCACCCCAACCGATCCCAGCCTGCAAAAACTTGCTGCCAATCCGAGAATCTAGCCCAATCCCCTTTGCCACTTCAACGACGTCTGCGCCCACTCGATCGCAAATGTTGGCCACCTCGTTGATGAAGCTGATCTTGGTAGCCAGGAAGGCATTTGCGGCGTACTTGATCATTTCCGCCGAGCTAAGGTCAGTTGTGACGACTGGCACCGGAGCACCCGTCTGGTCTGCTGCGAATTGCCGATTAATGATGGGCTGGTACAAGTCCTGCATCAAGCCGAGCGCGCGCTGGCTGCTGCTCCCTAGCACGATGCGATCGGGGTTGAAGGTGTCATACACTGCCGTGCCTTCCCGTAAAAACTCCGGATTGCTGACCACATCAAATTCGGGTTCTTTGGCAAGTTGGGTTGCCGTAGCGACGACATCAATGCCCCCACCAGCGAGAATGGGTATCTCAACAGTTGCTTTTTGTTCTGCGTAGCCATCCAACACCAACATCCGCACCCAGTCACCGGAACCGATCGGCACCGTAGATTTGTTTACAATCACCTTGTACTCGCCATTCAGGTGGGAGCCAATGCCCCGTGCCACGGCCTCAACATAGCGTGTGTCACTTTCTCCAGTCGGCAGAGCGGGAGTGCCAACCGCGATGAACAAAATCTGGCCATGTTCTACCCCTGCTTGCAAGTCTGTCGTGAATTCGATCGTGCCCGCTTGAATACAACTTTGGAGAATTTCCGACAAACCTGGTTCAAAAATAGGAGATTGCCCAGCCTTCATCAGCTTGACTTTTTCCTCGTTGTTATCAACGCACACGACATGATGCCCAGTGTGGGCTAAACAAGCACCAGTTACCAGGCCAACATATCCAGTCCCAATTACACAGACACGCATAGGGCAATCTCCGACGCTAATATAGGTGTTCAAAGGCAAGAACGCCGATACCGGCATTCTGTTTAAGAATTCACACGTTGAGACCCAGGTCAGGGATACTTATCACTGCTTGACTAGTGGTTTGTCCAAATTAAATTTGGGCATTAGTCCTGCGTTTCGACTCCGCTCAACACTCAGTCTTTTGTGGGTTGAGCGGAGTCGAAACCCACAATTCTAGCTTTGACAGACCACTAGCCCCATCCCTAACCTGTTCCAGTTTGATTAAACTGATGCACCGTGGGGAGCAGATCGGGTTGTTCCGGGAACGCCCAATCGCGTCCGAAAGTCTTCGATCGTGAGATACAACCCCTCATCAACCGATACAGTGGGTTGCCAGCCCAGCAGTTGTTGGGCTTTGCTGATATCTGGACGACGGCGACGGGGATCATCCTGAGGAAGCGGCTCAAAGCGGATGTCGGTGTCGGGATTGACCATCTGTTGAATGGTTTGAGCCAACTCCAGAATGGTGTACTCTTGCGGGTTGCCCAAATTAATCGGGCCAATGTGAGCGCCATTCATCAGCCGCATCAAGCCATCCACCAGGTCAGAGACGTAACAAAAACTGCGCGTTTGGTTGCCATTCCCGTAGACCGTCAGTGGAGTACCCTTCAATGCCTGGACGACAAAATTGCTCACAACTCGGCCATCATTCTCCAACATGCGCGGTCCGTAGGTGTTGAAAATCCGGGCAACTCGAATATCCACATCATTCTGACGGTGATAGTCAAAAGTTAACGTCTCAGCTACTCGCTTGCCTTCGTCGTAGCAACTGCGAATGCCGATCGGGTTAACATTACCCCAGTATTCTTCAGCCTGAGGATGAATTTCTGGATCGCCGTAAACTTCTGAGGTGGAGGCCAGGAGGAACCGCGCTTTCACCCGCTTAGCCAACCCCAACATGTTCAAAGTTCCCATCACGTTGGTTTTGATGGTTTTTACGGGGTTGAACTGATAATGAACTGGTGAAGCTGGACAGGCAAGATGGTAGATTTGATCGACTTCAAGCCGAATCGGTTCAGTGATGTCATGGCGAATTAGCTCAAAATAGGGATGGCCCATCCATTTCATGACATTGGATTTGCGGCCAGTGTAAAAGTTGTCTAAACAGATGACTTCGTAGCCCTCAGTCATCAGGCGATCGATTAGATGAGAACCAATAAATCCAGCTCCACCAGTCACCAAAATTCTCATGTTGTTTATCAGCCTCCGAAGTTAACTGCAAAATAGCCAGGAAATCTTGAGCAAGTCGAATGCTTGAGCATCTGCCGCTACTACTCTCAACTTGAAAGATTTAAGTCGGCAGCTTTGGCCTCTGTGGAATGTGCTAGAAGTTTCCAGATTTAGCAAGCGACTGCAAATCTGGAAAGCAGAATAAAAATAAAGAACCTTAAATAAAATCTTCGTTAAAAGTAACAGAGGCTGATTCGCTTCGCAAATCCTGATTCCGTAATTTCACTGCATCTTCAAAAAAATTCAATGCTTCCGCCAAAAAAAAATAGCGCTTACCTCAACTCCAAATCATCCTGTTGTTTAGGAGGAGTGAGGTAAGCGCTGATAATAGATGCTGGGTCAGTCAAACAATTAATGGATACACGAGATTGGCTGAATCAGGCCAGAGTTTCTGGGCAATAGCCCAAACCTCGCACAAATTGGTTGCGGAACTCTTCAATCTCTTGGCGATCGGGCGTCCCATGGGAAACAACTGCAACCTGGTAGCGTTGCATCACTTCCACTGGAGATTGCCCTGTTTCTAGCCCCCAAAGGGCCATTTGAACACGAATATCAGGTTCACAGGGAATCCCCAATTCGTTCATAAAAGCTTTGAAGTCCCCGTGTTGTTGGGGGTTAAGATACTCACTCAATTTGACACGAACAATCCAGCCATCAATTTGATGAATGACGGTCATGAAGCGAACTGGTAAACGACCGCTGTGCAGATACTCGACTGCGCGGAGAGTCAAACTGGTGTTGGCAAGAAAGTAAAGGTAGTCCATAGATTGTCTACCCGACCGGGCACAGTGCTACTCTTCTATGATCGGTGGCGATCGTCTCCTTCTGACAGGGGAGAAGCCCCCGACCTAGTAGCGGGGTTTCACCCAAATTTAAGTGGCTTGCATGAGAGATTCTTCATCCATTCGTGAGAGATTCCTCCTACAATAATAAGTTCGGAAATGGTTCATGATTGGATGGGCTGTAGTGGACAGCGATCGCTTACTCTCGGCTTACGATTATCACTTACCCTCAGAACGAATTGCCCAGACTCCTGCAATTCCTCGGGATAGCTCCCGTCTGCTTGTCGCCAAAAATCGCACAGACCATCAGTCAGCAGTTTTTCGAGACTTGCCGAACTTGCTGCGGCCAGGCGACCTATTGGTTTTGAACAACACGCGGGTGTTGCCAGCCCGTTTATTTGGGTATAAACCCAGTGGTTTATCGGTGGAGGTTTTGTTGCTGGAACCACAACCGGGAGCAACCCCAACTGAGGCAGACTTTTCTAACCGTTGGTTGGCCTTAGTGAAGCCAGGGCGACGGTTAAAACCCGGAACTATCATTTATTTTGATCGAGCTGATGTGGAGCAGGCCAAAGCAGATGACACCGGAGAGAAGCCCCCGATCGGGGTTTATGCCAGGGTTTTAGAAACAGATACGGCAACGAGTGGCCGCATTCTCCAATTTGAAGTGCCTGCGGGCATGTCGCTTAAAAGTTGGGTGTATGAAGTTGGACATGTTCCGTTGCCGCCCTACATTTCTGCCACAGATTCTGACCCAGACCAATATCAGACGGTCTATGCTGATCGGGTCGGGGCAGTAGCAGCACCAACCGCTGGACTCCACTTCACCCCAGAGTTACTCCAACGCCTGCAAGAACGCGGCATTCAACAGGCATTTGTCACCCTGCATGTGGGCGTGGGAACGTTTCGCCCGGTGGAGGCCGAAGATATTACAAGCCACGAAATGCATTCGGAATGGGCGGAAGTCCCACCGGAAACAGTCGAATCTATCCGCCGGACACGAGTAGCAGGCGGACGGATTATTGCTGTTGGCACGACTGTTGTGCGGGCACTAGAGGGGGCCGCGCCAGCGGGGGAACTCAAGCCGCTGTATGGCAAAACCAATTTGTTTATCTACCCCGGTTATCAATGGCGAGTGGTGGAGGGGTTGATTACAAATTTCCATTTACCTAAATCCAGTTTGATGATGTTGGTCAGTGCATTAATTGGTCGAGAACGGTTGCTTAACCTCTACCAAACAGCGATCGCGGAGCAATATCGATTCTATTCGTTTGGAGATGCGATGTTGATACTTCCTGAAGCTCGCTATTGGGTCGCGGCAACTCATACACCAAACCAATTACCAGTCAGTGGTTGAGTAAATACCTGGCCGATCGTTCGAGTCCCATCCATCAGCCAAATGACATTACTTCCGGTGGCATGATTTCGCCACACAATATCGGTTTTGCCATCACGGTTGTAGTCGCCCGTATCAACGACATCCCAGGTATTACCGATCGGGGCCGGTAGAACCGCAGCTTGAAAGAATATTGCACCGGGCGAACCATACATCAACCAACTGCCAGTCGTGCCGGTTTGGCGAGACCGCCAGACTAGATCTAAACGCCCATCATTGTTCGTATCGGCGAGCGCCTCCAGTGCCCACTCCTGACTCACCGTCCCCAAGTAATCGATCGCTCGAATGGTTGTTCCATTCATATACCATACCGCTGTAAACCCTGTGTTGCCATCCCGCCAAACAACATCGACTTGCCCATCACCATCCAGATCGCCAACACCTTCGATCTGCCAATTCGTTGGGCTGCTTGGGAGGAGTGTTACAGATTGGATACTGGTACCAGTCATCATCCAGATCCCAGTAACGCCGCTTGTATATTCGCGCCAAACTATATCAGGATTACCATCCTGGTTAAAGTCACCGACCCCCTCCAACACCCAATGAGGGGCAGCGAAGGGGAGCGTAATGATGGAAGCGGGGAGCGTCGCATTCATCAGCCAGATCTGGGTTTCACCGGTGGTGTAGTTGCGCCAAACAATATCATCAATGCCATCCTGGTTGAAATCGGAGTTGGCGCGGCTGTCGTCGTTGACGATCGTCCCGATCGCGAAATGATTGCCCAGCATGCCATTGATGGGGTTTTGTAGCGCGAGGGTTAACGTTTCGTTCGACTCGATTTTGCGATCGCCCACGATGCTCACCGGGATCGTTTTTTGGGTTTCCCCAGGTAAAAAGCGGAGAGTGCCTGCGCTGGCAAGATAATCTCCATCGGCTAACGTTGCGGTGCCATTGCTCGTGGCAAAACCGACACTGACGGTTTGATCACTGGCATTCGATAATGTGACCGTAAACAGCATGTTGCTATTGCCAATGTTTCCTTCAGAGCGGCTGGTACTGCTGACCCCGATCGTCGGTTGGGAATCGTCATTTACAATCGTTCCGATGGCAGTTGGCGTACCGATTAAGGCATTCACGGAGTTGCTGAGGGTGACATTGAACGTTTCATTGAGTTCTAACCGGGTGTCGCCTAGAACCGTGACAGCAATAGTCTGACTTGTCTCTCCTGGCAGAAATCGGAGTAGGCCACTGGTTGCCAAATAATCGCCTTCAGCGACGCGAGCCGTGCCATCGCTAGTAGCATAGTTGACGTTGATCGTTTGAGTGCTGGCGGTGGAAAGGGACACGGTAAAGGTGTAAGCCGTGTTGCCGCTGTTGCCCTCTGGCTGGTTAACTCCAGTGATGCTGAGCGTGGGTTGGGCCGGAGTTGGGGTAACGGTGATAGTGAAGAATTGAATGGAGGATTGATCAATGCCACCATTGGCAGTGCCGCCATTGTCCCGAACGCTGACCCCAATCACAGCAGTTTCGGTGCTGGCGATCGTATTGACTGGTGTATAGGTGAGGGTGCCTGCGGTGTTGACACTGGGATTAACGGCAAAAATAGCCGGGTTGGTATTGCTAACCACTTCGTAAGCAGCGATCGTCTGGCTGGCCTCATTCGCCGCGCCCGGATTAAACCCTGTTGCCCAATTGGTGACACTGCGGCTGCCACTCCCCGCAATCGCACTTTGATTGGCTCCAATCACAAAACTGGGCGCATCATTGACGGGGTTCACGGTCAACGCTACGGTTGCGGTATTGGATGCGGCTCCCAGACTATCCCGCGTGAAGTAGGTGAAGCTGTCGGGGCCGTTGGCATTGGCGTTGGGGGTGTAAGTAAAACTGCCATTGGCATTAAAGGATAACGAACCCGTGCTGGGAGCCGTAACCAGAGTGGCGGAGAGGGGCGTGTGATTATCCGGATCGCTGTCGTTGGTCAACACATTCCCCGTCAGGACAGTATCCTCATTGCCTGAAACAGAGTCATTCGCCGCGATCGGGGCGCTATTGAGCGTCGCCGTGACACTGAGGGACACCGTTCCCAAGTTGGAATTCCCAATGCCATCAGAGGCGCGGTAAGTAAAGCGATCGGTCCCCGCATATCCAGCATTGGGGGTGTAACTGAACGAACCGTCTGCGTTCAGCGTCAGGCTGCCGTGAGTGGGCAAATCGACCAGGAGGGCCTGCAAGCTAGCCGCGGGCGTATCAACATCCGTGTCGTTGGTCAAAATTCCCTGTGCGGCCGGGTTGAAGGGGACACCCGTGGCAAAGGTGTAGCTATCATTGACGGCAACGGGCGCATCATTCGTAGCGGTGACACTTAACACGACGCTGGCCAAGCCAGAAGCTAATCCTAAGCTATCTTGAACGGAATAGGTAAAGGTGTCAGTACCGCTGTAGTCGGCGTTGGGGGTGTAGTTGAAGGTGCCATTCGCATTCAGGGAAAGGGAACCACGACTTACGCCGGACACCAAACTGGCGGTTAGTGGGGTGTGGTTGTCGGGGTCACTATCGTTGCTGATGACATTGCCGGAGAGGAGAGTATCTTCGTTGGTGCCAACGCTGTCATTCACCGCGATCGGTGGTTGATTCCCAGCACGATACACAAACACATCCGGCTGGCCATTGGTATCGGCAGCACCCAAATTAGCGGCGGCACTGGTAAACGCAATGACGTTGCCGACAGCGTTGATCACAGCAAAATTGGACTCTCCATTGCCGCTATTTGTTCCGGCCAGATTGCGGCTGAGGAGGGTTGTGGTGTTGGTCTGGCGATCGCGCAAAAACACATCCCGCTGCCCGTTAGTATCGCCACTGACCAAATCACTGGCAGTGCTGCTAAACACGACATATCGCCCATCGGCACTGAGGCCCGGCAGCATGAAGTCCTGATCGCCAGATGCGCCATTGCCTGCTCCTATATTTGCTTGATTAACGCTGACTAAACTGGTGGTGCCTGCGGCCAAATCTCGCACATACACATCGCGATCGCCATTGTTATCGATCGGGCTGAGCTTGGCATAACTGGTGAACACCACAAATTGCCCATTCCCAGCAATTGCCGCTTGGGAGGCTGGCTCATAATTGAAGGCTTGCACCTCATCCGAGTCTACGCTCACTTGCTGAGTGATGTTGGTTTGCAAATCTCGCACAAAGACTTGCAGGCCACCGTTCGTTGGGCCACTGGCAACCAAATTGGTAGCGTTACTCAAAAAGGCAACGAAACGCCCATCATCACTAATGGTTGCTCTGCGAGACCGCTGATTACCGTGGGTTGTATTAGTGCCATCGACAGAAACCAAAATTGTTCGGTTTGTGTCCAAGTCTCGGACAAAAATATCGGCTGCGTTATTGAGGTCTGGATCGGCAACGTTATCGTTGTTGAGGTCAATTAGATTGGAAGCATCGCTTTCAAACACCACATAGCGACCGTTCTTACTAATTAAGGCTGGCACATCCAACGCTGTTTGTTGGTTGCCGGTTTGGCCAGCGCTGTTGATGCTAACCTGACGAATGCTACCGGCGGCGGGGTCGGTCGTCCACTCATAAACAAAGACCTGGTTGAGATAGTCGCCGTTCCGCAGAAGATTTCCTGGTGTGGTGAACACAACTCGCTTACCATCGCCGCTAATGGAAGCCCCGATCGCATTTCCCTGACCGGCCTCACCGCCATTGCCGCGACTGATTAGGGTGGTGCGACGAGTCTCTCGATCCCACAAAAAGATGTCTTGATCGGCTCCATTACCATCACTAACGACCAAATCAGACGCTGTGCTGCTAAAAGCGACAAAGCGCCCATTTGCACTAATTACGGGGTTGAACGATCGGCCCGAGCCAGCGATCGGCGTGTTGTTATTGTTGGCACTTGCATTGTATTGGGCACTCACGAGAATCGTTTCCCCCGTGGTTACATCCCGCAGAAATACGTCATCGGCTGCATTGGTATCAGTGCTCGCGAGGTTACTGGCTTGACTGGTAAACACGATGTAACGGCCATCATCACTGATGCTTTGCCGTTGCGAGTTCATGTCAGCCTGTTTCCAAGTCGTGGGATCATCGCTAGCGGTCCAAGAGACACCGTTACCTTGGGTTGTGTTTTGAATGGAAATGAGTTGGGTGGGCAAAATGTGCTGATAGTCAGCGATCGCCGCAGTTTGCGCAACTAAGTTTGCGGCGATTTCGCCAGTCTGCACTTCCAGAATCCAATCGCCACCCAGAGCCGCATTTCCAGTGCGATCGTTGGATGCGGCCAGATCAGCCCCTGTGAGCTGGGCAAATTGTTGCAGCAAGGCTGGCCCAAAGTCTCCCGCGCCCACATCGCAACCGTAGAGCAAGATATCGGCGTCGGGAGTGAGAACGGTTGCCCAGGATTGCAACTGTGAGGCATATTGACTCAGGGTTTGAGGGTTGAGTTGGGTGCGGCCCATTTGCAAGTTGCCGCTACTGCCATGCGACAGGAGATGAACGCTACTGATATTTTGGTGCTGCAATAGGGTTTGAGTGATTTGACTAACAGCATCCTGCAGCGGATCTAGTAGATAAACGGATGCCTGAGCGGCGATCGCGGTCGCTAGTTGGGCATAATCTTGTACCGTCGAGTCGATGAAGGCGATCGCTTGGGGTGCGATGTCCTGTGCGAAGCTGCCCGATCTGCCTTGATAAGCAAGCGCGTCTGATAAAAGAGATGGTGCAGAATTCCACTCCGCGATCGGGGCAACCGGGAAGGCGGCTGATGAAGCGCCAGTTAAGGGGGGAAACAAATGGATAGACGACCAGGACGATTCCACAGGTAATTCCTCAGACTTGGTAGATGAAAGGGTTTAGGGCCAAAGGATGCCCCTCTAGCGTTCCCTGGGTCTGAGGAAAGAAAACAAATATTGGGGGGGAAGTAGTGGAAGCAGGAGCGACTCCAGACTCCAAACTCAAGTCTCTTTTTTCTGAGCTGTGATTAACTCAAATGCCATTGCAAAATCAGTGTTTTCGATGTGGATTTGGTTTGGGTCATTGAGACCTTGAGCACGATAACGACGAATTGCGGCTAAGGCGGCTTGGTTACTGAAAAGGGCTAAATCAGCTCCATTCCATCCTTCAGTTTGCGTGGCCCAATCCTCAAGCTTGATGTTCAACAAAGGCCGATCGCAGTTATGCACCTGCAAGATAGCGAGACGGCTTTCCCAATCAGGCAAATCAACTTTCAGTTGTAGATCTAAGCGCCCAGCCCGCAGGAGAGCAGGGTCAAGGGCATTGGGACGGTTGGTTGCACCAATTAGCAGCACGTTGAGACAATCATGTAAGCCATCTAACTCAGTCAAGAGTTGCCCTACGACCCGATCGCTAATGCCAGAATCACCCTGAAATTTGCCCCGAATTGGCGCAAGCGTATCCAGTTCATCAATGAACACAACACAGGGAGAAGCCTGTCGGGCCTTAGCGAACAACTCTCGCACTTCCTGCTCCGCGGCCCCAACCCACTTGCTTAATAACTCCGGCCCATTCACGGCGATAAAGTTAGCGCGGGCTTGAGCTGCAACCGCTTTGGCTAGAAGTGTTTTGCCAGTGCCGGGCGGCCCCCAAAGCAGAATTCCCCGGGGGGCTTTCGCTCCCGTCCGGGCGTACAGTTCAGGATAGAGTAAAGCGCCTTCAACAGACTCTTGCAGTTTCTGTTTGACGAATTCCAACCCACCGATTTGATTCCATGTCACATTGGGGGTTTCAATTTCTACCGATCGCAAAACAGACGGCTTCACAGTCTGCAAGGCATGAAAGAAGTCCGCTTGATTGATTTGTAGATCTTCTGGCACTGGCGCTTGGAACGAAGGAACTTGCCGGCGAAGGGCATTGTAGGCAGCCTTCTGGCATACGGCCTTTAAGTCAGCACCGACCATCCCAACGGTGAGATCGGCGATCGCCTCTAAATCAACAGCCGTTAGGGGCATAGCGCGAGTTAACACCGTCAAAATTTCCAGCCGTCCTGTGCGATCGGGGACTCGAAACTGCACCTCTCGATCAAATCGACCCGGACGCCGCAACGCCGGATCAAGATGATCCGGGCGATTTGTTGCCGCTAAAACGATCACTCCGGAGGCTTGAGCAAATCCATCCATCAAACTGAGCAATTGAGCCACCAATCGCTTTTCAACTTCCCCTTCAACTTTGCTGCGATCGGGCACCAAACTATCAATTTCGTCAATAAAAATCAGGCAGGGCGCAGCTTTTACGGCTTTTTCAAAAATGCTGCGCAAGCGCCCCTCCGCTTCTCCATAGTACTTGCCCAGCACCTCTGGCCCCGCGATCGCAATGTAATTTACCTCCAACGCTTGAGATAAAGCACGAGCCGTCAGCGTTTTGCCCGTTCCAGGTGGCCCCACTAGTAACACCCCACGCGGCGGTTCTAAGCCTAACTTAGCTAGTACCTCAGGTCGCTTAAGCGGAATTTCTACCAGTTCCCGCAATTCCAGTAACACATCCTGTAACCCCCCTACTGCTTGGCAGAACGCAGGGGCATCTGCTGTGGGCGGAACCACGATCGAGGGGGAACTGGGTTCAGCTTGATGCTCTGCAACTTCACTGGTTCCAGGTTGCCTGCGGCTCGTCCCATGCGGAATATTACCCTGCTGCGGGATACTGCTTAAGCTGCGTGAATTGACGCGCAACTCTGTTTTCAGTTCACCGTTTGCAGCCTTTTCTTCTAAAGCTTTTGCCAGTTCTAACAGTTGTTCAAAACCTTTGAACAGTTCAGTCATGGTCAATATCTACCGCAGAAAATCAGGTAGCCAGAAATGAATACCCTTAGTTATTCCCGAATTTTGCCAGCGTGAATCATGTCTAAAGTTGAGCCACAGGGATCGTAATCAAAAACTCAACGCCCTGACCAGGGGCAGATAGGCATCTCAAACTACCTTTGTGCTTATCGGTTACGATCTGGTAGCTGATGTAGAGGCCGAGACCAGTACCCTGACCAATCGGCTTAGTTGTAAAAAATGGGTCAAATAAACGATTGACTATTTTTTCATCAATCCAGGGGCCATTATTGCGAATCCGGATGCTGGCCTGGTTTGAGTCGACCAATTCCGTGCAAATCCAAATGGTTGGCTGCAATGACCCAGTTTGCACTGCTACGGCTGACTTTAGTGCAGTTGAGTTTGAGATAACTGGGTTCTCACTTGAAGGTTGATGGTTTTGCCCTTTGATGGGGGGGCTATTGGTGGCGCGGAATTCATGTAAGGCATCGATCGCGTTACTCAAAATGTTCATGAACACCTGATTCAACTGTCCGGCGTAACATTCGATCAGGGGCAATTCTCCGTATTGTTTGACCACTTGAATCTCACCCAAATGCGACTTACTTTTGAGTTGGTTTTGGAGAATCAGGAGGGTATTGTCGATCCCCTCGTGAATGTTGACCGGCTTCATTTCGGCTTCGTCGAGGCGGGAAAAGTTTCGCAATGACGACACAATCTGCCGAATTCGATCGGCTCCAATTTCCAGCGATCGTAGAAGCTTCGGTAAATCTTGCTGAATAAATTCCAGATCGATTGTCTCGACTTCTGACTGAATTGCGGCCACTGGTTCAGGGTAGTGTTGCTGATACAACCGCAATATCATCAACACCTCTGCAATATAATCTTGCGCGGGGCGAATATTGCCGTAGATAAAGTTCACCGGATTATTGATTTCATGGGCAATTCCTGCCACAAGCTGCCCTAAGCTCGACATTTTTTCGGTTTGAACTAACTGTGCTTGGGTCTGGCGGATTTCTAGAAACGCTTGTCTGAGTTTTTGAGCTTGCTGCCGAGACTGAGCTTCCGATCGCCGTAGCGCTGCTTCAGTTTGTTTACTGTGGGTAATGTTATGAAATACAGCCACTGCTCCCTGGAGGTTGCCCTGCTGACCTTGCAGAGGACGAGCCGTGACGCTAAGCCATTGTTTGTGCTGGTTACTATCAAGCGTATACAGTTCCATGTTGTCGATTGCTTCTCCCGTCATCGCGCGGGCGATCGGGCAAGAACTAGCAGTCAGCACAATCCCGTCATCTTCCGGCAAAAACCATTGTTGCTCGCTATTTGGGATTAACCCGTCACTGGTGGTATAGCCCATCTCCGCCGCTGCCGCATTGCTAAACAACAACTGGCCTAGCTCATCTACAACAATTACCCCATCACCCATACTTTCTAAAATCGATTCCAGCACGCGCAGCGCTTCTTCCGAATGAATCAATTGGTGGAGCGCCTTTTCTAGACGAGTTGATTTTTCTAGGGTTTCCTGTTCGTATACTTCTAACAGTTCTTCGAGCGCTGCAACCTGGGCTTGCAGTTGAGCTATTTCTTCATTTTCCGCAGACTCATTCACGCTAAAGTTGTCTCCACAATGTTGCTTCTCATTAGCCTGCAGTGGTCTTGCTAAACTGGCAACGATTTAGCAAAAACTCGATTTCGATCGAACGGCAGCACAGCCATCTTGATATTTAACGCCAAAGTTTTGAATAAGTCAGCCGTCTCATGGGCGATCGAGCGTTTAGAGAAAAGAATCAACGCCATCAAATCACCTGAGGGCAGCATGCCTCCAAAACCTAATACAGAGCGGATGCCGCAAGGGATAACAAACTCTGCTTGGGCCGGCACATAGGGGCTATTGAGCGCGTTCGAAACTAGGAAGACATTAAAAGTTCGCTGTTCTAGATCCAAAATTAAGTCGGGGCTAGGAGCTAATACCGCCTTTACTTCCAGCCCAAATTGTTGAATCAATTGCGAAATCATGGGAGATTGGGCCACCAGCTTGGCACTCATCAAAGGAATTGCTTGGTGCCCTTTCGATGCTTGGCGAGTCTGCCATTCTGGACGATCGCCCGTAGTTGCCAGCAGGGTCAAACACTTTGTTGTGAAGGAAATTGGAGTGTCCGCAACCATTGTTTGCGCAACCGCACGCAGCTCAGTAGGCAGTGAGCCAAAGGGATGTGTTTTGAAGAAACGAACTAACGCAAATGGACTCTCTCCTGTTTGTCGATCGCGAAACTGCTGATAGAAATACTGCACAACGCGCTCGGCAGTCTCTTCCATACTTTGAGCGCCCATGCCAATTTTACGTAAAGCCGCACCGCACTCCGTCATATCCCTTAAGTTAAACTGTTGCAAATCATACATTTTGCAGCCACCTTGCGAGGAAACGTTCAACCAACAGACTCAGACATTTAATCCCCTGGAGCTAAAGATATCTGCCATCTCGATCGCTTATTGTTAGATATGTTCCCTAGTTTTCCCAGCTACTCAAAAAAGTGCTAAGGAACATGAATTAAATAACCGTGGAGTAGTCGTCTCGACCGCTCAGATGGGTAAGACATTCGTGAGCAGTTCGGTCGAGCCTCTCTGTCGAGACCTCAGTCGAACGATGCTCATCCCACAAAAACTGCAACCTAACACGATGTGCAACTTTTAATCAATCCCTGTGGGGTGAACATCTTGTCCGCCCAATCCGAGCAGGCAAGATGCCCGCTCCACGAGAAAACAGTACTTTTGACGATTAAGTCGCACATCGACAATAGGGTGTTTGGAAGACTTTCAACCGATCAGAATCGTCTTGACTGACTAGGAGGGAGGCCGATTCGTGTAATCGCTGGTCATCAAACCAGAACGGCTGGAACGGCGAGTATAGTTCTTCAGCATGTAGCCTAAATCTTCTGGAGCAAGGGAAGAAGCCAGCGCATCAGTCGTGCTAATAACGCCATTTTCGTGGAGATCAAAGAGTGCCTGGTTTAGAGTTTGGCTATTATCCACCCCTTCTTCCATCAGTTGATAAATTTCTTCGTAGCAGCCTTTCAGCAAGTAGTCGCGAATCGTATCTGTGTTGACCATGATCTCTAACGCCGCAGTTCGCCCACCGTGGATCGTGGGAATGAGGACTTGAGAGATGACTGCATTCAGGGCTTCGACAATTTGATAGCGGACGGTCTCCTGCTCTTCAGGAGTATAGAAATTTAACAACCGCTTAAAGGCATTGACTGAGCCTTTAGTGTGGAGTGTGGCCAGCACCAAATGTCCAGTGAGGGAGGCGCGAATGGCAGTATCGACTGTTTCACGATCGCGCAATTCGCCAATCAAAATAATGTCTGGGTCTTGACGTAAAGCGGCTCTCAGCGCGTCTTTGAACTCCTGGGTGTGAAGTCCGACTTCGCGTTGGGTGAAGAGGGACGCATGGGAGGTATGAACGTATTCGATCGGGTCTTCGATCGTGACAATTTTGCGCGCATAACTATCATTCACATGCCGCAGCATAGCCGCCAGCGAGGTTGATTTACCCGAGTTAACCGCACCCGTGACAATAATTAACCCCTGTCGTTCTTCCGCAAGGTAGCCCAGGAGCGGCGGCAATGCTAGCTTTTCCAGTGTCGGCACTTCCAGCGAGATCAACCGTAATACCATCGCGCCACCCATGATGGATTGAGCGCAGTTGACCCGACAACGAACTAATCCTTCATAGAGGATTGCCGTATCAAGCTCTTGCCGATCGCGAAATTGCTCCCGCTGGGCAGGAGTTAGTACTTCGTCTAAAAACTCTTCGTATTGCCGAGCGGTGATCTTGCCATAGGTATCGCGAACAACAATGCGGCCTTGAATCCGGAAACGGGGAGGTTCTCCGACTTGGAGGTGAATGTCAGAGGCATTTTGTTTGAAGGCATCTTGAACCATGCCAAATACCGATCCCCGTCGTTGCACTTCTTCACTGGGACCATCCAACACAATCCCATTCAAACTCATGGCATCCGTGCCTTGGGAGGTTGGACCACAATTGATCCGCCCTTTCATAAAGCCATGAATACGGACTTCGGTATCGAGCTTGTGGTTTGCCTGGTACTCCTGGAGTTGCTGGGGCGAAAGGACTTCCTGCAAATAGTGGCGGAATGCTTCGATCGATAAGGCTGAAAATTGTTCCTGGGGTAATAGTTTTCCACTCAAGCGAAAAAAGGGAGGTCGTCCAGGTTGCAGGTAAATCGCTGTTGCACCACGATTGCACGCATCCTGAATAATGATACGAACTGTGGCAGGTAGATTGATTTGAGGGTTTGCAGGAACTTGAGTTGCAGTCATAGCCTTATGCAGGGGGAGAAGCCAACGCCGTCTAGTGGTTTCCAGCAGAAAAGTTTCGGTCTAAACCAACTATTTAACTAAAGTAAGGGTTGCATCTGCAAGTCGATTATGCGCTTCCAATCGTCGAAACTTCATCTTTCTTGGAAAGAAATCATGCCCACTTCAAAAGTGCGGTATTGCTTAACACGTTTTCATGGTGTAGCTTCCGCAATGTTCTTGTGGGCTTCCACCAAAACTTGCGTCAATCGATTGAACTGGGTTTCCACCTGTTGTTTGCGATTCAGCAATGTTCGTAATCGCTGATACCGCACGATCGCCAAGCTAATATCTGGAATCTGTTCAGCGGGGCAATCGCGAGACCAAATCTGCCCATCTTCATCCAATCCACACAATCGATAGCTGGAGTGAGTTGGGTCATCTGGTTGGGAGGCTTCTAACCAGCCATCAATGATTGGGCCTTCGTAGTAAGCCGCTTGAATCTGGCCGACCAATGCTTCCAGGTTAGAAGTCCACGCCTCCACGCGAACTTGTAAATCCGTCAACAAATCCTTAGCCAACGCAGCGTCAACAAAGGCAGTGAACTGATAGTGATCGGGCGCTGCAACAAATTCATCTCCTTGGGGCTTCATGCTCGAACTGCCATGGGAAGATGCTGCCTCGATCGCGGCTTCAATCCGTTTTAGGTCAGGTTTCATGAGTAACCTCGCTTTCCAGCTATCTCGAATACCAGTAAACCTTCAAATTTATCGCTAGACTTTTGATCCCACCACAATTTCAATATTTGTAATGTTGCAACACTCCGCATGGCTCCATTAATTCTTGTTACAGGCGCGGCTCGATCAGGCAAAAGTGAATGGGCGGAAGCGATCGCCGCCCGCTCTAAACAACAGGTTGTGTATGTGGCAACGGCTCAAGTAGACGAGACCGATCGCGAATGGCAAGCCAGAATTGTGCGCCATCAACAACGCCGCCCCCCAGAGTGGACAACGCTCCATGTCCCCAATTTTTTGGCGGAAACGATTCAGCAAGCTCAGCCCGAGCAGTGTTTATTAATTGATTCACTCGGAACCTGGTTGGCTAATCATTTAGAAGCAGCCGACGAAACCTGGGCAGAAACTGCTCACGCTCTGCTTTCGGCGCTAGCTCACGCCCCTAGCTCGGTGATCCTCGTAGCCGAGGAGACGGGTTGGGGGGTTGTGCCAGCCTATCCGCTGGGGAGAACCTTTCGTGACCGGTTGGGAGCGCTGACGCAAGCTATTGGCGCGATCGCCAATCCAGTTTATTTAGTAGCGGCTGGATATGCAATTAACCTGACGCAACTTGGACAACGAGTTAATGCCTCAACACTTCATAGCGTAATAGACGAGTTGCCCTAAGCGTCTGCGCAATGTCTCTAAACCGAGACGCTCACCAGCGGAAATGAACACCGCCTGCGGAAATTCTTCTTGCGCAAACGCCAAGGTATCCCCATCCACTTGATCGATTTTGTTGAACACCAGCAAAGCTGGCCCCGGAGCGATCGGCATCTCTGCCAAAATCTTCATGACCGAGCGAATTTGATTCTGCCAGGCTGGATGCGACAAATCCACAACATGCAACAAAGCATTCGCCTCCGTGACCTCTTCCAGAGTGGCGCGGAATGCATCTACTAACGATGGCGGCAAATCGTGGATGAAGCCCACCGTATCGGTTAGCAAAACAGCATAGGGGGTCTGACTCACAGCATCAGGCACGACAAGGCGTCGGGTGGTGGGATCAAGGGTGGCAAATAATTGATCCGCTGCATAAACTTCAGCATTTGTTAATACATTCAGCAGCGTCGATTTACCCGCGTTCGTGTACCCAACAACCGCAACCGATGGCACATCGTAGTGTTGCCGCCGCTGCCGCATTCGCGCTCGATGCGCCTGGAGTTGGTTCACCTCTTGCTGTAGGCGCGAGATTCGCCGTTGAATGGCCCGCCGTTCTGTTTCCAATTTGGTTTCACCAGGCCCCCGCGTTCCGATCCCCCCGCCCAATCGCGACATTGCCTGTCCTCGCCCAGTGAGTCGCGGTAATCGATACTCTAGTTGCGCCAGTTCAACTTGCAACTTTCCGGCTCCAGACTGCGCTCGCTGCGCAAAAATATCAAGGATCACTTCGGTTCGGTCAACGACCCGCAAGCCCGTTTGTTCTTCCAAATTTCGCACTTGTGCCGGTGATAAGTCACGATCGAACACAATCAAATTGGCTCCAACGGTTTGAGCCGCTCGCGCAATTTCTTCGACTTTGCCCTCACCTACTACAGTTTGAGGGTGGGGTTGCGAGCGCCGTTGCTTCAAAGTTTGAACTACGTCTCCCCCCGCAGTTTCTACCAGTCTGGCCAATTCTTCCAGTTCTTCTTGAAACTGGTCAGCGGTCATCGAATCAGTCCGCAAGCCGACAAGCAAAGCTCGATCGTGATCGCGATCGACTTGCTGCGCAATAAACTCCCGGCGAAACTCCTCCTCCAATCCTTCCACTAGACTTAAAAAGTCCTGTGCAGCCACTACGTCCAAACTAACTGGCGGTGATACAGTCCAATTCACTTCTGGATGAGGAATCAAGTGTGCTAGATAAACTTCACGCACATACCCAGTTGCGCCCCCACCCCGCCGCTCAAATCCGCTCCCGGAAAGTGTTAACACCACTAGGGCATCGAGTCGCTGAATTGCCATGCAGGTCAACGTCGAATCGTTAGGGGGATCGGCTTTTAACTGAGTCGATAAACAGCGAATCCCGCTCAAACGTTCAGCACCGTAACGTGGCAGTTCAAGCGGTGGAATCCGAGTTTGACGGAGCGTACCGACTCCTACGCGAGTTACTTGGCCTCGTCGATTAATGTATACGCAGACTGGCTGCCCCAACTCAGTGCTGATTGCCGCAACTCGCTGGGCGAACTCAGGTGTCGTAATGCAATCGCTCGGCAGCCGCAACTGGTAAAGCCGCTGCAATTGTTTAAGCTGACTGGACTTGATCCCTTGAAGATTGCCGTGAACTAATTCGATATGTGAACCTGGCCAAACTCACTCAACCGTATTGTATCGACCTCGTTTGTCGATTGTGGGGTTCGACTTCACTGAAATTTACTTTTAGTAAATTTCCTAATTGAGTTGCTCCATCAACCCTTCCATCTAAATCAGGAAAATACAACCCCTCTCAAGGTTGTTTCCTAAAACGTATTTAATCCACAAACTTGATCAGTAATCTGAATTATCTGAATTAAAAGTCAGATCTGCTTTGGATTCAAATAACGCACTTTAAAAAAGGAGTGATCTTCTGCAAAATCTCAGGCTCAGCGTCCGGACTTCATCATTCATAGCTTGAATCTGTAGGTAAGAACTGCGACATCTTAATGGTTCAAACTTACTGACCTTCCTGGTCGTTTCCGCCCAATTACTATTAGTCATTTTGATGAAACAGATAAGAAATCCGAGATTGTACCAATGTTAGGGAAAAAATTAACATCCAAATCAAACCCCAAACGGGCTAGGGTCATGCAGTCTTTGATTATCTGTTTCTCTTGATACGTTAGATTGCCTATATCTCCGATAGCATGGTCTTTATGTTTTCTAAGACCTGAAAGTTAAGAAGTCATCTAGACTAGGACATAGACCAATTCCAACCGAATAGGAAATCTTAAGAAATTCTTAAAAAGGTTTAGAATGGTGTGGTGAATGGAGGACTACCGTGTTCATACGACTTGCAGAACAACATCGCCAATTCGTTCAAGATTTGGTCATGAACCTTCAGGCTCTGGCGATCGTGCTTGAGCGTCAGGGCTACTTAGCTTCCTGCTACACCTGTGGAGGGCAGATGAACAGTGCTTCCTTCATGGTGAGTCTGGCAGACAACCACTTGATTCGCTTCCTGGTTTCTGACTACGGCATCACTTGGACAGAAATGCGTGACGATCGAGAACTTATGAAGTTGGAGGGTGCCGAGGCGGTAAGCCAACTTCAGGAACTTGCAAATTTGGTGAAATACCAGGTCAAGCCGACCCAATATCGTTCTATCACGATTGAGACCTTAGCGAATTGAATCGGCCAAGCTTCAATCAGTCCAGGATTATGGCCTGAGCAGAGCAGCAGTAGGTGTCTGTAAAGCTTGAGCAAGGGGAACGTTTCCAGGTGGAGGCGCTCCCCTTAATTTTTTGCGGAAGATTAAAGCAACATACGGAATACCGAACTGTTACAAAACCAAGATCCGATAGTGAGCGATTGCTCTTAGATGATGATTTGAGACTCCAAAAGCCGATTCACGTCAACTCTTGGAGCATTAGTCTTAACAAGCAAGAAAATCTCCTAATGTTTCTTTACAAAATCAAGAGACATTGTTACATTACTTATACGGTTATTTCGATAGCCGCTTATTCATCCGAGTCCATTTCATTACAGCAATTATCCAACTATGACCACGACCTTACAGCGCGCCGAGCGCCAAAACGTGTGGCAACAGTTCTGCGAGTGGATCACCAGCACCAACAACCGCCTGTACATTGGCTGGTTTGGCGTGTTGATGGTACCCACCCTGCTCGCTGCCACCATCTGCTTCATCATCGCCTTCATCGCTGCGCCCCCCGTGGACATCGATGGGATCCGGGAACCCGTTGCAGGCTCCTTGATGTACGGCAACAACATCATCTCCGGTGCCGTTGTGCCTTCCTCCAACGCCATTGGTTTGCACTTCTATCCCATCTGGGAAGCGGCTTCCCTCGATGAGTGGTTGTACAACGGTGGCCCTTACCAACTGGTTGTGTTGCACTTCTTGATCGGCGTCTTCTGCTACATGGGCCGTGAATGGGAACTGTCCTACCGCCTGGGTATGCGTCCTTGGATCTGCGTTGCTTACTCTGCACCCGTTGCCGCTGCAACCGCCGTATTCTTGATCTACCCCATCGGCCAAGGTTCCTTCTCTGATGGCATGCCTTTGGGAATCTCCGGCACCTTCAACTTCATGTTCGTGTTCCAGGCTGAACACAACATTTTGATGCACCCCTTCCACATGTTGGGTGTGGCCGGTGTGTTCGGTGGTAGCTTGTTCTCCGCCATGCACGGTTCTTTGGTGACCTCCTCCTTAGTGCGTGAGACCACCGAGACCGAATCTCAGAACTACGGTTACAAGTTTGGTCAAGAAGAAGAGACCTATAACATCGTGGCAGCCCACGGCTACTTCGGTCGGTTGATCTTCCAATACGCGAGCTTCAACAACTCCCGTTCCTTGCACTTCTTCTTGGGTGCATGGCCTGTGATTGGGATTTGGTTCACCTCCTTGGGCATCAGCACCATGGCGTTCAACCTGAATGGGTTTAACTTTAACCAATCCATCATCGACTCTCAAGGTCGTGTGGTGTCCACTTGGGCCGATGTGCTGAACCGCGCCAACTTGGGGATGGAAGTAATGCACGAGCGCAATGCTCACAACTTCCCGCTCGACTTGGCTGCTGGCGAGGCAACTCCTGTGGCTTTGACTGCACCTGCAATCAATGGCTAATGTTTAATCTGGCTCTAGCTGTCGATTGATGTTTGAAAGCTCTCTCCTTCCTGGAGGGGGCTTTCTACTTTATGGTTCTAAGGATTTAGTCTAAAGGGACAACCGTGGAACATGCACTTAGCACGATTAACTAATGCCGATCGCGCTCTGGTTATTTCTGCTTCCTTGATCGCACTAATCCTTGTATCGTTTTTTTAGGATGGTTTCAGGGGCAAGCATCAACAAGAAAGGTGCATAGCAACGACCTGCTAACAGCAGCCTCAGTTCACTTAACGCAACATTTTAGGTTTCACCCTGGAGCATGTCATGTTTAGTAGAAACAAACCTGTCGGTTCGATCACTTACTTAGCAGCCAATAGCGAATTTAATGGCAATCTGCATGTCGAGGGCAACCTGCGGGTTGATGGAGTGATACATGGTGCGGTCGAAGTGCGAGGAGATATGGAGATTTCGGCCAATGGGTTAGTCGAAGGACCAGAAGTGCGAGCGCGCAACTTATTAGTGCATGGAGTCATCAAGGCCCGTGTTGTTGCGGAAGGCCGGTTAACTCTGAGCCGCACAGCACGATTAGAAGGAGATGTAGTTGCAAATGCCCTGGACATTGAAGCCGGAGCATTTTACGTCGGGTATATCGAAGCTGGAGATGCCAAGGTTCTACCGGGGGTTCCACCCAGGCCAGAACTAATGGCGAGTCGAGAGCAACTTTAGTTGGCATATGACACTGACTCAGGTTTGGGGTGTCCTGGTCATTTTTTTGGTTTGTCCTCTGCTGGGCGGACTTCCACTGATTCGCTGGATCACGATCGGCTTAACGGGTTTGCCACTTGAGCAGATTGGCACCGGGAACGTGAGTGTATCGGCAGCGTTTTATCACGGTGGCCGAATGGCCGGTATTTTGGCAGTTTTATCTGAAGCTTTTAAAGGCATCGCCGCTGTCTTGCTGGTGCGGCTGTTTTTTCCAACTGGTTCAGCTTGGGAAGTTAGCGCATTGATCGCGCTGGTTGTCGGGCGCTACTGGTTTGCCAAGGGTGCCGGAACTACGAACGTTGTGTGGGGCTTTATTGTTCACGATCTAATCGTTTCCGGGTTAGTGTTCTTAATCGGCGGGGTCAGTTTCACACTGCTTCGCAATCCTAAACAGGCGAAGTTTGGCATTCTGGTTTTACTTCCCCTGCTTACAGCCCTCCTGCATCCTTACAATCAGGGGAGAATTGTAGCCACTGCCAGTCTCTCACTCCTGATGGGCTGGATTTATACGAAAGTACCCGATGATTTGACTTTAGATTCTCGATCGGCTAGGGGAGATTCACGAGCCATGTTTCAGTTTTTTCAGGGTGATCGATCGCTGCACTCCTTAAATGACTCGTTAAAACCACAGCAATTTGGGCAGAAAGCAGCCACGCTCGCCGGATTGAAACAGGCTGGGTATCCAGTACCAATGGGCTGGGTGTTGCTCCCTGGAGATGATCTGGAACCGTTAATGCAACATATTGTGCCCTCTCCAGAACAACCTTTTGTGGTGCGATCGTCGGCAGTGGGAGAGGACACAGAAACGGCTGCCGCCGCCGGACAGTACACCAGCATTTTAGACATCACGCAGCGGGAGGCGTTATTACCTGCAATCAACGAGTGTTTGATGTCGTACCAAAAGCCTGCAGCTATCCAATATCGCCGCGATCGCAATGTGGCTGAGGCGACAATGGCCGTTATTGTGCAGGAGCAAGTGCCAGGCATTTTTTCAGGAGTTGCCTTTAGCCGTGACCCCATTTCTCGGCAGGGAAATGATGTCATTATCGAGGCGCTGCCAGGTAATGCGAGCCAGGTCGTATCTGGGAAGGTAACACCCGACACTTATCGAGTTGCGCTTACTGACGACATTTTGCAATCGAGTTGGGAATTGCCAGTGGGCGTCACCCTACCGGTGGAAGGGGAAGGAGGTATCCCTGGGGCGATCGTCCAACAGGTGGCTTACCTGGCGCGCCATATAGAAGCTTACACGCATGGCATTCCCCAGGATATTGAGTGGAGTTTTGATGGGCAGCAAATCTGGTTGTTGCAGGCACGACCAGTCACCACGCTGTTACCACTGTGGACGCGAAAGATCGCCTCAGAAGTGATTCCAGGGCTGATTCGGCCACTGACCTGGTCCATCAATCGCCCGCTGACCTGTGGCGTGTGGGGCGAGATCTTTACCATTGTGTTGGGCGATCGCGCTCAAGGGCTAGATTTTACGGAAACAGCCACGCTGCATTATTCTCGCGCTTATTTCAATGCCACCTTGTTGGGCCAGATTTTTCGGCGAATGGGGTTGCCCCCTGAAAGTCTGGAGTTCCTCACCCGGGGTGCAAAGTTTAGTAAGCCCCCTCTCCTCTCAACCTTGAAAAACATTCCAGGACTACTCCGGTTAGCCGCACGGGAATTTACCCTTGAAAAAGACTTTCAACGCGATTTTCAGAAACAATTCGCCCCCGCGATCGCTGAGTTAGGGCATCAACCGCCCGCAACTCTGACTGATTCGGAGTTATTGCAGCGCATTCAGTTCATTTTGGGACAGCTTAAACCAGCCACTTATTACAGTATTCTGGCTCCTTTGAGTGCGGCTCTACGCCAAGCGATCGCCAAGGTTAAGGCGGAAGAGCTTGACAATGACAAAACTCCCGAAGTCGCCGCCTTGAGAGCTTTGCAAGATTTAGCTCAAGCGGCTCACCAATGTCTGAACACAAACGTCGGGACGATAAAGGACTTTGCCACTTTGCAGGTTCAGCTAGCTCAAACGTCAGCCGGACAATCAATTTTGGCGCAGCTAGAGCAAATCATGAACCAATATGGTTTTTTGAGTGAAGTTGGGACAGATATTGCAGTTCCCACCTGGAAAGAAGACCCAGCCCCCATTCAGGAACTATTTGCGCAGTTTTGCCGAAATCTACCACCGCAGAGAACATCTGCGTTACTGCATCGTGCGCGAAAAGTGCAGCGCCGCATGGATTTGAAAGGGCAGGTGACAGATATTTACAGTCGCCTGTTGGCCGAGTTGCGGTGGAGCTTTGTTGCATTGGAACAGCGTTGGTTGGCAGCAGGCTGGTTAACAGGGCAGGGAGATATTTTCTTCCTCACGTTTGATGAGGTGCAACAACTCGTTGAAGGTGGTTTAGCAGGGCTAAGTGATGCGCCGAGTCACATCATTGCGGTTCGCAAAGCCCAATTGGACAACGATCGCGAACTCCCGTCCGTGCCCTTTCTCGTTTACGGTGATGATCCACCGAGTCCGGTGCGGCCTCCCAGCGATCGCGCTGCCGCGCAGCGACTTCAGGGCATTGGAGCGAGTGCTGGCCTGGTTGAAGGGCGAGTGAGCATCATTCACAGTTTGAAGAATTTACCCCCCATTGATCGCGCGACGATCGTTGTTGTCCCTTACACCGATTCGGGTTGGGCACCCTTGCTGGCCCAGGCCGGTGGCTTAATCGCTGAAACTGGCGGGCGCTTATCTCACGGAGCGATCGTGGCGCGCGAGTATCGAATTCCAGCCGTAATGGATGTTCACAACGCCACTCAAATTTTGCATGATGGCCAACAGGTTCGCATTGACGGCCAACAGGGCATCGTCGAAATTTTGTAGTTGAACGATGGCGATCGTGCTGCAACGAATACCGTTAACTTGAACGTCCCATCATTCTGCAAGGTGATACCATATGGTTGACTTGAACGCTTGGCTGGCTCAGGTTAAAGCATCTGTAAGAGTTGAGATTTCGGAAAATCCTGTGCAGTTTTGGTAACCGGGTATATCATAAGCATCGCATTAACCTGTGCCGTGAAATAAAAATCCGCCCTTCAGGATTCAACCCTTATGAGTGACGCTCTAAATTCCGACATGAACCAATCTCCCTCTCTGGATGACTCCAGTCAACCTGTTGATACTGAACAGCTAAACGCAACACCCCATACCCTTGACGGTGGTTGGGAAACGATCAATTTTCCGGGAGCATTGGATGTGGATGCCATTCCCATGGAGGCAGCGGTGATCCAAGCGCATCCGCTCGTGCGGGGGGAAGGAGAAGGCTCAGATGAAGCGGCTTTAATGTGTCAATTGCAACAGGAAAATGAGGCTCTTCACCATCAGGTCGCTCAGCTAGAAGCAGATTTATCACAGTTGCAGATTGAACTACAGTTGGAAGTGGCTCGATATTATTGCAAAGAAGTAGAGGCAACTGAACCAACGCAAGCGGACGATCGCGCTACCCCAGTTGATCCGGCTCAGGCCCAAATTCAACAACTTACGCAAGCGTTAGCATCCTCCCAGGCCACCAAGCAACAGCAGCAGCAGCAAATTGAATCTTTGACTGAGCAGCTCAACACGAGTCGCCAACGCATTGCCCAGCTAGAGCGAGATTGTGCTCTTAGCCAGCAACGCTACAATGAGCAACTGCAACTTGTGTCACAAGCGGAAAACACCTGTCAAGATTTGCGGATGCGCTTACATCGGCAGCAACAGCAGACGTTGCAATTCAAAGCCGCCCTGGAAAAAAGCATTGAAATGAATGCAGTTCTGGAGACAATGCAAACAGAGCCGATCGCCCCAACCGCTCCAGAAACAGATCACCCCCCAGGAGACACTGGCGTTGCCTTTATTCCGAAAGCCAAACCCGTTCAACCCTGGTCTGGGGCTTCTGGCACTTCTCCCCACCTCAACATCAGCGTTAAACATCCTGGCACTGGGTTACCAGAACTATTGTCCAGATTAGCCAAGCCGCCTACCCCGCAACCGACCGCTGCTGTTGAACCCACACCCTCTGAACCAGATGCAGCCATCCCACCACCGCCACTGCCTGCCCCCGAAACCACGGTAGATGAATCGAGCAAGCATATTCTAGAGTTTTTGTTTCCAGCCCATGCGACTCCGCGCATCGCTGATGTTCCACCTCCAGAAGCGGCTGTTTTTGATCTGAGTCCATTTATTGAAGCTGGTGAAGTCGATGCTGAAAGCCTGTCTCACAGGCAAGCAGAGGAGCCGATCGCAACCGTCATCCACCATCCCACGGCAGCACTTACCCCACCGCTGGAAGGAAAAGTCATAAAGTTGGAGCGGCCTCAAGATCAGTTGTGGGCAGATTTAGCGCAGTTGATTGAACCTGACCTGGAACCAACTGAAGCCGCATCAAGCCAAACGGCTGAACTGTCTGAACCATTGCCAATATCAACCCCTGCTGAAGTGGCATCTGAGCATCATGCTTTCGATCGGGAACCAGCACAGTCGATCGACATTGCGGCCTTTTCTCGCCCCCAAGCGGCAGCCCGCGAAGAAGCACCTGTAACAACGCATAACCCCTTTCCTTCCTTTACTTTGCAGGTTTCCGAATCTCAAGAAAGCATAACCCCGATTGCTACAGTCGCGACTGATGTCAGCTCTGCCGTAGTCGTAACAAGCTTCCCATCACCGGTTCTGTATCCAGCTCGTCAACCCAAAAAGCTAGCGTCCATGGCCGCTGTTGATCTGCCAAGTTTCCCAAGAGGCTAAGGATTACAAGGCGGTGGCTATTTACGATCGCGCACTGGCTGAGGATGCCCCATGCCATCGGTCATGGCGTAAGACTGCCCCATCAGCCAGAACCAGAGCGCTGGAAATTGTGGCTCCAGCCACGATCGACTGTTGGCCACCCAACCGGGGAACCAACTGCGCAACAAAGCACTGACAAAAGCCCGCAGGGTGAAATCGAAATAACTGCCCAACCAGCGCCATAAATCCTTCGCACCGGCCAACTGCCAAATCCATAGCAGCAAAGATGGGTTTTGCCATGCCGCTTTGATCGCCATCCGATTAAATGCTAGCCAACTAACTCGATCTTTAATAAATGCCTCTGCCACTTCCGGTGTTTCTGCCGCCAGAATGCCGAAAAAGGTGTTCAGCATGGCATTAATTCGTTCTGGCGGAATGGACTTCCCGGTGGGCACCATCATGCCTTTAGAAAACAGCCAGGTCACTGCAATGTTGCTTTGGAAGGCGCGAATTTGGTTCAAATGGTTCGCTGTCAATAAATCATGCGTCAAGGCAATATCTAATAAATGGGTAAGGCGGGGGAGGTTGCGGATCATGGAGCCAAAGCCTGTAAATACCAGTGGCGACTGAAGCGACGCCGCATCCCCAATCGCAATTAGCCGATCAAAGGCCACCTGACGATCGCGATCGCCCACACTGAAGTGCCCCGGAATATACCCAAATGTGGGCTTCTTCCAGACCAAAGCATCCACATCACACCGCCGATACTCCGGCAGAATTGTAAAAAAGTCTTCGTACATCTCCAACAGCGAACCGGGATTATCGGGATGAACTTGATGATAGTGAAATAGATAAAAAGTCAGCTCATCTTTCTCGGCTGGAAATAATTCCCAAATCAGTTGTCGGCCCCGTGAAATATCTCCGTGACTGTTCAACACATCCCCGTATTGGGCATCCCACACGCCGGGTGCAAACCCACTAGCCACCACTGCGCCCACCGTGGGACACACACTGTCAAAAGCGCGTCCGCCGTTTAACTGCCAGGAAATCGGGGAGGCTGTACCCATCGCATCCACCAACACCCGCCCCTGAACATTTTGTGTCGCTTGACTTGGTAAATGTAGACATTGAATCGTGACTTGACGGGCGTCTACATCAGCCCGCACAAATTCGGTTTCATCCCAAATTTCACCACCCCAGGCTTTGAGTTTCTCGCCACACAAGCGCAACAGTTTTTCGGCATCCAGTCCCACGTTTAAAACAGTTGGCGTATGCAGCACGGGCGCTTTGGCTTGCGGTGGGTTATTGGCATCAAAAAACTTGTGAAATCCGTCCACATATTCGCGGGCAATCAAGGATTCGAATTCCGCCGGGGTAAACAACCCTAAATCAATAACATTTTGAAATTCACTGCGTGAAATATTCCACTCCCGGTGCATCTTCCCAAACGGCATCCGCTCGATGAGCAACACGCGATGTCCCAACCGAGCCATCGCTGCGGCATGAATCACGCCCAAAGCACCACCGATGTAGATCAGATCGAACGGAGGATGAGTGGGCGGGTGAGTCAGCGACAACTCGGATTCGTGCTGCTTAAAAATGACCTGCTTCGGTTGTTGTGGATTTCGGACGCTTTCTCGCCAACGCTGCTCCCACCAGTAGACCCGCATCAGGTCATATTCGCCGGTGGGCATCTTTTGAAAGTATTTGACCGTGAGTGGATAGCGATCGCGCAGGGCTGCAAAGATCGAGGTTTGCGTCAGGTCGATCGCGGGGGGCACTGGATACTCGTGCGGAAATTGTTTCCGGATGAAAGTTATCAGGTATCGTAGGATGTCTTGCTCCCCGGGGAGGGCTTGGTCAGCCCAGCGAAACACTTTTAAGTAAGTAGTGCGCTGCACTGACCAAACAAATATAGAAAGTTCAGCGACTTCGGCAGCAGTTTGAGAAACGCTCGACGGTTGCAATGTAGAAGAGGAGAAGCACAGCCGAACTCCATCTGGCGTATTAATCTTCTTCCCTCCCTTGGGATCGAACTCGGCTTGCAACCAATCCCTGACCGCGATCGTGTTCGGAGTCGGAACTTCGATATAGAGGATCTCCTTCATCTGCCTTTGCAAAACTCCAATGAATTATCACCAAAACTTAGATTAAGAAATACAGAAACTGCGTTAGACTTCATTAACGTTATGCAAAAAACTTTACACCTTTCTCATTAATCTGCTCGCGCTGATATTTTTAACTCATCATGAACTATCCTATTCCAGCAAGTCCGCAAGAAGTTGTCGCCCTTCGACAGAAGTTGGTCGATGAGGAACTGATTGCTTCGGCGATCGTTGGCGTTATCCAAGTTGCTCGAGCCACGGGACAATCGTTAGATGAATTAATGACTGAGATCTTGGCCGACGATGCCCTCCTGGATCTGCAACAACGCCGCTGGTTGAGTGAAGTCGTGGAAGTCGCCTGGCAGGAGTTGGCTTAGTTCTTTCCTACGAACTCCTCATAATTGTCCTTTGGCTTCTGGCTTATGATCAGTTAGCAAAACGTATGCGCTAACAAGGCAGAGGCAGAGATGGACAACAAACTGATGCTAATGATTCCAGGCCCGACTCCGGTGCCAGAAAATGTATTGCTGGCGATGGCAAAACATCCGATGGGGCATCGCAGTGGCGACTTCTCGGAAATCATGGCAGAAGTGACCCAAAACTTAAAGTGGCTGCACCAGACTCAAAATGATGTCCTAATTCTGACAGCCAGCGGTACAGGCGCAATGGAAGCCGGGATTGTTAACTTTCTTAGCCCCGGCGATCGCGTGTTGGTGGGTTGTAACGGAAAGTTTGGCGATCGTTGGGGGGAAGTCTGCGATGCCTACGGCCTGCAAACCGAACGCATTACTGCTGAATGGGGCAAAGCCTTAGATCCAGAGCAATTTCGAGAGGCATTAGAAACAGACGCGGAAAAGACGATCAAGGCCGTCATCATTACCCACAGTGAAACGTCTACGGGCGTTCTCAACGACCTTGAAACCATCAATCGTTACGTCAAAGCCCACGGTGAAGCGTTAATTCTTGTGGATTGTGTGACAAGTTTAGGTGCAACCAGCGTGCCCGTGGATGAGTGGGGCTTGGATGTGGTGGGTTCTGGGTCGCAGAAGGGTTACATGATCCCGCCTGGATTGGGGTTTGTCTCGGTTAGCCCCAAAGCTTGGGAAGCTTACAAAACGGCCAAACTGCCTCGGTATTATCTAGATTTGGGCAAATATAAAAAGGATGCCGCCAAAAACACAACGCCCTTCACCCCACCAGTCAATATGTTCTTTGCGCTTCAGGCGGCCCTGCGGATGATGCAGGCTGAGGGGTTAGAAAACATTTTTGCGCGCCACCAACGTCACACTGCGGCTACGCGGGCTGCCATTAAAGCCCTGGGATTACCACTGTTTACGACAGACGAAGCTGCCAGTCCGTCGATTACGGCAGTGATTCCAGATAGTGTCGATGCCGAGAAGGTGCGATCGGTGATGAAAAAACGGTTTGATATCGCTCTGGCTGGTGGCCAAGATCATCTCAAAGGCAAGATTTTCCGCATTGGGCATCTCGGTTTTGTCAGCGATCGCGATATTCTGTCGGCTCTCAGTTCCCTAGAAGCCACCTTACTTGAACTGGGACATCGCCAATTCAGTCCGGGTGCAGGCGTTACAGCGGCGGCCAAGGTCATTGCAGGCTTGTAACCATCGCGTTGTCAGAGCGCTTAAGACAAGGCAAAAATGGCACTTAAAAAGCGGGCTGAATGGTCAGGCCCGCTTTTTAAGTTGAATGTATTAGTTAGGAATACACTGTTCACCCAAGGGATCGCGTGCAGCACTCGGCTGCCAGTCCTGGAAGAAATCATTCATGTCGCTCCTGAATTCACCAATCTAGGCGTTCTCCAACCAGTCATAAATGCGATCGAGTTGTTCCAACGTCACCAAGCCGTATTGCCACAAAATCATCGGCAATGGCCCTGGGTCTTGTTCAGAATGACGCAATGCGATCGCGATCGAAGCAGCAGAAATAGCCAGTTCATCTTGAAGAAAGCGAATCAGTCGAGTGTAAGTTGTCGGTCCCATTAATTGTTCACCTCCTTGTGGGCACCCATGCAGGTAGATTTTGATTTAGTCACCTGGACCTCGGTTTAGGTTCCTTTACATAAAGCGCAGGCTTACATCGAGTTCCGGCAAAAGTAGATAGTAGATTGTAATGCAAGTTTGCCCGGTTGATACCTCCACCGATGGGGTTAATCAAAACAAGCAACCCTACAACCTAAACTTCTGAAGACAACCATAAGTCGCTTTGAACACAGCCAGGGAGCGCTTGAATCAAGATAATGCTTACTAAAGCAAGAATCTCAATATCCAGACATCTGCAAATCTACAGACTTTTTAAAGAAAATATATAGATTCCTCAGTTTTTCTACGGAGAGTGCGAGAAACCCCGCCACCGCACGCTAGAAATCGCAAGGTGCCTTTGCTTGGAATAAGCTAACAACCTTTGTGAGCGGGCGAGGTTCAACCTATCATCGCGGGTGAAGGGTTGAACCTCAAGGGTTTAACTCAGCAACTTATCGATTTGCTCCAAACCATACATCAAAGCGCTAAAAATCTGATCCCAAATTGGTCAATCTCACAAAAATTTCGTACTTGATGGCAACTCTCGCCTCAGAATGCTAGCCTTGTCAAGATTTACAAACTTTTACGCCGGTTGGTAAAGTTATTGGCAGTCCAATTTTTATATATTAAACCGAATTGGCGTTACCGCTTCTTAACAGCCTATGCACACCCCTCTCGCCACACATCCTTCCAACCTTGCGCCAGCGACTCGATCGCTCAAGATTGTTGCCCTGGGAGACAGCATTATTTATGGATTTGGCGATCCGATCGGTGGCGGTTGGGTTGAACGCTTGCGGCGAGGCTGGATGGTTCCAGGCAGTGAAGGCCATGCGCTTTACAACCTGGGTATTAGAGGCGACGGCGTTAAACAAGTCGCCCAACGGCTTGAAAGCGAATTTAGAACCCGTGGAGAAGTGCGCAATCAGCTTCCCAATTTGATGATTTTATCTGTAGGAGTAAACGATTCGGCTCGGCTTAATCGCCCGCGGGGGCGCAATTTTACCGACTTTGAGCACTTCCAGGCAGAACTAGCCCAACTGCTAGATCAAGCGACTCGTTTATGCCCTGTTTTATTTATCGGCATGGTTCCTGTAGACGAATCGAAAATGCCCTTCCTGGACTGCTTGTACTACAACCATGTTGATCAGCGTCGCTACGTTGAAGCCACAGTTTTGGCCTGTCGGCAACGGCAAATTCCCTATCTGGACATCTTTTCAAGTTGGATGGAGCGAGAGGAGGCGTGGCGACGTGAGCGACTTTTGGAGGATGGCCTGCACCCTAATGTGTTGGGCTATCAAACTCTATTGGAAGCTGTTTTGAACTGGAGCCCATTTACTGAGAGAGTAGTAGCGATCGCCCATGTTTGAGGACTCTATGCCCGTTTTGATAGTGGCAACTGGAAATCCTGGCAAATTGAAGGAAATGCAGGCGTACCTGACGGGCTTAAATTGTGAACTCCGCCTAAAGCCAGAGGATTTAGACATTGAAGAGACGGGACGCACGTTTGCCGAAAATGCCTGTCTAAAAGCGTCACAAGTGGCGATCACCTTGGGAGAATGGGCCATCGCTGACGATTCGGGTTTAGCCGTAGACGCGTTGGCAGGGGCACCCGGCATTTATTCGGCTCGCTATGGGACCTCCGACAATGCGCGAATTCAACGGCTTTTACAGGAGATGGAAGGGGTGACAGAGCGCCAAGCCAAGTTTATTTGTGTCGTTGCGATCGCCCGCCCAGATGGCACGATCGCGCTTCAAAGTGAGGGCATTTGTCCAGGGGAAATTTTGCATTCCCCCCGAGGGGCAGGTGGATTTGGCTATGATCCCCTCTTTTATGTTCCTGACCAGCAGATGACGTTCGCCGAAATGCCTGCTGAAGTCAAGCACAACGTGAGTCATCGCGGGCGAGCCTTCCAGCAACTGGAACGACAGCTAGCTCAATTGTTCAACCATTAGGATTGGGCACTGCCCAATCTACAAATTGGGGCTTATCCAAATGGCAACCGTTGTAAGAGCTGGTGTGTTTATTTGTAGAAACCTGGCATGAACGCTGCCAACAACCCGTGACAAGCATTGACAGTTCGCCTGTTTACTAGTCCAGCTAAGACTGATTGGATTGTAAAGTTTTCAAGAAGATTGCGGTTTTGTTCCGGCAGGCCATATCCGTATTTTTGGGGATCAGTTTAATATGACCTGAGAGGTTTTCGGTATTTATACGCAGTTACATTCATACTTTTTAATGGATATGCAGTCAGCGGTAAATGTAGAGGCGATCGCAGATCCAACATTCGCGACCCCCCATGCCTCGGTGTTCTCTGTCTCGAAACGGTTTCTCGATATCGTTGGAAGTTTGGTTGGGTTACTCTGTCTAGCAGTGGTTTTCGTGCCCATCGCGATCGCCATTAAGCTAGACAGTCCTGGCTCTATCCTCTACTCGCAAGAGCGGTATGGACTGCTAGGAAAGCCCTTCCGCATTTACAAGTTTCGCTCAATGGTTGAGAATGCGGAACAACTGAAATCTCAAGTCTCTAACGAGGCTAAAGGCTTAATTTTTAAGAACGCCAACGACCCTCGCATTACGCGAGTGGGGCGATTTTTACGCAAAACTAGCCTGGATGAGTTTCCCCAATTCTGGAATGTGTTGAAGGGTGAAATGAGTTTGGTTGGCACCCGCCCTCCAACAGCGGATGAGATTGCTTACTATCGCGAGCATCACTGGCAACGGCTCAGCGTCAAGCCTGGAATTACGGGTGAGTGGCAAGTTAATGGGCGATCGCTCATTAAAGACTTTGAAGATGTGGTGCAACTGGATTTGTTATATCAAACTCGGTGGCATCCCTTCTACGATCTAACCCTCATCTTCAAAACGATTACGCTCATGTTCACCGATCGTGGTGCTTATTGATACAACAGAAAATTGCCGAATCACTTGAAGTGTTCCGGCAATTTGATCAAAGCGTTTTGATTACAGCATTAGCAATAGACTCGCTGGGTTAGGGTAGACCATTGTCTACCCTTTGCGTTTATCACTGCTGACGTTACGCCATCATTTTGGTTTGAATTTGCTTCTTCGCATCCTTGAACTGGGTTGCCAGTTGCTCACTCTGTTCTGAAGAACAGTTATTCCGAATGGCAGAAAACATGGTGCTTTCTTCCTGCCGGACGTGATCCATAACAATGTCCATCAATTGTTTCACCTGATTCTTGAACTCAGGCGAACTAGGACTCAGGGCTTTGATTTGATCCAGCATCACTTTCATTTGAGCCTGCTCATCGTACAGTTCTTGGGTGTCACCTTCACCGTAGAAGGGACGCACCGCCGGATAAACCACACGCTCTTCGGCTTCAGCATGAGCCGTCAAATCTTGATAGAGTTGACCGAAGTATTCCTGGATCTTTTGGGGATTGTCTGACTGTTGAATCTCGGCAAATAGGACATTGACCTTCTGGTGATCCATTCGAATCACATCCTGGAGGTTCATGTCAGATTTGTCGCTGTTTTGCGTAACGACACTTCCAGCAACACCAGTCAGGGCGGCAACGGCATCCTGCACTCGTGCCCATAGCCCTTGATCCGCTTCCATCCCAGTCATTTCCAGCACACCCAAGATCTCCAGCACACCTTTCAGTTGCTCTTGATGGGCACGGTTCTCGAAGTTGATGGTGTTCAAGGGGCCGAGGGCTGCATCCACGTCTGCTCCCACTTTCTGGGCAGCTTTGTGGATAATAATGCCAGACATCGCTTGGCCATGTTTCAGCAGTTCATGTTGAAACACTTTCTTGTAAAAGCTCAACTCAGAACCCTGCATCATCTTTTCTGCCTGTTGCAACATTTGAGTCGTTTCTTGACTAGGTTCGGATTGAATGCCGTATTGAGTAATGGCAGTTTCCAGCACACCTAAATTCTTTTGATCATCTTCCAACATATGGCGGAAGCGATCGCGAATTTCGTCATTGTTGCATTCTTGAATAAATCTTTGTTCGTTGGCAATTAGTAAGTTTTGCACGGCCCGCATATCAGCCAATTTCTCAGCGATCGCAGTACGTTTAGAATCGGTTAAGGTCGTAACCATTAGGGGTTCTCCTGATAACTACACAGCCGTAGATAAACCAATGCTCACATGGTTTTTTCTGTAGTTACTCCCTCCCAAGGTAGGTCGATCCTTTGGCTGGAGAAAGAATCTTAAATTTTGTCGAGGAAAGGTATTCGAGCGATCAAAACTTTGGTCAAAAGGCAGTACATTTTCTATCCTTGGTCACAATGCTTAAGCCATGGAAAAAGCGGAAAATCCAGCGTAGCGAAAGCGTTCTAGCTCACTTTCGCCACATTCAATATGGCTAGGCAGACCTAATTCAGCGATAGATTCTCTCTTTAGTGGGAAGAGGTTTTATGTTCCTGCTTCTAGCGTTGAAATTATGCCAATCAGCATTGCAGGAAACTTTTATGAATAACAAAGATTCAGCCGCAAATTTAGAAACCGGCCATCAAGAAATTAAACAGCCGATGCAACCAGAACAGGTTGATCCGGAGCAAAAACAATGGATTAAACAGGAAATGGAAAAGGGTGGAAAAAGCTTAACCGCCAACCCTGGCGATCGCATTGATGATTCTAAAACGCTGGAAGAGAAGGCACAGCAAGTTGCAGTGGATGCACCCGACATCACCGGCGACCATATTGTTGTCCCAACTTACTTCATTGTGAATCAACCGGACGGAGAGCAAGAGGCTTTACATCACGTCAAAGATGCAGAAGAAATTTCAGATGTGATTCGACAAGCACGGATGGATGAAAACGGTAACCGAATCTGGGATTAGTGCCATATCAGGAAATAGGAAGGAGACTAGCATGGTTCAAGCAAAACCTAAAGAGCAACCCCCGCAACATCAAGACCAACGTCCGGGAATTGAGTCTGAAATGACTCCGGCCCCTCAGTACGACGATGCTCAGTATCAGGGTAGCAGTAAGCTCAAAGGGAAGGTAGCGCTCATTACCGGCGGGGATAGTGGCATTGGGCGGGCTGTAGCGGTCTTGTTTGCGAAGGAAGGCGCAAATGTGGCGATCGTCTACTTGAGCGAGCATCAAGATGCAGATGCAACCCAGAAATTGGTGGAGCAGGAAGGGCAACAGTGCCTTGCGATCGCAGGTGACATTGGAGATGAGCAGTTTTGCCAGGAGGCCGTTCGCCAGACGATTGAGACCTTTGGCAAGCTAGATATTTTGGTCAACAATGCCGCCGAACAACACCCGCAAGAGAGCATTGAAGCGATCACGGCGGAACAATTAGAGAAAACTTTCCGCACCAACATCTTCAGCATGTTTTTCCTGTGTAAAGCGGCGCTTCCGCATCTAAAGCAAGGCGGGAGCATTATCAATACCACTTCAGTCACCGCTTACAAAGGTAGCCCGCAATTACTGGACTATTCCTCAACCAAAGGCGCGATCGTGGCCTTTACGCGATCGCTCTCGCAAGCTTTAGTAGAAAAAGGCATTCGAGTAAACGGAGTTGCACCCGGCCCCATTTGGACTCCACTCATTCCATCCACGTTCCCCGAAGAAAAGGTAGCAAGTTTTGGGAAGCAGGTGCCGATGCAGCGAGCTGGTCAACCGGAAGAAGTCGCACCCAGCTATGTGTTCCTAGCCTCCAACGACTCGTCTTACATGACGGGTCAAATTCTGCATCCCAACGGCGGCAGCGTTATCAACGGCTGATGCGTTACGGTTGCCACCGCATCCATCCGCCAATGGTTGAGGCTACTTCATTCTCATGAACTCATGAGACGATCGTAGGGGAGTTTTGTTTAGCTTCCCTACGATACTTGTGTTCTGATCGGTAAATAAAACGTAAATGTACTGCCCTGCCCAAGGGTAGACTGCACCTGAATCGTGCCGTTGTGGGCCTCAATAATGCGCCGCGATAAATACAGCCCCAACCCACTATCAGCCCGACGGTTTCGCCCTTGTCGAAAGCGTTCAAAAATAACGGCTTGATCGTCTGGAGAAATTCCAACTCCTGTGTCTGCCACAGACAAGGCAATCCAATTGCTTGCTAGCATTCTGACTCCCGCTGGAGGAGTATTTAGTTTGGCAATCTGGACTTTAATCGAACCATTGTCAGTAAACTTAATAGCATTTCCAATCAAATTAAACAGAACTCGCCGTAATTCTAGCTGATCACCTAATGTTTTAATTGATTCTGAACTAGGATCAGCAGCATCGTCGATGCTCAGTTGTAACTCAAGCTGTTTCTCTGCAGCGAGTGGGCTTAATTCTTGTAAAACATCTTGACAGAGTTGTTTGATGTCACAAATCACAAGAGTTAACTTCTTCTGTCCTGCTTCATGTCGATACACCTCTAGAAGTGTGTTTACCATTTGCAAAAGATTTTGGTTATTTCGAATGACGACTTGAATGGCATCTTTCATATCCTCTGACAAGGGGCAATACGTCTCTTGCAGAAATAGATGCAGCATGCGATCGGCAGCAACGAGTGGAATGCGTAAATCATGCGTCAAGCGCGAAACAAAGTCTTCTCGCTGGCGGAGCATTTCCTCCCGTTCATCGATGCTGTGTTTCAACCGCAACATTGATCGCACCCGTGCCAGCAGTTCTTCGGTATCAAAAGGTTTGCGAATAAAATCATCGGCTCCTGCATCTAACCCATCGATCGCGCTGGATTGTTCATGAGCCGTCACCAGCAAAATGGGAATATAGGACAGATTTGGATTATCTCGAATTCGCCGAGTCACTTCGTACCCATGCATTCCCGGCATCATCACATCCAACAGAATTAAATCTGGTGGTGCTCGATCAATCGCTTCCAGCGCGGCAAATCCATCGGAGGCAAGTTCTATGCTGTATCGCTCGTCATCGAGAATGTTTTCAATTAACAGTAGATTGTCATAAACATCATCCACAACTAAGATGCGATCGACGCGGTTTTTGCGAGCAGACATAGGTTCGTTCTTCAGGGTTACTTCACACAGGATCAAAGATCCTTGCGGTGTGATCTTAGCCTCTCTCGAATGAAATTCTGCTCTATCCTTAGTTTGACTTTGGTATCAAAAAGCTACAAGAAACCACTCGTCAGGGATCACTAGAATAAATCAACCTGGTCTGTAAGGAGTCTATTAGTCGTGCAAATCCAAACACCAGAATGGGTGAAACATGCCGTTTTCTACCAAATCTTTCCCGATCGCTTTGCGCACAGCCAGCAACACCGCAAACGCTTGTTGCAGAGACCCAATTGGGAAGATTGGCATGGGTCTCCCACATTGCAAGGCTACAAAGGCGGAGATTTGTGGGGTGTGTTGGAGAAGCTCGATTATCTACAAGATTTGGGCATCACCGCCATCTATTTCACGCCAATTTTTCAATCCGCCTGTAACCATCGATACCACACCCATGATTACTACACTGTTGATCCCATTCTGGGGGGCAATGCTGCTTTTCGTGAGTTGTTAGACGAAGCCCATCGACGTGAGATGAAGGTGGTTCTGGATGGCGTCTTTAACCATGCTAGTCGTGGCTTCTTCTTTTTTCATGACATTTTGGAAAACGGCCCCCACTCTCCCTGGTTGAACTGGTTCAAAATTCACAATTGGCCGCTTTCAGCTTACGATGGCAGCCTCCCTGCAAATTACGAAGGATGGGCCGGCAATCGCGCGTTACCCGTTTTCAATCATGACAATCCCGAAGTGCGGGAATACATTATGGAAGTTGCTGAATATTGGATTCAATTTGGCATTGATGGCTGGCGGCTAGATGTGCCATTTGAGATCAAAACACCGGGATTTTGGCAGGAGTTTCGGCAGCGCGTAAAGGCGATCAACCCGGAAGCATACATTGTGGGAGAAGTCTGGCGAGATGCCCGCGAATGGTTGCAGGGAGACCAATTTGACGGAGTGATGAATTATTTGTTCGCCGCTCCGACGATCGCTTTTACAGCCGGCGATCGCGTGGACATTTCCCAGGTAGAAGATCGCTCCTACGACCCCTACCCGCCGCTATTTGCCAAAGAGTACGCCGAAACAATGCAGACACTGCTGGCCCTGTACCCCTGGGAAATTCAACTCACCCAACTGAATCTGTTGGCTAGTCATGACACAGCCCGCTTACTCAGTATTGCGGGGGGCGATCGCGCCAGTGTGGAACTAGCGACACTGCTGCTATTGACCTTTCCTGGCGCACCCAGCATTTATTACGGGGATGAAGTGGGGCTACCGGGCAAACTGGATCCCGACTCCCGTCGTGGCTTCCCCTTAGAAACTCAGTGGGATGTGGAAATTTTTGCCTACCATCGCTTATTGATTGATTTGCGTCATGCCCGTCCGGCTCTGCGCACTGGTGATTATCGAGTGCTGTTTGCCGAAGGCACAGGCTACGCTTTTGCTCGCACCTTAGGTGATGACGAATTGATCATTGCGGTGAATGTGGGGACAACTCCACTGAAATTGCTGCTCAACCCAGCGCAACAGGGCTTACAGACTCAACCCCAACGCCATCTGTTTGGCGCAAATTCGTACGAGTGGCAACTAGACGGACAACTCCTCCTAGATTTGCCCGCCCGCAGTGGTTGCATCCTGGGTTGATTATTTTTTGTGTTTTTTCTTCTTGTTCTTTTTGGGACTAAGAGAACCAAGGGCACCGACAACCGTTCTCGCCGTATCAACCAGTTCTCCCGCCGTCAAATTTGCAGTTGTTGTTGCGGCAGTGATGGGCTGGGGTGCGGTTTCTCTCACGGCTGCTACCGCTTGAGTCGCATCTTTGGAGACATCATTTGCGATCGTTTTTGCTGTTTCTTCGGCATCCGTGATGGTGTGTTGCACGGGCTTTTGAACGGATTCCAAACCATTTTGCAATCCAGCAACAACCTGACTGATCAAATTGCGATCGCCCTGAGCAGCATCATGGTGAGAATTTGAACTTACTCTGTGAAGCAGTCGTTCGATCGCCGCCCCGACAATCTCTCCGACTAAAGCACCTGCTGCTGCCGTTCCAGCCTGCCCTAAATCTGTACCTAAAAGAGTCAAGCTATTCTGATTACCTTGGTTTTTCTTGAGTTTTTTCTGCTTCTTTGATTTCTTCTTAGCCATTGCTCTACTTCTAAAACTCTTTATCTTTGTAAGTTTTTCAGTATAGTTGGCTTAATCGTCTCTTAACCTCTACAGTTGGAGTTAACCCTGTGCTGCTTTTATCCGCCTTAAGATAGAAAGCTATAGCCGTCGCCCTGTGCAGCGTGGCGGCCTTCGGCGTGAGCGCGATTCGGCTGAGCTCATCGTCGAAGCCTCAGTCGAACGAGGCGAGGCAGAACACCCACTCAGAATCGGCTTCTCAGCCATTCGCTCTGTCCTAAGTGTTCTGCCCATAGCTATAGCTGTAGCCATGTGTAACGTGGCGAAAGCGAGTCAGAACGTCTACCCAGCATTGGCTTTTCAGCTTTCTCCATGTCCTAAGCGTTCTGACCAAAGCTATATATTTTCGGTAACGGCGGCTTCGAGGTTTGCGGTACCGTGCAACTGAGGCTCATAGCGAAATCTCCCCTTGGTGAGAGGAGATTGGGAGGGTTAGATTTGCACTATTTTCAAGCCGAATTCATAGAGGGTTTGCCTTCTGCCCTCTGCCTCCCGACTTTTGCCTTGCCGCACTAGGGCTTCAAGTTTAAATCTGTCACTGCGCCAAGACTGCTGGTGGACACCAAACTGGCGTATTTGGCCAGAACCCCAGATGTATAACGGGGCGGACGCGGCGTCCAGGTGGCGCGGCGGTTCTCCAGTTCCTCGGCGGTGACGTTGAGTTGAAGTAACCGAGCATGGGCATCGATCGTGATGGAGTCGCCTTCTTGCACCAGGGCGATCGTGCCACCCACGTAAGCCTCCGGCGCAACGTGGCCCACAACCATGCCATAGGTGCCGCCCGAAAAACGGCCATCGGTAATTAAGCCCACCGAGTCACCCAGACCAGCCCCGATAATGGCAGAAGTCGGAGCCAGCATTTCCCGCATGCCAGGGCCACCTTTGGGGCCTTCGTAGCGGATCACCAGGATATCACCAGGATTAATTTTATTGGCCAAAATCGCTTCCAAACATGCTTCTTCCGAGTCGAATACCCGCGCTGGGCCAGTGATTTGAGGATTCTTGACCCCAGTGATTTTGGCCACGGAACCTTCTGTTGCTAAGTTGCCCTTGAGAATGGCCAGGTGACCACTGGCATACATGGGCTGATTCCAGGGGCGAATCACATCCTGGTCGGGGCGCGGTTCATCGGGAATATCTTTGAGGCGTTGGGCGATCGTTTCGCCCGTGATGGTGATGCAGTCACCATGAATTAAACCGTGATGCAGCAGCATTTTCATCACTTGCGGAATGCCACCGGCTTTGTGCAGGTCTGTGGCCACATAGCGCCCCGATGGTTTGAGGTCACACAACACTGGCACTCGTTCTCGAATGAGTTCAAAATCATCCAGGGTGAGGGGCACGCCCGCCGAATGGGCGATCGCCAAAAAGTGCAGCACGGCATTAGTGGAGCCACCTACGGCCATAATTACGGCAATGGCATTTTCGATCGACTGGCGCGTAATAATGTCTCGCGGCCGCAGGTTATTACGAATTGCTTCCACCAGCACTTTACCTGCCAGCATGGTGTTATCCGCCTTTTCCTCATCCTCGGCAGCCATCGTGGAGGAGTACATCAGACTCATCCCCATCGCTTCAAAAGCCGAAGACATCGTGTTCGCGGTGAACATGCCGCCACAAGAACCCGCCCCTGGGCAAGCATTGCGTTCGACAGACAGGAGGCGCACTTCGTCGATTCTGCCTGCACTGTATTGCCCCACCGCTTCAAAGGCACTCACGACAGTTAAATCTTCGTTTTCCAGGTGTCCGGGTTTGATGGTGCCACCATAAACAAAAATGGCTGGAATATTCATGCGGGCCATCGCAATCATGGCTCCCGGCATGTTTTTGTCGCAACCGCCGATCGCCAGCACCCCATCCATACTCTGGGCATTGCAAGCCGTTTCGATCGAATCGGCAATCACATCCCGTGAGACGAGGGAATACTTCATCCCTTCCGTTCCCATCGAAATGCCATCACTTACAGTAATCGTGCCAAAAATTTGCGGCATCCCCCCTGCTAACCGCACGCCATCCTCGGCTTTGGTCGCCAGGGGAGCAATTCCCATATTGCAAGGTGTAATGGTGCTGTAGGCGCTGGCAACTCCCACGATCGGCTTTTTAAAATCCTCATCCCCAAAGCCAACCGCGCGCAACATCGCGCGATTGGGCGATCGCTGTACACCTTCCGTGACAATTTTGCTTCTCCAGTTCTCAGCCATGCTTCTCTGTTCCAAATTCAATTAATCGGCAGTGGGGAGTGAAAAGACGCTTGATTCCTCAATCCTTAATCTTTATTCTTGCAGAACACTTGACCGATCAATCTCATCTCTGTCGGAACTGAAATTTTTCTGGGCAGTCTAGATCTCAAGTGAAAGGAGATTAAAGAACCGTTTCAAATCGGACAAGGTTAGGATGGTTCAGGTTAAATGTGTTTCGCTGCTAGTTACTAATAAAAAGAGAGGAACCCATGCAGGGTAAACGGCGAGTGTCAGCAATCCCCCCCGACAGTCAAATTCACGATCGTCAACGTTATCAGCGTAAGGCAACGTTGCGAAAGCCCAGCAGCAAAGAACTCGATTTGCTCCTGCTCGCGGGCTGCTCCTGCCTGTTGACCTTGCTGTATCACCCCGTTGCCAATGCCCTTCAGGCTCACTCTAGCCAAAACGCCAATAGCGCGATCGCAACTCCAACTAGTGCCGCTGCGCCCAATTCAGTCAATGCCTTTCATCTCATCGTGCCAGCCCGCGACGAGGTGCAGGAAGAAGAGGAATAGCAAATCGAGTGCCCTGGATGCCCTACTTCCCATGCGTTGGGCAAGGTGGAGCCGAAATGGAGCGATCGAGCCAGCCCGTTGCTTGTTGGAGGCGAGCCAGAGCCTCATCGGGCTGATCTTTCAGCAGTTGCACCAGAGCGGCGGCAAGTTGTTCGCTGGCTCTGGCTTTACGGTTCGCTTTGAGGCGATGCCAGTCTTTGTCGGTAATGGCCAGTTTTTCCATCAAGGCTTGAGCCAGTTCCGCCGCAGTGAACTCTTGCAAGGCAGAATTCGGAGATTGAACAGGAGAGTTAAGCATGGCAAGTCGCAGTATCCTTGAGGTGCTGATGTTTTCACTCTACTATGCCGCGCCCGGATGCTGATGCGCCCCAATCTGAAGAATTTGTGTTTGAACAGGAGTTTGAACGAGATCTCGCTGCCGTGGAGCGATCGCTGCTAGCCCTGAAACAGCGCTATACCCAGGTGCAGCAGGATCAGGCAACCCAGGCCCAATTGCAAGAACGTCAGCAAACCTTAAAACAACAACTCCAGCGGCAGCGATCGGCGGCGATGAAGGCGGAACTGCAACAAATTGAAACGCAGCTTGATGAGTTAGAGACCAATCTGGAAAGTCATTTGTTTACCTGGGGGAGCCTCAAAGAGTCCTTCTGGCAAATTGTCCGGTTCAGCGGGTTAGGGCTGGTAATTGGGTGGATGCTGGCCTTTGCCGTCCTGCAAAGCCCCAAACCCGAACCGCCTGCACCGGCACCAGCAGCATCGACTCCGACACCATGACTCGATCGCCCCGTCGCCTGATTTTGGATACTGATCCCGGTGGAGACGACAGCTTCGCCCTGCTGTGGCTGTTAAGTTTAAGGCAGCAAAGCGGGGCTGACCTGGTGGCTATTACCACCACCGCAGGCAATGTCGCCGCTCCCCGCACCTTTACCAACGCCAGCCAAGTTCTGCATCTGCTGGGTGCCTCTGTCATTCCAATTGGGCGGGGTGTGAACAGTTCCACTCTGACGGCTGAAGATGCCGCTCACATTCACGGCAACGATGGCACGGGCAATTTAGCCACCACTCTGCCCGCCCCCACCCACGATTTTGAATCGGCCCCCTTTTCTGATGATCTGATCATCGATCGCCTGACGGCTGATCCGGGGGAGATTACCCTGGTGGCGATCGGCCCTTTAACCAACCTGGCTGCCGCTGAAGCCAAACATCCCGGCATTCTGCAACAGGCGAAGGAAGTGGTCATCATGGGCGGCGCGTTCCACTGTTCCGGCAACGTCACAGCTCAAGCAGAATTTAATATCTGGTTCAACCCAGAAGCCGCTGCAACTGTTTTCTCCAGTCGCAACGATGTTGTTGTCTTGCCGCTGGATATCACGACACAGCTCCAGTTCACTCCCGCTATGGCTGCCGCTGTCGTTCGAGCCAATCCAACCGCACCGATCGCCCAATTTCTTGCCCACTTGTGTGATTTTATGGTGAGTACGGCGTTGGGTTATCGCGAGACCCGCGGAGCGCCAGCCTTTCTCGTGCATGATGCCGCGGCTGTAGCGTATTTATTTTATCCAGAGGTATTCACATTTCGGCGCGGCGAAGTCCAGATCGAAACTCAAGGTCAATGGACACGGGGACAAACCAGCTTGAGCGATCGTCCAGTTGCCAAAACGAACCCCAATACCTGGGTCGCGTTGCAAGTCGATGCAGAACTGTTTTTCACCCATTTCCTGGCCGACTTGCAGCAACTAATTGAGTGTTGCCAAATAAGCTAAAACTTCATCGCACCAGTCAATCCAGCTTGTGGCGTAGCGCATGCCGCACCGGAGCGTGAGATAGCGGAGGTGGTCTTCAACCGGTAGGTTCTGCGGTGCCGGAAACCATTTGGCCGCGATCGTTTCATATGCCGCCAGAAGCGCTTCATAATCTTGGCGATGCTGTTGGATGTGGCTTTGTAAAACGTGCGGTTCCACCAACGTCCCTACAAAAAGTTTGATCAAAATCTCTTCTTTGATTGGAGTAATGTCTGCTGGGCGGGCTGTCCAGGCGGTGAGTTGCGATCGTCCCAGCTCGTTCACACTGTAGATCTTTTTGTCTGGCTTGCCTGCCTGCGGCACCAATTGCACATTCACCCAACCCAACTCCTCCAATTTGCCCAATTCGCGATAAATCTGCTGATGGCTGGCTTTCCAGAAACAACCGATCGACCCCTCAAATGCTTTGTTGAGTTCATAGCCGCTACTGGGACAGTCAAGCAACAGAGCCAGCAGAGCATAGGACAGAGACATAAATTCAGCCTTGAATATTCAAACAATGGATATGCAACTATTGACATATAAAACTGATTGCATATAATCAGGATAGCAGATATGCAATTAAGTGCATACTTTCAGCTAGGGAACTCATCCCAGGAGGGCAATTATGACAGCCTCACATCGCCCCAAGCGCCAACCAGATCGGGATCGCGCCACACCTACCAAAGTTTTGGTGGTTTTGGGGCACCCCGATCGCCAAAGTTTTTGTAGTGCCTTAACGGATGCCTATTGCCAAAGCGCGATCGCCGCAGGTGCTAAGGTGCGCCGCCTTGACCTAAATCAGTTGCACTTCGATCCAGTGCTATGGCACGGTTATCGCCAAGCTCAAGCGCTAGAACCGGATCTTGTTACAGCGCAAGAACACATTTTGTGGGCCAATCATCTGGTCTTTGTTTATCCCAATTGGTGGGGGAGCATGCCAGCGCTGCTGAAAGGATTTTTCGATCGCGTTCTCCTCCCTGGCTTTGCCTTCAAATACCACAAAGATGACCCATTCTGGGATCGCCTTCTGGCTGGGCGCAGCGCTCGGTTGATTGTGACCATGGATACGCCCGCATGGTATTACCGCTGGGTCTTCAAAATGCCCGGACACCAGCAAATGAAACGCACCATTTTAGACTTCTGCGGGATTAAACCGATTCGAATCACCGAAATTGCGCCCGTTCGCCAATCCACGCCTATGCAGCGATCGCAATGGCTCGCCCAAGTATCGCATCTCGCCACCCAAGACAGCACCCGCTAGCTACCCACCCCCCCTCATTTCCAGGAAATTCACCTATGCCGTTCGTCTCCATTACCCGTCTCCGTCTCCGCTCGCCGCTTTATCTGCCTCTGTTTTTGCGGTATGCCGTTCCCAGTTTTCAAGAATCCGCTGCCGCATCAGGCAATCTATTCACGCAAACTCGGCGGCAAAAGTTGACCATTTTCTGGACATTCACAGTGTGGGAAGACGAAGCCTCCATGCGCCGGTACATAGTATCAGGGACGCATCGGCAAGCCATGCCCAAACTGGCGCAATGGTGCAATGAAGCCTCCACCGTTCACTGGTTGCAAGCTAGTTCTGAGTTGCCCCCGTGGGAGGAGATTCAACAGCGGATGACAGCCAACGGGCGCTTATATCCCGTCCAGCATCCTTCTCAAAGCCATGCGGCTGGAATTATCCAGGTATAAGACGAAGTTCGTTTGGAGCGGCAGGCAAACTTGTATGAGCTTTCGATCGATCCGCCAAACCCCGATCGCGCGTAATACTGTCAGTAGCAACGATGAGCTTTTCCATGATTACGACTCCCAAACCAGTGCAAACCCCCTCCTGGGCAAATGGCATTCTCACGCCTGCCCAAGAATTTGCTCCGACTCCCTTAGATATTCTCTCTGGCACAGTTTCTGCTGGTTTACAGGGTAGCCTCTACCGCAATGGCCCTGCGTTCCTATCCCGCAATGGGCAATCCGTCGGGCACTGGTTTGATGGTGATGGCGGGATCTTGGGGGTGCATTTTCAAGCGGGGCAGGCGATCGGCACCTATCGCTATGTGCAAACCGCAGGCTGGCAGCGAGAGGAACAAGCCGGACGCTACCTCCTCGCAGGGTATGGCATGTTGCCACCGGGAGCGTGGTTAACGCGCTTCGACAAAGACGTGAAAAATGTGGCTAACACTTCGGTTTTGGCGTTGCCCGATAAGCTCCTGGCCCTGTGGGAAGGCGGAATGCCCCACGCCTTGAATTTACAAACCCTGGAGACGATCGGGCTGGATGACCTGGACGGCTTGAAGGGTCGCCCCTTTTCCGCCCATCCCAAGCGCGACCCCCACACTGGCGAGATTTATAACTTTGGCCTCACCATCGGCGCAAAAACGAGGTTGAATCTATACCGCAGCGATCGCACAGGTAAAATTTTGCACGAGCAGGCCATTCCCCTCAAGGGTGTCCCCGTTCTGCATGATTTCGCGATCGCTGGGCGGTATCTCGTTTTTTGCATTCCTCCCGTTCGCATTCAAGTCTTGCCACTCCTCGCCCGGGTGAAAAGTTTCAGCGATGCGATGGCTTGGCAGCCAGAGTTGGGCACCGAAATTTTAATCATTGACCGAGAAACCTTGCAACTGGTGAGCCGCACCACAACCGATTCCTGGTATCAGTGGCATTTTGGCAATGGCTACGAAGATGCCGCTGGCCTGATTCACCTTGAGATTGCCCGCTATCCTGACTTTCAAACGAACCAACGCTTGAAAGAAGTAGCGCATGGGCAGATTCAAACGTCAGCAGTGGCAACACTTTGGAGGTTGTGCCTTGATCCGCGATCAGGGCGTGTCGTATCCATGCAGCAAGTCCTCGATCGCAGTTGTGAGTTTCCGGTTAGCCGTCCGCAAGATGTGGGGCAACCGTTCCGCTACACCTACTTGTCAGGGCATCGGCCATCGAGCCAGTTGCGAACCGAGTTATTTAATACGATCGCCCGATTTGATTACCAAACCGGAACCTTGACTGAAGCTGATTTAGGCGACGATCGCTATCCCACTGAGCCGATCTACGCGCCCGATGCCCAGCAGCCGGAACAGGGGTGGATTTTGACGGTTGTTTACGATAGCCACCACGATCGCAGCGAGTTGTGGATCTTTGATAGCGATCGGCTCGAAGCTGAACCCGTTTGTCGTTTAGCCTTACCCCACATCATCCCGATCGGCTTTCATGGCACCTGGCAAAGTCATTCATAGCGTTGGTTCTATGCCTCCATGAAAAAGCGATGAGATCATTATCTCGATCTCATCGCACCATGCCTGTCTTGGAGTAAAGCTAAACCAGTAAGTGGATGCTGTTGACGTTATTGCTTGTAATAACCAGCCGACACCCGCTCCCGGAAAATGCTCTCACGCAACACTTCCACTTCCGGAAACAGAATGGGTCTCACGGTTTCAATTCCAGAACCATACCGGGCGGTTTCCAGTTCTTGCCCCGCATTCCGGCCATCACCAATCAACACTGTGGCGGTGCGATCGTTGGGCACCAGCATGCCACAGTTGTTCCAAACTCGGCTGCCGCTGTTGCTGTAAGGCTGACATTCTGGCAGAACATTATTTCTTTGAGTCATGTAGATCGGGCCAAATACCTTGACCTCGCCACCAGCGTTGTAGGCAACGGGCGTATCACCACCCACGCTCAGCTTGCCGCACAAATATTCTGCTTTGCTGTAATCTTCCGTGCCTTGGGGCGTTAAAAACCCACGTACGCGGACTTCTTGAGCCGGGCAATTAGCCATAAAGGCTTCTGCTTCAGGGCTGACTTTTCCTTGCAGGTTATAAGACTTGCCGTTATACAAAAAGCTGCCGTTTTGAATTTCAGAACTCCAGTGAAATTGATTGGCAGGCATGGGTTTAGCATGAGCAACACCAGCCATTGCGGCTACCAGGGAAGTACCAACAACAATAGTGGAAAACGTCTTAATCATACTGTGTGTCCTTCAAAAATGAGATTGACTGAACAATGGGGCGCACGAAACTGGCCAGAGTAGACAGTCCCTGGCGATCGCTTGCAGTTTGCAAGCTATTCAAGTTGGTTGAATTCCATACTCAAACTTGGGGTGCTACGCCCCTCACACCCGATGGCATTCGATTACATCACCATCTTGTTAGTCATTAGCAACCAGAACTATTACTTAGCTTGATTGCAAAAACTGTGTAAACATGGAGCTGGTTCGGCTTAATTTGTCTACAGGGTGAAACCTGTATCTAACCTAATCGGTGCCCACAAAAATCAGGATGAGAGAAAACACCGAAACTTCCATAACTTTTTTATGGAAGTCTGCGGAGAATCAGGAGGACATCAAACCGATCGACTGTAGTAGCCACTTTGCAGTCGATCGCGAAAGATTTTTTCTCGCATCGTTTCCACTTCTGGAACCAAAACTGGCTCAACCGTATTCACACCAGAACCTGTTTTTGCCGTCTTCATTACCCGGCCCGCATTCTGGCCATTACCAATCAACACCGCTGAAGTGCCATCATTCGGTACAACAACACCACACTCAGTCCAGATACGGCGTTTGTTCTTGCTCCGCGGTTCACAACTGCGCAGAGTCGTCGGGCCTTTGCCAAAGACTTTAACCTCTTGGGTCGGCAATTGTGCAAACTCAGGCGGGAGTTCGGGGCCACCCACGCTTTTCGTACACAAAAACTCAGCCTTGCTCCATTCTGGCTTGCCCTGTCGATTTAAGAAGCCGCGCACTCGAAGAACACTATCGTTATCGTTCAAACATTCGCGGATAAAGGGTTCGGCACTCAAATTATCAGGCACAACGTAAGCTTTTCGGTTGTACCGAACCGTGCGACTAGTTGGCTCGACGCTCGCTCGAATCGAAGTGCTCCAATGGAATGGATCGGCAGGCTTTGGAGCAGCACTCGTAGAATTAGCATCGAGGGCGACGAATGTGAGACCCACAGCAACCGTTGAAAGCGTCTTGATATCCATGTGTAATGTCCTTGTTCAGTGGATTGACGAAACCGTGCATTAACGAAACAGCCTGTGACTATAGCCACAGCAGAGCCAACCCTGCATTCAAAATGCCAACCCTTCTTAACCTGATTGGCCATCAGTTAGAAGGTTGCAAGTTGACCTTTAGCAATGCAGCTAATTCAGGGGAAAAAGGCTACAGGTTAAGTTGGGAAAATTGGTTTCTTCAGATTGCCTGCGATCGCAGGCAATCTGGAGGCAGGAGTAATAATTGCGAAGATGCACAAATAGCACTATGAAATGAGGCTAGATGCAGTGCTGCAACATGAATTCGAATTCCGTATATTTACCAGCACTCATTTACACTACAGGATAAATTTTTATCTGACTAGATAGAAGTAAAAAACTACGCAAAATTTTTATCGAATCCGCGCTTCGTTTCATCAGTAAGTTGCACAACTCTTGGCACCGCGGATGGAGTGATACACGCTGATCTGATAACCGTTCAATTTCCACCTGGGAGTTTCGGCAGAAGTCACCACCCCGTTCTGTAAACAGCTAGGATAGAATTGTTGAGGCTTGTTTACCAAAAGATGTAAGTTCTAAACCAAAAGCATTTCTTAAGAAGCATTCTTTCTACCCTTTATCCATCGCTGGAACGGTTCTTATGACTCTGCCCATTCGCAATGTTGCTATCATTGCCCACGTTGACCACGGCAAAACCACTCTTGTAGATGCCCTTTTGAAACAAGCAGGCACATTCCGAGAAGGCGAGGATGTTCCAGACTGCGTGATGGACTCGAATGACCTGGAGCGAGAACGCGGTATTACTATCCTGTCAAAAAATACTGCCGTTCGCTACAAAGACACGCTCATCAACATTGTCGATACGCCTGGACACGCGGACTTTGGCGGCGAGGTGGAGCGGGTGCTGGGTATGGTGGATGGCTGCTTGCTGATCGTCGATGCCAACGAAGGCCCCATGCCGCAGACTCGCTTCGTGTTGAAAAAAGCATTGGAGCAAGGGTTACGCCCGATCGTCCTGGTGAATAAAATTGATCGCCCCCAGGCTGAACCCCATGCCGCGATCGACAAAGTTCTGGATCTGTTCCTGGAACTGGGTGCTGATGATGACCAGTGCGAGTTTCCTTACCTGTTTGCCTCAGGTCTATCTGGCTTTGCGATCGACCAACTCGAAGATGAGCACGTCGATATGAAGCCACTGTTTGAAGCGTTTCTACGGCACGTTCCGCCCCCAGTTGGCGACCCTGCGGCCCCTTTGCAACTGCAAGTCACCACCCTCGACTACTCTGAGTATTTAGGCCGGATTGTGATTGGCCGGATTCACAACGGCACTATTCGCGCTGGCCAACCCGCTGCCTTGGTGACTGAAACGGGAGCAGTCGTCAAAGCCAAAATTTCCAAACTGATGGGCTTTGAGGGACTCAAACGGATTGAAATTGAAGAAGCCTCAGCGGGCAACATTGTCGCCGTCGCTGGCTTTGCTGATGCCAACATCGGCGAAACCATCACCTGTCCGAATGAACCAATGGCACTGCCCCTCATCAAAGTTGATGAACCAACTCTACAGATGACCTTCTCCGTAAATGACTCCCCATTCGCTGGGCAGGAAGGCAAACTGGTTACATCGCGTCAGGTGCGCGATCGCTTGTTCCGCGAACTGGAAACCAACGTTGCGCTGCGGGTAGAAGAAACGGATTCGCCCGATCGTTTCCTCGTGTCGGGCCGGGGCGAACTCCACCTCGGCATTTTGATCGAAACCATGCGGCGGGAAGGCTATGAGTTTCAGGTTTCCCAACCCCAAGTCATTTATCGGGAAGTGAGCGGTCAGCCCTGCGAACCCTACGAAACACTTGTACTCGATGTTCCCGATGAAGCTTCTGGTAGTTGTATCGAACGCCTGGGACAACGGAAAGCTGAAATGCAAGATATGCAAGTGGGCACCAATGGTCGCACGCAGCTTGAGTTCATTGTGCCCGCCCGCGGGTTAATCGGCTTCCGTGGCGAATTTATGCGCCTGACTCGGGGCGACGGGATTATGAATCACAGCTTCTTTGATTACCGCCCGATCGTGGGTGATATTGAAGCTCGTCGGAACGGCGTTTTAATTTCGTTCGAAGAAGGTGTTGCCACGTTCTATGCTTTGAAAAACTCCGAAGACCGCGGCCTGTTCTTTATCAAGCCCGGAACAAAGGTGTACAGAGGCATGATCATCGGCGAACACAACCGGCCTCAAGACCTGGAATTGAATGTGTGTAAAACCAAGCAGTTGACCAACCATCGGGCTGCAAGCGGCGATGAACTAGTGCAACTCCAAGCTCCTTTAGAAATGAGTTTGGAGCGAGCTTTGGAATATATTGGGCCAGATGAGTTACTGGAAATTACACCAGAATCAATCCGGTTGCGGAAGATGGTCAAAGAGAAAAAATTGGCTAAACGATAGAGCCAAGTGCCTGATGAATATCGCCAATGTCAGGCCGATCGACTTCCTGGGCCATCTTGCATAAAAATGAAAAGAAACCTCCAAGCGGCTAGAGTCGTTTGGAGGTTTTTAATTCATAAACTTAGGAACTAACTTAGTCCTGGGTCAGGCGTAGCAACTTCAATCGGTGCAGCTTGATAGAACGGCGCTAGAACAGCCTTCAACCCGGTGCCCCAACTCTTTTCAGAAGAATAAAACTGTTCCTGGAACTTCTCGCAACTGCGATATTTTGCTTCATAAAAGGTGGGCACATCACACAATTTAAGCACAGCATCACCATAAGCCTGAACATCATCCGGTGGAACTTCCACTACCGCTTCGCGCACATAAGTTAAGGCTGGGCAAATTGATGACGTCACCACAGGCCGATTTGCTAAGACACCTTCAATCACCACCTGATTTAGCCCTTCCACAAAACTGGACTTCGTTGGGACAACAACGACATGCGATCGGCTGAGCATTTGGCGCATAGTGGGCTTGTCGCAGTAGCCATGAATAACAAACGTAGCCTCTAACCCGTCTTGAGCTACTTTTTGCCGCAACAAATCTAGTTTTGACCCAGTACCACAAACATGAAAGATAATATCTTCACGCCCTGCCGCCCTAAACCGTCTGGCAATTTCTAACAAATCGAACACCCCTTTTTCTGGCTCAATTCTGCCAGCAAACAGCACTTCAAAGGTTGAGCTTTGCAAGTTGGGTGGTTGAATTTGCTTAAATTCACTACGTCGATAAGTGGAGAGAAAATTAATAATATTCAGCGGACGAGTAGCGGTAATTTCCCCGATCTGTTTATTCACATCATCGGAGGTTGAAAGAATTGCCAAACATTGACTGCCAAAAAACCACCCATTCAACCGATTCAACAGCTTTTTCACCTTGCTACGTGGTAGATATTTAGCCCACAAAACGCAATGCAGGGTGGGAACGACGTGAATCCCCAGCTTAGGCAACAGAGCCAGCACAAAGAAACAGTCGGTATCGCTTTGGATCACCACATCGGCACGGTACCACAAAGCCGAGATCACGATGCTGAGCTGATACAAAATTTGGCCCAAGTAATACAGCACGCCAGAACGTTTTTGAAGCCGCACAGGCCGATGTTCTAGCGTAAACCGACCATTTTGCAAAAACTTCTTTTCCGGATGAGAGGCCAGAATGTAACCCTCTGCATCCAATTCGGTACACAAGTCGTAGAACTGTCCAGAGAAGGTCATTGATACCTGCGAAGGATCATCCTCACCCCGACGCCAGCACTCAAACGTATTGATTACGTTCCCTGGGCCAGCAACGTACAGAAGTTTTAACTTTTGGGTCATGACAGAGAAATACCTGTGACGGAGTAAATTTTTCTACATGAAGATCTTGTCCAGTATTCCCACTTGCCGGCATCAAGTAACTTAGACCATTACAGCGCCCAGAGTGAGCGTGTAACATCAGCCCAATGGGATAAACCCACTGAGCCATCAAAACAGATACAACCTAAACCCATACATGATATTTCAAATGAGTGGCAAAGCTTGTTGCACAGATCACAATCAAACCTTACTGGGTGTTTAAAGCATCTTGAGCCGAAGCACCGTCTCCCTGATAACCGAAGTACCACAGGGTCGCGGCAGCTTCAGCCCGGGTAACAGCCCGCTTCGGTTGAAAGAGGGTGGTAAAGCCAAAGACACGCCGAATATTTGATAAATCTGCATTTTGGAAATCGGCCAGCACCGCTCGCTGGGCGATCGGATCGATGCGAGCCGCATCTTGAAATCCCCAAGTTTGCTTAATTGCGTCCAGGGTAGATGTGGGCAGGGGTTGGCGGGTGTCCATCGGGACTTTCCACAGCAGCATGGTTTCCCGACTTAGTTGTGCTTCGGGGCGAAAATTGACAGCAGTGGGATTGCCCGAGAGGGAGCTAGGAATGATGCCAGCTTCTGCCAAGCCTTGAATCGCCGCAAAATCGGGATCGGTAGGCGGGACATCTCGAAATGCCGGTTGAGCGGAGCCACTGGCGGAGCGAATTTGTTGGGCCGCTCGATCGCTAAACAGGCGATTGTTAGCTTCAAATAACCAGCGGGCATATTCCCGCCGCGACACCGGCTTGTTGGGCGAAAAAGTCGTGGCGGTGGTTTTTGTCTGGCCCGCTGGGCTTAAATTCAATACACCGAGTTGGGCGAGATCCGCCAAATAACGTTGTAGTTCCTGCGGTGCTTTGTTTAAGTCGGTGTAATTGTTGGAAGGCAAGGTTGCGACAGGGGCAGCCGGGGCAGTAGCCGGGGCGGTTGCGCCTTCGGATGTGCCCTCTGCGCCCAAAAAGATTTCTGAGGGTGCAGGGGTAGGGCTGGGCGTGGCTTGCCCTACCCCTGCACCAGATCCATACTGAATCGTAAACTGAGTTCCGGCTGCGACTGGGGTGGGCGCAGGGGTGGTAGTTGCTGCCGGGTCCGGCGATGGCGACGGGTTCGCGGCTGGCGGAATGCTGATAGTGACGGTCAGAGCGTTGGGTGTGTCTCGCTGGGCAACTAAGGTGCCCTGTTGACTGGTCAGGGGTGCGGTTTGGAGTGTCCAGCCGCTCGTTTGGAGTTGTTCGCGGTAGAAGGCGGCCACACGATCGCTCCTGTCGCCAGTTTGCCAAACGGTTGTAACTTCAGCATTGGGGGATGTCGCTTCAGCCTTGATCACCTCTTGCAGGATGGCATTTGGGTACTGCGGAATCTCACTGGGAAAATCAGTTGGCAGTTCGGCCTGAGTTTGAGCGGCTGGCGAGGGGCTGGGGGTAGCAGCTGGAGTTGTTTGGGTGAGGCGCGGATCAGCGGCTAAGGAATCCTGGAGCGATCGACCCAACCCACTATTGGCACAACTCGCTAGCGGCAATGCTAACAGAGACAACCACACCAATGCCCTTAGCGATCGATCCAAAGCAACCACAGTCTAATCACACTCAATTCGTTCTACAGCCCTACCCTAGCGCAAACGGAAATTGATCGGGGTTGCCAGTGTTCTACACAATCTGCCAGATTTTCACGGTGGTATCCGAGCTAGCACTCGCTACGCGGCGGCCATCCGGGCTGATGCTGACCGCATTAACGGCACTGATATGGTCTGCCAGGGTGCCTTTCAGTTCGCCCGTTTCCACATTCCACAACTTCAGTGTTGTATCACTACTCCCACTGACCAGGAGTTTGCCGTTGTGGCTCAGCGCTAGGGAGTTCACAGAATCGGTATGGCCGGTCAGCGTGCGCTCCAGTTCCCCTTTCCGGACGTTCCAAATTTTGATCGTTTTGTCCTTGCTGCCACTGATTACAGTATTGCCATCGGGTGTAAAGACGATCGCGTTCACGGCACTGTAATGACTTTTGGCTAGTGTTTGGCTTAACGCCCCTGTCTTCAAGCTCCATAGCTTAATTTGACTATCTAAGCCGCCACTAGCAAGCAGTTGACCATCGGGGCTGACAGCAACCGCCCGAATCATGCCAGCCAGGTTAGAGAAGACCTGCAACGGTTCGCCAGTCCCCAACTTCCACACCCGAGCTGTGCGATCTTCACCGCCACTGACCAGCAGTTGCCCACCCGCATGAATGGCCACTGAATTCACATCTCTGGAATGTCCATGCAGGGTTTGCAGCAGGTTGCCCGCGGCCAAGTTCCAGATCTTGATCGTGTGGTCATCACTGCCACTCACGAGAATTTGACAGTCGGGGCTAATCGCCAGCGTGTTGATCGGCTTACTATGCCCTTTCAGCGTCAGCAGCAGTTCACCAGTTTCTAAGTTCCAAATTTTGATGGCATCATCTAACCCGCCGCTGGCAATCCGTCTGCCATCTGGACTAATTGCAACGGCCATCACCCATCGAGCATGACCCGTCAACGTCAACAAACAGCGGCGACCCTGCGAACCAGAAATCGGGGAGTGCGGGAGGGATTGCCCCCGGGAGGCCGAAATCGGTCGCAACGGATTGGATATAGGGGCAGAAGTCGGGCCAGAGACGCGCGGTTGGCTCGCTGGCGATCGCGGCGGGGAAGAAGGGTGGGGCGGCGTGGGGGGCGAGGAGGTGGGGCGACCCGTGTGGGGCGGGGGAGAAGGGTGAGTGGGCAGCGATCGCGGCCTGACTGGTGCGCCACTCACCGGGCGAGAAAGGGCCATGCGCAGATCTCGCATAACGGCATCCGCTGATTGATACCGTTCGCTCACCAAATCTTTAAGCATTTTATTCAAAATTTGGGCAATGCCATCACTGATGCTGCCTCCCTGCTGCGTCAATCGCTCTCGCCACAACCAGCGGCCTTCCAGCGGATCATACAAATCATCAGGTTTAGTTTGGGTCAACAGGTAAATACAGGTGGCCGCCAAGCTATAAATGTCACTGGCCGGATAAGCCTTGCCACCCCGCAACTGTTCCATCGGAGCATAACCTTCTGTGCCGATCTTCGTTCCAGGTTGGCTGGAGGTTTCCGCCGACAACAATTTAGACACGCCAAAATCAATTAACACCAGCTTATTGTCAGAAAAGCGCCGAATGATGTTGGAGGGCGTGATGTCGCGATGGATGACGTGGTGATCGTGAACAAATTTGAGGACGGGCAACACGCCAGCCAAAACTTCGCGAATCCGGCGTTCGCCAAACACTCCATACTGAGCCAGTTCTTGCAGTAATGTCTGACCCTCGACAAATTGCTGCACCAGGTACAATCGTTCTTCATGCTCAAAATAGGCTTGCAGGGTGGGAATTTGGGGATGTTCCCCCAATTCATTCAACCGCTCCGCCTCTTGTTGAAATAGCTTGATGGCTTTATCTAAAGATTTAGTGCCTTTGACCTGGGGGGAAAATTGCTTGATCACACACCGCGCCGACAGGCGATCGGCATCAACCGCCAAAAAGGTACGGCCAAAGCCACCCTGGCCTAAAAGGCGCGTAATTCGGTAGCGTCCTCTCAGGGTGGACGTTAGCTTGGAGCCGCAACTCAAACAAAATTCGGCATCATCAGGATTCTGGGGCTGCTGGCAATCCGGGTTGAGGCAACAGGTCATATCACATGCACCCAGGTGACGTTTCTTCTAATTTTCACTCACCCATTGCGTTTAAGGCGAAGTTCAATTCTATTACTCTACAGCGATCAGAAGAGGATTGTAGTCTAGACAACGACCTTCCTGCCACCTCCAAATTGAGGATGTGAGCTAATGCCTACCATTTTGAGTCATGCGTGAGTTGCCAGAGCGGCCTTTGGGTTAATACTCCAGGTAGACCGTACTGAAATGACCGTCTCCCAGCGTTGACGAATGAATAGATATGGGTGAGAGTGCTGGGGATGTCTCGTTCCGAAGTTGGTGCGCGGCTTGTTCGAGTGTTGTGGTTTGATGACTTAAAATTTCTAGGCGGCGCACAATGCGATCGCGCCGCTGCTCTAGCGCTTCGAGTTCTTGCTCTAACCGTTTCCGCTCAGTCACCAGTTTGTAAATGTCCAGATAAGCGGCAGCTTCGGTTTTGGGCCGCGGCATGGTGCTAACTTTGGGGCGGTTGGGCGATTGCGAGAGGGGGGGGCGCATAGGGGAACCTCAAATTGACATCCTTCAGCATGCCCGTTTCTGCCCGCAATTCATCAACCGGATCGGCTGAGTTACAAAATTTTTTCTAACCCGTAAACCAGGCTTTTGAGTTGTAACACTTTGCGGATGGCCAGCAGCACCCCTGGCATGTAGCAGGCGCGATCGCTGGTGTCGTGGCGGAGCGTGTAGAGTTGGCCCGCAGCCCCAAAGATCACTTCCTGATGGGCAATTAGACCCGGTAAGCGGACACTATGAATCCGAATCCCTTCTGCCGCTGTGCTGCCTCGTGCCCCCGCCAGCTTTTCTGTTTCTGTAACGGCGGGCGGGTTGAAGGTTTTGCCCAGTTCGGCCAGCATTTGCGCCGTTTGGATCGCGGTGCCGCTGGGAGCATCGGCCTTCTGGTTATGATGCAACTCGATGATTTCCACATGATCGAAGTACTGGGAAGCCTGGATCGCAGCCTGTTGCAACAGCACCATGCCGATCGAAAAGTTGGGTACCAGCAAACACCCCGTACTGGCTTTGTCACAAAACTCGGCTAACTCATCAATTTGGGCTGAACTCAACCCAGTTGTGCCGACGACGGGACGTACCCCATAGGCCACCGCCGAGCGAATATTGTCGTACACCGAGTCGGGATGGGTGAAATCCACCATGACTCCCGGTTCCTTCTCTTGCGAGACAAACGCCAACATGGGCTGAAAATCATTCGTGATAGGAACTTCTAAGGTGCCACAGCCCGCCAACTCACCGGCATCTTTGCCCTGATGCTCTGGACTGCGATCGACTGCGCCCATCAGCACCAGATCGGCTGCTCCCGCGATCGCCTTGACGACCTCGCGCCCCATCTTCCCTGCTGCCCCATTCACCAACACCGGGATTGGATTTGCCATTGCTCAACTGTCCGCACAACATAACCCTGGTATTTTAACTGGGGAAGGGGAGGGAGAGGGAGAGGGAGGAGGGCTGATACTTGATTCGGGTCCTAACCCAGTGGGAGCCAGATCTCAAACTCGGTGCCGGTCAGTCTGGGTTCGAGATGCACTGGAGCGGTTTCGGGAGTGGTTTCTCCCCGCGCCGATCGCTGCAATTCCTGATTGGCCACACTATGAGAACGAACTTTGAACTTGCCACCATGCTTGGCGGTAATGATTTGATAACTGACGGAGAGGCTCGTTTCTTTTTCGGTGCGGCGTTTCACCGAGAAGGATTCTAGAAGTTGTCGTTGGGCCTCCTGCGATAAACCAGAGCCATTGTCGGCAAATTGGATCAAGACCCAGCGAGTGTCTGCCCCTTTAGCCTGGGGGTGGGTGCAAACTTTGGTTCTGATTTCAATGGTTGGCTTGGTCGGTACGGGTGCGCCGACGGGGTTGATTGATCGCCGCATTTCCGCATCTACTTGTTGGCTAACCGCCTGACTCAGCAAGCTATCTAAACAATTGCTGAGGATGTTCATCAACACTTGATTCAGTTGGCCGGGATAACACAGGACGGGTGGTAAATGGCCGTAGTCTTTGACCACTTGAATATCGCTGGACAGCCGACTTTTGAGCAGAAGCAAAATGCCGTCGATCGCCTCATGTAAGTTGGTTGGTTTGGGATGCACTTCATCGATGTGACAAAAATTTTGCAGACTGGAGGCTAGCTTGGATAACCGCTCGGCTCCAGTTTTAACGCTCTCGATCGCGCGGGGTAAGTCAGCCCGCACATAGTCTAGTTCCAGGTCTGCCCGCAGGTTTGCCAGGTCAGCGGGGGGGTTGGGCAAAGCGGTTTCATACCCCGCTAGCAGGGTCAGCAGTGCCTGACTGTAAGCCGCAATGTGGCTGAGGTTGCCCCAAATAAAACTGACCGGATCGAGAATTTCGTGGGCCACGCCATCTACTAAGCGCCCCAAACTCGCCATCTTATCGCTCTGGATCATCTGCGCCTGAGTCCGTTCATAGCGAACCTGGGTTTCGACGCCTCGAATCTGCCAGTAAGCGATATTGAGTTCATGCACATCCAACAGATAATATCCCTGCTGCGTCTGCACGACGATCGGTTCGCTCAGTAATTCTGGCGATCGGCGTAACGCCTGCTGGGCGGCGGCCAAGATTGGCGTATCTCCCGCCAGCAGCAACAGCTCGTAACGGGCGTAACTGTGCAACACCCAAAGCGGCTCTGGCAAAAACAGTTCCAGCCCACGCGGCCGAATCAAAAACTCCAGCAATCGTCGCCGCGACATCAGGCCGGCAAAGTTGCCATTTTCCATCAGCACGGCCCCGGGCAGCAGGGGCGATCGCTCAAAGACCTGTACCAGCTCTAAGCCGGAACAACCCAGCTCGATGTGAAATTGATGCAATTGCAAGTCCCGCAGGACAGACTCCAGATGCAGCACCTGACTATTACCCGCAGCAACGGTGGGGGGCAGTGCAGGTGCAGCAGTCGATGAAAACAGCGAACTCATAGGGGATTGATCAACTTTTCTTCAGGCTGCCCAAATGGATGCCATGACTAACGAGCGCGAAAGCCCTGAGGAGGGGACTGAATGAGTGGGAGACTCACCTCAAACATCCGCATTGGAGTAGCTGCTCCCCGCCGACCAAGCGGCCAGCCAAGAGTAGCAGGCAACGCAAGCAACGGCATCACGAGCTGATTGTCTGATAGCGCCTGCGATCGCGAAGCCTTGATCCAGTCGCTGATTGCAGCAAAGAAACTAATCTTGCGCTATTCTGGCGGGGAACGGGACGGGGTCAGAACAGTGAGTGAGTGGTTGCAGGGCTTGAATGTGTATCTCATCGGCATGATGGGCGCGGGCAAAACCACCGTGGGACAGGTATTAGCACAGCAGTTGGGGTATCAATTTTTTGACACGGATGCCGTCATTGAACAGGTGGCCGGCCAACCCATCACCCAACTATTCGCCGAAATGGGCGAAACCGGATTTCGCGCGCTGGAACAGCAGGTGTTGGCGGAACTCTCGACTTACACGCGCTTGACGGTAGCGACGGGCGGCGGGATTGTGACCCAGCGGCAGAATTGGAGCTATCTGCGGCATGGGGTGATTGTCTGGTTGGATGTGCCGATCGCGCAATTGCAAACCCGCCTGCAAGCCGATACCACGCGACCGTTATTGCAAGCGGGCGATCTCACAACCCAACTCCAAACCTTGCTGGCACAACGGCGATCGCTCTATGCTCAGGCGGATGTGCATATCCCATTTCAGCCCGCTGAGTCATTGGAGCAACTGGCAAATCGCATCCTAGCTCAAATACAAGGCGTCATCAAGCCGCCCATAGCACCACCGAATGCTGACTATGAGGCCAATTAACCGCAATCACCCGGATTAGCAAAAGGCTCGACCCGACTGACGCTACCGTGTATAATGTCTAAATCCTGTTGACTCATCGTGCAGTTGGATCGTTCTTATGGCTTCTGATGTTGGTTGCTTATCGCTCTTTCCCCCCTCACCCTCCGTAGCCGAGGGAGTGGCCAGTTGGGTCGAAGTTTTAGTCGACTGTCCCGGTGCGCAGGGGTTATTCACATACCGCCTGGAAGCTGGGCTGGCAGTGCAACCGGGGGATATTTTAAGCGTGCCGTTTGGGGGCCAGCAAGTGGGGGCGATCGCGATCCGGTGTCCCCCGTCCTTGCCAGAAACAGTCGCGATCGAGCAGGTGCGCCCCGTAGAAGCCGTGGTGCAGTCTGGGTTTTTCCCACCGTTCTACTGGGAGTTACTGCACCGCGTGGCCGCATATTACCAGACGCCGCTGTTGCAGGTGATTCGGGTAGCGCTGCCCAATGGTTTGCTGGCCCGCTCGCAGCGGCGCATCCGATTACGCTCACAAGCGCCGGACGCGGCAATGGTGGCAACCCTGTCGCGTCCGGCCCAGACCCTACTTACAACCCTGCAAGCGAGCAAGACGGGCGACTATAGCTGGCAATATTTACAACGACACAGCCAAGGAGCACACCGCGCGTTACAGGAGCTTGTTAAGCTCGGCTACGTCGAATCCTATCTAGAACCACCCACACCGATCCGCCCTAAACTCCGGCAAGCCGTAACCCTGACCACGAAAGCGGCAGACCCAACAGAGTTGACGCCCCGCCAGCAAGATATCCTGGCGGTGTTACGGCGGCAGGGCGGCGAGTTGTGGCTGGCTGATGTGCTGCAACACTGCCAGACCAGCACCACCACCCTCAAGCAGCTTGAGCGCAAACAATACGTGACGATGCAGGCGCGCGAGGTGCTACGGGCCGAGGGGGGGGGAGCGCTTCCTGCCGATCAGCCCAAAGCGGTGACACCGGCTCAGGCTCAGGCGTTGGCAGAGCTGCATGCCCTCGATCGCTACACAGAAGTGTTGCTGCACGGAGTCACCGGGTCCGGCAAAACGGAAGTTTACCTGCAAGCGATCGCGCCCCGGTTGCAGCGGGGGGAATCGGTGCTGGTGCTGGTGCCGGAGATTGGGTTGACGCCCCAACTCACCGATCGCTTCCGGGCGCGGTTTGGAGAACGGGTGCGGGTCTACCACAGTGCCCTCTCCGAAGGCGAACGCTATGACACCTGGCGGCAAATGCTGCAACCTACCCCCCAAGTGATTATTGGCACGCGCTCGGCGGTGTTTGCCCCTTTACCCCATCTAGGTTTGTTGATTCTGGATGAGGAGCATGACACCAGTTTCAAGCAGGCGCAGCCCGCCCCCTGTTACCATGCCCGGACGATCGCCCGCTGGCGGGCGGAATTGGCCAATTGTCCGCTCTTGCTGGGGTCGGCCACGCCGGCCCTGGAAAGTTGGGTCAGGAGTCAGGTGGCGAGCGGTCCCCGCAGCGAGCTGGAGAAAGCGGCGAGGCCACCGGCTGTATACCTGTCGCTGCCGACGCGGGTGAACGCCCAGCCGCTGCCAACTATTACCGTCGTCGATATGCGGCAAGAACTCTTACAAGGCCAGCGATCGCTGTTCAGTCGCCCCCTCCAGGCAGCCCTGCAAACCTTGATGGACGAGCAGCATCAGGGCATCCTGTTTGTGCCACGCCGGGGGCACAGTACCTTCGTCTCCTGCCGCAGTTGCGGTTATGTGGTGACTTGCCCCCACTGCGATGTCTCGCTGACCTACCACCAACCCCAACCGGAGGCCACACCCCTCCTGCGTTGCCACTATTGCAACTACGTGCAACTGCAACCCCAGACCTGTCCCAGTTGCGATTCCAGCTACTTCAAACACTTTGGCAGCGGCACTCAGCGGGTGATGCAGGAGTTGAATACGCTGTTTCCAGCGTTGCGTGTCCTCCGGTTTGATAGCGACACCACCCGCACGAAAGGGTCCCATCGCTCGCTCCTGGCTCGGTTTGCGGCGGGGGAAGCTGATATCCTTTTGGGAACGCAAATGTTAACCAAAGGGATCGATCTGCCCCAGGTGACACTGGTGGGCATTGTGGCCGCGGATGGCCTCCTCCACCTCTCCGACTATGCCGCGAGTGAACGGACGTTCCAAGTGTTGACTCAGGTGGCCGGTCGGTGTGGCCGTGGCGATCGACCGGGCCAGGTGATTCTCCAGACCTACTCGCCGGAAAATCCGGTCATTCAAGCCGTGCAACAGCAGGACTACGTCGCCTTTGTCCAGGCCGAGTTACGCCAACGCGCCCTCCTCCACTATCCGCCCTGTGGCCACTTAATTCTGTTGCGCTTTGCCAGCCCCCATCCCGTCGCCGTGCAACAAGCGGCAGAACGGGTAGCCACGGCTCTGGCGGCCCACCTACCGGCGACGGTAGACCGCCTCGGCCCCGCCCCGGCAACCATCCTCAAAGTAGCTGGCCGGTATCGCTGGCAGTTGCTGCTGAAGTTTCCCCTGCACCTCACCCCCGAGTTGCCCGATCGCGCTGCCCTCCAAGCTCTCTGTCCCAGTAACGTCAGCCTCTTGATCGACGTGGATCCGATCGCCATCGGCTGATGCAAGCTGTGGTACATGGCTGAAATCAAGCGGCATAGCCGTCTCGGCTGTGAGTAACAGGCAAGATGCCCATTCCACAGAATTTGCTGCTTCAGTTATGGTTGTAGCCCTGCGTAACGTGGCAAAGGCTATAGTTAAGCTTGTTTGGGCGGGCGGGGCATGTTCGATCGCATCGGGAAGAGCAGTTGGTTCAGGTGGCGAATTTGCTCGGCGGTGCCCATGCAGATGAGATGATCGCCCAGCATGAGGACGGTTTCGGCGTTGGGCCCCACGATCGCCGTCCCTTCTACTCTCCGAATGGCCAACACCAACGCCCCAGATTGCGCTCGGAGTCTCGCTTCTCGCAGCGTTTGCCCAATGTAAGGATTACTATCAGTCGATAGTTCAAATTCCTCAATATAAAAAGTGCGATCGCCGCTAGACAAAATCCCATCCACAAAATCCATCACCTGCGGTCGGAGGGCTGCCGCCGCCATGCGTTTACCACCCGTGATGTAGGGCGAAATCACCGCATCGGCCCCGGCCCGTTGCAGTTTGACCAAGGCTTCCTCCGTGCTGGCGCGGGCGATCGCCCGAATTTTCGGGTTCAGCGTCTTGGCCGACAGGACAGTATAAAGATTTTCGGCATCCGACGGGAGCGCGGCGATCAAACAAATGGCCTGCTGAATCCGGACTTGCTGGAGGGTTTCATCCAGGGTGGCATCACCTTGAAACGCGGTGTACCCCAACTCCTCGGCCAGATGAATCGGATCAATTCCTGTATCCGCCACCACAAAGCTGACGCCTTCCGCCTGAAATTCTGTGGCGATCTGTTGCCCCATGCGGCCAAACCCACAGATGATGTAGTGTCCTGATAATCCTTCCATAACTCGCCGCAGTTGCCGTTGTCGCAATCCTTCTTGAAAGTAGCCCTGGATGACAGCATCTGTAAATCGGTTGACGATGTACCCGATCGTCACCACTCCCAGCAAAATCAGGACGATCGTGAACATGCGGCCCCGATCGCCCAGGGGCTGCACCTCGGTAAAGCCGACAGTGGCCAGCGTAATCACCGACATGTAGGCCGCATCGAGCCAGCGCCACCCTTCCACCAGGTGATACCAGCTCGTCCCCAGGAAAAACACGCCAAACAGGAGAAACAGCCCCAGCGTCAACTGCTGCTGCACCCGCAGGTACTGCTGCTCGACGGTGAGTTGTTTTGGAAATCGCGGTGAGGTCACATCGTTAAAACCCCGCATTGCCCTTGCTGCCGCAACAGATGATCGCACAACACTAACGCTACCATTGCTTCGACCATCGGCACGGCACGAGGCAACACACACGGATCATGCCGACCTTTAGCCGCCAGCGTGACTGCTTCCCCGGTATTCGTGACGGTTTGCTGGGCTTTGCGAATCGTGGCCGTGGGCTTGAAGGCGACTCGGATAATAATCGCTTCTCCATTGGAAATGCCACCTTGCACGCCCCCCGATCGATTGGTCACGGTGCGGATCTGGCCTGCGGCATCGGTATAAAACTCGTCATTGTGTTCGCTACCTGACATCAACGTCCCAGCGAATCCAGAGCCAATCTCGAAGCCCTTGGTGGCAGGCAGTGACATCACCGCTTTAGCCAAATCGGCCTCTAACTTGTCAAATACGGGCATGCCTAAACCAGTCGGCACGCGACGCGCCACACATTCCACCACGCCTCCCAGCGAATCGCCCTGATCGCGGTATTGCTCAATCAAGTCAATCATGCGATCGGCAGCTTCCGAATCGGGACATCGGACGATATTGCCCTCAACCTGCGCCAGCGTCACGGTTTCTGGATCAACTTTCCCTTCCAGATCCTTAATCCGTTTGACATAGCCGACGATTTCAACTCCAGCCACCTGCTGCAAAATCTTTTTCGCGATCGCCCCGGCGGCTACTCGCCCGATCGTTTCCCGCGCTGAGGAGCGGCCCCCGCCCTGATAGTTCCGAATCCCATACTTGGCATCGTAGGTGGCATCCGCATGGGAAGGACGATATTTAACGGCCATTTCGTCGTAGTCCTGCGATCGCTGGTCTTGGTTCCGCACCAAGATCGAAATCGGCGTTCCCAGGGTTTTGCCAGCAAACACACCCGACAGGATTTCACACTGGTCCGCTTCTTTGCGGGGCGTGGTGATTTTGCTCTGGCCGGGGCGACGGCGATCGAGTTCAAATTGAATTTCTGCTTGAGAAATTTCCAATCGCGGTGGACATCCGTCAATCACCACACCCACCCCGCCTCCATGCGATTCGCCAAAGGTGGTAATCCGAAACAAATGCCCAAATGTGTTGCCCATAATCTTGCTTGAAAAGTATGCCTGCTCACCATGGTACCCATTCCCTGGGCCAGCACACTTCCCAATTCACACAACCAAAGCTCGCTGCCATCCCCTTACCGCAAATCTGCTTCAGCAAGCGGAGCTATTTTCATCAACGCTTTAAGCATCCCATCGTGTCCCCTCGGTACACAACCAGGCAAGTCGGCCCCTCTGCCTAAAACCACCTGCCTCCGCAGAATGATCGATCGCGCTGATTTTCATACCTCTATCACTTCTATCACTTCAGACCTTTAGGCATAGGTTAACGACTTTCTTCTCTTCTCTGCGTCTCAACCAGGGCTTTTGCAATGTCGCGATCTCTAAAACCTCTATCGTGCTTCTTCTTTGAAACTTCAACTTGAATGTTGAGATGATAGATCGATCTCGCTGTATTCAACAAATTTCTGCTCAAGCCACACATTAGCCATTTCTCGAATAAACGCTTGAGCCTCATCTAGAGACATTGGCTTTTCGGGTGGTTCTGTATTTAAGGCTGCATGTCTTGAATCATCTCCGAAAACATCTTGATGATTGACTGAGAGTCTAAATCTACTACGTTCTGTTTTAGAAACCAGGCTATCCAAGTTCTTATCTTCCCCGCCGAGATCAGCCTTGATTAGCTCGTAGATTTGGTACAGTCGCAGTGGAGTGGGTTCTTGCCGTAAATAACGTTGAACCTTGCGCGCATGTTCATTCTGAAAAGCTGGTAAAACACCTCGTAAAACTTGATTCAGTTTTTCCTGGTACTGGCACTCCCGGTACTCTGCCTCTAACCCCGCCTGTACTTCTTCTGAAATCTTCTTTGTCGGGTCGGATTTAGAAACTGAGATCGGGCCACCGCCTGCCACAATAGATACCATCGCTCCACCTGGCTGGATAGTTATGTCTCGCCTTCGGCGACCACCGTGTTCTTGTTCATAGATGTCTCCTAAACTGAATCTTATGCTTGAGCTTGGGAAATCATGAGTCCCTTCTGATAAAACATCGCGTAGTCGCTCAGCTAGTTTCCGAACCTCACTACTCGTTGATAGCAAGTCGAAAGCATCACCGATTAAGTAAGTTTGAGTGTCTTCCAGATGAAGCGCCATATTTAGCCTTGTAAGTACGTCAGTAAACAGGCGTTGATCAGCAACGATGTCAACAATCTCAACCAACCACTTCATCGACTAGCCTCCAGCCCAAAACAATCTATTCAGCGGTTAGAAATTCCAGGTAACTGTTACTGAGTTCTTTCACAGCTAAGTCATAAAACTGTTTGCCGTGGGCGGGGGTGGCCAAAGCGGGATTGGAACCCATCCGGCCATCGGGGTAGCGCCGCCGAAAATCAGCCGCGCCATAGATGCGGTGATCCTGAGATACGGTTGGGCTAAGTTCAGCCTGTTTGATTGCTTCCGGGTAAATGTATTGGGTCAACGCAACTTCGCTGGGGGTGGCGTGGGAGCCTTCCTGGTGACCATAAAGTTCTTTGGCCAGTTTGTACACGGAGCCGCACATATACCAGTTACTCACCTGGCAGCGCACCCGATCGGCGTTGGGCACGTTCAAATCGGCCAGAACCGCATAGGTTTCGGCAAAGGCGGCTTTCAAGGTGGCCACGTTCCCGCCATGCCCATTGATGAAGAAAAATCGCGTAAATCCGGCTTTGGTTAAAGAAGTAAGGTAATCACGAATCACCAGAATTAGGGTGCTAGGGCGCAAGCTCATACTGCCGGGGAAGGCCGTATGGTGGAGGGCCATGCCAACATTAATAGTGGGCGCAACTAACCCCTGAGTGGCTTCGCCAACACCCCGCGCGATCGCTTCGGCACAAATGGCATCGGTGCCAATTAATCCAGTGGGGCCATGTTGTTCTGTCGACCCAATCGGCAGAATCAGACCCTGCGATCGACTCAAATACGACTCAACTTCTGTCCAGGTGCTTAAGTGCAGCAACGTCATAAATAATCCTACAAATGTTGAATTTTATGTACCGTCCCTCCATCCTAGTGGCCCAATCCGCACTTCACTTAACAACGGTTAGAATAGTTGGTACAATCCGATACTTAAGAGGGCTGGTTTGATCAGCCTGGATTAGGATCGTTTACCACCTGGGATATCGAGTACAGCATTGAATCCTAAACAATCAGAAGGATCGTCTCTTGCAACACGACAACACTTCTCAGCTCGGTTACTCCGCTTTTTCCCGCAGGCATGGCAGTGTGCCTCACAAGCTTTTTCCCCACCGCTACAATCCTTGCTTCATGCATTTATCACAATCCAATCAAGGGGTTTTACAGCGGTTTCAGTCGGGTTCATCCATGAACAGTGTCTGAAGCTGCGATCGCTTCACCGAATCAGGCTCCTAGCCTTGTGGAAAAACCCGCTAAGTTTGATGGTTCGCCAATTTTACAGATTTGTTTGAAATTGAGTGCTTAGGAGAAGCAATCATGCTACACCGCAAGATATATCAGTTGTGCTGTGATGGTCGTGAGGTTTGGATCTTCTTGCGGGACCAGCAGCGCTGGATTGAACGGGCCCGCATTCTGGACATCGAAGGCGACCTCGTGACCCTCCGTTACGAAACAGAAGAGGAGGATGAAACTTGCTCGTGGGAAGAAATGGTGCGGCTGGAAAGCATTGGGGCGGTGACTCAAAAGCTGGCCTCTGTGCCCAAGGGCAATGTGGAACCCGCGATCGCTGAAGACTGTCCCGAAGCCGAACAAATCCCCAACAACCGCTTTCCAGAATCGAACCCCGATTAGGCGTAAATGGTTTCGTCCTGTTGCCGCCATGCCGGATCAACAATGCAGATAAAGACCAGCGGTTCTGAGCCGTTGTTTTGGATAAACTGTCTGGCGTTGGGTGGAATATAAATTGCGTCGCCCGGTTCAACCAACCGGGCTTCGTCGTTAATATGCATCTCACCCGTGCCACTTAAGATGTAATACACCTCCGACGTGGTGAGGGCATGGGGCAAAGATGTTTGACCGCTAGGCACGATCGCATGAGCCAAACTATATCTCAGGTTCAGCGGTTGTTTAGCGGGATGGAGTAACTCTCTGAGTTGAGTGCCATCGCCAGCCACCATTTCTTCACAATCCTGCAATTTCCGAATCAGCATGCAGCGGGGGGATATTGTTGAGTTCTGCCCCTCCAATTATCGGCGCTGGGCGCACAACTCACCCACTTTTGGGTTGATCTCCGGCCAACCAGGTTGAGCTGCTCATCATAAGGTGCTAACGCTTCGCACTGGCGGTCACTGCCAACGAATGAATGGGTGCTTTCGCGGCATAATCCATACAATCAATCGCTTCTTCGGTGAGTGCGATCGCCGGATGAACGGTGCATTTGAGATGATAGCTACTGGTGAAATACTGACAGTTTGCACAAGGAATTTGATGCAACTGGCGTGTTTTTTGGGTGGTGTCCCAAATGGTTGACCAGATACTCCAAACCGTGAGGCCCACAATCAACCAGGCCGACACAAAACAAATCGGCACGATGAATGTTTGAATTCCTAAGATGAGCGGTTTCAGGAGTTGCAACACGGCGATCAAAGTCTCCGCAGTGGGGTTGACAGATTAATGTCAATAGTAGTGCGAACCATTAGCCATCGCTTCTACCAGCAGGGGTAAGATTGCAAAGAAACATTACAAACTTGAGGGAAATGTTGGCTTCTAATTGAGAGGCGCACATTCTCCGGATTATTTGGCTACCCTGGTTTCAGCACTAATTTCTCTTGGTTAGCGAAGGTTCCATGAAAGTCTCGATTTCGTCTTCCCCTGACGCCTCTTCTCCAGCTCAATCGCGGCAAATTAAGCAACGGTTAGCTTCCCCCGACGATTCACTTTCTTATGAGTTGGGAAAAGCCGTGCAAGAGTTGCCACCACTGTATACGCGCCTGGTGGCAGCCAGTATCAGTTTGCTCGTATTTGGAACGATCGCCTGGGCCCACTTCAGCAAAGTGGACGAAGTAGCCGTAGCTCAGGGGGAACTGATCCCTTCGACGCAGGTCCGTCCGGTTCGCTCATTGAGTGGAGGCACCATTCAGCAAGTGATGGTGAAGGAAGGGGCGATCGTCAAAAAAGGGGAGCCGTTGGTTGAAGTCGAACCGCAGCGCACCAAAGTGTTAGAAGCCGAAATTGCTCGTTTACAACAGTCTGCCCGTTTGATTGATGAAGACATTGCCCGGTTAGAAGCCGAACGCACCGGCGATAGCAGTGCGGGCACAGCCCTCCAGGATGAATTTTTGGCTGCTCGCTTAAGCGCCTTTGACGAACAACAAGCCGCCGCTGTCGCCGAAGCAAACCAACAATCGGCGGCGATTAGTGAAGCCCAAGCCCGGCTATCGCGGCTGGAAGAAAACTTGATTAACGCCCAGGAGAACCTGAAAAACGCCAGAGAGCAAGAAAAAGGACTCCGCACTTTGCTAACTGATAGCGCCGTGCCGCGATTGGAGTACATCCGCGCCAAAGATAACGTCACCAATGCAGAGGATAAAGTTGTTTCTCTACAAAAAGAAATCGAGGCGCAACGAGAACGCATTCGGCAATCGGAGCAAGCCTATCAGGCCGCCAGTAGCAAAGCCGACGGCTTAGGCTCCCAACGGCAAAGCGAAATTTTGACCCAACTCACCAAACGCAAAGAGGAATTAGCGGCAGCCAGAGGACAACTCGAGCAGTCTCGCCGGGAACGAGAGCGATCGCAGGTGGAAGCGCCTTTTGACGGCACCGTATATTCCATCAAAGCCACCAAAGGCCCCGTTCAGGAAGGGGAAGAATTGCTGTCGATCTTGCCCAAGGGTGAAGATGTGGTCCTGGAGGTGAATGTGTTGAACCGCGATATTGGCTTCATTCGCCCCGGCCAGAAAGCGAAAGTGAAGATTGCGACCTTCCCCTTTCAGGAGTTTGGCATCGTCGATGGGGAAGTGATTAAGGTCAGTCCTAACGCGATCGTCGAAAAAGATGAAAACGGTCAATCCCTCGGCCCCGTTTTCCCCACCCGGATTCGGCTCAACCAGACGGTGATTAATGTCAAGGGACAGCCCGTGGAACTGACTCCAGGGATGGCGGCGACGGGAGAAATCGTGACACGCCAAAAATCCATCCTGACGTTCTTGGTTGAACCGGTAACTCGCCGCTTTAACGAAGCCTTCTCGGTGCGGTAGGTGACGGCAGCCACACTTTGACCCCATCGCTGCTGCCTGTGGCGATCGCCGTGCCGCCCAAGCCAAACTCCGCCACTAAACCGCTGTAGGTGGAGCCACGCAGAGTGCCCAGGTAGCCAAACGGCTGCATTCGCCAAACGTTGGCTGTGCCGCCATAGGTGGTCAGCAGCAGCGTCCCATCAGGACTGAGCGCAAAATCCGCTGCGACTGAATCCAGCACGCGCACTAAGTTCCCAGAATCAGCCGTCCAAAACTTGATGCCGTCCTCCCCCTGAATACCGTCGCTCCCGGTTAACAACAGTTCGCCATCGACACTGAAAATTAAGGCGTTCAAATCACCTGAATCTACGGTATGGCTCAGCTGTTGGGTAGATAAATCCCAAACGCTGGCTTTGGTTGTGCCAAAAGCTAACCGTTGCCCATCAGGACTAAAGGCGATCGCCGTCACGGGTTCTCTCACCTCGATCGTCGTTAGGCGTTGTCCTGTTGCCACGTCCCACAGTTGGATTGGGTGAAACACTTTCGCTCCAACCGCCCGCACAAACCGACTACCACTGGCAAGGGTGGTTCCATCGGGACTGAAGGCCAGCACAGACACTTGCTCTGCCGGTAGGGTGCCCTGGAGTTCGCCTGTAGCCAGATTCCACAAATTAATCGTGCCATCCAAACTGCCACTAGCAAGCGTTTGACCATTCGGGCTGATGACCAAATCAGTGACCCACTGGCTATGCCCCTTTAGCGATCGCACCCGCTGGCTCCGCGCTAAATCCCAGACATCCACAGTGGCTTGATTACTACTGACCAGTAGCTGCCCGCTTGGATCGGTGGCAATCGCCGTAGTAGGTTGAGTCGCAAGAATGGTTTCATTGGGATAACACCGCATACTTTCCGGGGCCACCGTCAGGCAGAGTGTAGCGGTTGATTGAGCCGCGATCGCCGTTTTGATGACGCTGTGAACCCCCCAGACAATACTGCCCAGCAACATGAATGCAAAACTGATCCCAACTATTTGCGAAAATCGTCTTTGCCCCATGTTGAATGTTCTGCCCTGATTTACGTTGAGGTTGCCCCGTTGACTGTCACTGCATCGCCGCCATCGAAACATCCACTTCCCATCCGAGTTTTGCTAGGCGTGGCCTTGCTATTGGCGGTTTATTTGGCAGTCTCCATGACAATTTTAGGACTGGATAAATACTCCTACATCCTGGCCGGGGGAAAACGCTTTGCCACATTTCCGAACTTTGCCAGTTTCTTGACTATTAGCGTCACTTATATCGTTTTGGTGGCATTGCATCTTGTTTGGGTAGTTGGCAGTGAGCGACCTTATCCGTTTGCGAAATATCGCGATGTTTTGCAGGTAAGTTGGGTCTTCCTGCTGCTCGCATTTCTGGCGTTTCCCTTGGGCAACGATGTTTACCTTTATCTGCATGTGGGGTTAATGAACTGGAATGGAGTTGATCCGTTCTTAACTCCCGCTGGCGATTTTCTCTCGCCGCTCACCCCCTTCGTCGACTGGAAGCAAACTTCTACCTATGGGCCGATCTCGCAACTGCTATTTACCAGTGCCGCCAGCATAGTTTCACTGCACCCCCTCCTGGCTGTGTATGGATTTAAGGCCATTTGCTTGGTCGCGCATGGGTTAAATGGGTTTTTGGTTTGGCGAGTGGTGCCCCCCCCCTTGCAGGGTAAGTTAACGATCGCCTATCTGCTGTGTCCGGTGCTGCTGGTGGAACAGGTTGCCTCGGCCCATGTGGATGTGTTCATTAACACCAGCATCCTGCTTACAGTCATTTGTCTCTTCAGTCGCCGCTATGCCACTGCCTTTCTCGCTTTGTGGGGCGGCTTTTTAGCCAAAACCATTCCCATCATCTGGATGCCTATGTTGGCCTTGTTTCTCATCCGCCAACGCCGCTGGAAACAATTGGCTCTGGGCTTACTGGTCAGTGGAGCGATCGGCACCTGGCTTTCAATGACGGTACTAACCAGTGTGGAGGCATGGCGCAGCCTGCTCAATCCAGGTGTCACTGGCCAGTTTCAGTCTTCGATTCATGCGTTAATGCGAGCTGGATTTGAGACATTGCCCTACTTTGTGCTGCATGCTCCTCCGCCCAGTGAATATAAATACTGGTTACTGGATTTGTCTCGCTACACGATCGGCCTATTCTTCGTTTTCTACACCTGGACTTGCCTCAGAATGTGGCGGCGCAATTATGTTGCAGCCAACCTGGTCGCAGATATGGGCTGGGTCACGCTCGTTCTGATGCTGTACGCAACCGCCTGGTTGATGCCCTGGTATGTATCAATTCTTTACGCGATCGCGGTAGTCATTCCCCAGGCATCCTTACTGGGTTTGACGACCCTCATATTTGGCTTGTCGAGCAGCGCCATGTATCTCCTGCAGGGCGACGCTGGCGTGCGCAGCCTGTGTGCCGTAGGACTACCCACGCTGGTACTGCTTGTGGGTGGATTGGGGAAAGGCAACCGGGGCAGGGAGAAAAGGGTAGGGGGTGACGGGGTGAGCAAGTGAGCGGGTGGGCTTGCTACCGGTAATCTTTTCTCCACCCACCCATCTAGGCATCGACCCACCCACCCATCGACTCACGGCCCCTTTTCCACCTCCCCTCCTCTTCTTCCTGAGAATACGTTAAGATTAGTTAACATAGTAGAATAGATAAAATGCTCCGCATCATAAGTAGGAGGACAGACCCCGGTGAATAAGCGGTGGAGAAATGTTGGTTTATATGCGCTGCTGGCGATCGTGGTAATTTCGCTGGCAACATCTTTCTTTGGTGGCGGCCAGGTTCCAAACCGCAGCAGCATTCCTGTCAGTGATTTTATTGACAGGGTGGAAGCAGGCAAACCTGAGAAAGTGAATGGGGAAAATACAAAAATCCCCAAGGTTCGGATTAGTGCGGATCGGTCACAGGCTCGTTACCGCAGTGGAGATACGGAATACGTTGTGAATTTGCCTCCCAATGACCCGGAACTAGTCAATATCTTGACCAGAAACGGTGTCGATATTGCGGTAATGCCTCAATCAGAGGGGGGAGACTTTTGGTTTAGAGCGCTCAGTAGTCTCTTCTTCCCAATTCTGTTATTGGTGGGTCTGTTCTTCCTGCTGCGTCGGGCCCAGAATGGACCCGGTAGTCAGGCTATGAATTTTGGCAAATCGAAGGCCCGTGTCCAGATGGAGCCACAAACTCAGGTCACTTTTGGAGATGTGGCGGGCATCGATCAGGCCAAGCTGGAACTGAACGAAGTCGTAGACTTTTTGAAGAATGCCGATCGCTTCACTGCCGTTGGGGCAAAGATTCCCAAGGGTGTATTGCTGGTTGGCCCACCTGGAACAGGTAAAACCCTCTTGGCCCGCGCCGTAGCGGGTGAAGCTGGCGTGCCTTTCTTTTCCATCTCTGGTTCTGAGTTTGTGGAAATGTTCGTAGGGGTGGGTGCGTCTCGTGTGCGTGACCTGTTCGAGCAAGCCAAAGCAAATGCCCCTTGTATTGTCTTTATCGATGAAATTGATGCCGTCGGTCGCCAGCGGGGTGCTGGTTTGGGTGGTGGCAACGACGAGCGGGAACAAACCTTGAACCAGTTACTGACTGAGATGGACGGGTTTGAAGGCAACACGGGCATCATCATCATCGCGGCAACAAACCGCCCTGATGTCTTGGATGCAGCCTTGTTGCGTCCCGGTCGATTTGACCGGCAGGTGGTGGTCGATCGCCCCGACTATGCCGGTCGGTTGGAAATCCTGCGAGTGCATGCGCGAGGTAAGACGCTGGCGAAAGATGTGGATCTGGAGAAGATTGCCCGTCGGACTCCTGGCTTTACCGGTGCAGACTTGTCGAATTTGCTGAACGAAGCGGCCATCCTGGCGGCTCGTCGCAACCTGACAGAAATCTCGATGGATGAAGTCAATGACGCGATCGATCGTGTCCTGGCTGGGCCTGAGAAGAAAGACCGGGTGATGAGCGAGAAGCGGAAGGAGTTGGTGGCCTACCATGAGGCGGGGCATGCCCTGGTGGGTGCCCTTATGCCAGATTATGACCCTGTGCAGAAAATCAGCATCATTCCGCGGGGTCGTGCCGGTGGTTTGACCTGGTTCACACCTAGCGAAGACCGGATGGATTCTGGTTTGTACTCTCGCTCTTACCTGCAAAACCAGATGGCGGTTGCCCTGGGTGGCCGCATCGCCGAAGAGATCATCTTTGGTGAAGAAGAAGTCACGACTGGGGCTTCTAATGATTTGCAACAGGTAGCACGGGTGGCACGCCAAATGGTGACCCGCTTTGGGATGAGCGATCGCCTCGGCCCCGTCGCCTTGGGGCGGCAACAGGGCAATATGTTCCTGGGCCGTGACATTGCCGCTGAACGCGATTTCTCGGAAGAGACTGCGGCCACGATCGACGACGAAGTGCGTAATCTAGTTGATCAGGCGTATCGGCGGGCGAAAACAGTTCTAACTCAAAATCGCGCAGTTCTAGATAAGCTGGCTCAAATGTTAGTTGAGAAGGAAACCGTGGATGCTGACGAGTTACAGGAACTGTTGGCTACTAGCGATGTCAAAGTAGCCTCGATCGCTTAAGTCGGCTTCATTAACTGAGTAGTTAAATCATCAACAAGGACAGTCATTATCTGACTGTCCTTTTTTTAACGGCGTTCTTTACTGCACCTGACTACATTGATTAAGCCAATCCTGGTAGGCTTTTTGCAATTTCGGGTCATCCAGTTCCACCTCAATACGGACGCTCTTACACCGCTGGCGGAGCGTCTTGGCGATCGCATCCAGAACATGGCTTGCCGTTCTGGCCGACTTAAACTCACCCGTAACGAGAGTTCCAGCAGTTACTCCTGGCGAATCGGGCTGATGCAAATCCTGACTCAAGTCAACTTCGGCTAATGTTTTGGGTTGGTCTCCCACCTGCTCAATCACTAACTTCTCGTAGCGAACAGGCACCTGCACCATACGAGTTTCGATCTGCTTCCGAATCACCACATCGCCCACTTTACGCCGCTCGTATTCCACTTTCAGGCGTTCTTCCAGCAACGGCACGATCGCGTCGAGCGTATCGGGCGTGAGGGGAGTCTCCACCTCCTGCAATGAATCTGTGGCAGTGAGCGGATTGTTAGCTGGTGTTGCGGCTAGCTCAAATGTTTCAGCCGGAATGCTCTCTAAACCGAACTCCGCTTGATTCGCCACACTAGCCGTAGTCAGGACTGGATCATCAACCGGACGATCGACCAGGAAGGAGGGTTCTGTGGTTGGTAAAGGGATAGGCGTACTACTCAGGCCAAGGTCGTCCAAATTAATGGCTGGTGGTTCCGGCAAATCCACTGAGCCAACCGCATCCGGCGAATCCAGGTTGAAGTCGGGTTCAGTTGACTCCAGCCCCAAGGCGGCTAGCTGAGGGTCTGATGCTAAATCGGGTAGGGGCGCGGGTGCATCGATCTCGCTCGCCGTCAGCTCCTCCCATTCAAAATTCGGTGAGGCATCGGGTTGAGCCTCCAATGTGTATTCGATCGCCGCTGACGCGGGAATCCCTAAATCAATCTCTTCACCCGCCAAGCTATCTTCACTTACCAAATCGGTTGGTGCCGGTATAGCTTCAGGGGTAAAGTCCAGATCTGCCAAACTAGAAATCGTCTCTAGCTCAGAAGCAGCATCAAAGTCTGTCCCATCTTCAGTAAAGGCGATCGTATCCGGTTCTCCAACCAGATCACCAGCGGCTAAGAACTCACTATCCAGACGCAGATCAACTGGTGGGGCAGTCTCGTCTAAGTCCAGATTTAAAGCCGGATCATTGAATGACAGGTCTGGCTCATCCAGGTTCAGATCAACGAAGTTTAAGTTGGGCTGCATCGTCGTCTCTGCGGCCATTAGACTTTCACCAGCCTCCAAGGCAGTCTCTTCAGGTTCCACAGCAGAGGTAGACCAGGAAAAATCATCCTGCGACTCCAACTCAAAGTTCAACGCTGGCGAAGTGCCTCCTGACAAGCCGAAATCATCAGTTGACTCCAATTCAAAGTTCAACGCTGAAGGTGCTTCTGATGTCAGGCTCAAGTCGGCGGCGGTTTCCAAATCAAACCTAAAATCTGTGGAGGGTTCTGACTCGAAGCTAGACTCGGTGGAAGACTCTAAATCAAAACTCAAGTCCGGCAAAGGCGGTTCAACGATGGCATCGAAGTTGTCCTGGGCCTCTAAATCAAAATTCAAGTCCGGAGAAGTTTCGACTGGCGCGCTAAGGTCATCCAGTGTGAGTTCGGGGAGATCACCCGTCAACTGTTCCTCGATCGGGGGTTCTAGAGCCGCAAGCTCGATGGTGGATTGATCAATTTCGCGATCGAACTCTGCCCACTGCGCCTCCACAGCATTGTCTGGCAACGGTTCTAGCACCAGCGAGTCTGTAGTATCGGCAGCTAAAGATAGGTCTGGGAAAGCAGCAGCAGCAAGAGTATTGGGGGTTAAGTCATCGCTCGGCTCAGCCGCCTGATGGAGATTGAGTTCTGGCAACTCGGTTTCACTGACTGGATTAGTTTCACTGACTGGATTAGTTTCACTGGCTGGATTAGTTTCACTGGCTGGATTAGTTTCACTGGCTGGAACTGGCTCCAGTTCGGGTGGGTCAAAGTCTGCAGTCAGCGACGCCTCACTGCTAGCAGGCGGAACGGCCATAATGCGATCGAATTCAGCCCATTCATCCGTGGCATCGGGGGGAGTGTCGGCCTCAAAATTGAGGGCCAAATCAGCTGCGTCATCGGCAACGGGAGCTGTTGAACTTGCAAAATTCAACTCTGGCAACTCAGCGATCGCGTCAGTTTCTACGGTTTCATCGAGGAACAAGCTGAAATCGTCTACAGCTTCTGGTTGCAATTCCTCGATCGGCGGCAAAGTGGGAGTATCGGCTAGAGCCAGATTGAGTTCTTCGCCCAAATCGATTGCCTCGATCGACGGCGAGGTGGGGGTATCAATCAAGGCAAATTCGGGCGAAGGCTCAAACTCTAACGATTCAGGGGATTGAGCCGGAGCATCAAATAATGAAAATTCATCCAATGAGCGAGCTTCATTGGGTAGCTCTAGTTCAAACAACTCACCGGACGTTTCTGTCGCAGGAGCAGTTTGCAACTCTGGAAAATCAAGGGTCTCATCAGTTGCTGCCATCGCCGCGAGGGGAGGGGGTTCCATCACATCCAGGCTGAAGTCTGGCAGAGGAGCAACCGGGGGCGGAGAGACCGCAGCAAAATCATCTCCAGGAGCAGGAGCCTCCACAAGGGGTTGGGCGGGCGAAAGATCGGCTGCCGGTGCGGTTGGAGGGGCAAAGGAATCATCGGGAGGCAAATATTCCGGCAAGAAGCGGGCATCTGCTTTCGTAATGTCTACAAATACCGATTGAGTTTGCACGCTGACCTTTTTGATCCGTCGCCCATTGAGCAGGATAGACGATCGCCGCTCTGGAGCATCAGGTTGGGCAATGACCAGATTGAGTTGATGGCCAGCATCAAGGATCAAGTCACTGATTTCGCCGAGCGGCTGCCCCAGCTCATCAATCACCGTAAAGTTTTTTAGCTTTCCCCTCAAATTATTGAGGTTATCTAGCAGGGTTTTGAGGCGATCGGACTCTGGCTCTGAATCATTCGGTCGTGCAGAGGATTGATGGTACATTTTCCTGCATGGCTAAGGGACAATTTCGGCTCTGGGAAAGAACCACAGGTTAACGCTGAAAGTCAGCCGTTTCTTGCATAAGAATTTTTTTAATCTGAACGTTCTCACGTACAACGATCTCGCGATCGAGTTTTGGAAGTTCTTCGTACAGTTCGATATTCATCACCGTCCCGGCAGTTAATTGCTCGCTGCTACTAGCGGCTTCTAAATGCGAATTCGCTTGTAGTTGAGCAATTAATTCAGGATTTGAATGGTCTGAAGGCGGAACAGAATTCATATCAAAAACCAGACTCATGACAATAAAACTACTGAGTTCTGAATGTGCCTACCATGATATTAAAGATTTCCAAGTTAGGCGTTTTTTCTAGTGATAGCTTGATCACACTCAGAATTTCATCTAGAGTTCCCGTCCATCACTTGGGCGATCGATATTGATGTAGAAAAACTCAACACCAACTCCGAAAGGGGATGACCGTGTTAGATCAGAGGGTTGTCGGAGAACAAGCAAGTTATGATGCAATCCTGGCTCAATCAACTTTGCCAATCGCGGGTCATTGCCGTCATTCGGACTCCTTGCTTTGAGTGGGGATTGCCGATGGCACGGGCTGTTGTAGCGGGAGGTATTCAACACGTCGAAATTACTTGGAACAGCGATCGCCCTGCCGAGTTGATTCAGCAGTTGCGGCAGGAGCTACCCCAGAGCCTGATTGGAGCGGGCACACTGTTGACCATAGACCAGGTGCAAACAGCGATCGCGGCTGGGGCGCAATATTTGTTCACCCCCCATGTTCATCCCAAATTGATTCACACTGCGGTCGCTCAAGACGTTCCCCTGGTCGCGGGGGCGCTGACTCCCACCGAAATTGTCACGGCATGGCAGGCCGGAGCCACTGGGGTGAAGATCTTTCCAGTACAGGCGGTCGGTGGAGCCGATTATGTGCGCAGTTTGCAGGGACCACTGGGCCACATTCCGCTGATTCCAACGGGTGGGGTAACGGTGCAGAACACGCTGGAGTTCTTGCAGGCAGGGGCGATCGCGGTGGGGCTATCAGGCGACTTATTTCCTCCATCTGCTGTGCAAGCAAACCACTGGGACACCATCACCCAGCGCGCCACAACCCTGCTGGCCAATCTGCAACAGTTTGTAAGGTCTTCTCAAGAAAAGTAGAGAAATTTAACGCTTCGCCGGGGGTTCAAACTAATACCCGATCGCCACAGCATAGGATTGGACAGGAGCGAATCTATGAACATAAAGACAGCACTCAAGCCTTGGGGTTGGAGCGGCATCATAAGTCTCAGCCTGGGGATTGGCCTCGCCGCCGGGAACCTAGAGCCAGGGCAGGCGCAACCGCGGCTCATTGCCCAACAGGCTGCGGCGATGCAAACCCTGAAGCAATCTGGCCAACGCTGGATTGAAATTGATCTATCAAGCCAACGGTTGTATGCCTGGGAGGGCGATCGCCCCGTCTATGCCATCCTGGTCTCAACGGGCAAAACGGCCACCCCCACCCCCACCGGGCGATTTGCGATTCAATCGCGCCATCGTTACGCTCGGATGCAGGGCGACGATTACGACGTGCCTGATGTTCCCTACACCCTGTATTACCATCGCGGCTATGCCATTCATGGAGCCTACTGGCATCATCGCTTCGGCACCCCGGTGAGTCATGGTTGTACCAATGTTGCAGTCAACCATGCCCGCTGGCTATTTAACTGGGCCGCTGTGGGCACACCAGTCGTGGTGCATGATTAACGGGCTCAACAGGATTCGAACCTGTGACCGATCGCTTAGAAGGCGATTGCTCTATCCTCTGAGCTATGAGCCCCAGAACCCAACCTAATGGTGAGGATCTTTTCCCTATTCTAGGCAAACCAACAACAAAGCAGGTTCAATCTGGAAGTTCTAAGTTACTCTGAACGATAGCCCTCACTTGAGGATAACTTCGTTGCCTGCTAGCGGATCAATTTGCTTACAGGCTATAAGCTTACAGTATTCACGCTCCGTTTAGATTACGCTGACCTGCTGTAAGGCTATCCTCGGTTTGCGATCGCTATCCCGCCCGACAGGAGTCATTTCGAGCGTCATGTTTATTCTGAAACGTCAGGATGTTGAGATTTCGAGCATTCAGCACCCAAAACGGGATCAACAAATCCCGATCCTGACCTATCAGGGCCAAACCTTTCGCTTGATTAGTGTCTTTAATGCAGCGCAAGAAGAAGATGCCAAAGCCTTTTGGCGCGACTTGACGGATAACCAGGGCAAAGCCTGTGTTTTGCTGGAAGAACCCGAGCGCTACAGTGTGTGGGGCAAAATTCGGTTGGAACAATTTGCCCATGAGGTGGAAGAACCCGCCCCAAACACGAACTCCAATCCGGCTCTAGTGCGGGGGTGTCTTCTCATGTTGCAGGCGGTTTCTATTGATGTCGAAGATTTGTTAGGGCACCGCCAAGCTGGGCTGTTTCAAAAAGACTTAGCGGATGTATTCAAGCAGTGGCGATTTCCGCAGGCGGATACGGCTGATGCGGTGAAATATGTGTTAACGATGGATCCCCTCGGTTCAGCCCAACTTCCCATCTGGCAAGAACATCACCTCAACACGCTCCTGCAAGAACTGCACCGCCTTGGAAAGTCTTACTTCGGGAATACAAGTTTTGCCCCCCGTGCCCTGGATGCATTGCAAGATTTGCCAGCGGCTGAATTGTCGCTATTTCGGGGCTGGTTAAATCGATCGCCTCTAGGCAAACTTTGGCACTAAATTGAGAACGATGGCCAGCCGCGCTCGCTGACTATCGCCGCATTTTTAATCTTGTTTCACCCGATTCATGAGTCCCCCCGGTTTCCACCGCAGCTACCCTGAGAACTAAACCTATGAGCAGTGTCGAAAAAAATTCCGGTTCCAAATCGTTCCTTTCGGTCCAAGCGATCGTGCTAGCGCTGGTGGGTTGGGCCGTCCTGGCGTTACTCTTCTTTGCCCTGTTTGGCATTACGGCTAGAGGCGAAACCCGCCCCCTCTGGTATTCGATCGGCACAACTGTGTTTGAAGTCATGGCCTTTTTGCTGGCGGCACTCCTCTGTTTTAGAAATTGGGGCAGTTCACAAATTGTCAGCGGTCGCAGCGTCTGGCTCAATATCGGGTTAGGCATGCTGTTTTATTTCATTGGCAGTCTGGTGTTCACCTATTGGGAACTGGTGCTGGGGTTGCAACCTGCGGTTTCTCCAGGTGATTTTTTCTTCATCCTGACTTACATTTTTCTGCTGATTGGGATGGTGCAAGCTGTATTCTCTCGTCGCTTGAACCTGGAACTTTGGCAAAAAGGGGTGGTGGTAGGCATTGCCGTGGTGGGGATTGCGATCGCCGTCGCACTGGCTACTAAACCAACTGAAGCCACAGCGCGCGCGCTTGTAGAAGCGCCAGTTTATGCTCAGGCTCAGCCACCGCATTTGCTAGTTCAATCACCCGCTCCAACGCCCGATGTCCCCGCGGCTCCGCCACCGCCAGAATGGGCCTTGAATTTAGAGCAACAACTCCAACCGCTAGAAGGGCCAGTCACCCTGTTTTACCTGGTGGTGGATACGATTCTTTTGGTGCTAGCCACTACGTTGCTGCTGGCCTTTTGGGGTGGACGGTTTTCCCAGTCCTGGCGCATGATTGCGATCGCGGCCTTTTTTCTATATCTGGGGGATATGTGGTTCAAGTACGCCACGCGCGACCCCAATTACCAAAGTGGGAGCTTACCCGAAGTGGCCTGGGTCTTTAGTGGCGTGTTTTTTGGGATTGGAGCCGCTTTGGAGTACGACCTTTCCATGCGATCGCGCCGAACCACTTCGCGCCGCCGTTAACTTGGAAAAACCGGTAAGTTGGGAAAAACCCCACCAGAACGCACTGAACCCATGCTGAAGATTGGTAATTCGACATACAATGAAGCAGGCTAAAGTCGTCTCTTGGTGCCTGCACAATCAATGACCGCTCGCAAACTCTCTGATCCAGAAAAGCAGGACATTCTGCATCTCTACCGTACAACTGGGGAAACATCGTCCTCCCTGGCTAATCAGTACGGGGTAAGTACGTCTACCGTGAGTCGGCTCTTGAAAAGCTCCTTACCGGCGGATGAGTATGAGGCTTTGATCCAGCAGAAGCGATCGATGCGCGTGACAGAGGTAGTCCCAGAGGCCAGCAACGTTCAACCTGACCAACTTGCCGCAATTGAGACAGCAGTCGCAGCAGACATTGAACTGCCCATGCAGGAGCCACTGGAACCAGAACCGGAACCCGTTGTGGTAGAGTCGGCATCTGGGAAATCTAAGCCCATCTTGCGGCGCACCAAACGGCGGTCGAGCTTACCCACCGACGGAGAGGAAGCTGAAGTCGAACAGTTGGAAGTGCCCCTGGCAGGTTTGGCCGCCGATCATAGAAAGTCGCAGGCGATCGATCCGCTATCTGCCGAGGCTGAGGTACTGAAGGAAATTTTGAGCCAGAACGTGATCGAACCGGACGAAGAAGATTTGGCCGATGATCTAGACGACGAACTGGACGACGAAGATGAAGATGAAGATGACGAAGATTTTGACGGCGTTGATCAGCCTTTACTGGTGAGTAGTGGCTTGAAGGAAGGCTTTGCCGTTCAGATTCTGCCATTAGAAGACGCTCCCATCCCGCGCACCTGTTATCTAGTCGTCGATCGGGCGGCAGAATTGGTGGCTCCCCCACTCAAAGATTTTGGCGACTTGGGCCAGATTCCCGCTGAAGAAGTGCAGGCTAAAACCCTCCCTATTTTCGACAACCATCGTATTGCCAAACGCTACTCTAATCCCCGCACGCAACGGGTAATCAAGCTGCCGGATGGCCGGATTTTATCCAAGACATCCTCTCATCTGCGAGCGAAGGGCATTACCCGCTTGTTAATTGATGGGCGAGTATACGCTTTGAATTAACCCAGCTATTCCCAGCGGAAACTCTGTGCGCTGGCTGTTTCTCAGCCAAGCGTTTGGGCTACTCTTCGTCATCTGGAGCAGGCACAGAGCCAAACACAAGGGGGACGAGCGCCGTACCGATCGCGCCGATGCCAGCGCTGAAGGCCAACATCACGCCAAACGGAATCTCGATCGATTGGATGGTCAAGAAACGAAACGAAACGGGGGTAAAGTTCTGCACAGCCAAAATTGCCGCGGCTCCCATCCAGGTAGCCAGAAGCAGCGACGTTAATGTAGTGGCGAGTGTTTTCATCGATTTACGGTAAGCTGGCCTATCGCTTTCCAGGCTAGCGCGATTTGGCAGTAAAAAACCCGCGATTGGAGTGCGGGTTGGGTGTACCTATGAGTGCTTCAGTGATAACAACATTCGCGATCGCAGCAATTCCGTAAAGACCTTAAAAAAGATCAGGCATGAATTCTAAACCTGTGTGAAGCCTTAATTGACCGCTCTGCCATTCATGGTCAACTGTCAACAATTCCACGGCGACGCCCGCGAGCAAGCAAGCAATTTCTGGGGCCGTTGATTGGATGCTGAGTTGCAGCCGCGCTTCTAGTTGCTCTAGCGGTATTAAACTTTGCATGGGCGCAGGGAATTGGACGATCGCGCCTGCTGGCATCTGCCAATTCTCCGACACAAAGCGACCAGTTGTTAAATCAATCCACCATTGTTCCCGCTCTGACTCGATTTGCAGCACCACCATCCAGCGTAAGATACCCGTTTGCCATGCAACATCCGGTTGCAGGATCTGGCAGTTTCGCCCTCCCAACCATTGCATGCCCTCAAAGGAAACCCGCGTGATGTGCCACAACAGCTTAGGGATTAACTCATCAAACAACAGTTCGGGTTGCAGCAAGCAAAATGTTTTGTTGAAACCAGCGGCGGAGATTTTAGCCAGTCGATCAGCCTCCTGCACAACGGGCAGCACAGCATCTTGCCAATTTGCAGTTTGCCGGAGCCAATTCAGCGATCGCCCCAGTTCTTGCCGCAAACCACAGCGCATTAGCTCGTCTGTGATGCTGGACTCAACCAGACGGACGATCGTCGTTTCCACCAACGCTGAGGTTGGCATTTCAACGATCGATACAGGGGTGGTGGCGTAATAGGCTTTGGAAGGGGTGGTCTGAGCCACAGAGCGGAGTTCCTGTTCCTCCAAAAGTTCGGCTTCAATCAATGGTTGCTCGGCTAGATCAAGCCGCTGCTCAGGCGAGGCGGGCATAAACACAAACTTCAGTTGCAATTGCGCCAGACCCGACTGCCATTGGCGAGTAGGGGCCAGCCAGTCGATCGTAAGCCCGCCTAACCAGGAACGCAAAACGGGTTGCGTCGCGCTTAGTTCCTGAGAAATCCCAACCAATGCTTGTTCCAGTCGGTCTGCAGCGGTGGCTGGAGTTGCCTCGCTGTGCAGCGATCGCGGTTGGGGTAGCTCCCACCCCAAGTAATTTGTATCTAGATCAATGGCCTCTTCCAGGTAGAACGAGGCTTGCGGCTGATTCCCCGTTGCCAAATCCAACCGAGCGATCGTCGTTGGCGTTTGAACATGTAACTCGACTGCCAAACGCAGCATGCCCGTCACCCAAGCTGGCTCCGCTGATTTGAGCTTGACCTCAACACCCTCAATTAACTGCATTGTGGTGTAGGAGTTGCGCACAATGCTCCACAACAGTTGGGGAACCAGAGTTTCGACCAGGATGTAGGCAGCTTCAGATGGAATAGACTCATCATCAACCTGGAGTAAGTCCACAATCTCGCCGGTTTCATCCTGAACATAGGGCAGCAAGCTTTCCAGCGGAAACGGGTGATCTGGTTTGAGCGATCGCAGCCGCTGAATTAGCTCTATCAAGTGCTGCATGCTCTCAACTGCTGCATTTGAGGGATTCCCTGGCTGCGTCAACGGCTCCAGGCAGGTGCGATCGGCTACTTTCAGAATCGTTTTCAGCAACGATTCAGTCCCCATTAGCTGATGTTCGTGGGCATCCGGTTGCAGTACGTCGTCGATCGCCAAAAAATTAGAAAAACCGGCCATGTGAAAACTCCCAGCCACTTCATCATCGCGTGCTTGCAACAAACTCTTCTCAGAATGCCCAACTTTTTTTAGTTCCTAAATGGCAGCCTTGCCCCAAGATGGGCGGAAGCGACCTAAAATCAAGTCTGTGGCAACTACGCTCTGAGAGCTTGCAATGATTTCATTTTTACTGCCCGCATTTCAATTTACGTCACCTGGACCAGAAGTTCCGTTTCTGCAATGGGGGAACTTTTCGGTGCGGTGGTATGGGTTGCTGATTGCCTCTGCGGTGCTAATTGGCGTTACTCTCTCCCAAAATCTGGCGCGGCGGCGCAATGTGAATCCAGATCTCGTCAGCGATCTAGCGATCTGGCTGGTGATCGGCGCGATTCCCTGTGCGCGGCTTTACTATGTTTTGTTTGAATGGGAAGACTATGCTCAGCGTCCAGCTGATATTTTGGCGATTTGGCAAGGCGGGATTGCAATTCATGGCGCGATTATTGGCGGACTCATCGCAGCGTTAATTTTTTGCCGAATTCAAAAAGTTCAATTTTGGCAAATGGCCGATTTGATTGCGCCTTCGCTGGCATTAGGGCAGGCGATCGGGCGCTGGGGCAATTTCTTCAATTCAGAAGCATTTGGCCGCCCCACCGATTTGCCGTGGAAGCTGTTTATTCCGTACAATGCCCGCCCACCGGAATACAAGGGAGCCGAATATTTCCATCCCACGTTTCTCTACGAGTCTCTCTGGAATGTTGCAATTTTTGCCCTGCTAATGGCGCTTTTTTCACGAGATTTGAAGGGCAAGCCAAAACTTCAGACGGGCACAATTTTTCTGGTGTACCTGATTACGTATGGTTGTGGCCGCTTTTGGATTGAGGGTTTGCGCACCGATAGCTTGATGCTGGGGCCATTACGGATTGCGCAAGTGGTCAGTCTGGTCTTTATTGCGATCGGGAGTTTGGGGTTACTGTATGGGTATCGCTTTGGGCGATCGCTACCCGATGTCGCCCCCCCCCCAACAGAACCCTCCTCCCCATCGGGCCGGTCTTCGTGACCTGGTAACTGGAGTCGGCAGGCTCAACCCGAAGGCCCCAAATTAAACATGACAAACACTAGCCGTTAAAAACGTTAGAAACTAGAAAACCCCAGAGGGTTACTCCAGGGCTAAATCAGGGTGCATCTACCAATCTATTCTTCTAGCTGTTAAGGTGTGATCCGGAGGAAATTCAAGCAATTCTTGGACTGCCTCCCACCTACCATCCATTTCTAACTTCTATGACGACTTCTCCCCTCTCTGGCATGGTGTATATCGTTGGGGCTGGTCCCGGCGATCCCGAACTGTTAACCATGAAAGCTCAACGGCTTCTGGCTCAGGCTGATGTGATTCTATTTGCCGATTCCCTGGTGCCAAAATCTGTGCTGGAGGGAGTGCGCCCTGATGCCGAGCTAATTCGCACAGCCCACAAAACCCTGGAAGAGATTTTGCCGTTGCTGACCGATCGCGTTCGCGCGGGGAAATCAGTGGTGCGGCTGCACTCCGGTGATCCTTGCCTGTATGGTGCGGTTCAAGAGCAGATGTATGCCCTTTTAGACGCTGACATCCCCTTTGAGGTTGTCCCTGGGATCAGTGCCTTTCAAGCAGCATCCGCGCGCTTGCGAGTGGAATTAACACTACCGGGATTAGTGCAGTCAATTATTTTGACCCGGATCAGTGGCCGGACACAAGTGCCAGAAACGGAAGAGTTGGCTGGTCTGGCTGCGCATCAAGCGAGTCTGTGTCTTTATTTGAGTGCCCGTCATGTGGCACAGGCTCAACAGGAATTGCTACAACATTACGCCCCCTCAACTCCCGTAGCTGTTTGCTTCCGCTTGGGGTGGCCCGATGAGAGAATTTGGTTAGTTCCACTGGCAGAAATGACCACAATTACGCAGCAAGAAAATCTCATTCGCACGACGCTATATGTGATTAGTCCGGCTCTGGCTGCCGCCACGGTGCCGCCTGAGATCGCGCGTTTGGGTAACATCGCCACCCTGAATCAAACCCGATCGCGCCTTTATAATCCTGACCACAGCCATCTCTTCCGCCCTGCTCAGTCATAGTCGAACGTTATGCATGTTTATGCGTTAATCCACCGAGCGGCGATCGATCTTGCCCTGCCAAGGGGAGTTGATCAGGTGCTAGAAACCATCTCCTGTGGACAACTGGCAGCCGTGGTCGAGTCAGGATTAGCCTTAGAGCCGTTGCAAGCGGATGACACTAAATTGCTGGAGGCTGTGTTGGCGCACGATCGAGTCATCCGGGAATTGTTTTTGCAAACGACCGTCCTGCCATTGCGGTTTACGGCCTTTCCTGATCGAGAAAGTTTGCTGGCTGACTTGCAAACCAATCAGCAAACCTACCTGAATACATTGACTCGTTTGCAGGGTCAAGCTGAGTATGCCGTTAAGTTTGCAGCGCGCCCAATTGCGCTCGAACCAGTCGCTCCCAATTTGACCGGGAAAGCTTACTTCCTCGCCAAAAAGCAGCACTATCAAGCGCAACAACGCCAGCAGGAGCAGGCAGACGCTGAATTCAAGGCCCTAACCGCCGCGATTGATCACCATTATCCGGTTACCATTCAACCAAATTCGCAGCAAATTTATATTCTCGCGAAACAGAACAGTTCTGCACTCCTGGAAAAACAACTCTCGCACCTCAGTTCTCAAGCATCCTGTTGGCATTTGACTGTAGGAGAAGCATTACCGCCGTTTCACTTTGTTTAAGTCATGGGAGGCCTTGCGAATCGGTTCCATTCATACGGAAGTCATGTAACGTTTCTCAGAGAACGGCTGGAATGATGGAAATGTTTCCAACTCATGTCAGGTGACCAGCGGTAGACGTAGCGACTGCTTAACCCTTTTGCACAACCGCAGTTCAGTTCCTTGCGGATTCCACTGCACTTTGTCAAAAATCTGATGCAGAATGTAAAGGCCCCGACCACATTCCTTGTCACAGCAAGAAACCGTCTCATCCAGGTTTGCCAAACAATCCTTTGAGGGCTTGAAGCCGCTACCTTGATCCGAAATGACCCACCAATACTGGTCAGCAATCACAGAAAAGCGCACTAAAACAGTCTTGTCGGGATCAAGCTTGTTGCCGTGCTTGGCTGCATTCACTAACGCCTCCTGCAATCCCAGACGAACTTCTTGTTTCCACTGCTGGGGAATTTCCGAGAGGAGTAAATCCAAAATCGGAACAAGGTAAAGCGTCGAGGCAAAGCTGACAGTATTCCAATGACGTTTAGCCGGACGGGACGAGACAGCTATCACTCAGAAAAACCCCGTAGCTTACAAATGGACAAAAAATCTTTTCGTAAACGTGCTTAGTTTCGTAGCCTAATGATGAAATCTAACCGTGAAAACTCGGAGTGAGTCGAAAAAGAATTGATGAATTGTCAAAGGAGTTATTCAAATTTTTCAGAGAAGCAAATATCTCAAATACATGAGATGCCTCTTAATTGAGAGCAGCTTGACCTCTCTTTACCTAAAATATAACAAAGGATTGGCCCCAAAGACACCCCTGATACGAATTTTCAATGGTGGGTAACCTGTCTTATTCTGGATTGAAATCAGAAGCCAATCTGGTATCTAAAATGACTGTTCTAAGCAGCGGAAGTCTTTCTCTACTTCTGCCCACAATGAGCGATTATGCGGATCGGTTCGTAAAGCCTTTTGCAAGTAAAGTCTGGCTTTATCGGGTTGTCGATCGCGAATCAAATGTCGGCCCCATTGCTGATACACGATCGCCTGCCATTGCGACACTTCCGAATCTTGTGGCAACCGGCGCGCTAACCCCTCAACCAGGGCAATTGCCCGCGGAAACCGCTGCGTTTTAAGTAACTCTTGCAGTTGACGGTAGCAACCCACTTTTAATTGAGCTTCTACAGGCGACAGTTTGGGATCGAGCTGGAGTTGAACTGGCTTCCTCGTATTCTTTTCGGGAGGTGAAGAGCGGCCAGGGCGACGTTCACGCGCTGTGGAGGCATAGCCCGGATGTTGGCCAGTGGTTGCTTCCGCCAATGCGTTCAGTAAACACTTATACGCCGCTGTAATTTCGATGAATTTATCTTTAGCTCGCTGATCACCAGAACTCACATCGGGGTGGTAGCGCCGTGCCAGTTGACGATAAGAGGCCTTCACATCTTGGAATGTTGCCCCTGAGGACAATCCCAACACTTGATAGCAGTCAGCCAGGTTCATGAAAAAGCGATGGACAGAAAGTATATGAATTCTGCCATCGCTGCGCTAATTTGGCGAATATTCGTAGAATTATTGCGGATTCAGGGTTTCAATGACCTGGTCAATCAGGCCGTATTCCTTGGCTTCCTGCGCAGACATAAAGTAATCGCGATCGGTGTCCCGTTCGATCTTTTCCAGGGGGTGCCCGGTGCGTTCTGCCATCAGAATATTGAGTTGTTGCCGAATGCGCAAAATCTCTTTGGCTTCAATTTCAATATCGGTCGCCTGACCACGACTGCCACCCAGGGGTTGGTGAATCATGATCCGGGCGTGGGGGAGGGCGAGCCGTTTGCCTTTGCTGCCAGCAGTCAGGAGGAACGCTCCCATTGAGGCCGCTAGACCAACACAGATGGTGACCACTTCTGACTTAATGTGTTGCATCGTGTCAAAAATCGCCATGCCCGCAGTGACTGAACCACCCGGTGAGTTGATGTAAAGGTAGATGGGTTTTGATTGATCGTCTGAGTCCAGGTACAGCAGATAGGCTACGATCGCGTTAGCAATCCCATCATCGACCTCTTCAGACAGAAAAATAATGCGTTCGCGAAACAAGCGATCGTAAATGCTAATCCATTGCTCATAACCGCCACCAGGAAGACGGTAAGGCACGCTGGGAATACCGATTGGCATAGGAAAACTCCTTCAGAGGGGGAGATGAGTAGGTGGGGGGTGGGAATTTACCGTAGAACGGTGGCAGTGGGTAAGGCTATATTTTTGGGGCTTTCCAAAACGCGATCGATCAACCCGTACTCCTTGGCCTGTTGAGGCGTCATATAAAACGTCCGATCCATGTCTTTCGCCAGTTTCTCCAGGGATTGCCCAGTGTTTTGAGCCAGAATCTCTAGAATCAGGGCACGCTTCGCAATCACTTCCCCCGCGTTGACCTGGATATCACTAGCCTGACCACGAGTTCCAGACAAAGTGTGGTTGAGAGCAATCATGGAATTAGGGAGACTGCCGCGTTTTCCCTTGGTGCCAGACGATAACAAGACCGCAGACATCCCGATCGCCTGCCCTAAGCAAATCGTGACGATTTCTGACTTGACGTGTTGCATCGTGTCGTAAATGGCTAACCCAGCCGCCACCGACATCAACCCTGAACTTTCATCCGTCATCCCTGCCGCCACGGGATCACCGTAGGAGTTGATGTAGATGTAAATTGGCTTACTTTGGTCTTCTGAGTCGAGGTACAGGAGGGCCGACACGAGCGAATTGGCCAGACCGGCAGTTACAGGTTGATTCAGAAAAATAATTCGTTCTTGGCTTAAGCGCGTGTAGATATTGACCCACTGCCAGTAGGGGCTACCGGGAAGGTTATAGGGGACACGCATCAATTCATCCATCAGTTACCAGCCTCGTCCATTAAGTCAATGCGGGAATCTGTTTCGGTAAGTCTTTGGCACTTTCCAAAACGCGATCGATGAGTCCATACTCTTTTGCTTGGGGAGGAGTCAGGTAATACATGCGATCGGTATCTTTGGCAATCTTTTCAGGGGGTTGACCCGTGTTGCGCGACAAAATATCCAGGGTGGCTTGCTTATTCGCCAACACTTCTTTCGCCCGAATTTGAATATCAGTAGCCTGACTGCGTCCCATGCCCATGCGGGGCTGGTTCAGGACGATCGTTGCGTGGGGCAAACTAGCCCGATAACCTTTCGTGCCAGCAGAAAGGATCATGGCGGCGGTTCCCATGGCCTGCCCAATGCAGATCGTATGCACAGGCGGCTTTACGTAGTTGATGGTGTCACAAATGGCAAAGGCTTCAGTTTCCTGGCCGATCGCGTCACCGGTGTACCACGATGTGCCCGTGGAGTTGATGTAGAAGAAGATGGGTTTTTCGGGGTCGTTAAATTGCAAGTAGAGGAGTTGCGCAATGATCAGCTTGGTTACGTCCACCCCAAGTTGCCGTTTGAAGTCATCCGATGACACAAGGGGCAACCCCAAGTAAATAATCCGCTCCTTCAACAGCAACGATGGAAGGTCTGGAGGCGGAGTTCGATAATACGCATCTCCGTAGTAAGGAGATTGAGCAGCCTGGATCGGTGACATAAGTTTTATTCAGATTGATGAGAACAAAAGCGCTGTTTATTCATACTAGCGTGTGGAGCGAGACTCGCGACGACGGGCTGCGATCCGAACGATCCCCTTTAAAACTCAAAGAGCGCATGCCAGACGGCCTGCGCTTCAGAATCTTGATGCTTCCTTTCCAATCCGATCGCTTTCGTACAAGGAAATTAGTACAAAGCTTCTTCTTGGTGCGTGATGATGGTGCAGTCAGAAGTTGGGTAAGCGACACAGGTCAACACGTAGCCCGCTTGAATTTGGTCATCATCCAGGAAGGATTGATCAGACTGATCAACAGCACCAGCTTGAATTTTACCCGCACAAGTCGAGCAAGCACCTGCACGGCAGGAGTAGGGGAGGTCAATACCTTGCTCTTCAGCCGCGTCAAGGATGTACTCATCATCGGGAACTTCGATGGTGGTGTTCAAACCTTCCGCTTCATTAATTAAGGTAACTTTGAAAGTTGCCATGAGTGATCCTCTCGATATGGATACAGCGCATTAATAGACCAGAGAAAGCCATGCGGTAATCTTTTGATTAAGACTACTTAACATTGTCAATCTCACCATTTTTGATACTACGGGATAAATCCACCATTCGTACCGCCAGCACCGTCCTTAGTCGAATGGGATTCGTAATGAAAAGAGCTGATTTAATCTGCTTATCTTATAGGACTGGAGAGAAATTTGAAATTGAGCGATATGAAGCCAGTGCGGGAGTTCTTCCAAAACACCAGCTTAAGCTAGGGGGACAAAGCATGATAATTTCTTATGAATCAAATGATGCAGGGTAGATGATGCAAGTTGGGTTAATTGGCACAGGCTATGCCGCCAAATTACGGGCAGAGTATTTACAAACAGAGTCTCGAGCCAAATTGGTTGCGATCGCGGGGCGAGACTTGGAGCGCACCCAAACCTTTAATCAACCGTATGGGGCAAGCGTTTGCGCATCCTGGGCAGAGCTACTGGCACGACCTCATATCGACCTGGTGATTATTTCCACGATTAATCAAGCGCATGGGGCGATCGTGCGGGCGGCGCTGAATGCTGGTAAGCACGTCGTCGTGGAGTACCCCCTTTGCCTGGATGTTGCTGAGGCAGAAGATTTGATTGCTCTGGCAGCCGTAAAACAGAAACTTCTACATGTCGAGCATATTGAACTTCTGGGGGGGGTGCATCAAGCGCTCAAAGCCTCACTGCCACTGGTGGGGAACGTGTTTTATGCTCGCTACGCCACGCTAAAGCCAGAACGTCCAGCCCCGCAAAAATGGACCTATCACCTACCAGAATTTGGCTTTCCGCTGGTTGGAGCTTTGTCCCGGGTACATCGATTGGTGGATTTGTTTGGAAGGGTGACGAGTATCGCCTGCCACGCCCAATTTTGGCCAGCAGATCGCAGTCAACCAGTTGCCGCGCCGCTTCCCACGGGCTATTACACCACATGTCTGTGTGCAGCGCAGTTGCAGTTTGCCAGTGGGGTGATGGCAGAGGTCACTTACGGGAAGGGGGAAGCCGTGTGGCAAGCAACCCGATCGTTTGAAGTCCAGGGCGAGCAAGGAGCGTTGCAGTTTGTCGGAGAAGCTGGAACCTGGATCAATGCCAACGGGACTCAACCCATAACGGTTGGGGGACGGCGGGGGCTATTTGCTCAAGATATGGCGATCGTGCTGGATCACTTGCTCACTGGGGCACCCCTGTATATTACGGCGGCGGCCAGCGCCTACACGTTAACCGTGGCGGATGCGGCCTACCGCTCAGCGCTACAAGGCGGCGCACTGGTTACCCTATAGCCTTTATCCACTCCGCCCCAGGTAGCGCAAAATCCCTCGCGCGATCGCCGCAGCCATGCGACTCCGGTAAGCTGGATCTCGCAGGCGAGCAGCATCTTCAGCGCCGGTCACAAAGCCTGTTTCCACCAGCACTGAGGGCATGGAGGTGTGGCGCAAAACGTAAAAGCGCGCTTGCCGCACCCGCCGATCGCGGACACCCGTCTCTTCTAGTACTGTCCGATGAATCACAGCCGCCAGTTCTTTGCCAGAGTTGAAGTAATAGGTTTCCAGGCCGTTGATATCTGGGCGAGACATGCTGATGGCATTCGCGTGGATGCTCACAAAAACAGTGGCGTTCGCTCGATTCGCCATTTGCACCCGGGGTTCCAGGCCCAAGTCATACTCGGCGTTCCGCGTGAGGACGGCGGCAATGCCTTGCTGCTCCAAGAGGGCCGCCACCTGACGACTGATATCTAACACGATGTCCGTTTCTCGCAATCCCCCAATGCCCACGGCTCCTGGATCGGGGCCACCGTGACCTGGGTCAACAATGACGATCGGTTTGCCCGCGGGAATACTGGGCAGGGTGGGGGTAGGGCGGGGCGTTGGCGCGATGGGGAACAGGCTGGGTGGGGGCACGTCTGGCGCTTGCGGCACATTGAGTGGTTGACTATCCACTGCGGGGGCGTTGGCCAATTCCTGGTTATACTCCGGTGGCGGCAATTCGATCGTCCAATTACGGGCTGTTGTGTAGCGAAAGCGAATTCGGTTGGGATCGAGGATGTAGCCAGGAGCAAGTTCCAACACGATGCGGGTGGTGCTGCGATCGAACTGGGCAATGCGCATGGCCGTAATGGTGCCACTGTACTGCTCCAACAACTTCGGGCGACCTAACCGCGTCCCGGGCAAATCAATCACTAACCGGGTGGGATTAAAGACAATTTGAGCCTGCGGTTGCACGCCAACATCGGTTCTGAGTTCTAAGCGATTGGTGCGTTGATCAAATTGCCAGGATTGAAGCATTGCGGCTTCGGCGATCGATGTCAGGAGACACCAAAAACCAAATAGCCCGGAGAGGAACCAGCGTATCTTCACAGTCGCAACCTCGTGTCACCAGTCTCAAGGAGGAATTTATGTCTGCATTCCCTGACTGAGTTGCCAGCTTAACATGTTCCCCTGATTTCGCACCGGCAGGAAATCGGATTGACACACGCCTGTCATGAAATTGAGGTGCCTACTGGGTGGGTTAATCGTTGGTGCGTTTGGCGAGGGCATCGATCGCATCACCCAGGGCCGTTGTTAGGCTCTTGCGGGTTTGGGTATGGTCCGCTTGTTCCTGTTCCAGGGCTTGCTTCAAGCGATCGCACTCCACCAACGCTTGAATTAGATGAGAGCGTAATTCCACTTCAGTCTGCAAAGCCCCCACTTTGGCCTGAATATGCTCCAGGTTAGTATCTCCTCCGGGTTCTAGGAAACCAGTGCCTTTTAACTGTTGGACTTCTTGTTGCAGGGTTGCGATCGCCTGTTTCGCTTGATTCGTCTCCACGCGCCGCTGCTGCGCTTCCGTTTCATACCGTTGCTGCCAGTTGATCGCGCTCGCATAAGCATCCTCCCGCTCTCGATGGGCATCGGCAAGTTGCTGCTTCAATGACTTAATTTCATCCAACCACTGCGTTACGTTCTGGGTCATCCTGGCTCCTTGCAGTGCAATATTCAAAGCAGTCTAGCGGAGTTAATCGGGAGAATCTACTAAATATTCAGAAGCTTTGTTAGCGGCGTGGGCGCGGGCAGAATAATCAACAGCAAAATTGCCAGGGCTGCGATCCCCCACAGATCACGGCGATTATCCAGTTCTGTAACATCGTTTAGGGTTGGCTCATCATTTGCTGGAATCAGAAACAAGATGATCGCCCACAACATCAAATAACGTTGGGCAAAGGACAGTAAGAGCAGCAGCAAGCGCGCAACTTGCCCCACCATTGCTCCCGATCGTTGACCTAACATGGCATGCACAATGTGGCCACCATCCAATTGGCCCACAGGCATCAAGTTGAAGGCCGTTACGACCAACCCTAAACAACTAGCGACCGCGACCGGGTGCATTTTAATTGCCGTTTCAGCCGTTAGGACACCGCCTAACATCAACTTGCTGAGCAGCGTGAGCAATAAGGAAAATTTGGGGTCAAAGGCCAGGAAATTAAAGAGTTGTGGGTTTTGTGGCATGGGCACTACTTCTGAATGCGCCAACCCCCAGATCAGGAGCGGCAGGGCGATGAAGAATCCCACCATTGGCCCAGAAATTCCCACATCGAAGAGAGCTTTCCGATTGGGGATGGGCGATCGCAGTTGAATAAACGCGCCAAAGGTGCCAAATGGAAACCAGGGCAACGGCAGAACCGGAATAAAGTAGGGCAATGTGGCTCGAATGTTATAACGCCGCGCCGAGAGATAGTGGGCCAGTTCATGGGATCCCAAAATCAGCAGCAGCGAGAGGGCGTAGGGCAATCCTTGCAGCAGCACGTCAGGCGATACATTCTGCAACGGTTGTTCACCAGAGCCAAGTTTACCGGCAATCTGTAACCAGGCGAAACACGTTGTCAGGAAGGTGATGAGCAGCAGCGTCAGGGCCAGCACGGGCCGGGAAGGGGTCGCTGGGGTGGCATGGCCAGATGACTTGGCGTAGGGATTTGCAACAAGCGCGAAAAATGGTTTACCGTTGGCTCCTTCCTGGAACACCACCAGAAACCGATCGCCAAACTGCTGCTCCACATTTTTTCGAATCGTCTGATAAGCCACTTCAGGCTTGCTGCGTAACTGCCCTCGACAAATCACCGCTTGGGGACGATATTCAATATCTTGCAGGTAATAAATTGACCAGGGAAAACACGTCTGCAAATCCCGTTCTTCTGATTTGTCGATCGGTTTCGGCGTTTTCACCTCCAACGGCGTTTCCGGGCTTGCGTTTGGCTCTGTCTCTACCGCTTGCTTCGGTGGCGTGGTAGGGGATGGCATGCGGCCCCACTGGATTAAAGACCAGTACAGCAACAAACAGACGACTAATGGAACAATAACCAAATAAGCTGGCGGTGCAGTCCTCCGCTCACTATTGGCAACGGCCCAACCGCTCCAAATAAACGCTGGCATCATCGCTACAATCCACAGTAACCAAGTGGGTGTGCGCGTAACGCTAGAGACTCGCTGCACAATAAAGAAGGTGGTTAACCCCAGCAGAAGAAGTAAAAGTAAGGGATGCATTCGCCAATGTAAATGAACTGTGATTGATCTCTTTGGTCAAACAGCTGAGGACGAAACCAATCGCTCAAACACCGATTTTGAGTTAGACGCTTCGACTCGCCTCGTTCGGACTGAGCGCTCACACCGCAGTCTGCCACTCGCACGACGACGGCGATCGCTTTAACCCACGTTGAATCGTCTGGTCGCTTTTGTGATTGCCAAAGCAATTATGTTAGACCGATTCCGCCGAATTCATCAGAACTCGCTCAAAATTTAATTACTCATAACTGGGACGATCGCGATCGTGACTTTAAATTCTCAGCCCTCCCCTCCTCAACCCCGGATGCCCAAACCACCGCGTTTGGTATTTGGGCCAGCCTGCAACCAGGCATCCGCCGTCTATGCTTTTCCGCCCAACCGCGACACCTTAGGCGGCACGGCTTATCTGATTCTAGAAAACTCCAACATTTTGATAGATTGCCCTGCCTGGGATGAAAACACCCAGTCTTTTCTGCAAGCACAGGGGGGCGTCGAGTGGCTGTTTCTCACCCATCGAGACAGCATTGGTAAAGCTCAGGAGATCCAGAAAGCATTGGGCTGTGCGATCGTCATGCAAGAACAAGAAGCTTACCTGCTTCCGCATGCAACAGTGACCCCTTTCCAACACCGCTGCGATTGCACCCCCCAAACTCGCGCCCTTTGGACTCCCGGCCACACCCCCGGTTCGGCTTGTGTTTACCACAGCGGTTTAGGCGGCATCCTGTTCACTGGACGACATCTGCTCCCTACGCCTCAAGGCTCCCTGGCTCCGCTCAAAACCGCCAAAACGTTTCACTGGCCCCGCCAACTCCAGAGTGTGCAGAAATTGGTTGATGAGTTCGCGCCTGAAACCTTGGCGTGGATTTGTCCCGGTGCCAACCTTGGCTTTCTGCGAGGGAAGTTTGCTGTTGAAAATGCCTACGCGCAGTTAAAGCAAAGTCTGGTGGAAGCTTGAGAGAGATAGACGGAAGAGAAGATTCTGCCTATCGTTAGGAGAAGGCGAAACGGTTCAGTTGTCAGGAGAACGGTGTGGATACCAGCGAAATTCGGCGGGAAGCGAACACCCTGTACGCAGACATGCAGCCCATTTTGCAGATGGGGAAAGGGTTTGAACAAATTTTGCTGACCGATGTAGCGAGAATTGTGCTGCTCTGTGGGCAAAGCAACAACGACATCAGCGCGAATGAGTTGCTGGGGTTCCTTGTTTTTTATGCCCTGGTGAAACAAGACAAAGAGATGTTGAACGCACTGATGAACCGGTGGGATATTTCTCGTGATGTGCGCATTCGGTATCAAAAAGAAGCTGTGCAGGTGTTACTTGAGTTGCGCGGAACGATCGCCGAGAGTCAAGCTCTGGGGCTGCCCGCCATCCTCAAACAGCAAGACGAAGCAAAGGGCACCAACGTCCTGAACCCCACTGTCAACGCCATGTATCGATTTGCGCAGGCGATCGTCAAAGCCGATGGCCAAATCACCATGGAAGAAATGGCCGCATTGTCTCAGGTTTGGCAGATGCTGCACACCTACACTGCCCCTCAGCGCCCCCCCCAACCAACACCTACCACGCCAACGCCAGATTCGCCCCAAGCTCCACCCGCCGCCCCTCCTTCTCCAGCGGGCCTGGAGGCCGTGATGGATGAACTTCATCAGTTAATCGGCATGAACAACATCAAGGAGGAAGTGAAAACCCTAACCAACTTCCTGAAAGTGCAAAAAGTGCGAGAGGAACGGGGGTTGGCAACGACTTCCATTTCACTGCATTCCATTTTCAGTGGGCCGCCAGGAACGGGCAAAACAACGGTTGCCAGAATCGTGAGCCGAATTTTCAAAGAACTGGGATTTTTGGAGAAGGGGCATTTAGTGGAAACCGATCGCGCCGGTCTAGTGGCAGACTACATCGGCGGCACCTCTAAAAAAGTGGATGAAAAAGTGACCACGGCCCTGGATGGGCTGTTATTTATTGATGAAGCCTATGCCCTGACGCCCAAGGATAGTTCCCGCGACTTTGGCCAGGAAGCCGTGGATACTCTCCTGAAACGCATGGAAGATTATCGCAAACGGCTCGTTGTGATTGCCGCAGGCTACACCGATGAGATGGAACGGTTTGTGGAATCCAATCCGGGGTTGAAATCTCGCTTCAATCGCTATTTCTACTTCAATGACTATACGCCCGATGAATTGGTCGCCATCTTTAACAAGATGTGCAAAGACAGCCATTTTCAGCCGACAGAGGCGGCAAATGAGACCTTGAAAACGCTACTCACGGGTTTGTATGAACAACGCGATCGCACCTTCGGCAATGCTCGTTTGGTGCGGAATTTGTTTGAAAAAGCGATCGAGCGGCAAGCTAATCGCCTCGCCGTGATGAATGATCTGACAGACGAAATCTTGACCACTATCCTGCCAGAAGACATTCCCACAGTGGAAACGGTTGTTCCCGTCGAGCCAGAACCCGAGCCTCCAGCCGCAGTTTCAACCCCAGACCGGGATCGCTGGCTGGAACAATTCACCGCGGCCATGAACGAATCGCTGCATCCCTTGGGGACAATCGCAAAAGCCCGCTGGCGCGGCGATCGCCTCCAGATTCTATTTGAAGATCAGCCTGTGCCTGAAGCAAATACCATGGCCTCGATGACAGTCACACTCTTGAAGCGATCGCCGATCGAAGGCATTACTCGTATTCAGCTTTATGGCAAGTTGCCCGCAGATGAATTTCCCGAGTGGAGCCAGGAATTTGATCTGCAAAATGGAGCCTAATCGACCCTAACTGGCTGGTTTGACTGCAAAAGCACTGCAATGATTTCGAAGTTTTGGTGAAGATCGCCCCCTCAATCCTGTGCAAACACGAGACGACTGGTCGAAACTAAGGAGGGCTTCTCCCCGCGATCGCGCAACCATTTTTGACCCCCCTTTGGAGCAACCGAAACATGACCCACTCACCCTTAATTCCTGTCATCCTGGCTGGTGGCAAAGGCGAACGCTTCTGGCCTTTAAGCCGTCGGCATCGGCCCAAGCAATTCCTCAGTTTGGATGGCAGTGGGCGCAGTCTGTTACAGGCCACAGCAGAGCGGCTCCTGGAAATTGCGGGGGGGTGGCAGGAAATGTTCGTGATTACAGCCGCTCATCTGGCAACTGGCGTGCGAGAGCAGTTACCCAACTTGCCGGAAGCGAATCTCCTGGTGGAACCGGAAGGGCGAGACACGGCACCCGCAGTGGCCTGGAGTACCCTGGAAATTACGCGGCGATATGGGCGGAATGCGGTTGTGGGCTTCTTCCCAGCTGATCACTGGATTGCCGATGAGGACAAGTTTCGCGCCACCTTAAGGGCCGCCGCAGACTTGGCCACGCAAGAAACCGCGATCGTCACCCTCGGCATTGCCCCAACCTACCCTTCCACCGGCTATGGCTACATTCAGCAGGGTCATCCAACCGGCGATTACGGTGCTGGCTTCCCGGCCTACCAGGTCGATCGCTTCACCGAAAAACCCGATCGCCCCACTGCCGAAGAATTTCTCGCCACTGGCAAGTTTAGCTGGAACAGCGGCATGTTCGTGTTCCGGGCCGGCGTTGCCCTGGATGAGTTACTGACCTATGCCCCCGAAATCCTCAGTCCCTTGGAGGAACAGGGAGTGGCCGCCTATCCCGCTTTGCCCAAGAAGAGTATTGACTATGCTCTGATGGAAAAAACCCAACAGGCTTACGTCCTACCTGTTGCCTTTGGCTGGGATGACCTGGGCGACTGGAACGCGATCGAGCGCCTCCTGAAAGGGGAAGATCCCAACGTGGAATTGGCTCGTCACATCGGTCTGGATACTCAGGGAGCGTTGTTCTATGCTACGGATGATGATGATGTGATTGTGACGATCGGCCTGGAAGACACGGTCATTGTGCGGGATGGCAAAGTGACGCTGATTGTGAAAAAAGACCGCACCCAGGAAATCAAACACGTGCTGAAGGAAATTCAAGCCGATCCCAATCTCAAGCATCTGCTTTAGAGGAACCAAGCTGCTCATCAGGAGTAGGCACCTTATTTAGGGTGCTGGCAAATCGGAATTGCAACGCCTAATCAACCACGGGGCGTGGATGTAGCTGCATTGACTTTGCATCTTCCTCTTTGTCTTAAGGATCGTGAATTATAGCTATGGTCAGAACACTAAGGACATATCAAATGGCTGAACCGCCGATTTTGGGTAGGTGTTCTGACGCGCCTCTGCCACGTTTCACATGGCAGAGGCTATAAATAATCTGTGGGGTGGGTGTCTCACCCGCCCGAACGGGCAAGACGTTCGTGAGCAGTTTGGTCGAGCCTCTCTGTCGAGACCTCAGTCGAACGATGCCCATCCCCCAAAAATTGCAAGTTACTTTAATTCTTATTCCTCGGCGTTCTGACCATAGTTATATATTTTGTTAGACCGCAAGGCTGTTTGTAGGGAGCAAGAGGCTAGCACACAATACGTTGCTCAAAAAGCCTCAAATTATTGTTGAGGTGTGCTTAGTAATTAAGGTTCAAATCTAATACTAAATCGGTAAATACTAATTATTCTGCGTCAATTCCTTCCCACATTTGAGACAGTGGGATTCTCTGCCCGGAAGTTACCTGTTGCAAAGCTCTTCGTAAACTTGCTTTTATATCTTCAACTGAAGTGTCGTCTGGGTCTTGCTCAGATTCTATTATTTGCTCAGGGTACAAAATAATCACACGAACAACCCCTTGAGCAAATAAAGGCACAGGCTCATTAAGGGACAAGTTTCCCTGCTCATCTACAACACCTGTAACTTCAACTGCCCTCATAACTACGACCTCAACCCATTTAGATTAAGGATAACTGACTCTTACAGGATTGCGAACTTTTCAGCAGAGATCTCTTATCTAATCATTTCTGTAAAACTCATTTAAGATATCGCGGATCTCCTTGATACTGATATCCTCACGATCTGATTTTGCGTAAATTGTTAAGAGTAGTACAGATGTTGGTGACTCAATCTGATAAATCATGCGATATCCAGCACTTTTACCCTTCTGGATGTCCCGATTTTTAACTCTTGTTTTGAGTACAACGTATCCTTCACCGACTCCTGCAAGGCGATCGCCAACAAAATTGCCTACCTGCAATTCTTGGATCACGGCTTGAACATCAGAGCGGATACTTCGATAGCGTTTTGCCAAGTCGCGAAGACTCTGCTGAAATTCGGGAGTTAGATCCACTTGCACAACAGATTGCTGGCTCTGTGAATCAGATGGAGGATCAAGTTCTTTATCTGAGTCTTGCTCGCTCTGCATGCTGTTCACTCCGGTTGATAATCAACGGCAATTGTTAACAGAAAAGCTCCTAGCCGCTTTGCTTCGATAGCAGTTAGATCACGAGGTATCACTACTTGTGCAAGAAAATCAGATCGGAGTGGAAAAGAGAGAGTTAAACCGCTAGATACCAGCGTCTCAGCCTCCCGTTGTTCTGATGCTTTTGAAGTGCCCTTGCGGACACGTTCTTGAGGAGTCATCCGTTCATCAGATGACTTAGCACCATTAGATAACTTGGTGCGAGATTTGCCATCTAATCCTCGCGGCTTGTAGGTAGCAGGATCATCCCGCCAGCTAATAAATTCCTGAATTGCCAGTGCCACACGATGGCGATACGTGTTAAGGGATTCAGGCGACACTGATACTGAATCACGGTTGGCTGCTCTATGCACTGCTAGATCGAGATCTATAGTGCGAATATCCCCTTCCTCAGCCTCCGATAGGTCAGTCATAAGCTTCAAGGCTGCTGAACGCCAACCCCGGACAGTCTGAAATTTTATCAATCCCTTATCTGACACGTAATCCAGAAATTTTAGGAAAGCTTTTTTTGAATAATCAGCAGCAGTCATGATCTTTACCAAGAACTAAAGATTGAACGGTATACCTTGCTTATATCCATATCTCCTTAAGAGATCAAGATCAAGATCAAATACTTATCCTATTTATAAGAGATAAAGTCTTAGACTACCAGGTTTTCCGCTGATTTTGTCTGACTAGATTGACATTTCCAGTGTCTCATAGCGGTCTCATAATTCAAATGCAGCAGACGGTCGAGAGCTGTTGGTGCTGAGTTCAAGGTGATCTGCTGCCGCTGATTTGAGGCGTTCGCCGGATTTGAGCAGGCAAGATGCTCGCTCCACGGGAAATCAGTAGATTTAGCGGTTAAGTTGTACCCCGCGTTGTCCCAGACGGCAGCAGGCAGAGGGCACAGCTATTATCATCTTTGGAGATGAAATGTTCATACCAGGCTGTCTTCTGCTTTAACTTAATCTTCGTCGGCCTCGAAGGCTTCAAAGATGGCAGTTAGCACCACATTTGAGAATAAAAAGCCCTCTGGATCAGACAGCTTGAGCCTACCTGTCGTTGGGTTTGAATCTGTTGCCGGTTCAGGCACGATCGTCACCCAGCCGGTTTGAACGTAAGGCTGCAAACAGTGCCACAAACGGGCGATCGCCGCCGCTCCAAATCTGTCATGCAAATCCGCCACTGCCACACCTTCCGCCAACCGCAAGCCCAACATTAACTGTTCCGCCAAATCTGCTTGCCCCCTTGTGCCCGTGGCTCGCGGCTCACCTGCCCGTGGCCTACCGTCCACTGCCGCCTGAACCCAGGCGTAATACTCCCAAGTCTTCCGGGGACGGGCAAAGCGATCGCCATTCAGATAGCTGGTTGCCCCCATGCCAAACCCGTAAAAGGGGTGATTTTCCCAATAAACGCGATTGTGGCGGCACTGATAGCCCAGTTTAGCGTAGTTGGAGATTTCGTAATGCTCAAAGCCGTGGGTGGTGAGCAGGCTTTGGGCCATGCGATACATTTCAGCGGTGAGTTCGTCTGAGGGGAGCGGCTTCAGACCGGGGCTGTACTGGCGACTAAAGGGAGTACCGGCTTCCACAATTAAGTCATAGCAGGAAATGTGAGTCGGGGAGAGGTCGATCGCTCGACGTAATGATTCCTTCCACTGCGTCAGAGTTTGATAGGGTAGCCCTGAAATTAGATCCAAACTGATGTTGGTAAATCCAGCCCCATGCAGCAGATCAACGGCGACAAGAATGTCGTTAACCGTGTGCGATCGACCCGCCGCTTGCAACAACTCCGCTTGAAATGCCTGCACGCCTAAGCTTACGCGATTGACTCCAGCGGCTTTATAGCCTTGAACCTGAGCCAGATCAAAAGTAGCTGGATCAATTTCCATGGAAATTTCTGCGTTGGAGGCTATTCCAAACTGGCGTTTCAACTCAGCCAGGATTGCCTCTAACTGAGCAACTGATAGCAACGAGGGGGTGCCGCCGCCCAGGAACACGGTTTGTAGCGGTGTGCCCCAACTGGGAGATTGGCGGATTTCTTGCCGCAACACCTCTACATACTGCGCGATCGTGCCCGAATTGCTGCCATTAATGCGATCGCCGGTTCCCGTCGGTGGCTTATCCCCTACCACCGCGATCGGAAAGTCGCAATAAAAACAGCGTCTGCGGCAAAACGGGATGTGAATGTAAGCAGCAGCGGGAGACTTCTCTCCTCTTGGGTCTGCCTCCTGTGGAAAAGAACGCGAAGAGTATAATGAATCCATGTCAGCCTGACTAAGCCAGTCCCAGTGGTTATTTCTGTGATTTTGAATACATTCTAAGCTTCGAACTGGCATCATCTCAGCTTGACAGAACCTCGATTCTCACGGGAACCGAGTATTCATCTCCCCAACACCACAGATATTTATGCTTGATGCCATTATTATTATCGCGTTCATCCTGGCAGGGGCGGGGATTGGCTTTAACAGCATTGAAGACTTGCCCTCCAATGTGTTGTCGCAAGTTTCCAATGAAACTGCCCTGAGAGTGGTAACGGCTGGCTTTGGAGCGTTGATTGGCTTAGCGATGGGGCTGTCGGTGCAACAGGCTTACCGCCGCTTAGAAAAACGGGTCCGCACCATGCCACCCGATATTTTGTTGAGTCGGGCGATCGGTCTGGTGATTGGCTTACTCGTGGCCAACCTGCTGCTAGCACCCACATTTCTGCTGCCCATTCCGGCTGAGTTTTCCTTCATCAAGCCACTGATTGCGCTGGTGGGCAGTGTGCTGTTTGCGTTTACTGGAATTTCCCTGGCGGATACGCACGGACGCGCCCTTTTACGGTTGATTAACCCCAGCTCATTTGAAACGTTGTTGGTTTCCGAGGGAACACTGAAGCCTGCTGCCACGAAGCTTTTAGATACCAGTTGTATTATTGACGGCCGGTTGGAAGAACTGTTGACGACCGGTTTTCTGGAAGGGCAAATTTTGGTGCCGCAGTTTGTGTTACAAGAATTGCAAGCGGTGGCAGATGCGGCGAACGACCAGAAGCGAATTCGCGGTCGGCGTGGCTTGGATATTTTGAACCGCATCCGCGAAGCTTATCCCGATCGCGTGGTGATTAACTCCGCCGACTACGAAGATATTCCAACGGTCGATGCCAAACTAGTTAAACTGGCGCAGGAAATCAACGGCACATTGCTCACAACCGACTATAACCTCAGCAAAGTGGCCAGTGTGCAGCAGGTGCCCGTCCTGAATATTAACGACCTAGCTCAGGCGGTTCGGCCTTCCTATCTGCCGGGCGACAGTATTGATCTGAAAATTTTGCGAGAAGGCAAAGAACCAACGCAGGGAGTGGGCTATCTCGAAGATGGCACGATGGTCGTTGTGGAAGAGGGCCGCAGTTACATGGGTGGAGAAATTCAGGTGATTGTCACTAGCGCCCTTCAAACTTCTGCCGGACGCATGATCTTCGCCCGTCCGAAAGCATCGATGGTGACTTCGTGAGGCATGGCCAAACGAAGTCGCGAGAAACCGTGCGATCGCTGTACCCAGACTGCGCCCGTTCTCTACCGCATCCAGCAGGATGAGTCTGGCATGTGGCGATTTGTCTGTCCAAGTTGCTGGGCGATCGTGCGGCACAACAATCCTTTCTACGTCTACGGCGGCACCTGGAAAGCACAGAAACAGTAGCCTGGGCAAAGCTCAGCACTTAGATTGCAACCTATTGAAGTGTGGTTTTGGAGACCATGCGGGTCTTTTTGCGATCGTGTTCAGTTAACTCTTCTCCCGCTTGCAAGCGAGTAGCAGTATTTTGCAGCACGGTTGCGGCTGCCTGATCGCCCATCTGCAAAGCCGTCTTGGCCGCAGTTTGCAGCATCGTTACCGCTCCCCCCATATCACCTTGTTTGAGTTTGTTTTCGGCAATTTGAGTTTGCCGATATTTGGCCAGCGCTAAAACGTGCTGCTGGACGGTTGGATCAGGATTCGGCTGGAAGTTGCCAACAAAATCCGCCCGCACCACATACGAGTCAGACACTAAGCCCTCAGTTGCCGTGGCGGGGTCGTCGTACCGGATTTGCACTTCGGCGATCGGGTGTTGCCCAATCTCCATCTGGCTCAGGTAGAGATTTACCAGCACGACCCGTGGAGCGTCGATCATCAAGTCACCTAAGCGCACCATGAACTGCTGGCCCTCCTGCATGACTGGCAATTCGATCGCATCGGGAGCCACCTGCGCCACGGGTTTAAGTTCCGCCAAGCGGACTCCAGCGGGGAGGGTAATTAACAAATAACCATTTGTCAGCCCAACGGATTGAATACGCCGAAAGAGACGCCCAAACTCTTCTACCGCTTGTTCGGGTTGCTGGATGTAGGACATCGTGCCGCCAGCAGCATCAGCAATACTTTCCAGCACATCCTGGTTCCACGCATCCCCAAACCCAAGGGTATTGATGGTGAGGTTGTAATCTGCGGCCAATTTTGCCAGTTTGAGGCAACGATCGTTGTCGCCGTGTTCGTTCTCGCCATCAGTCAGGAGAAATGCTTGCGAAATTGTGCCCTGTTTCGCTTTGGCCAATTCTTCAATGCCCAACCGAATGCCTTCGTCGATCGCGGTGCCACCACTGGCTTGAATCTGATTCAGTTGCAACTTCACACTGGCCGGATTTTCCAGTTCCTGGTTTGGTAGCAACACTTTGGCTTTGTGGTCAAATCCGATAATCGAGAGGTGATCCCCAAGGGACAAGCGATCGACCAATCGTTGAGCCGCTTCACGGACGGTTTCCATCGGTCGCCCGCTCATCGAACCACTATGATCCAGAATCAGGCTCAAGTTGAGAGGAGCGCTGGCCTGAGTATCCTCTGCAATCGCGGCGATCGAAATGGATAATTGCCGCTGACTCATCGGTTGAGTGGCATCAACGGTGGCATCACTCAATGCATATTGCAATCCAACTCTCATGGGCCTACATCCAAAACCTAACTATGTATGGTAGCTTGGATTCTCATGACAGCCTGGGGATTGCCCCATTTCACCCGTTATTCCTCATGTCTCCAATTTCTTCTGATGCGGATCAGGCCATTCGATACATCATGCGGCAATGTGGCTTAAAAGCAGAGCAGATGGCATCTGTAGGCTTTGAAGTAATGGAAAAGGGGCATCAAGATTATGTAACAACCATTGATACCACCCTGGATGCGGAGTTATTTGCAGCTTTTTCGCAGCTTTTTCCACAGGATGGGGTGATTACAGAAGAGAACGCGCGATCGCGGCAGCAATTTCACGCCCGCTACTCTCGGCTTTGGTGCATTGACCCACTAGATGGCACTGAGGAATTTATTCACGGGAAGCGCAATTACGCGGTGATGGTAGGATTGCTGGAAAATTATGGCCCCCGTGCGGGCTGGATTTATGCCCCCAGTCGGGATCAGCTTTATTTTGGCGGCGTTGATTGGGGGCTGTTCCAGACAACTGACACGGGGGAGCCATTGCCGCTGCCCGTGGCACCACCTCGTGCGGAGCTAACGTCACTGCGCATGATGATTGGGCATCGCGACCAGCATCATTTCGGCGCTGCGATCGCGGCTCAATTGCCCGGCATCCAATTTCAATTTATGGGCAGCTTTGGGCTAAAAGTTTTAGAAGTCATTATGGGGCATGCCGATCTGTACTTATACTTGAATCGCCGCGTCAAAGTGTGGGATACCGTCGGGCCACTGGCACTGGCTCAAACGGCTGGTTTAACTTGCTGTAGTTTGGAAGGGGAACCAATTCGCTTTACCCCGCAGGCCCTGGAATTAACGAGCCTGACCCATAAACAAGCGATCCTGATTGGGCATCCTCAGCTAGTTGATGCAGTGCGGCCTCATCTTGTTGCAGCAATTCATACGCTCTCCTTAAATTGAGGTGTGTGCAGGCAACGAGACTGTTTATACTGGTGTTCTCTTCTTCCTTCTACCTCCTGATTTCTCCATGCAGACTGAAGCGTTTAGTCAACTGTTTCCGCTTTTAACTGCTGCCAACCCAGAAACCCTTGAGTGGCTCCTCTCTGGCGCTGTCGAACACGACTATCCTGCCGATCGCGCCGTGCTAATGGAAGATGCTTGGGGAAATGCGCTTTACTTCATCGTGTCTGGTTGGGTCAAAGTGCGCCGATTGTCTGGCACCGGTGAAGACAACGTTGTCACCCTGGCCATTCTAGGACGAGGCGACTTCTTTGGCGAAATGGCGATTTTAGATGAATCGCCCCGCTCCACCGATGTCATTGCCCTCTCGCCGGTCAAACTCATCAGCATTTCGGCACAGCGCTTTATTCAAACTTTGTTCAAAGATCCGCAACTGCACCATCGCATGTTGCAACTCATGGTGCGCCGCCTCCGGCTCACCAATTTGCGGTTTCAACTGCGGCACCACCCCCCCGCCATTAAACTCGCTAATACCCTCGTCATGCTGGCCGACAGCTACGGTCAGGAGTCGGCGATCGGCACGGCTATTTTCAATGTTCCCTATAAAGATTTGGCCGACCTGAGCGACATTGGGATAGAAGAAACCACCAAAATCATGGAGAAGCTGGATAGCAAAGGTTGGATTAAAACGGATAACAGCACTCAGGTGATGCATCTTCTCAATCTCAAGCAATTGATGCAACTCGCTGGAAAGGTTTAATGCTAGAGTCACGAGTGTTTAGACAGGAGCAAGCTAAGGCATGAATCGCGAATCCTGGGAGTCGGAATCGCTCATCGAAACAGTAGACATTGAGCAGCACGGAGCAGATTACCTGACAACGGATGAGGCCGCGGCGTCAGTGCGCCCCGCATCCCCTCAATTCTTCTACCAGGTTGCCATGCCAGAACCGTCTTCTCACCTGTTTGAAGTGGTATTGCAGGTGCGGGATTGGCCAGCCGGAACTCCTTACCTTGACCTGAAAATGCCCGTTTGGACACCCGGCTCTTATCTGGTGCGGGAGTATGCCAGACAGGTGCAAGACTTTACGGTGCGATCGCGGACGGGTGAACCACTCCCCTGGCGGAAAGTATGCAAAAATCACTGGCAAATCGAAACGAGGGGACACGCTGACTGCACCATTTACTATCGGGTGTACGCCAATGAGTTATCGGTGCGAACAAACCACCTGGATCTGAGTCACGGCTACTTCAACGGGGCGGGATTGTTCTATTACGTCCCTGGCTATGAACAGTACCCAATTCGAATGACGATCGTGCCACCCCGGCCTGATTGGACTGTGACCACAACGCTTCCAACCCTTGAAGCGCCGAATACGTTTGAGGCTGCCAACTTTGATGAATTGGTCGATTGCCCAGTTGAAATCGGCAGACATCGGCTCTACGCCTTTGAGGTAAGCGGCAAGCCCCACCAATTGGCAGTATGGGGAGAAGGCAACCTGGAGCCAGAGCGACTACTGGCAGACATTCAGCAAATTGTTGCCGTTGAAGAGAAACTGTTTGGGGAATTGCCCTACGATCGCTATCTGTTTTTGCTGCATTTATCGTCTCAAGGCTTCGGTGGGCTGGAGCATAAAACCTGTTGTTCCTTGATTTATCAACGCTTTGGCTTTCGGCATAAGGAAAAATACGATCGCTTCATTCAACTGGTTGCCCACGAATTCTTCCATCTGTGGAACGTCAAGCGCATTCGACCTAAAGCGTTGGAAACCTTTGACTATGACCAGGAAAACTACACACCGTCTCTGTGGTTTAGCGAAGGCACCACCAGCTACTACGATCTGGTGATTCCCTACCGCGCCGGAATTCACGATGTGCGGACTTACTTGAACGCTCTGAGCAAGGAAATTACGCGCTTCCTCACCACGCCCGGTCGCCAGGTGCAGCCACTGGCAGAGTCGAGTTACGATGCCTGGATCAAACTCTATCGGCAGGATGCCAACAGCCCCAATTCGCAAATGTCCTACTACTTGAAAGGGGAAATGGTGTCCCTGTTGCTCGATCTGCTGATTCGAGAGCGACACAATAACACGCGATCGCTGGATGATGTGATGCGGCAAATGTGGGAGAAGTTTGGTAAATCAGAAATTGGCTTTACTCCAGAGGAGTTGGAGCAAACGATGGCCGCGATCGCAGGTACCGATTTGAGCGAGTTCTTCCAAACCCATCTCCACACCACCGACGAGTTGCCCTTCGACGACTATTTAGAACCGTTTGGGCTACGTCTGGTGCCCGATGGGGACAGTTCATTGCCGTGGTTGGGGCTAACGCTGAAAACCGAAACTGGGCGAGAACTGATCAAGTTTGTGGAACATGGCTCACCTGCGCAACGAGTTGGGATGGATGCGGGAGATGAACTGCTGGCGATTAACGGCATTCGCATCAATGCCGAACAATTGAGCGATCGCCTGCGGGACTTCGAACCGGGCAACCTGATTCAAGTCGCCTTCTTCCACCAGGAGGAATTACGACTGGCCATGCTCACCCTGGCCGAACCACGCCCGTCCCGTTACCAGATCGTGCCCTGTGATCGCCCCACTCGCAAACAGGAGCAACGCTTTCAAGGTTGGCTCGGCGTACCCCTCTCCAGCATCCAGTAACTCAACTTGAACAATGTGCGATCGCTCTACTCAATGCTGACTCCACGAATCGATTGCGATCGACTTCTGGCGGCAACGGGAGCCTGTTCAATTTTGCGTTCCTGCACTCGGTGAGCGCTGAAATAGCTTTGCCAGAGTTCCGGCGCATTCAAGGTTTCGCCGCCGTGTTTCGTGAGGCGAGTGCGCACTTTGCAAAGAACTGGTGTGTTGACGCAGGCACCGGAAATAATAATCTGTCCTTTCGTGAGGGCAGGCAATTCCTTCAGCAGATCCCGGCCTGCCGCTTCCACCCCATATTTGAGACTTTCCTGATCCACCGGATTCACGATGCGCATGATGAACTGACTCATACATTGAGACAGCACATCCGAGTCGAGTTTGCCGGGACGCTGGGTAATCAAGCCGACACCCAAGCCAAATTTGCGCCCTTCACTCAGGATGGTGCGAATTACCGCTTTGCAGCGAGACGGTTCGTGCGCTGGGGCGAAACGGTGCGCCTCCTCCAGCAGGATGAAGATCGGGTAGGGCAGGTAATTCTCGTCATCGGGCGTGATCCGCTCCTTGAGGCTATCCATGCGGGCATTGTTGGCTTGGCGCAACACGGCAGCACAAATCACCTGTTGTTCGTCCTGGCTGATTTCGTTCATTTGCAGCACCGTAACCTGTCCCGGTTCAAATAAATCTTTGGGAGCAAGGTGTTGGAAGGCATGAAAGTAGGGCGATCGCGCTAATCGTTCCAGTTTCCACTCCAACGCGGGAGCCGATGAACCCGCTTTTTCGTTGCCCTCCTCGTCGGTTTGGGTATCGGCTTCGTATACCGCGGCGATCAGATCGTGCACGTCCCAGCGATAATCGCCACTCCGATGTTTGCGTACCAGGGCATAGGCTTTGTTGAGAATGGACTGCTGGCGATCGCTCATCTCTGGCAGGAGCGTCAAAATGTCAGCATAATCGAGGGATGAAATCCGGATGTGAATCTCTTCCGGCGTAAGAATTTTCACTGTGGGAGAGTAGCCATCGTCTGCGGCAAAAGCGGGATGTCCCTGCATTTCGCCCAGAGTATTGTATTCCCCGTGGGGGTCAAAAATCAGGACAGCCGCGCGATTGTGGGGCAAGAGCAATTCTTCCACCAAAACGCCGGCGGTGTAGGATTTGCCTGAACCCGTGCCCGCCAAAATCGCCATGTGGGTGCTGACGAGTTCTTTCACATCCAGGGCAACAGGCACTGCGCCTGCTTCTCGCAACAACAACGCGCCAATGTGAGCTGAACCAATCATCCCTGGTTGTTTCTTGTTCAACACGCGTTGCAGCATGGCATCGTCTGCCAAAAACACCTTCGCGCCAGGGTCAGGGGTTTTGCGGGGGTTCATGAAGCCGAGGGAGTCATCAAAATAGCCGATGACATCAACGGTGACTTCGTAAATTTCGGGGTTGTTATAGGTGAAGCCAATCAGGGAGGCGATCGCGTCGGGGCTAATTTCGGTGTCGGCAAAGATGCGATCGGGCAAGTGATCAATCAAGCAACGGGCGGAGATTTTACCCAAAATGTGAACCCGCTTGCTGCCGTCCGGCACTTCGTAATAAACAAACTCGCCGATTTTGACGTAGCGATTGTCGGCTGTGATGAATACATATTGGTTGCCGTTGTCGCCTGGGCCTTTAACAGTGCCAATCACGGTCGGTGGCACCATTGCCGCTGTCAAAGTGGAAGAAGCGCGAGATGGAATCATAATTGCACGCGATCGCTATTCTCTCGGTTATACCGGATTTTGCGAAAATGTCGAGAGCAATTGTACTAAATTACTAATCGCTGATTTGATTCTCATCTGCTTTGAGGGAGAGCGGAATCATTAGCGCCTACACATCAAAGAGAACACACGACGCTCTAGTTGTAAAAGAAAGCTTCCAAATCCAACGAAGAACAAGCTATCAAGTCGGGGTGTTCGCTGCTGGCTTTGTAGAATCGAGGTTTTCGCCCTTCACTTCAGCCGTTTGGCTAACTGACCCAGATCGTTGACTCTTGCAACACCCATCCGTCCAATCTTCACCCGGTTTATGTTGGCACTGCACACTATTTTCTTTTTCATCAGTACTCTTGCTCATTATTAAGTCTCTCCAAAGGAAACTATAAGGCTTTGAGCAGAGTATAATCTTTTTGGAAAAATACGGCAATGAGCGGTAAAACCAGGTAAGTCCTGCGTAGCTACGTATCGTCGTGCCCCAACGACCGTTTACAGGCTGTGTTCTTTTTCTACAGATGGCTTCACTCTCGACGGAACTAGATCACTGGGTAGCAAAAACGAGCTAATCAACGACTCTCGCAAGTCTTTGGAAACATAGCTATCCCCTTGGATGCATTCCAAAACTAGATGACAGACATAGAGATAGTCTTGCAAAGCTTGACCGTCTTCTTCTGATATGGGTTTCTCATGTCCCACATCTAGGTAATCAATCATCACCTGTTTTAATTGATCGGTCCATTCCTGACATTTTGCTCCATCTGCATCTTGGCAGGGGAGGTCAGCTTGCAAGATTTCCAGTTGATTAACAAGTTCCCCATATTCCAAGTCTTTTGCCAGGGTAATGACCTCTTGCAGTTTCTGTTCCAGGCTACCTTCTTCAATTTCTAGATTTTCTAAGGTGAATTTTGGGCGCTTAGAATTGATCACAACGTGGTTTTCCCTTGCATCTTCTAAGTCATGTTGATGAGCATGAGGATTATTTGAGTGAGAAATGGTATGGTCCTCCGCGATCGCATGAATTGCAACTAGCATCGAAATTAATCCAGCTCGAAGAGGTCTGGGAGGAAGCTTTCCGCCTCGTACTTGTGTTCTCCGATAATCTCTGATGGCTGTAGCAAACTTGTGAGATAGTTCACGATCAATCGCGACATCGTTACGTAAATAAAGAAGGGTATCGAGATCTACAGCTAGATAAAATGCTCGATAAGCGCTATAAGGACAGCCACTCTTTTCCGTCATCTTGTACAACCATTCCAGATATTCCTGTAAATCAGGACTAGCTTCAATCAGCCGATTTGCCTGCTCAAACATCATCTTAAGAAACTCGTCAGCAGTGTCCAAACGGCCAGAAATAATCAGAAATACTTCATGCCAACTGGGATCAGTTAGATGGTCTTGAATAATACGATGGAGTAAAGCGCGCCGCTCTGAACTATCTAGGACAAAACGTGCTGTAAAATATTCCTGAAATGTTAGATGGGAGAACGCATACAATTCTCGCCGCTTTTCCACTAGAATGCCATGGTTTTCTTCGATTTCTCGCAAAATTATATTCCCCTCTGCTTCCAAATCTTCTGAATTGAATGCTGGGATATGTTGAATAAACTCTTTAATTTCATCTTCTAGCTCAAACTTTTTCCACATTGTTCTTCGCACCGTGCGATCGAACCCGAAATACGCAATTCGACTAAATAAATTAATCTTGCGAGGTCGAGTGAGATACTCGCTATACTCTTCGTGCCGCTCAATTCGCCGTCTAGCATCCCACCGCCGTAATAAAGCCTCTACGGCATCTCCATACAGAGTGTGACGATTTCTGGGAAAGTTATAACTGTCTTGAAAGAGGTAGCACAACATGGTTAACAGCAGTGGGTTGGTTGCAAGCTCCTGCACTGCTTTGTTTTCTTCGAGTTTTGATAAGAACCGGGACACGGTCACTTGAACATCATCCATTGTGCGGCTCTCAGCTTCATGCTGTTCTTCGAACCAATTTGTGACAAAATCCTTTACTTGCTTCCTGGTAAACTCAGCAACTTCCACCAAGGTGAAGTTTTCAAAGGATGTTCGGTCATGAGCAGCAGAACGACAAGTTATAACATATCGATTTTTAGGATAGTTCTTAACAAAAGATTGAATATTATGATGGACATAATCAATATCCGCTTTGCGGACTTCATCTAATCCATCTAATAAGATCAAGCACCGCCCTTCTTCCAGAAGTCGAGGAACTTTTGCTCTGGCATCTGGCAAAAACTTATCAAAAGTTTGAATGATCTTTTCTACAGGCGAAATATCATTAATATTAAAATCCTTCAATTCCAGGTAGAAAGGAATATAAAGCTTTTCAAAATTTTGAGATGGAAAATTGATCGCAAGATATCTTAAAAAGATTGTTTTGCCAGCTCCAGGGTCACCTAGCACAATCAACTTGTCGTATCGCTGAACTGCTTCTAGTCCTCCTATTCGATCTTCAATTCGAGAAAACCCAGTACGGTCAAGAATAAAATCACAATTAGAATCACTCTTAAGATCTGAGTCTAGTAAATCATCAATTGTTGCTTGTTTTTGTCGCCTGGTATTTTCAAAAACATTCACTTCTGTAAATAAATGATTCAACAGCCTTGGCGAGTTCATATCTAAAACTCTAATTTTCCCTAAACTCTCTTCGAGTTCCTGTCGATATTGACTTAGCCATGGCAGTTTATCTAAATTTAGAGTTGCTTGAGCGCCTTTAGTAATTAAAAAGTCATTATCTGGAGCTATTTTTTCTTTTGCTTCAGCGTAGCTCTTAAAACCTAGTAATAAAACGCATAAGTAGTTTAAGCTGGACTGCTGCAATGTTTGAGGTGGATTATCACCAAAAAAGTTACGGATTGTTTTATCCGAGATCAAATCTCTGGCGACTGAGATCTTCTTCTGTTTCTTCAAAAGCTCCAAATCCTCACTGAATTTGGCGTTAAGCGCAGATATCAATCGAATAGGTGACTTTCCAAACTTATCTGCGTAGGCTTGAAGGAGAGCTTCTCTAACTTTGAGATCAACTTGAATTGCTGCCATACGAATTTTAACTCCATCGCCTTGAGCCACATTTATCACATACAAACGATTCGAATGTTATCGGTACTTTTGTGACTTTACAGAAACTCTACAAATACTTATTTAGAAAATTGCAAAAGCTAAAAGATTTCTTTCCAAAGCTTTTTCTGCCGCTTTACGATCATAATTTATAAAAGCTCAAATGATGATGGTTGCAACTGTATACGTTGGTACTTTACCGAGGAATTCATCTAATTGCCGAAAATTACCGCCTTATACCAATTTTTCTATAAACAATATAAGTCCCTAGTCTAAGCGCGCTCTTTAAGTATTTAGACTAGTGCTTAGACTAAGAACTTATTTTTTCCTATGCTCACTAGTTATATCAACTGGTTTCTTCGGAAGCAGGTGTTCTAAAACAGCGTCAAGTGACAGAGAAACAGCTTTCATTTTTTGAGTTTGTAAAGTCTCACACAAAGTGTCATCTACCAGCAGTTCATCAATTGACGGAATACTCTTATTTTTCTTTTCCACGTTACGTCTCCGCACAACTTCGCCTGAATTTAAAGTTAGCGCAACAAAACATGGATAGAAAGGGATAAAGAATAGATGCCTTGTATTGGTAAAAAATACCGAAGAAATTGCCTGCATTGCCAAATAGCCGCATGGAACATAAATTCAACCCAACTAAATTAGATTAAGTAAATCGGCTTATTAATGGAGCGTAAGTCAATAATTCGTGAAAAGATAAAGGCTAAAAGTAAGGTAAATACTGGTATTTCTTGGCAATATAAGGAAACAACTTTATTCGGGTAACTTGTCACCATTTTCTTAGGATAGGCTCGTATTATGTCGATAGTTTACAGAGGTAAAGAAATGAAGGCCATTCAATATTCGTGTAAAGACACTAGTTGTTTAGAATCAAAAACCATTTTGTCCCCTTTTAAGTTTCAAAATGCACCATACTCAAGCGGTAATGAAAAGAAATCTATAGCAGTTCGTGTTCTTATCATTCTTTTTAGCGCTTTCTATATTGTGACGATCACGGCTGATCTCTTCACTCACGACAGCCAGATTGTTGAACCTAGTAGTATATTTGACAAGTCGTTGCTTCACCTCATTTGACGGCTTCTGTTACCCGAAATGTGCAACTTAACTACCTCTTCTATAGGTTGAAATTTTGTAAAAGACAAATCAGCCTGCCGCAACTATGGAAATAAGCGGTAATTTTCGGTCATGAAGAGTAGGATGGTATTAATGTAAACCGTCGATCATAAAGAATAGTAGCGATGGAAAGTAATCTTATACCCGTTGGGATTGACGAGGAAACTTTGAGAGAGTTGAAGTGGTTGTCGGATTATATGAGGGTGCCGCCCTCGGAGGCATTGCGGCAGGCGATCGCCACGCAAGCCTACATTCAGCAAGTTCTGAACGAGAAAGGGGAAGTGCTGGTTCGGAAAGAAGGGGAACTGCGGCGGGTGACATTCAAACCGATCGCTCAAACTCAACACTCCACAACATCTTCCTAGCCATAAACAAAGGTGTTTGGTGTTATGAACCCTAATTCAGAAGCATCTAGTTCAGATGGGTCGGATGTTCAGTCAGATGAAATTGTGGTTGCGGAGCAAACTACCAAACCGACTTTATCGTTGGATAGCCAGTTAAAGACGGTGGATTCTCAACCACCACCACCTATTACCAGTGATGATATTCTGCGCGATCGCGAGAAGGCGAGAGGTTGGATCGCGAAAGCCTTAATCGTATCTTCGATCGCAACAATCTTTACAACCTTCTCATTGATCATCGTGGATCGAATCGCGATTTACGGTTTTGGCAAGGAACAGCTAAAGGATGATGGGTTAGGGAAAGATTTGATTACGCTGATCTGGACAGCTCAAACGACATTGGTGGGAACTGCGTTGGGTTTTTATTTCGGTGATCGAGACTCTAAGTAGTTTGGATTGAAGCTTGGTGTCATACCCCCAAATAGCGGCGCAGAAAGTGTTCTAGGGTTTCGAGTTGAAAGCCAAAAGTCAGTTCCAGATTGGCGACTTCTTCCGCCGTACAAAAAAATTCGTTGGCAAGGAGAGTGCGGAGTGTGCCGAGGGAAGCGCTGAGATCTCGGTTAAAGAGTCCTAAAGCGTTTCGGACACCATCGATCGCCAGCAGCGGTGGATTCAGAATTAGCGGTTTGCGATTGAACACTCGTCCAAAAATATGGGGAATGTCTTCCCGTTTGAGGATTTCGGGGCCGCCGACCGGAAAAATTTGGTTCTGGGCACTGTGGATACTGGCAGCATCAACGGCAATCCGCGCCAGGTCATCGGTGCTGACGATCGACGACCGATTTTGCGGATCGCCAATCAGCAGGTAAATCCCCGTTTGCCGAAATTGTTCGGCCAGGGACAACAGGTTAGATGCAAATCCAGACGGACGCAGGATCGTGTAGGGCAACCCGCTGGCTTGCAAGTATTTTTCGACAGCCGCTTTGGCCTTGAACACAGGCGCATCCTCGTAGCCACGATCGCTGCCCAGCACTGAGATAAACACAAAATGTTCGACATTGGCCGCTTTCGCGGCATCAATTAACTCGATGTTGGCGTGATAATCCAGGTTAGCAGCTCCGCCCTGCGCTTCATTGGAGCCGTGGGCACTGATAACGACCCGTACCCCCCGACAGGCTTTTTCGATATCCGGCGATCGCTGCAAATCACCAATAAAAATCTCAGCCCCTCGATTTTCTAACTCGGCAAAGTGGGAGGTGAGGCGAACAAAGGCCCGGACCGGCAGAGCGCGTGTCCTCAATAGGCGCACAATCCGGCGACCTAAACCTCCAGTGGCTCCAGTGACTAAATACATGGCAGTGTGAGGGATAAGTGATGACTGAGCAGAACGTTTCTATCACTATCTCTGATCTCACCCGAATGGTCTACCTACCCTCAGATTGGTTAAACCATAGTTTATTTAAGCCAGCGATCGCACCGCTGCCATGACTTCCCGCGAGAGAAAAGGCCAGATGGGTATGCATTTTTGGTGTAGTCAGTGCCGGTGGGGATAGTTCAGAGGCTATAACAAAGATAATTTTCTTTGCTTAAGTACTGCCCCTTTGGCCCAGCGATCGCACTGCCATGAAACTCTGGACATTTCTGACGACCGACCTGCGTGACCTGAACTTGAAACGGGCAGAGGAGGTGACTAAAGCCGGAACCGATACGGCAAAAGCAGTCTTTGACCTGGCAAAAGCAATGAACGAGCAAGGCAGCAAGGTTGAAGCCCTGCAACCTTACGTGGGTGAAATCTCTTCGCTGTTGGATGTGCTGAATTCGCCTCTAGCTCAAGTCGTTAAAGATACGATTCCATTCGCACCGTTGGCGATCGGGATGCTCAAATTAATTGCCGAAACGACGAAACGAGAACCGACGCTGGAGCAATGCATGGCGTTGGTAAGTCAAACCGCATATTTAGATAGCCTGCGATCGCTCCTGAAACCCTACGACACGAAATTGGAAAAGGAGCAGAAACGAAAATCTACGCAAGTTGCCGATCAATTGCAAGAGTTAGGCAAGAAAGAGTTTAGCCATCAGGATGCCAAAGATGCCTTACTGAATTTTCCCAATTCAAGATTGGCACAGGATTTTAACGCGATTTTGCAAGTACGCCTGCAAGAAAGTGGATTTTCAGCGGGTGAGGCGAGGGTATTGGGCGATCGCATTGCCTGGAACACCGATCGCAACATTCATCAAGCCTTGGCAACCTCCGCCGACACCCTAAAACCATTAGCAGAGTTTCATCGCAACGGTGGACGAGAACTGCTGGAACGATACCAGAGTATTGAGACCTATCTCACCAGCCAGATTCAGCCTCTACCCGATGAAATTATCTTCCGGGAAGACAGCACCGAACCGAATGCTCTGCTGGTCAAATATCGAGAATTGTATGTGCCGCTGAAGGGGCAACGGCTGAGCTGCGACGGTAAAAAGCTCGAAGACACGCCCCTAATTCCCCTCGATCGCTGGTTAGTCAGCACTTTGAATGATCCCGCAACAGCTAAACATTTGATGTTTATTCAAGGCGAAGCGGGGCGAGGTAAGAGCGTGTTTTGTCGGATGGTGTCAGCGCAGGTTTACCAAAGCCTTTATCCCAGCTACACGCCAATTTTGATTCGGTTGCGGGGTTTACGCACCTTAGCCACTCAATTACAGGACACGTTGGAAAGTGCGGCTGAATTACAAAACTGCGATTTTGTCACCAGTGATTCCGGTTGGCTCACCGACTCCAACACCCGCTTTTTGTTTTTCCTGGATGGGTTTGATGAACTGCTATTGGAAGGACGTGCCACGGGTGGGTTGAAGGAGTTTTTGGAACAGGTGGAACAGTTTCAGCAAAATAGCCACCATCGCTTTGTGATTACGGGTCGTCCGCTGGCACTGATGCAAGTGGAACGGGTGATTTCCCAGGTTCGCAACATTGAGCGAATTGAATTGCAGCCGATGGATGAAGAACTGCTGCAATTGTGGATAAAAAAATGGGCAGCCAAAGTTGGGCAAACTCAAGCACGAAGTTTCTGGCAATGCCTCAAAGCCTACCCAGACGATGTGCAAGTCCTGGCACACGAACCGCTACTCATTTATCTATCAGCACGGATGCACCGGGAGAAACGGCTCACGGTTGAAATGTTTGCTGACACCACCGGGCTGCCCCTTAAAATTCGGATTTATGATGCTGCGATCGCCTGGGTGCTGGAAAAGCAACGCCAACATGAAAATGTTCGTTTAACCGGATTGGAACCAGCCGAATTGCGTCAGTTTCTCACGGAGGCGGCCACCTGTGTGGTGCAGTCGGGCAATGAAATTGCCAAAGTCTCAATGCTGGAAGCACGCCTCAAAGCCAGCCACAATCCTGCGGCGAAACTGCTAGAAAAATCTCGCCAGGAAACCAGCCTGAGTGATAGCAAAGCTCTTAATAATCTGCTTGCCAGTTTCTACCTCAAACCCGCATCGGGGGAACAGGGCGGTTCGATCGAATTTGTGCATAAAAGCTTTGGCGAGTTTCTCTTTGCCGAAAGACTTTTGGAAGCGTTGGAGGACTGGACGAAAAAAGGTGGACGACGACAGACAAGCTACACAGTCCCCGATACCGAGATGCACCGGGAAGTCTATGACCTGTTGGGCTATGGGGGGTTAACACCGGAGATTGTCGGCTACCTCACCCCGCGCCTGGTGAATCAACTCTCTCACGATGCCCTGATTACCCTGTTTGAACGGCTCAATGACTTTTACGATCGCTGGTGCGAGAGCGAATTCATCGACGCGGAACCCCCCACCCTGCCGCAAGACACCATGCGCCAACTTAAAACTCAGGGAGTTGCCACCGGACAACGCCAAGTGGATGTGTACACCGGACTGAATGTGATGATCCTGTGCCTGGAATTGCATCGCTATGGGCAGAGTCAGGAGGATTTGAAAGCGGCGATCGTCTTTTATCCCAGTGGGCAATCTGAAGAAGGCGATGAAGATACTGACCGTTTACTTAAAGTGATTCATTACAGCGACGCGCTCTCGTTTGCTACATTCACCACTATTGCTGGGTCGTTTCTCACCAGCGCCAACCTCGACAGCGCCAACCTCGACAGCGCCAACCTCGACAGCGCCAACCTCACCAGCGCCAACCTCACCAGAGCCACCCTCACCAGCGCCAACCTCGACAGCGCCGACCTCACCAGCGCCAACCTCACCAGCGCCAACCTCACCCGCGCCTTCCTCACCCGCGCCGACCTCACCAGCGCCGACCTCACCAGCGCCAACCTCACCAGCGCCACCCTCACCAGCGCCGACCTCACCAGCGCCGACCTCACCAGCGCCAACCTCACCCGCGCCACCCTCACCAGCGCCGACCTCACCAGCGCCGACCTCACCAGAGCCACCCTCACCCGCGCCACCCTCGACAGCGCCGACCTCACCAGCGCCGACCTCACCAGCGCCACCCTCGACAGCGCCGACCTCGACAGCGCCGACCTCACCAGCGCCGACCTCACCAGCGCCAACCTCGACAGCGCCACCCTCACCCGCGCCACCCTCACCCGCGCCGACCTCACCAGAGCCACCCTCACCAGAGCCTTCCTCGCCAGTGCCAATTTACGGGGTGCGGATTTAACCCATGCCGATTTAACCCATGCCAATCTGAGAGATATCATCTGGAATGAAGAAACCAAGTGGGATAGGGTGGAGGGATTAGAGACGGCGCGGAATGTGCCGGAGGCGTTGAAACAGCAATTGGGGTTGGCGTGAGGGGGTGGGTGGAGAGGTGAGGGATGGGAGATGGGGAAAGAATGACGGAAGATGGGGTATCCAAAAATGGCATTAAGATCCGGTTGCCGGATGAGCGCTGGGAGCACATTATGCAGCGCCATGACGTGTTGGCAACCCAAAAAACTGCCATTTTAGAAACCATTTCCCAGCCAGAACGGATCTTGCGAGGCAGCGAGGGAGCCATGATGGCAGTTCGAGCAATGGAGCCAGGACGATGGCTGGTTGTGATTTACCGTGAGGAACAGGATGATGGATTTGTGATCACGGCATTTCCCACGCGCAGAATTAACGCTCTCAATAGGAGGCAGCAGCTATGGCCGTAGCCAATTTTCAAGCAGCACAGGACTACCTTAAATTTCTGCCTGTCCTGCAAAACTTACCGAAACAACCCTTTGCCCTGCTCTACGATGCCGAAGCGGATGTGTTGTATATCGATTTCTACAGTCCACCCAAGTCCGCAGATGATAGTGAGTTAACCGACAACGATATTCTGATTCGTTACGATCGCGATGAAATTGTGGGATTAACGGTGCTCCATGCCAGTCAGCGTTAGCCATCGACACGGTCAGAGGGGATGACAGGGAGCAGTCTAGGAGAGCGATCGCATCGCTGCCACGACTTCCCGCGAGATGAAGGGCAGGATCGATTCATTTTTGGCGTGGTCGGTGCCTTCCGTGAACACGACGAGCAGGTAGGGACGGCAATTGGGCAATTCAATGTAGGCGGCATCGTGGCGGACGCGGCTCATCAGTCCGGCTTTCGACCAGAGTTGGGCATCGAGGGGTAATCCGGCACCGAGGAAGCCAGTCACCTGGTTCTCCGGATCAGCGCGGAGCATTTCGGGTTGGAGCGATCGCCGCAAGAGTGCCATCATCGCCTGCGATCGGGCAGAGGAAACGGCAACGCCTCCAATGATGCTGTGGAGTAAGCGGGCGGTGGCATTGGTGGTAAGCAGATTCCGGTTTTCCATATGTTCGCCATAAAATGCCCGTTCGCGACCGTAGGGACCATCGCCCCAGGTTTTTTGACAGACGTTGATCGTTTGTAGTTCTGCCCAACCGAAAGCTTCAAAGTAGCGGTTGATGATAAAGCGTTGTTGCTTCCAGGTGGCAAAGGGAGCCGGAGCCAGTTCGGGACCGCTGGTCGTGCCCGTCAAGGTGTCTACGATTAGTCCAGTCGCATCGTTGCTGGAGTCTACGATCATGTCTCGTTGAGCGCGATCGAGTTCCTGCGAAGGCTGCACCATGCCCCGCTCTAGCCAATCCTGCATCGCCACCAGGTAAAACAGTTTCACCACACTGGCGGGATAGATCAGTTCCACACCGCGATAGCTAAATCCACGCGGCGTATATTTCCAGAATTCATCTGCACTCAACGCGCCGCCCGTGTTCACGGGTGCTGGCGGATCGTAAACAATCCAGGTGAGCGCGAGTTGGTTCTGTGCCAGGTTGGGAAATGCCGCCCAGGTTGCTTCCAGGACGCGATCGCCAATTTCCTCCAATTGAGTATTCTTTGTGAAAAACATCTTAAAATCCCATTGCTTTGGCAACGGATTCCAGGTTCGGCTGGATGCCCTGCTTGAGGGGATTGTTGCTGTGTTTGATGGCGGAGTCGGGATCTTTTAAGCCGTTGCCCGTCAGCACACAGACCACCGTCGCCCCTGTTGGCACTTGATCTTTCACTTTCAGCAAACCCGCCACGGAAGCCGCGCTGGCTGGTTCACAGAAAATGCCTTCCTGGGATGCCAACATGCGATACGCGGTAATGATTTCGTCATCGGTCACGGCATTGAACTGTCCCTGGCTGGCATCTTGCACCGCGATCGCTCGTTGCCAGTTGGCTGGATTGCCGATGCGAATGGCAGTTGCGATCGTCTCCGGCTGTTCCACTGCATGACCACTGATCAGCGGTGCCGCTCCCGCCGCTTGAAAGCCCATCATCCGGGGGAGCTTCGCGCAGAATTGGTGCTGATGGTATTCACAAAAGCCCATCCAGTAAGCGCTGATGTTGCCCGCATTGCCTACCGGGATACAGAGCCAGTCGGGCGCATCCCCCAGCACATCCACGATTTCAAAGGCAGCGGTTTTTTGCCCTTCCAACCGATAGGGATTAACGGAGTTAACCAACGTCACGGGATAGGTTTCGGCCATGTCTCGCACGATTTTTAATGCCTGGTCAAAATTACCTTGAATTGCCAGCACTTCCGCCCCATACACCAACGCCTGCGCCAGTTTGCCCAGAGCGACATAGCCATCGGGGATTAGCACAAATGCCCGCAGTCCACCCCGCCGCGCGTAAGCTGCTGCCGCTGCCGAGGTATTCCCCGTACTGGCACAAATTACCGCTTTAGCTCCGGCTTCTTTCGCTTTGGTGATCGCCATGGTCATACCGCGATCTTTAAAGCTGCCGGTGGGGTTCAATCCGTCATATTTGACAAATACCTCGACTTGCCTACCAATTTCGGCGGCGATCGTCGGCACTGGGATCAGCGGCGTGTTGCCTTCCCGCAGAGTGACGACGGGAGTGCTATCGGTGACGGGGAGAAATTGCCGATATTCTTCAATCAAACCGCGCCAGCCACGACCGGAGCGGGAAGCGGTGTTTACGGGGGAACTTGTGGTCAAACTCAATGTCACTGTATGTTAGGGTGCGATCGCGATAGTGTGAACCTGAGCTATTAGTTTACCCTGATTCCATCGTTGTTCTGAGGTCTGGTAACCAATGAAACGTACAACCAGTTACAAAACCTCCACCATCAGATGCTATCTTTTTGTAAAGTTCGGGTTAAGATGATTCGTGTGGTGTTAGTGAGTACAAATTACTAATCGTTAGCAATGTTGACAAAAGAACGTTTTGAAACCGAAGTTTCCCCTCACGCTGAAGTGCAAGCTACTACTTCCCTGGAGATGGCTCGTCAGCAACGTTTGATTCAATCCATGAGTGCGGATCAGCAAGAGAAATATCTGCACCTACAAGAAGAAGCAGAACTGCTGCTGCAACAATTGCAAGAAATGAAACGCAAGCGGCAGGAAATTGAAACCCCTCAACTGGTTGGGGCAGCAGGCTAGTTACTGCTAAGGAATTGCACAAATTCAAGAGAAGGGGGCGGTCAGGTCTTATACTTGGGCATGGTTTTCACTGCGTCCGTTAGGCTCTTTGGCTATGCGCTCTTTCTGGTCTGACCCCTATCTCTGGATACACTTGGCAGGATTGGCGACTGTCCCCATCTGGCTAGAACTTTGTTTGCTGGGTTTGGCCGTTGGTGATCCGGTTCTACCCGTCTGGCTGGAGCTGTTCCTCATAGGAATAGCTGGGATTGTGCCAACTCTATGGATGCAGTGGCAGCGGCCTTTCAATATTTTTAGTTTATTAGCTGTAGCCTTGAAGCCAGAGCGGCTGACAGAAGCGCAACGCCAGCTACTTACACTATTTACAGTGCCGCGCAACCGGTTTTTGGCGATCGCGGTATCAATTGTTTTAGCGATCGTTTTGCAAAAGCTGTATTTCATCGCCCCCATTGCGGCATCGATCACTCCATTTACTTTCGCTGGGCGCTTTGGGGGACTGGTCGTGGTGGCGATCGCGTTTCTTGGGGCCAATCTCTTCACTCAAGTTCCCGTGGCAGTGCTTAGTGTCTTGCTCACCAGCGAATCGACCTTTGCCGCAACTTTACCCTTTGCAACTGACCAAATTTCCCAGCGGTTCACCGCGATCGGCTTACCTGTGAACCAAATTCTCCCCGCGATCGTGGCTGAACCACCTTTTTCGTCAGTCACTACACCCGCAGGTAGCTCACCTACTGGCTTCCAAATTCCGGTGGCAGCGAATGAACCCATCATGCCATCAGCGGTGACCGCTTCGCTCAACGCTAATGATTTGGATGACGTTTGGGGATCTGAGGACACCACAGAAAATTCTCTAGCGCCTTCTGAGGTTTCATCTAGGGAACCTTCTGATGCCGCTGATTTGGCTCAACCAGGGGAAAAACCGGATTTGACCGTTGTAGAAGTGAATACAGCAGCAGTTACACCAGAAGCGGTGATCGAGGATAAAGCTTCAGCCGCGGCTGGGTCTGAGTTGGAGCCATCATCTGACACTGAAGCGGATTGGTTAAACATCCCCGCGATCGATGATCCCGCCGCCGCCGACCCTTAAACCTGACCATTCATCCCCAGCCTCGCCTCTGCCTTCTGCCTTCCTCCTTTTGTCTTTCCATGACCCTCTATTGCAGCCAGGGACACGTTAACGCCTCCGACAGTCGATTTTGCCGATTGTGCGGAGAAGTGCTACCCATTGGCGGTGGAGCGATCGCTGGGCAACTGCTGGCCTTACGCTATCGAATTGTGTCGGAATTGGGGCAGGGCGGATTTGGGCGCACCTACCTGGCCGAAGACACGAACCGCTTTGATGAAGCCTGTGTGCTGAAGGAGTTTGCCCCCCAGGTGGACGAGCCAACAGAACTCCAAAAAGCCGAAGAACTCTTTGCCCGTGAGGCGGGTATTCTTTACCAGCTTCAGCATCCCCAAATTCCGCGATTTCGCGAATTGTTTCGGGCGGAGTGGCAGGACCGTGAGCGGATTTTTCTGGTGCAGGATTATGTGGCGGGGCAGACGTACGAAGACCTCTTGCAGCAACGGCTTCAACGGGGCGATCGCTTTTCGGAATCAGATGGGGTAGAACTCCTGCTGCAACTTCTGCCCGTGCTGGACTATATCCATGCGGCGGGTGTCATTCACCGTGACATCTCGCCTGATAACCTGATTCAGCGATCGGCTGATGCTTTACCCGTTCTAATTGATTTTGGCGGCGTGAAACAGGTCGCCGCCAGAGTCGTCTCTAAGCCAGTCACGCCCGATGGCACGGCAACCCGCCTTGGCAAAGTTGGGTATGCGCCTGCTGAACAGTTAGAACTTGGAGAAGTGTATCCCCACAGTGACTTGCATGCCCTCGCCGTCACGATCTTAGTCTTGCTAACGGGGCAAGAACCGGGTGCGTTGTTCCATCGGCAAGGCGCGCTCGATCGCAATCATTGGCGGCAACTTGTTCATCTGCGTCCGGCTTTGGTCACGATTCTGGCTAGAATGCTGGAACCATACCCCACCAAACGCTACCAGACGGCGGCGGACGTGTTGCAAGCGCTGGAGGCCGCCGGGTATCGCTCGCGTTATTCCGGGCCATCTGCACCGCCCCAGGCTGGCGCACCCATTCCGGTCTTCGCGCCCGACCCCGCGACGATCGCGATTGCGCCCAAACGGTTGACCCCAGCCGCACCCGTTGTCCCCAAAGCTCGCCAACCGGGACGCAACCGGATGACCCGGGCGATCGCGAAAATTGTCCTTTTGCTAGGTTTGATTACAGGTGGTTGGTGGGCCGGCGTGAAGTGGATTGGGCCAGCGCTCAAGTCACAGTTACCAGAAATCACCAACTCCGCAAAACCGCAACCATCGCCTCAGTCAACGCCATCCCAGTCGCCCAATTTCCCGCCAACCGAACAGGAGCGCAAACAACAAATTGAAGCGCAGCGGCAGCAACTCGGCATCGACAATACTTTTCTGGTGAATTTGGTGAATGAAGCGTTTTATGCCAAACATCCAGAACTGAATGGGCAAAAATTGGGTACAGGCGAGGCCGATGCTGACTTGCGCCAGGAATGGGATGAATTGGCGTTGGCTTACCTGAAGCGTCTGGAGTTTCTCAGTTCAGACACACGTTCGCGGTTGGGGCAATTTACGGAGGCCGACGTCCTCGATCGCCAAACCGCTGCCAGCGAAATCAACCTCAGCGGTCGAGCCTTGAACGACCTTACCGATGCCGCTTTTTTCCATCGGTTCCCGGAGCATCCGCGTGGTGAGAACTTGCTCGATCGCTCCATTGGCCAGGTGTGGCAGGCGGTAGCCGCCGACCAATTGAAATTACTGCAAGCGGGCCAAACGCTAGAACGAGTGCAATTTCCACCCGGAAACTTCAGCGATCGCCTGACCGGCACCCTCAAGCCCGGTGCGGGCAAAGCTTACATTGCCAACCTCAGTGCCAACCAAACTCTGCAACTGCGCCTGCAATCCGGGCAGCCCGTCCTGCTATCGCTGTATCCCCCCACTAGCGACCAGCCCGCCCTTCTATCCGACTCTGCTGAAACGTCGTGGTCTGGCAAACTTCTATCCTCTGGGTATTACGAAATTACAGTGGTGGCAGACGGAAAAGAAACCAACTACACGATCGACTTGGCCGTTGCCGATGACGTTTCGTCGCCTGAGTAGCTTGTTTGATACCGATCTATAGGCCAGCCCTCCCTGCATCTTTGAGCGTTGAAGCCCCAATCGAAACCGAATATGGCAGGATAGAAGCTTGTTGATCCGGATACGCCTTACACTTCATGCTGTCAGTCTTATCGTCGATCGTGTTGGCCCAGGCAACTCCCCCGCCGCCCAGCCAGGAAATTCGAGTACCGCAACCCGTGCGTGTTTTACCGGGACAATTGGATACCGTGCCCGTATTCAACAGCAACAGCCCAGAATTGGTGTTGAATGAAGGCATTTTGTTATCGACCTTGCCACCAGACGGGAAGCAAGTGCCAGCCGCTCATTTGAATTTTCCCTTTAACGGGCGGTTTGATGTCTTTGCACACCACATTGCCAGAGCGCCCAGGCCGGATGATCTACGGACGTTGTATCTGGGCGTGTTGATGCAAAATCCGGGAACACAACCCGTCACAGTAGACATTTTGCAAGCCGCCAGCCATCTCAGCCAACCAGATGCCCCATTCATTCCCCTACCGCCCTATGTTGATAATCCGGCGGGAACAGTATTTGCTGGCCCCGGTAGTCGCGCGATGCTGGATGTGTTGCGGGGCCAGCGGCAGGCTGAGTTTCCCGCGCAGATTGTGATTCCACCGGGGGAAAGTCGAATGTTGCTGAACTTGCCGATTCCGGTGAAGGAATTAACGCCGCCGTTGAATGGGCGATCGACTTTGATTCGTGCCCGCAGCACCGCTCCCATCTACCTCGCCAGTCTGGCCAAGTTTGCACCTACCGATCCCGGTGGCAACGAGCGTGCCCCGACTGTAGAAGAGTGGCAGGCTTTACTGACCAGCGGCAGCTTATCCACGCCGAGGGATAAAGCACCCACCCCACCCGATCAGAAAACGGGCCAAATCATTTACGGGCGGGTGGCAGGCGTGGCCGAAGGGTCGCGCTGGGTGGCGCAAGTGGTTGATCCACCGGGAGTGCAGACGACCGATCGCAATACCTGGTATCTGTCCACGCCGGAGAGAAGTCAGGCATTTTCCTATGGTTTGAGTACGTTAAGGGGGGGAACCCTGGGTACAAGCCAGGTGCAAACCGCCAATATGTTAGTCCGGTATCCAGACACGGCTTACCAGGCGCACGGCAATTACGCGATCGAATACAACCTGACCCTTCCCCTCCGGAACCGCTCCGAAGACATTCAACGCATTGCCATTCTGATGGAAACCCCCATCAAAGAGAATCAACCACAGGATGGGCAACTGCGCTTTCTGCAACCGCCTGGACGCCAAGTGTTTTTCCGGGGAAGTGTGCGGGTGCGTTACCGCGACGATCGCGGCCTCCCCCAGGTGCGGACAGTCCATCTCGTGCAACAACGCGGCCAGCAAGGTATTCCTTTAGTGCAAATTATGTTGCCACCCGGCGATCGCCGCTTAATCCAATTCGATTTCCTCTATCCTCCCGATGCCACGCCTCCCCAAATTTTGACCATTCAGAACCTTGACTAGTGGTGTGCTGCTCATGAAAATTCAACGGACTCCCATTCTTTTGTTCACGATCGCGGCCTTGTTGGGCGGAGTCACTTACTTGACTGTGCAAAACGCTGCCCAGCAAGCAGCAGCCCCTGCGGCGCAAAAGTTGTTTCCGTTTCAGGAGAGCGACGTTCAGGCGTTGACAATTCAAACACCGCTCCAGCGAACCGCATTTGTGAAAGTGCCCAGTGCCGCCAAAACCTCGCCTGCTCCCACAACCTGGCAAATGACAGAACCGGAAAAGGCGGCTGCCAGTGACGGCTCGATCGCCTTTTTGTTGAATCTGCTGGGCATGGGCACCAGCGAAAAAACGTTAACCATCCCTGTGAATCGTCTGGCCGAATTTGGCTTTGACCCACCTCAAGCGACGATCGAGATCACCCTGGCGAATCAACAAAAACATCGACTGGTATTGGGGACTCCTGATTTTAATCGCAGCTTTTTGTACGCTCAAATTGACCCACCGGCAAACTCCACTCAGGCGCAAACCATTCATCTGGTTTCGCTGGATTTTGAGAATGCTGTCAACCGCCCGATCGAGGAGTGGAAACAACAAGCCGCTGACAAACCCCAACCGCCTCAACTTCCCAGCCCATGATGCCTAGCCCTACAGCCACGCTGCTGCTTTCCTGCCCCGACCAAAAAGGCTTAGTCGCCAAATTTGCGAATTTTATTTACGCTAACGGCGGCAACATCATCCATGCTGACCAGCACACGGATTTTTCTGCTGGCTTATTTCTCACCCGGTTGGAATGGCAACTGGACGGGTTTCATTTGCCGCGTGAGATCATTGGGGCGGCTTTCAATGCGATCGCCCAACCGCTTCAAGCTCAATGGCAACTCCACTTTTCGGATACTGTGCCCCGACTTGCTATCTGGGTCAGCAAGCAAGACCACTGCCTGTTGGATTTGATTTGGCGACAGCGGGCAGGCGAACTCCATGCGGAAATCCCATTAATTTTGAGCAATCACCCAGATTTAGAAAAAGTTGCGCACCAATTCAGCATCGATTACCAGCACATCCCGATTTGTCAAGCGACCAAAGCCGTCCAGGAGTTGAAACAACTGGAGCTTTTGCAGCAATATCAGATTGACCTCGTTGTATTAGCAAAGTACATGCAGGTACTCAGTCCTCACTTCCTGGCGCAATTTCCCCAGGTGATTAACATTCACCATTCCTTTTTGCCTGCATTTCCGGGAGCCAACCCCTATCAGCGAGCGTTCGAACGGGGGGTCAAAATCATTGGAGCGACGGCTCACTACGCCACCATTGATCTGGATGAGGGGCCGATTATTGAACAGGATGTCGGTCGCGTCAGCCATCGAGACAGCGTGGAAGATTTGATCCGCAAAGGAAAAGATCTGGAACGAGTCGTTCTGGCTCGGGCTGTGCGCTTGCATTTGCAGCATCGAGTGCTGGTCTATGGCAATCGCACGGTTGTCTTCGGTTAACAGATAACTGGGTGGCAATACTCAGACTAGTGGTCTGTCAAAGCTAGAACTGTGGGTTTCGACTCCGCTCAACCCACAAAAGACTGAGGGTTGAGCGGAGTCGAAACGCGGGACTAATGCCCAAATTTAATTCTGACAAACCACTAGTCTGGTCACATGAATCTGGTTGGGTTAGGTCGCTAACCCTAAGGCAAGGGTCACAGTTTGTAGACCATTGGCGCTTTGCTGGCAGGTCACGATGCCGTTTTGCACCTCAATTCTCCGACAACACAACACAATTTCTGTAGCGAAATCACGATCGCCAACGGGGGCGAACCGTTGAGCCGTAACGTAGAGATGGGCTTGATGCTGATAGCACTTTGCTCCCAAGACAACTGGTGAATCCACATCGGAGTAACGCAAACCCCGTGCTAAAAGATCCGTCAGCACGGCTTCTAACAATTCTTGATCAGCCCGAACAGGCAGCAAGTCCGCTTCGAATTCGCAAATAAGGCGAGTTGAAGCCGCCTCTTTTTGTAGATGTCGAGTTACCGCAGTCAATATGGGATGCAGCGGCAGTGCTTCCAGATGCACTTCCACTAAACCGGCCTCTAGCTTTTGCAGTAACATCGCATCTGCCAACAAATCACAGAGTGAGTCAACCTCATGCTGGATGGAATGGATGTGTTGTTGACACTGAGCATCAACCTTACTGGCGTCAGACAGTTGCTTAACGTGTACTCCCAGAGTACCCAGCGATCGTCCCACCCGCCGCTCCAATGAAGCAATGACCTTTTTTTGAGCTGTCAGGTAAAGGTGCAACTTCTCATTCTCAGCTTGTAACCGCTGAATCGCAGGGTTGATCTGAGTTGGGGAGCAGGATGACAGCATAGATCAGGACTCTTTAAGAGGGCTCTATCAAAATATTACTCTACCTGTTAAGAACTGTAAAAAGTTAGCGAGTATTTTTTAAGATTTTAGGATTTTCTTAATTATTCGTGACTCCTGTGTTGCAGGCTGGTTTGGGCGTTGCGGCGGAGCATCCAGGCTTTTATTCGCCGCAGAGCAGAACCAGTAAAGCGCTGTTCATACTCCTCATCTGAAAGCGTAGCCAGTTCAGTTAAAGGCGGCGCAACATTCCAGGGGTAAGGATAGAAGTCATTCACATCCGTTGGTTGGGCAAACCGTTGATTCCAGGGGCACACATCCTGACAGATGTCACAGCCAGCCACCCACCCCTGCAAGTTAGCAGCGATCGCCGTTGGTAGTTGTTCATCCCGGTTTTCGATCGTGTGATAAGCAATGCATCGATTGGCATCCACCACAAACGGTTGAGGAATTGCCCCTGTGGGACACGCTTCTAAACAACGAGTACAGGTGCCGCAATGAACCGTATGAGGGCGATCGGGTGGCAATTCTAAGTTTGTTAACACTTCTCCTAAAAACACCCAGGAACCATACTCGCGGGTGATCAAATTGCCATTTTTGGCAATCCAGCCCAATCCCGCCTGTTGCGCCCAGACCTTATCTTGAATTGGGCCAGTGTCAGCGTAGTAAAGAGCTTGAATCCCTTCACCTTGGGCTTGTAACCAGGCTGCGAGCGTTTTGAGTTTTTTCTGTAACACTTTGTGATAGTCCCTTCCCCAGCCATAGCGAGAGATTTTGGCGTACTCCTGTCCCACGGGGCGATCAATCGGAGCGTAATAATTCAACGCTACGCACACTACTGATTTCACCTCTGGCATCACCCGCTGAATATGCTGCCGCTTGGGATTCTCCATCCAGGCCATGTCGGCTTGGAATCCCTGCTGCAACCAGGTTTGCAAATGAGCCACTGCCTCAGTGGAAGTATCACTCGCATCGGCAATTCCAACTTTGTGAAAGCCCAACTCCTGGGCTTGCTGGCGGACTTTATCCGCCAGCGCTTGTCGCCATAGAATCGAATTTTGAGAAACCATTTGCAAAAATTGTTATCAGATTGTCAATAAATGTTGAATATTATGAGTACGCGGCGGGTCGCTAGGTCTCATTCAGTTAGGCCAGATACCCTAGACCTGGGGCAGGTTAGACATGGGCAACAGATTACAGACCTATAAAATATTGTGATTGATATGAGGTAGATTCAGTATTCGCATAGTGTCAGAGTTATGTCTTTGCTTGTAGAGGCTCCCGTTCCAAAAATCCTTCTGAGGAAGCATGTTTAAACTTACCTCCCCGTTTATTCTATTTTTAATGTTCATTTTGGAATGACCAAACGGTGTCGGTAAAGCAACTCAAACAAGACGCACCATCCACCTCGATCGCTGGAATTGATGAACCAACAATTCTGCAATATTTTATTCACTTGAATACTGGGGACTTTGCAGCAGTGAGTCAGCTTTTTGCAGTTGATGGCGTGTTACAACCCCCATTTGAAGAAAGAGTCATTGGTCGAGACGCGATCGCCACCTACTTGGAACGAGAAGCCAAAGGGTTTGTGCTCCAACCCCAAACAGGCCACTCGATCGAACTAGAAAATAATTGCACCGAACTTAAGCTAAGCGGCAAGGTGCAAACTTCCTGGTTCGCTGTGAATATCCGTTGGACTTTTATACTCAACCCGCTTAAAGAGATTTTTTTGGTGGAAGTAAAATTGCTTGCCGCTTTAGAAGAGTTGCTACCCCTGCGCAGTCGCGAAAAACACACCCTCGCCGAATAACCATTTGCCTTCATTAAGGTGGTCACTCGACTAATTTCAAACTAAGCCGCGATCGCGTTAGCCCAGGCAAACCTAACAAGCAACGTCCTAGTCAATATCTTGATGCGCACATTTCCAGGATGGGGACACTGGCTATTGGCACCTCGATCGCAGAACAATTTTGATTAATGCAATTAATCGTGCAGCCATCGGCAATTTGCTGAATTTTCATTTGCTTGCTAGGTTGCCACGTCCGAAATCGCAGCACCTCTGTTTTGAGTTCCGTTGGAGAAGCAACCGCCAAACAAGCATTGCAACAGTGGTAGAGGTACCTCGATTCACTATTACTAGAATGACGATTCGGGGCAATTCCTTCTTAATAGGGCATTTCGCCGTCTAACCAACGGGGCGCTTGAAGGAACAATCGCATCATGGCCGTCTCGCTAGAATGACTTCAGCAATGAATAAACCGATTAGAAGACTCAAACTTTCCGAGCAGCACTGAATCTTGTTTGATGCTGCACAACTAAACTTAGTAAAACTTTTAGCTTCAACTTATTTTTCCCGGGTTTTTGTTACTTTTCTTGATGCAAAGATGAAATTAACGACGCGTGGGCATTACAGCGTTAAGGCGTTGCTCGACTTAAGCTTGCAACCTGGTTTTGGGCCAACATCAGTCAAGGCGATCGCGCAACGGCAAGATCTCCCTGCGCCTTATCTGGAAAAACTCCTGATTGAAATGCGGCGTGCTGGGTTGGTTCACTCGATGCGAGGCGCTCAGGGTGGTTATCAGCTTGCGCGCCCACCGGCCCAAATCTCATTGGGGCAAATCCTGGAAGCGGTGGGAGAAGCGATCGAGCCGTTACCCCATCACTTCCCCGACGACTCCCAGGCCGAAGACTGGGTGACATTTACACTTTGGAACCGCCTACACCAAAAACTGAAGGAAGCGCTCTACAGCATTTCTCTGGAAGATTTGTATTTCGATGCTCGCAGTTGGCAAGCGTCCCAAGGTCAGTCATCAAGTTTCGTGGTTTAAGCCCTCACCATTCTTGGGATAGGTACACTTCACCGTAATCTTCAAATTGCTTTGGGCCTTACCACTGGCAATGTAGGGAATGCCCGCATCAGCACTGAGATTGACCCCAAACTCCAACGTCACTTCATCCACATTGGCCGCGCCAAAATTTTTGAAGGCGGTCATGCAATAGTAAGCGTAGGTTCGGATGGTACTTTGAACCATTTGCATGGATTGGGCAGGATTGACACGCGGTGCGGCAAGGGACGGTAGACCTTTTTGGCCGCCTCGCGTTTGTTCCCCAGTATTGACCGCGATCGGTGGTGCAACTGTGGTTGGTTCAGTGCTTTCCTGGGCTTCGATGTACAGAACCATGCCATCTTCGAGTTGAATGGGAACGAGGGTAGACAAAATATTTTTCCTTAAAACAGTAGATGCGTATTGAGTGTTCCCGTCAGCCTGTGGGTGTGATCAGGGGTGAAACCCCTCGTTGCTTGCGATGAAGTTTGACTTGTATATCTTGCCGATCGCCGCCTTGCTGGATTACTTGATTGGTGATCCCTGGAACTGGTGGCATCCCGTTCAAGGCATGGGTTGGATCATTTCTGGCTATACAACCGTTGTCTTAAAGTGGTTCAAGTCGCCTGTGGCCCTGCGGGCGGCTGGAGTGGGGCTGGCTTTGGGGTTGATTTTGGGGTGCGCTGGTGTGGGTTGGGCGATCGCCCGATTCACCACCCAGCTTCATCCATTGCTGGGAATTGGCGTGCAAAGTGTGTTGCTGGCCAGTTGTTTGGCGGGGCGGAGTTTGCGAGCGGCGGCAATCGAGGTCTTGCAGCCTTTGCAACAACAGGATTTACCAGCGGCGCGTGAACGGTTAAGTCGGTACGTGGGGCGCGATACTCAAACCTTGTCCGAACCTGAAATTCTTCGAGCAGTGCTGGAAACAGTAACCGAAAATGCGACGGATGGGGTACTAGCCCCGCTGTTTTATGCGCTGTTGGGTGCCTGCCTACCGATCGTGGGCAGTTTGCCGCTGGCCCTGGGTTACAAAGCTGCCAGCACACTGGATTCGATGGTGGGCTATCGCCGGGAACCGTACACTCACCTGGGTTGGTGTAGCGCCAAAGTGGATGACATTTTGACCTGGTTGCCCTGCCGGTTGGTGGTGCTGACGCTGGGGTTACTCTCTCGGAGACCATTGCCGGTGTGGCGCGTTTGTCGGCGCGATGCCCCCCAAGATCCCAGTCCCAATTCTGGCTGGAGTGAATGTGTGTATGCGGCAATTTTGGGGGTACAGGTGGGCGGCATGAATTATTACAACGGGGTTCCAAAGCCCAAACCGTTGCTAGGAGACCCGCTGCAAGCGATCGCCCCTCGGCACATTCATCAAGCGTTGCAACTCACTCGCTGGTGCTGTGTACTGTGGCTTGGCAGTGCAATTATCCTGCTGGCATTGCGTGGGTAGGGCAGTATACCAAACGTTGCTTTTCGTAATCTTGCGATCGCTGTTCACATGTTCAGAAATTTTGAGTGTAGAAAAATTTCTTTCCCCTACAATTCATAGCGAAGACATATCGCCATTGGCCAAATTTATGATCAAAGCTTATGCAGCCCATGCGCCAGGTGGGGCACTGGAGCCGTTCGAATACGATCCGGGGCCGTTAGGGCAAGACGAGGTTGAAATCCAGGTGGAGTACTGTGGCATTTGTCACAGTGACTTAAGCATGTTGGACAACGATTGGGGCTTCACGCAATACCCGTTTGTTCCAGGCCATGAAGTGGTGGGAACGATCGCAGACGTTGGCAGCAATGTCACGACGCTCCAGGTGGGGCAACGAGTTGGGTTGGGTTGGTATGCCCACTCCTGCACCCATTGCGAGTGGTGTATGTCTGGGAATCAGAATCTGTGTTTAACCGCAGAAGGGACAATCATTGGGCGGCATGGGGGCTTTGCCGATCGTGTCCGCGCCCATGAAGAGTGGGTAGTGCCGTTGCCCGCAGACCTCGATCCGGCCAAATCTGGGCCACTCTTTTGTGGCGGCATTACGGTCTTCAATCCGATCGTGCAGCTGGATATTAACCCGACTGATCGCGTTGGAGTCATCGGGATCGGTGGGCTGGGCCACATGGCTCTCCGCTTTTTGCATGCTTGGGGGTGTGATGTGACAGCATTTTCCTCCAGTCCTGACAAAGAAGCCGAAGCGAGAGAACTGGGAGCAAATCATTTCATCAACTCACGCGACCCGGAAGCCCTCAAAGCCGTCGAAAACTCGTTTGATGTGATTTTGTCGACAGTGAATGTGACTTTGGATTGGCCCCAATATCTGGCGGCTCTTCGACCCAAAGGCCGACTGCACATGGTGGGAGTGGTGGCCGATCCACTCTCGACACCGCTGATGCCATTGATCTTGAGCCAACGATCGATTTCCGGCAGTCCCCTCGGCAGTCCCACGACGGTCTCCAAGATGCTAGATTTTGCAGCGCGGCACCAAATTGCACCGATCGTCGAAGAGTTTCCGTTTGAGCAGGTCAACGAGGCGATGGAGAAACTCCGCAATGGTAAACCCCGGTATCGGTTGGTGTTGAAACATGCCTAGCCGGGCACGTTAAGGGTTATCAATTAAATCCCCCGGTGGGGTGTGGAGCGAGAGTCGTCACGCCCCAATCCTTTGAGCCGAGCGAAACTGATTCGATGCGAACCAGCGAACCCGATCGCGGCATAATAATAAAACTTTGTCTGGCGAGGCGCATCGTGTATCTACTCATTCCGGCAGCGGGTTCTGGGCGACGCATGGGCAGCGATCGCAACAAGTTATTGCTGCCTTTGCAGGGCAAACCGCTACTGGCCTGGACATTATTGGCGGCAAAGGCGGCACGATCGATTCGCTGGATTGGAGTAATCGGGCAACCCGATGATTTTCAAGACTTTAAGGAAATTATTTTGAGTGTGGGGATGACCAAGATGGTGCATCTGATTCCCGGTGGCTCAACTCGCCAGGAATCCGTTTTCCGAGGTCTCCAGGGATTACCTGCCGTAGCGCATCGAGTCCTGATCCACGATGGGGCACGGTGTTTGGCCACGCCCAACCTGCTCGATCGCTGTGCCGCAGAACTGAACACCTGCTCTGGCCTGATTGCCGCCATCCCGGTTAAAGACACGATCAAAATCGTGGATGCCGGAACCCAAGTCATCACCAGTACACCCGATCGTCGTCATCTGTGGGCCGCCCAAACGCCCCAAGGGTTTGAAGTCGATATTTTGAAGCGGTGCCACGGGGAAGGCGCAGCGCAGGGCTGGGAAGTCACCGACGACGCGATGCTATTTGAGCAGTGCGGCTTCCCCGTCAAAATTGTGGCCGGGGAGGAAACGAACCTCAAAGTCACCACTCCCATGGATCTGGCGATCGCGGATTTCATTCTTCGGCAACGGAGTAAAAAGGATAGTTAGATCTCTGGAGGGTGCAGAGTGTTACAAACGGCCTACGGTCTTGCTACATTATTCCTCAGCCTTCTAGGTGTCTTCTTAAGTAGTTGGATTTTCATCACAGCACCCACGTTGCTGCTCTACCCGTTATCAGTGGGTGCTCCAGAAGTCAGTCCGTGGTTGATGGGGCTGAGTGCGATCGCAGGCATTTTAGCACTAGGAATCCGGGCAACGGGGCTGAAGTGGGTTGTCCTGATCCTGAGTGGAATCGGGCTGGTGCTGAGTGCTGCCCCACTGAGCCAACTACCCGCGACCGTCCAACGCACTGAAACGACGATCGCAACCACACTGGGAGAATTATCGCAACGACCAGCCTTGGTTCAATCCCATTGGCGATCGCAACCGTTTGTCCTGCTAGATGGATTTCGAGGCATCCCCCTCCAACCCGTGCGCGTTGAAACTGGAATTCTGTTTGCTCAGCCAGCAGGCCAACCTTTGATCCTGAATGTGTATCGTCCGGCGGCAGTCGGTATTTATCCTGGTGTAGTGATGGTTCATGGGGGAGCGTGGCGATCGGGAAGCCCCGCCGACAACGAGCCATTTAACCGCTACCTGGCGGCGCAAGGGTACACCGTGATTGCTGTCTCCTATCGGTTGGCACCAACCCATCGCTTTCCCACTCAGTTGCAGGATGTGCAAACAGCTCTGCGATTTATCCAAAATCATGCGGCTGAGTACGAAGTGGACACAGGCCGCATGGCCATCATGGGGCGATCGGCAGGGGCACAATTAGCGATGCTGGCCGCTTATCAACCGGATGCGTTCCCCTTTCGGGCCGTGGTGGATTACTACGGCCCGGTAAACCTGGAAAAAGGCTATTACGACTTACCCAACCCAGACCCGATCGATGCTCGCACGGTATTAGAAGATTTCATCGGTGGTGCCCCACCAGAATTTCCGATCCAGTACCAGCAAGCCTCGCCCTGGAATGTGGTGCGCTCAAATCTACCACCAACTCTACTTATTTATGGCGATCGTGACCATGTTGTGCAATCCAAGTTTGGGCGGCAACTGGCCGACCGCTTGCGATCGTTCAACAATACGGCTCTGTTTATCCCCATCCCCTGGGCCGAACATGCCTTCGATGCCGTCTTCAATGGTGTCAGCAATCAACTTGCCCTCTACTATACCGAACGCTTTTTGGCGTGGGCATTGTACCCATAAATGCGAAAAAAGTAGCCGGTGGAGGGCCGAGGCAGGAGGAATTGTGCCAACTGCCGCTTTGGGCCTTGCTTCAAGCTCGCTTGAACCGCTCAGCCAACCAGATACACAGGGTTGTCAAGAGAAAACTCAATGTGACCCAAAGCAAGCCAGTCCAGAGATTGAAATTCTGCTCAGCCCCCAGCCCCCACGCTGCAATTGCACCAGCTAAACCACCCCCACCCAGGAACAACCCGACGGATAATCCGGCCTGCGAAACTGGGACATTGGCGATCGCAAAGGGAATGGTACTGGTTAACAGCAAACTGAGATTTACGCCCGCGATCGCCATGAATAGAATGGCCATTACGGGAAATTGATTGAGCAAAACTAACCCAGTGATGGGTATAAATGTCCCCAAACTGGCCCGAATAGACATTATTGCCCCCCATCGGCCTACAACTTTCCCCCAAGGGAGGGCAGAAACAGCGGCGACCAGATACATGCCAGCCACAATCCACTCGATAGGAGACTGCCCAAATTGGACTTGCAAGGCTCTAGGAATTGTCGTCATGGCGGCGGTCAGGCCCAGGTTTACCCCCACGCCAACCAGGAAGACCAGCAGTAACCGCGACCAAACCCAGGGGCTGCGATAAACCGTTACTGGTGGCAGTGGAATGCGCTGCGGAGCAGACTTAAAAAGTAGCACTCCCCCGCCCAGCAATACGATCGCCCCCAGAATAAACCCAAATGACGCTCCCACCTGCTTTAACGCAACTTCCAGGAGGGGATTGACCGCAGCAACTAGACCCAACGCCAGCACTAGTAACGCATTGGCTCGCGGCAGTTCCCGCACTGGGGCTAGCTCCTTCAACATAGAAACCACCGGCCCGCGGATCGCAATCATCGCGATCAACCAGCCCAGCATTAAAGTGGGAATTAACCACGGCAGTTGACTCAAGTACACGGTTTGGAGTAGCCACGCAACTCCGATGAAAATTAAACCGGCCAACGTCACCCCGATCGTGATTTGCGGCAAGCGACTACTGAATCGCCGCAATATAACATCGGAAAAGCGCCCCGCGATCGGCTCAATGACCAAACTTAGTAGCCCCTGCACAATGCCCAACCAACCAGCCAGCCGCAAGAACCCAAAGTTTTTGAGAATCGTGGGCTGATAAATTTCGTAAATTTTGAAACTCAGTAGAATCGCCGCCAGCATGGCGGTTAAGCCCCAAATTTGCCGCCATAAAATCGTTGTTCGAGAGTGAACCTGAGCCATTGTGGTGCTGCCAATCTACTCAGTAGGGACACAAGCACGCCTGCATCCCCACAACGATTATTACTATACCGCCAAAACTTAACGGGACAGCTTACACGGTCAACACCCAGCGGTTACGATTCTCTGCACTGACAAAGGCCGCAGGCACGACTTCCAGGTTCATGCCCAAGGATTTGAACGCCGCTCGAATCACTGCGGCATGAGCTGATTCAGTTGAACCGATGCTGGCTCCGGCTGTAATCAGAGCTGGGGTCTTGAGTTTGGCCACTTCTTGGGTGTAGGCGATCGCGGCATCCGTTTCCAGGGCGAGCGCTAACTTGGCAATGTTGGCATCAGAATCCAAATTGCCCTCCCCCTTCTTGATGTAGGAAGACACGTCATAGCTGGCTTCGGCCAGCACGGGTCTACCGCCCAAACTGCTGACGGCGGCAGCCAAGACATCCCGATGCTGCTTGTGGTCAGCTTGATTCCGGAGCGCAATATCCAGCACCGCTTTGCCCACTGCCGTATTCGTTAGTTTTCCCGCCGCGAAACTATAGGCCCAAATCGCTTGATGTTCATAGAACAACGCATTATTGAGAATCGAAATATCGTTCGCTTGATCACTTGGCGCAGCGGCAGCGACTGACTTTGGCAGCAGCGCATTCAATCCTGCGACGCCAACAACACTCGCCCCCGCGATCGCACCGTTCACCAGTAAGGCTCGACGGCTTCGCGATGCCAGCCGAAACCGCCGAGCCGACGAACGCAAATCTAAGTCATCGTATTGCATGGAGGTGTCCCCTTGTGATGTGAAGAAACAGCAGCGTTGAACAAGGGCGATCGCAATTGCTTGCCCTGGCTCAAACCACGCTTATGAGTTGTAGTGCTAAGGCACCACAGAATTGAAAACTTGGTGTGATCGCAGCCAGTAATGGCGATCGACCAGGCCAACTAGTGACAGCAGGACAACTGCATTAAGGGCAGATTGCCGTCCATCTACTCAGGAATACGGACGCGATCGCTGAATGGATTCTTGGCATCAAAAAATTCTAAGCCACCGCCTCGGTTTGCCAGGCCATGCGCACTGTGTTGGGTAGCACACCAGCCAGCCCCGCCGCCAGTTCTGCCGAAACCATGAGGGAGAGATTCCCCGGCAGCCACTCTGCTAACCAACGAGTAATTAAATGCGCCCGCTGATGCGGTTGGGAGCGATCCACAATGGCAGATAGTTGTTCGGAGTAAGCGATGCGGATGTCGATCGCGCTTTGCCGCTCAGCCGGAGTCAGCACGGTTTGCAAATGCACCTGACCGATCGCATAAACTGCCGTACAAGCTTGATCAAACCCGCCCCCAACAGCAGCCCCCGGCCCCGCAAAATCAACATAAAATGACTTGACTAACAGTAACCCGCCTAAAGAATCTGGAGCGATCGTTAGCACATGTCCGCGGGTGAGGCGATGCAGCAGGGCCGTGTTGTGGGCAGAGGGTTGAACGGCTAATTGGAGCGGTGGCGATAGCAGCATAGGGCAAACAACAGGGCTGATAGATGGAAATACTTCTATCTACCCATCGGTTGACGACACTGGTTTTACGCCAGACGCTCCACCGCGCTCAATCTAAGTCCATCGCTGCTTGCCTTTCCAAGTCATCTAGAGCTTGAATTGCCAGCAACAGCTCTTCTTCTTGCGCTTCAAACACGTCTTCGGCCACCTCGCCCATATCGAAGGCCAATTGCAATGCGAGAAGCTGTTTTTGCAGATTTTCTTTGACATCTAATTCAGCATCAACCCGTTCTTGAATTTGGGCGGCAATCCAGGTGATGCCGCTGATAGGTGCGGTGAGTGGAGCCAGGAGGAGATTAAGCATGGGGCATTTGAGCAAAGTTAAAGGGTGCAGTGAAGTTGTTGTAGCGGATTTTAAGGCGACCTTCAAACTGTTGGTCGATCGCTTCTACCTGGTGGCTAAATGCGGCTTCTCGCTCCCAGGGAATGAGATAAGCCGCGTTGTAAATCATGGATTCGGTCATAACGTCATTTTCGACAACCTCGATCGCCTGCGCGTTTAATTGCTGCTGAAAGGCGTAAATGATCTGCTGTTTGCGGTCTACTAGCGAGCGTTCAATCGCTTGCCCGATCGCCACCACTTCATCCATGCTGAGATTCTTGCCCTCCAGGCTGTCGCGTTGCGATCGTAAAAACGGATTCTCCTCCAACAAGGTTTGGAGTTCATGCTCCTGGTCCCAAAACACTTTGATGCCAACTTCCCGGTTGCCGTCTAGTTTGGTGAACAGGAGCCGCAAGTTTTCGCTGTAGGGCTGAGTCAATTGCTCCGTGACGGTGGCCCAGTCTTGAATCACCAATCCAAATTGCAACGGCAGCAGCGTTCTAAACCCCGCTTGCATCGCCTGCTCCAACACCCTTTCATGCCCTAGTAAGTTTTTGCGACTGGCCAGATAGCGCTCCTGTTGGGCCTCAGAGTACAAAAACGTGAAGCCGTCCAGTTTGTGCGGGTGAACGGGTTGCTGGTCTAAGCCTTCCAGGGCTAAATCATTCAGATGAACATCCGGGAAAATGCCGTATAAGTACAATCCGTGACTCATGAGAGGGGCAAGGTGGCGTAAGGGTTATTTCCTAAGTCTTCCCCCGGAATCGATGAAGCTCACTTTAAAGATCCGATGAAAGATAGATACGCAATTGGGGAGAGACGCGATAGAACTGAAGTGATCAGATTTGGTGCCTGATGATGCAACGAGTAATTGCGATCGCTGGAATGACGGCTACCCTGTTTGGTTTTGCTTCCGCTGGCTTGGCTCAATCGGAGATGATGCCATCTCCCGCAGAGATGTTAGGCGTGCAAGAACGGTCGTATCAAAGTAATCCTGTCGTTAATCGAACAACGCCAGCGGTTAACTCGTCTCAACTGATGGCACCGACAAACGAGGGCGGGCTGGTGCTATATCGTATCGATCGCAACACCCGCGTTCTCGTGGGGCCAGTTCGCGGTACAGCTCCGACCTCCGACTTACCGGCCCAGTCGCAACAGGGAGACAATCGGCTGCAATTGTTGCGCGACCTGGAAGAATAGGATTGGTCTATTACTTACCGTTGGAATGGAAAAACCATTAGACGAAGCGCGATCGCACGAATTAGCGCAACACATCAAAAGTAAGCCCAAAGCACCGTTTGACAATGCCCATCGGGGCACTCTGGCTACTAAAGGTGCAGTGTATGTTCAGGGCTTTTTGGTCGTCGCCAGTAAGCGCTGCGCGCCACAGGAACATGCATGGCTAGAGTTGGAAGAACATCTAGTTGATCCCTCTTTTCCCTTTCTGAAACAAGCGGTTCAACATTTGCACTACTTCCCGGCTCAGAAGCTAACAGCCAAAGCCCTGAAAGCAGCGATCGAGGAAGCCAAAGAAGATTACCCAGAAGACCCACCTTTGCCCATTTATGGCACCATGCCCTACGAGTATTACGGCAACGTGATGCTGGGCGGCAAGGAATACCAACAAGCCTTTGAAACGGCACAGGCCAAATGTCGTGAGTTAAATCGGCCCATCACCGATAATGGCAAGACCGATTAGCCCTGGAGGCGGCGCATTTCTTCCTGAGTACTGATGGCAATCTGTAGCGCTTCATTGAGTAAGCGCCCATGTTCACTGGCTTGATCGTTGACTTGAAGGGAGGTCAACGCCGAAATGTTGTTGTCAAACAAGACGGCATTGTTGGCAATGAATTCTTTGTTGTCTCGCAGAATCCGTTCTGTTTTCAGTGCCCGGGTTAAATCTTCTCGCGTCAGCCAGAGCGCTTCCAGCACTCGATCGCGATCGTTGATCGCTACGCTAAAATTTCCGGCATCTTCAAGTTGGTCATTAATCGTAATGGCTTTCACCATTAAGTTGAATTGTTTGACATCTTCCAGCAAGTTGCGCAAAGGCGGCGAAACCGTTTCGTTTAACCAGTGCCAGCGGTGATAGATGGCTGTCGCGATCGCCAAAATTAAACTGATCCAGACGTGGGCGGCCCAGGGCAACGTTAAGGGTGACACGGCTAACAACACCGCTCGCAAGGCCGCGATCGCCACGTAATTCACCGAAAAATACCATAAACTTAACCAGCCCACCCGTGCCCAAAATGGAGCCGCAATGTGGCGCGGCGCAAAACCCACCATTCGCCTTAATTCTCCTTTGGTAATTTCTAACCCTTGCAAATCTGGTCTCATAGCAGGCAGGTAAACAGCAGACGATGAAAGGTGGCGATCGCTTAGCCAGGTCGCATTCTTTGCGCAAACCCGGTTGAATAACCGCACTTCCAGGGTAACAAACCCGATCGCCAGCAAAACACGATGAAACCTTGTCTTCCTCTTCCGATCGGGTTCCTACTTCGAATCAAATTTGTAGCCAGACCAGGGGAGGTTGTATCAATGAAGCAAGCCTAACGGGCCAGAAGCGGGGCTTGAACAATTGCTGGCAGGAAGATGAACGCCCCCCTAGTCGTTGTTTGGTTGTGTGTTGGCAACCGGATTGAACCATCAAGATCCTGTGTAGTCCCTTCATCCGCTTTTGCTGAGTTTTTGAGGGCTTGCTAAGATCGACTGACAAAGGTAAATATCGATGTAACGTGATGTGCGACTTAATCGTCTAAAAGTGCTGTTTTCCCGTGGAGTGGGCATCTTGCCTGCTTAGATTGGGCGAACAAGATGTCCACCCCACAAGGATTGATCAAAAGTTGCACATCGCGTGATGTATTAATTTGCTCTATTTAACGTGGTTTACGATGCTGCATGATTTAACGTTGGGCGCGCTTCCCGGTCTGGATACCCTCTTCTCGACGCAAGGCATTATGGTGTTGCTCCTGGCCGCCTACGCCGGAGCGATGTGGATGTTCCTCACCAGTGCCCCCAAGGTTCATACCGTCATGGTGTCGGATGTAGAATTGGCGCGGCAACTTTATGAAGGCATGCTGGAACTACCTGCGGCTGATGTGCCATTGCACTATTACTACAACTATGAACAATCGCTAGGGACGCCGATGGTTGATCCCCTTTACATCACGCCGGGAGTGGGCCGAACCAGTACCGCCACAGCCACTGCGCCTGATGGATTGTGGTATCAGTTGAAGAAAAACACTCAGTTACATGTGATTTCTGGTGCCAGCTTAGGAGAAAGAAATCACCAGCGGCATGTGTGTTTCGATCGCGCGTGTCTGGAACAAATTTTGCTCCGCGTTCAGAGTCGCCGCATCAAGTACAAAATCCGGCGCGAAAAGCCGCTCAACTTTCTGGTGAAGGATTACGACGGAAATGTAATTGAAATGGCGGAAGTGACGAATTAGGGGTTGGGAATAGGTGCTGGGTGTGAGGTGTGCAGGGTCAAGGACTAGAACTAATAACAGGACATAACCTGACGCTCAAACCCAACACCCATTTCTACGATTCATCCTGACTCTTGGCATTAACCTCTTGACTGACCTCCGGCTTCAATAGGGGAAAGGCGATCACATCCCGAATGCTGGGGCTGTCGGTGAGCAGCATCACGAGGCGATCGATCCCAATACCTAAACCACCAGTGGGGGGCATGCCCTGTTCCAGTGCGGTTAAAAAGTCTTCATCCACGCTGTGGGCTTCCAAGTCGCCAGCTTCCTTACGAGCCGCTTGATCTTCCAGGCGTTGGCGTTGATCGAGGGGATCGGTTAACTCGGAGAAGCTATTGGCGGTTTCGCGCCCCACGATGAATAGCTCGAAGCGTTCCACCAGGTCGGGCTTGGAGCGGTGCGGCTTGGCTAGGGGCGAAATTTCCACAGGATAGTCGAGGATGAAGGTGGGCTGAGTTAGCGTTTCCTCAACGGTTTGTTCAAAAGCTTCATTGAGCAATTTGCCGAGCGACTCGCATTTTTCCGGTATCCCAATCCCAGCCTTTGCCGCCGCCGTTTTCGCGTCATCCAGCGTGGCAAATTGGCTAAAATCAATGCCTGTTTTTTCCTGCACGGCCTCATGCATAGTAACTCTCCGCCAGGGAGGAGTCAGGTCGATCGCCGTTCCTTGATAGGTAATCTGTAAAGTGCCCAAGACATCCTGTGCGGCTGTTGTAATCAGCGTTTCCGTTAGGGTCATCATGTCGTGGTAGTCGGCGTAGGCTTGGTAAATTTCGATCGTCGTGAATTCGGGGTTATGGCGGGTGGAAATCCCCTCATTCCGAAAGATGCGGCCCAGTTCAAATACTTTCTCAAACCCACCGACAATCAGCCGCTTCAGGTGCAACTCGGTGGCAATCCGCAGGTAGAGATCCAGATCCAGCGTGTTGTGGTAAGTGATGAAGGGACGCGCTTCGGCTCCGCCTGCTTCTGATTGCAACACGGGAGTTTCGATTTCGATAAAGCCTTGCTGATCCAGGTAACGCCGCATGGAAGCCGTAATCAACGCCCGCCGCCGAAAGGTTTCTCGCACTTCTGGATTCACGATCAAATCGACATAACGCTGGCGATAGCGCTTGGCGACATCCGTCAGCCCATGCCACTTATCCGGCAGGGGTAACAGGGATTTGGTCAGCATGGCGTAGCGGTTCACATAAACCGAGAGTTCGCCCTTTTCCGTCCGCTTGATGGTGCCGATCGCGCCGATAATATCGCCAGCGTCCGTGAGTTGCTTCAGGTGTTCAAAGGCACTGGGATCGTCCGTACCCATGTTTTCTTGAATGCGGGTTTTGTCCAGGTAAAGCTGAATCGTGCCGGTTTCGTCTTGCAGGCTGAAGAAGGCGAGTTTGCCAAATACCCGTTTGGCGATGATGCGTCCGGCGATCGCCACTTCCACGGCAACCTCTTCTCCACTCGCCAGATCAGCGTAAGTCTTCTGCAACTCTGCTGCATGATGAGTCACTTCCCAGCGATAAGCGTAGGGCGTGTAGCCAGCCTGTTTCAGTTGGGCAATTTTTTCTAACCGGGTGGCACGGATTTCTTCAAGCGTACTTTGAGCTTCGGGCTGGTGACGGGGTTCACGAGACATAAATTAAAGATGAATTGAGAATGATATTCGGTGGATAGCTCAGTCGCTGACTGGCAATCGGCAAGGCCCATCGCAAGTCCCCATTATAAAGAGGATTGGCAAGTGTTTTGACGGGAGCAATATTTACGGCCACTTTATAAAGCATGAAGGTTCTAGAGCGACCTGGCTATGATGAGCGTGAAACAGGGAACCCTGAACCGCGTCACCCTCACTCCAGGCATTATGGTATTCAAGCAAAATCCTTCATCCTCACCAAGACTCAAGCGATCGCTCCAAGTTGGCGCAGTCCTGGCAGGCGTAGCAGGCATGATCTATCTGGTTCAGGCCAAACCGTTTGGCCCAATGAACTCAGGCAACCCGGCGAGCGTTGGGAACGAAATCGATTTGACTCAACCCGACCCCAGTTTGCAAAATGCGATCGCGGCCAATCCCAAAACTCGCTCTACGCTAATTGGAACAAATCTCAACGGCATTGCCGATTGGTCTACGCAATGGAGCTTTGTGGATGTGTTCAAAACCTCGCGGGACTGGATCTCCCAGCGGGAAGGCGCGGCCTGGGGGGAAGGGGGCAAGATCAACTTAACCCCGGATGGCTGGGTGGCCTCCCTGGAACCGGGGCAGTGGGTTGAAACCGTGATGATGATTGGGTCGTCCCACTACCCAGCGGGGAAATATACGTTGCTTTATGATGGCGAAGGCAAAATGACCTTTGCGTTTGACCATGCCAAAATTGTGAGCCAGTCTCCAGGCCGGATGGTGGTGGAGGTGAAGCCGGACGAGGCAGGCGTGTTTTTGCAAATTCGCGAAACAAACCCCAAAAACCCGATTCGAAACATCCGCTTCATCATGCCGGGATTTGAGCAAACCTATCAAACTCAACCGTTCCATCCGCTCTTTCTCCAGCGCATCAGCCACTTCAGTTCGCTGCGGTTTATGGATTGGATGGCCACGAATCATTCTGAGGTGGTGCATTGGAACGATCGCGCCACGCCCAACAGTGTGCGGCAGGCCGGTGGCAAAGGGGTGGCTCTGGAACATATGATTCAACTAGCCAACACCTTGAAGGTCGATCCGTGGTTTACGCTGCCAGCCAAAGCCTCGGATGATTACATGCGGCAATTTGCTACGATGGTGCGCGATCGGGTTGATCCCTCGCTCAAAATCCATATCGAATACTCCAATGAAGTCTGGAATGGGATCTTCTCCCAACATCGATATGCGGCAGAGCAGGGACGGGCACGCAAGCTGGCCAATGATGATTACGGCGCTTCCCTGCTGTTCTACTCAGAACGATCGGTAGAAATTTTCAAAATCTTCAATCAGGTGTTTGGCTCCAGTGCCGACAAACGCTTGGTGCGAGTCCTGGCCGGGCAGGCGGCAAATCCCTGGACGGCAGAACAAATTCTGGGCTGGAAAGATGCCTACAAACACGCCGATGCTTACGCGATCGCCCCTTACTTTGATGGGGCCGATTTTGACAAGAATGGCAACAGCGATCTAAATGATGCCAAACGCGCCGACGCGATCGCCAAAATGAGCGTTGATCAAATCGTTGAGAACCTGCTGGCGGGCATTCCGGGTTTGCAGCCCATGCTGGATGACAATGTTAAAGTCGCCAAACGGTTTGGGTTGCCGCTCTATGCCTACGAAGGCGGCCCTCACCTCACGGCCTACCAGTTCCCAGACGATAAGATTGAACCCATCACCAAACTCTTTGCGCAGGCCAACCGCCATCCCAAAATGCGAGACGTTTACCGTGCTTACCTAAATCTGTGGAAGCAAAGCGGTGGGTCACTGTTTAATCAATTTGTGGATGTCGCTCAGCCTAGCAAATGGGGATTTTGGGGGGCGATGGAGTACCAGAACCAGGATCTCAAGCAAGCTCCTAAGTATCAAGGGTTGCTCGACTTCATCAATGCAAACTCCAACTAGCGAGGGCAGATTAGAGAAGAGAGCCAACCGGTGGCAAGAGCGGCGATTTAGTCGCGTTGGACAAATGGGTAGACCGTGAACAAAACCCCTTTCCAGGAGCGGTGACGACTGAAGACAGCTAGCATTCGGCAGCCTCGATCGCGCCACCAAACACATTGCTCAAAGGCTGCCACAGTATCACGTCCCAACAGATTTAGAAGAAGTCACACGAATTCTAGTCAAGATTCTAGAAACCTCACTCAGGTCTACGATAAGCTGAAAAATTAAGAGACCTTAATACAACCTCGTGATTCACACTGAATCGCCGGAGACACTATGTTAATTTTTTATCATTGTGCAAAGTTTTTGTTAATTTAACGTTTTTTGCTCCGTATCAGTACGGGCATCAACGGCAAGATGGAGGCAAGTAGCCCTCTGTCTTATTTAACTTGTCAGTCAACCTCATCCCCTTGTCATCAATGCGTAGCCCTTTCTTAGAGCGTCTTTACCATCCCGATCGCCCGGTTATCGTTTTTGATGGGGCGATGGGCACCAATCTTCAAGTCCAAAATCTCACCGCAGAAGACTTTGGCGGAGCCGAGTATGAAGGCTGTAACGAGTATTTGATTTTTACCAAGCCGGAAGCCGTGGCCAAAGTGCATCGCGACTTTTTGGCGGCTGGGGCAGATGTCATTGAAACCGATACCTTTGGGGCAACCTCGATCGTGCTGGCTGAATACGACCTGGCTGATCAAACCTACGAACTGAACAAAGCGGCGGCAGCACTGGCGAAACAGATCGCCGCAGAATTTTCCACGCCGGAGAAACCCCGCTTCGTGGCTGGCTCGATCGGCCCCACGACCAAACTTCCGACGCTGGGCCATATTGACTACGACACCATGAAAGCGTCCTTTGCCGAGCAAGCCCAGGGCTTATGGGATGGGGGTGTGGATTTGTTCCTGGTAGAAACTTGTCAGGATGTGCTGCAAATTAAAGCGGCGCTCAACGGCATTGAAGAAGTGTTTGCCCAGAAGGGGGAACGCCGTCCGCTGATGGTGTCCGTCACCATGGAAATCCAGGGGACGATGCTGGTGGGGTCGGATGTGGCGGCAATGTTAGCAATCTTGGAACCCTACCCGATCGATATTCTGGGCCTGAACTGTGCCACGGGTCCCGATCGCATGGCCGAACACATCAAATATCTCTCCCAGCAATCGCCCTTTGTCATCTCCTGCATCCCTAATGCTGGCATTCCTGAAAACGTTGGTGGGCACGCCCACTATCGCTTGACCCCAATGGAGTTACGCCTCGCGCTCACCCGCTTCGTTGAAGATTTGGGCGTGCAAGTCATCGGGGGTTGTTGCGGCACTCGCCCCGATCACATTCATCAGTTGGCGGAAATCGCGGAGACCCTGAAACCGAAGGAAAGACAGGTCAGGAGCCTAGATTTCGGAGATTCTGAAAACCGCCGAAATCTAAACGCTCCTCCCACTCCCCGTCCTGCCTTCGGCTACATCCCGTCTGCGGCCTCCATTTACACCACTCAACCCTACGACCAGGACAATTCCTTCCTGATTGTGGGCGAACGATTGAATGCTAGCGGTTCCAAGAAAGTGCGGGAATTGCTGAATGCGGAAGACTGGGATGGCTTGGTGGCAGTTGCCCGATCGCAGGTGAAAGAAGGTGCCCACGTCCTGGATGTGAATGTGGATTACGTTGGGCGGGATGGTGAGAAAGATATGCGAGAACTCGTCTCGCGGCTCGTCACCAATGTCAACCTGCCGCTGATGCTGGATTCCACCGAATGGGAAAAGATGGAAGCAGGGCTGAAGGTGGCAGGCGGCAAGTGCATTCTCAACTCGACCAACTACGAAGACGGAGAACCCCGCTTTTTGAAAGTGCTGGAACTGGCGAAGCAGTACGGCGCAGGAATAGTTGTGGGGACGATCGACGAAGACGGCATGGCCCGAACCGCCGAGAAAAAGTTCCAGATTGCCCAACGGGCCTATCGTCAAGCCTTAGAGTTTGGCATTCCGGCTCACGAAATTTTCTTTGATACGTTGGCATTACCCATCTCTACGGGAATTGAGGAAGATCGGGAAAACGGCAAAGCCACGATCGAATCGATTCGCCTGATCCGGGAGCACCTCCCCGGTTGCCACATTTTGCTGGGCGTGTCCAATATTTCCTTTGGGTTGAGTCCGGCAGCGCGGATTGTGCTCAACTCGATGTTTCTGCATGAAGCGGTGCAAGTGGGGATGGATGGGGCGATCGTCAGTGCCGCGAAGATTTTACCTTTGGCCAAAATTGACCCGGCCCATCAAGAAGTTTGTCGGCAGTTGATCTACGACCAACGCCGGTTTGAAGGCGATGTCTGCGTTTACGACCCGCTCACCATACTCACGACCCTGTTTGAAGGTGTTTCTGCCAAAGATGCCCGCTCCAAAGATGCTCTAACCGATCTGCCCGTGGAAGAGCGGCTGAAACGACACATCATCGACGGCGAGCGGATTGGCCTGGAAGCAGCTTTAACCGAGGCGCTCCGAACCTACAAACCCCTCGACATCATCAACACCTTTTTGCTCGACGGGATGAAAGTCGTCGGCGATCTGTTCGGTTCCGGGCAAATGCAACTGCCCTTCGTGCTGCAATCTGCCGAAACCATGAAAGCGGCTGTGGCGCAGCTGGAACCGTTCATGGAGAAGAGCGAAACCAACAGCTCTAAAGGCATCTTCCTGATTGCCACGGTGAAAGGCGATGTGCACGACATCGGTAAGAACCTGGTGGACATCATCCTCACCAACAACGGCTACAAGGTCATCAACCTAGGGATTAAGCAACCCGTAGAAGCCATTATCGATGCTTATCACGAACACCAGGCGGACTGCATCGCCATGAGTGGCTTGCTGGTGAAATCTACTGCCTTCATGAAAGAGAATCTGGAAGTTTTCAACGATCGCGGCATCACCGTTCCTGTCATCCTCGGCGGCGCAGCGCTCACCCCCAAGTTCGTCTATGAGGATTGCCAGAATGTCTATAATGGTCGCGTCATCTACGGCAAAGATGCTTTCGCCGATCTCCACTTCATGGATAAACTCATGCCCGCCAAAGCAGAAGGGCAATGGAATGATGTGAAGGGATTTTTGGGCGAACTTGAGGCATTAGGATTCGGAAGTCAGAAGGCAGAAGAGCAGACAACAGGCAGAGAGCAGGAGGCAGCAGAGCAGGCAAGTTCTCCTACCCCCCTCCCTCCTCCCTCCCCCAGGGAAGAAGACACCGTGCGATCGGAGGCGATCGCGATCGACATTCCCCGCCCTACGCCGCCCTTCTGGGGCACCCAAATCCTATCTGGCAAGGACATTCCTTGGGACGAGGTCTTCTGGCATCTGGATTTGCAGGCGCTCATCGCTGGACAATGGCAATTCCGCAAGCCACGGGAGCAATCCCGCGAGGAGTACGACCAATTTTTGGCAGAAAAGGTCTACCCCATCCTGGAACGGTGGAAAGCCCGCATCGTGGCAGAGGACTTACTCGATCCACAAATCGTTTATGGGTACTTCCCCTGCCAGTCGGCAGGTAACTCCGTTCACATCTACGCTCCCCCGCTCCACTCCGCCCCCACTCCCCCCACGCCGGTTGTCACCTGGAACTTCCCGCGCCAAAAGTCCCTGCGGCGCTACTGTATCGCTGATTTCTTTGCCCCGGTGGATTCTGGACACATGGATGTTTTTCCCATGCAAGCCGTGACCGCCGGACAGAAAGCAACCGAGTTCGCCCAAGCATTGTTCAAGTCTGACAACTACACGGATTACCTCTACTTCCACGGCTTAGCGGTGCAAGTGGCGGAAGCTTTAGCCGAATGGACTCATGCCCGGATTCGGCGGGAGTTGGGCTATGGCGACCTGGAACCGGACAACATTCGGGATATGTTGGCGCAACGCTATCAAGGATCGCGCTACAGCTTCGGCTATCCCGCCTGTCCTAATATTCAGGATCAGTACCAGCAACTGGAATTGTTGGGCGCTGAGCGCATCGGGATGTACATGGATGAAAGTGAACAACTCTATCCAGAGCAGTCTACAACTGCGATCGTGGTCTATCATCCGACCGCAAAATATTTCAGCGCTTGACTTGAATATTGCGTCCCAATTGTGAGATGACACCAAATGTGCGACAGTAGTGCATGGTTTTTCCTAAAAGTAACTTTTTGCAAAGAATTTCCCGTTTTGCAAGTTCTTAGGTTAAACACGCTGTGTCGCCCTGATGTGAGGTCTGCTCATGTTGAAATTCATCCTACACAAACCGATCGCATTCCTAACCAGTCTCGTCCTCTCCACTGGAGTTGTGGCCGCAACAGCCCAGATATCTCCAGCCCAACAACAGATCGATGACCTCGGCACATCAGGCGCAAGCGATCTGAACACGGCAGCCACCTCCAATCGGAACGATCCTCTCAACCAACTGTTGCGAGAAGCCCGTCGGTTAACCAATGCGCGTAACTTTCCAGCGGCCTTAGCAGCGTTTTACCGCGCCGCAGAACTCGATCGCTCCAATCCCCGCATTTTTTCTGGGATGGGCTTTCTCTACGCCACTCAAGGAAATTTTGAGAACGCGATCGCCGCCTATCAACAAGCCATCACGCTGGAACCGCGCAACGCTGAGTTTCATCACGCTTTAGGATTTAGTTTGGCGAATTTGGGCAGAACTGCCGATGCGATCGCCGCCTACCGGCAAGCCGTTCAATTCAACCCGCGCCACGTCAACGCGAATCTCGCGATCGGGGTCTTGCTATCACGACAAGGAAAGTATGAAGAAGCCCTGGAAACTTACCGTCGAGTTGCCGCAATCGCGCCCCAACATTTCAAGGCGCAGGAATTATTGGGGACGGCCTTGATTCAACTGAAGCGCCCCCGTGATGCCTTTGCCCCTCTGCAACAAGCGGCCAGAATTGCCCCCCGACAGGCGATCGTCCGCGTTCACATTGGCACGGCTTGGTTGCAACTCAAAGACTACCCCAAAGCCCAGAGTTCTTTTGCCAGAGCCGTTGAACTCGAACCCCGTAACCCCTCAATTCACTTGCAAATTGGGCGAGCGTGGCAAGCTGCCGGACAGTTAGAACCCGCCATGAGTGCTTTTCGCCGCGTGATTGCCCTCCAGCCCACGTCAGCCGATGCCCATTTGGGAGTGGGAGATGTGTTTTTCGACCAAGGTAACTTTTCCTCAGCCGTTAACCTCTATCGCCAAGCGATCGCCCTTGCTCCTCAAGATCCCGATAGCCACGTAAAACTGGGCAAAGCCATGAAAGAACTGGGCCGCAAACAGGAAGCCATTTCCTCCCTGGAGGTGGCTAAGCGGCTAATGCAGCAACAATCCGCCCCCAGCGATCGATTAACCGAACTAGAAACCTTGCTGAGAGAACTGAAGCAAGTTGCGGGGTAATCCAATTAAGGTCTTTGACCTTTCGTCAAATCTCTATAGAGACGTTACAAACAAGGTCTCTATGAAGCGTGTGTTTCTACTCAGGGTTCTCTTAGACTCGGTTTACTCCCTGCTCAGAAATGTAAACTAGAGTAAAGAGGAATTTTAAAAAGGTGGGTTTAAGGCAATGGCATTATTTGGACTTGGCAAAAAAGTATCCCTGCCTACAGCGGCAGACGCACTTCCTGGGCGGGCGACCGAAATGCCGCTGACCAATCAGCATTTTGTTAACAGCAATCCCCTCAAGCCCCCCTTTCCCGAAGGGATGCAACTGGCGCTTTTTGGGTTGGGCTGTTTTTGGGGTGCCGAGCGGAAGTTTTGGCAGCAGGCAGGTGTATTCAGTACTTCAGTTGGCTATGCAGCCGGAATCACCCCTAATCCAACCTATCGCGAAGTATGCAGTGGCCTGACTGGACATAACGAAGTGGTGCGCGTCGTGTTTGACCCCAACGTGATTTCTTACGAAACCTTACTCAAAGTGTTTTGGGAAAGCCACGACCCCACTCAAGGCATGCGGCAAGGGAATGATGTCGGCACTCAATATCGATCGGGCATCTATGTTTACAGTGATGAACAGCGGCAGGTGGCAGCAGCCAGTCGGGATATGTACCAGCAAGCTCTGAGCAAAGCAGGTTACGGCAAAATCACAACCGAAATTCTGGAGGCCCCAGAGTTCTACTACGCGGAAGACTACCATCAGCAATACCTGGCCAAGAACCCTGGCGGTTATTGCGGCTTGGGTGGCACGAATGTCTCTTGCCCGATCGGAATTTCGGAAGTCGTAGCAGGAAACTAACCCTAGCTCATCGGTCATGCTTGACCTCACCGCCGTCGAGATCTATTTGCGCGATCGAGTTTCCCCGATCGCGCTCGACTTGGATGCATCCAGCGCGGCTTTACAGGCTGCTTTTTCTGATCTGGGTCAACACCATTGGTTAGGCTTGAAAATCCCGCGGCAGTGGGGCGGGCAAGCCATCGGTAGCGAGCCATTTCAGGAATTTCAGGAATTGCTAGCTCGATACTCTGGCGCATTGGCATTTTTACAGGCCCAACATCAAAGTGCGAGTGGTTTTCTGAGTCGTAGCGAAAATGAGGGCTTGAAGCGGGAGTATTTGCCTCACATGAGTACAGGCGCGATCGCAGTGGGGGTGGGCTTTTCCCACCTCCGCCAAGCGGTGCCACCACTCACAGCCCTCCCTGTTGCCGCGGGTTTCTGTCTCAACGGCACCATTCCCTGGATTACAGGCTTCGGCATCTTTCAATCATTTGTTGGCGCTGCCGTTCTCCCTGATGGCCGCGCGGTGTACGGGATGCTCCCCTTTCGTAGCACTAACCAACCTACGGGCGGATGGATTCAGTTCAGCCCCCCGCTGTCTCTGGCCGTGATGTCATCCACCAACACGGTTACAGCGACGTTGCAGGAGTGGCATTTGCCGCTTGATCGCGTTTTATTGATTTCTCCACCTGAGGCCATCCATCAGAGCGATCGCCAAAACGTGTTGCAGCACAGTTTTTATGCTCTGGGGAGTGCCAGGGCGGCCCTCAACCTCCTCCAGCAAACTAGCCAAACCCGCTCAGCGAGCTTCGTGCAAGACGCTTACCACAGCCTCGATCGCCAACTTGAGCACTGCCGTCGAGCCATCTATACGGCCAGCGATCGTTCCTTTGAAGAACGATTACATTTGCGTGCCACAGCGATCCAACTCGCAATGCAATGTGCCCATGTAGCGGTCATTGCCTCTGGTGGCTCGGCCATCTCATACAACCATGCGGCTCAACGAATTTTGCGGGAAGCGATGATGTTTTCCGTCACCGGGCAGACAATTGCCGTCATGGCAGCGAGCCTGAAAGCTTTGACAAAAGAGTATTACCATCCAACAATTGCCTATTGACTCATTTGAAGTCTTGAGCTAAATCTTACGAGGACTGATGTTAATGGATGCGTTGTCATCAATGCAGCAACGTTCAATCTATAGCCTCTGCCATGTGAACGTGGCATACTTCGGCGTGAGCGCGATTCGGCTGAGCTCATCGTCGAAGCCTCAGTCGAACGAGGCGCGTCAGAACACCTACCCAGAATCGGCAGTTCAGCCATTTAATATGTCTTAAGTGTTCTGACCATAGCTATATTACAAAAGCGATTGATTTAACCTTGTGAGTGAACGGAGACAAAACAAATGACTAGGCGGGCAAGAAGTTCGGCAACGGGATTCTTGAGGGACTTTCAAGAATTCATCATGCGTGGCAATGTGGTTGATCTAGCCGTTGCTGTCATCATTGGTGGAGCTTTTGGCAAAGTCGTCGATGCGTTTGTGAATTGGATCATGTCAGTTATTTTGAATCCAATTCTGAAGCAGGCTGGCGTTGATCAGCTTCAGAACTTACCGTTTGGCATTGGCACCTTTGTTGTAGCGATTGTTAACTTTATCGTGATTGCGTTCGTCATCTTTTTACTGATTCGAGCGCTCGAAAAGTTTATGCGTCGTCAAGAAGAAGCGCCAGCGGCTGACCCCGTCTTGGAGTCTCAAGAACGATTGACAGCAGCGATCGATCGCTTAACCGAAACCCTGGAACGCCGCTAGCTTTCGGTTACCACTCGTCGCCCGACGATCACGAGATCGCAAGTTTCGTGTTCGAATTCTGCAATCCCTGGCAACCGGCCCCACGGCTCAAACCCAAAGTTCTCAAACAGTTTGAGGCTGGCATGATTGGTAGCAAAAATACACCCCACAAGATTTTTGATGCCTAGTCTGGGACTTTGGGCGATCGCGTGCCGCAACAATTCTCGACCCACCCCCTGCCGTCGATATTGTGGGGAAACGTAAATGCTAACTTCTGCTGTGATGTCATACGCCCGCCGAGCTGAGTAGAAATGCTGAAACCCTAACCATCCAGCAACTTCGCCTTCACACGTCAGCACCCATAGGGGCCGCTTGTCGGGCGTGTGGGTGTGAAACCAGCCAAGGCGACTTTCCACGGTTACTGGCTCCATGTCTGCGGTCACAGTTCGACTGGCGATCGTTGAGTTGTAAATCTCGACGATCGCATCCAAATCAGCCGCGACGGCATCCCGAATCACCATAGCCCACCCATCCATTCGCTCCATGGCACGCTATCACACGATCGAGGCACGAACCGTTCCCAGGGAGCATTCTAAAGTCATTGGGCACCAAAGAATGCAGTCCGGGAGAGGTAAAGCCTGAGCCAGAAAAAGTTTGACAGACAGATTAGTTCTCGGCATAATGAAGATCGTCACAAAAAGCACTCGACTGAGTGAATGGTGTGGCGAGGGAAAAACCCCTCGATGGGGGACTGTAGTTCAATTGGTTAGAGCACCGCCCTGTCACGGCGGAAGTTGCGGGT